>Ga0307374_10002778_pt1 | contig 30668 bp, 22 predicted proteins | sample OX3MG_FD_202532 | JGI IMG/M metagenome (GOLD analysis project Ga0307374, IMG submission 202532) | Soil microbial communities from Risofladan, Vaasa, Finland - OX-3 | ecosystem: Environmental > Terrestrial > Soil > Coastal area > Acid sulfate soil | place: Finland: Risofladan, Vaasa | collected... | reverse complement strand
GGGACAGGCGGCGCTGGCCGAGGCCGGCGGGACCCCAGCGGGAGAGCAGGTGGCGTCGACCGATGCTGCGGCCAACGACGTCATGGAGCTCCATGAGGACGGGACCATGTCATGTCGTCCGGACCGGGCGGTCGATCTCTTCTACCACGACTGCGATCCCGCGGTGGCCGCACGTGCGGTGGCCGCCCTCGTCCCACAGCCGGCCATGACCTTCAGCCAGGCACCCGACGGCGCCGGCTGGAAGGAACATCCCTCAACGTATGTCGTCTGCACCGACGACCACGTCCTGAACGAGGCCGGTCAGCGCGCCTTCGCCCGGCGCTGCAAGGACGTGGTCGTGCTGTCGACCAGTCATTCACCGTTCTTCTCCAACCCGGCGGGTGTGGCGGACGTCGTGGAGCGCCTGATCGAAAGTTAGCAACACCCATCAACCCCTCCGAGGAGTACCGTGAAGTCATGGACGTAGGCCGAATCGGTGTGTGGTGGAGCGGCCCGTGGCACGTGGCGGACGACCCCACGCTCGATGCGGCGGCCGAGCTCGAGTCTCTCGGGTACGGGGCGTTGTGGTCGTCCGGTGGCTTCGACCCCGGGCTTTCCCCTATCTTCGGGCAACTCCTGGCTTCGACGACACGGGTCGCGGTGGCGAGCGGGATCGTGAGTATGTGGACCGGAGCGCCCGTAGACGTCGGGGCGGCGGTGGCCGATCTCGAGTCCAAGTTCCCTGGACGTTTCCTGCTCGGCATCGGGGCCAGCCACGCCCCCATGGTGAGTGACTACACCCGCCCGTACTCCCGCATGGTCGCCTACCTCGATGCGCTGGACGCGCTCGACACCCCGGTCCCGGTGGAACGGCGTGCTCTGGCCGCACTCGGTCCCCGCATGCTCGAGTTGGCGGCGCGGCGTGCCGCCGGAGCTCATCCGTACTTCGTACCCGTGGAGCACACGGCCCGGGCCCGCTCCATCCTTGGCCCGGCGCCACTCCTGGCGCCAGAGGTGGCGGTCGTGCTCGAGACCGACGCGGCGGCCGCTCGGGCGTTGGCTCGGGAGTACGCCAGCCTGTACCTCGCGCTTCCCAACTACACGCAGAATCTGCGGACTTTCGGCTTCGGCGATGAGGACATCGACGCCGGCGGCAGCGACCGCCTCATCGATGCGGTCATCCCCTGGGGCAACGAGACGACGCTCGCCGCTCGCATCCGTGAGCACCACGACGCCGGGGCCGACCACGTGTGCCTGCAGGTGATCTCGTCCACAGGACGAAACGGCTTTCCGTTGGCCGAGTACCGCCAACTCGCAGGGGCACTGTTCGGAGGCTGACACGCGGTTACCCGAGGCGGTGGCTCGGCCATAGCCGTGCCCTCGCCTCGAATGTGTACGGTACGGTTAATTCTCGCCCTCCGCGACACTTTCAGGTCGACTCCCAATACCAGGTGCCGTCTTCGTCCTCGCAGGTGATGGTCTGGCCGTCCACGGCACGACCGGTCGCCCCGTGATCGTCGCCGCGGCAGTATTCGCCCGGCTCGTAGCACCCACCCTCGTCGTCAATCGGGGAGCAACCCGCCGTGGCGGGACTGGTAGGTGGCGGTGCCGATGTCGGGGGCGTGGCCGTAGCCGGCGGAGACGTGCTCGTTCCCTGCTGCGGCTGTCCGTTCGAATAATCGGCGGAGAGCGCGCTGTGCAACGGCCCGAGAACACTGGCCGATGAGGTGATGAGGCCCAGCTCGCGGTTGTAGTCGAGGCTGGAGATCGAGAGATTCTCTGAACCGACAAAGGCCTTCGCACTGTCGACGTCGATGACCTTGGCGTGGATGTACAGAGCCGAAGACGTGTCGGGGTAGAGCACCACATGGACCCCGTCGGATGCAAGCTGCGAGAAGGCCGAATCCCACTCTGCGGCCGCCGTCATGACCACGGTGACGTCGACTCCTCTCCGGGCGTCGGACTCGAGCGCGTCTTCCATTGCGGTGGAGTTCATCTCCTCGTTCTCCACGACGACGCTGCGGGTGGCCGAGTCGATGAGTGCGGCGAGCTGGGGCTCCGATCCGGGGCTCCAGACGAGGTCCACTCCGGGCGGACCGACCGACGGGGCAGCCCCCGACCAGTCCGTGGCGAAAGCCGACTCGATGGCCGCCACATCGGCTGCCTGGCTGTCCATGACCACGAAGTCCCTCGTCGTGGCGTAGTACTGCGGCGTGAGGTTGCCGGTCATGATGGAGGACTCGGCACCGTCGACCGTGATGGACTTCTGATGGAAGATCTCTGCATCATTCGCCCAGGCCACGGGGACGCCGGCCGACGACAGTGTCGAGTACGCAGCCTGATTGACCGACCCCCCGCTGTAGTCGTGGTCGAGGAGGACCCTGACCCGAACGCCCCGCTGGTGGTCAGCGATCAGGATCTGCTCGGCCGCCGGGTCCGACAACTCGTACATCGTCATGTCGAGACTGCGTCGGGCCGAGGACATGAAGTCGTAGAGGGGTGTCGTCCCGGCTGGCGGCTCGACCAACAGGGAGAGTCCAGTCGGCGCAGGGTTGGTCGAGGTGGGGGTGACGGCGGTGGTGCTCGTGGGACTGCGCACAGAAGTTGACGTCGTGCTGCTGGACGCACTCCCTTTTGTCGTGGCCGCAGTGCTCCGAGGCTTGGTCGGAGTGGAACAGCCCGCAATCGAAAATGCGACACCCACCAGGACGGTGAGTATGCGGGTCGTCGACCGCATCCTCGTTCCGTGTGACCGTTCCACACTTCGACCGCTCATCGGCGCGTCCAGGGGTGAGACGGCAGATCAGCTCGCGAGTTGGACGACCGAGGCATCACCGACGCTGGCATAGCGTCCCGGCGTGCAGGTCAGCACGATGATCTGGCATGAGCGACCAGCCTTGGAGATGGCCGCGCCCATGCGTTCGAGCTTTCGGGGGTCGCTCCAACCGAGCGCGTCATCGAAGATGACCGGAGCACCCCCATCGGTGGCCACAATGGAGGCGCAGGCCAGCCGGCTGATCATCCCCAGCTGTTCCTTTGCCCCGGTGCTCAGATCGGCGAAGTCGAGCGTGACGCCGTGCAACGTGCGGCGCGAGATGCTCAGATCGTCGGCCAGCTCAACCCCGAGCGTGGAACCGAACACCAGGCGACCGAGCGACTCGATGCCCTCCCGGAACGGGGCGACGTAGCAGTGATGAGCCTCGGTCCGTCGTCGAGCGAACGTTTCGAACAGGAGCTTGGCCGCGGTGGCACGAGCCTCCAATTGCTCATGGGTGACAGTGAGGTGAGCAAGCTCGGACGTGGCCATGTCGAGCTGGGTGGCCAGGCCTTCCTCGCCCAAGAGCGACAGCTTTGTCCGGAGCTCGCGCACTCCTCCCTCATTGTCGTGCAGTTCGCCCGTCAGCCGTGCCCGCACGGCGCGGGCATTACGGAGGAGTTCCTCGACCGTGTCAGGGTCTTGTGCCGCCAACTGGCTCTGAACCTCGGACAGCTCGGCGGCACGGGCGGACAGGGTTGCCTCGGCGGTGGCCAGCTGGATGTCGATCGCCTCGTCTGTTGTCACGGCCCGAGCATCGGCAAGCGACTGCTGCTCCTGGGTGGCGGCAATCCGAGCTTGCTCGAGTCGCGCCCTGTTGCTGGCGTCACCAATGTCGAGTGCTTGCGCGTCATCTCTGGCTCGCACCAGGTCCTTTTCGAGGCGGTCAAGCTCCTCTCGACGCGCCTGGAGATCGGCACCGGATTCGACAGCCACTATTTCAGCCGCGTCGTAACTGGAGGGCAGCGGAGGCTCGGTTGGACGCTCCTGGCGATAACGGGCGATCCGTGCTGTCAGGCTGGCGACCTTTTGGGCCAGTGCATCGGCTGTCAGATCGCGTAGGTCGTCCTTGATCGACTTCGCCGTCTCGACGAGTGTGCGCGCTGCCTCGTTGCGCTCAGCGGCGGCGAGGCGAGCCTCAGCCAGGTCATTGACACCGCCCTCATTGCACGTTGCCCGGAACGCGGCGCGAGCCTCGGCGAGCCGATCGGCCAGCGCCCGGGCTTCCGCCCCCGCATTGACGACGACACGGATGAGTCCGGGCACGACAACCTCGGTGGACCCATCGACCATGAGTTGTCGGCTGGTTCCGCCGAGGAGCGCATCGACCTGGCCGTCGATTTCCACGTCAACGTTGGCGATGGCCGTCACAGAGAGGGTTGCCGCACCCGTTGCCGCGGCGGCTTCGGCTTTCGCCACTTCGATCCCGGCTGCTTCGATGCGTGCCACCAGGGCGTCATCCACCCGACTCGACTCGAGCACCGCCTCTGCCTCGTTGCGACGGCCAACGGCGTCCGTCACCCGGTCCAAGCGCTCCGAGGTTTGTGCGACCTCAATCTGCTGGCGCAGGAAGTCGCGGTCCGAGGTCGCCAGCCGCAGGGCGACCTCGGCCTTGGCTATGTCGGCTTTGACGGCGTCGAACTCCTGCTGCACCGTGTGCAGCCGTGTCAGGACTTCTTGGCGAGCGGGCATGGCGCGCGCAACCTGTGACTCGATCTCGACCACTGCGCCGGCCGTATCGACCACGCGCTGCTTGAGTTCGGCACGGACGTTGCTGATGCCGAGCAGGTGGTCACGCTTGGCCAACGCGGTGTCGCGCAACCCTTCCAGTCGGGCGACGTCGTTGCGGCGGCTTTGGATCGCCTCGAACTGCGCCACTAAGGCGGTCTCACTTTCCTCCTGGGCGTTCTTCCTTTCCAGCAGCACTTTGGCCTCGTCGCAGAGGCGGTCCACCGCTGCGGCATCTTCGTCCAGCGAACTGAGTGCGGTCTCCAGTGCGGTGACCTTCGATGCGGCTTCTAAGACCCGGGTGGACAGGGCCGTCCGCTCCGCCCTCACCTGGCCGGTGGCCGTCCAGTACCGCTCCCGTTCGGCGGTGATGCGCTCCCACAGGTCGTCCTGGCGGTCACCAGTCGCGTCCCCACCGGCGGCTTTGTCGAGCGCCCGACCCAGTGATCCACCAGCGAAGGCGGCTTGCTCCAATTGGGCGCCCTGCTTGAGGCGGAAGGCATCCCACAAGGCCTCGTCGAGGGTCTCGTCGAGAATTGAGCGGACCTTGTCATGCGCCTCACGACCGGTGAACTGGGATCGCCGCGGTTCGAGTATGTCGAGCGTGGTCTCCCGCTGTTTGTGCCAGCGCTTGCGGTACACGAAGCGGTACGGACCGGTGGACAGCTCGATCTCGACCTCGGCCCCCACGTCTTTGTGGGCAGGCTTGACGGCCTTGACCCGCTGCTTGCCGGAATCATCGCGATCAGACAGCAACAGGTCGATGGCCTCCGAGAGCGAGGTCTTGCCGACCTCGTTGTCGCCTTCGATGATGGTGACACCCTGCGTCGGGAACGTGACCTCGGAGTGGCTCACCCCCCGGTAGTTGCTGAGCTTGATCCGGTGGATCCTCATGTCGTCACCGCCGTTCCGGCCAGGCGGTACAACAGCCCGAGTGCGTCCCGGGCGGTAAGGGCGTCGTCCCCTGCTCCCGCCCCCATCTCGCGGAGGTCTTCGAGACCGGCAGCCGCGAACCCCGAGAGCCCGAGCCCTCCGAAATCATCGTCATCGGGGAGGACCACGAGATCGCAGCGGCGTTCCCAGCGTTCGAGGGCGCCGAGAAGATCAGAGGCGTGATCGAGGATGGCCTCGAGCCGGTCCATGTCGGCCAGCGAGAGTTGGCCAACGAGCGAAAGCTTGACGATGGTGCGGGCCTTGTCGGAAATGTCCTCGAGGAAGTGCTCGACCTTCAGGCAGTCCTCGGGGCCCGTCACGTCAAAGTCCTGACGCACGAATTGCCAGGTGCCGACGCGCCGACGCTCGACGGTGGCCGAGTCAGGAGAGAGATCGACGATCAAGACGTTGCCGGGATCGATCTCGTCGTAGGCAGTGGGCTCGGGCGCTCCGGAATACCAGATCCGCCCGGTTCGGCCGACCTCGGTGGTCGAGTGGCGATCGCCGAGCGCAACGTAGTGCACGGTACCCGCCGCAATGGTCGCTTCGAGGTCGCCGAGTACCACGAGCGCCGGGTTGTGCGGATCGGGTGAGAGGCTGTCGGTGCTGCCGTGCCCGACCACCACCCGGAGCGTGCCGTCGCTGGGTAGCCCGGTCAGGGCGTGAGTGACCAGATCGACCAGGGGCCGCTTGTTGAGCCACGGAGCCCCGACGATCTCGACGCCGTCGGCCGCGTGGACCGGTTCGCTGCTCTCGAGCACGACCACGTTGCGCGGGCAGTTGTCGAGGAACGTCTTCGAGCGGAACACCGAAGCGGCGTCGAGCGGATCATGGTTGCCCGGCAGTAGATAAAAGGTGACGTCCGGGGTGGACTTCATTGCTTCGAGGGAGCGTACGACCACCTGGCGCTCGACCTGGTTGGACTCGAAGACGTCGCCGCCGACGACGACGAAGGAACAACCCTCCTGCAGCGCCAGGGTGCCGATGCTGGTGATCGCCTCGATGCGCGCCGCCGTGAAGCGGGCCTGTGCTTCTTCGGCCAGAAAGTGCCGGGTCATGCCGAGCTGCCAGTCCGCCGTGTGCACGAATTTGGTCATGGGTGGACGGTAAACAGTCGTTGTGACACTTCGTCTCGATTTTAGGTCTGACCTGCACCTTCAGAAGGTGATCCCCTGTGGGGGTTCGCCGGGCAACTCCCCCGCGGACACGCGGAAGGGGCGCCGACCACCACGTCATGGAAGGAGACGCAGACCCGGTCTGAATCAGAGAGGCCAAAGACCTCCCGCAGGGTCCGCGTGGTCATTTCGTCGAGGTAATCCAGTTCTTCCGCCGAAGACACCTCAAAGAACCAGTTAGGAGCGTGAGGTGGAATCGGATTGTTCCACCCCAGCAGTCGGAGCTCTTGCTCCTGAGCCGGGGTGAACTGCTGATCCTCATCGAGGAAGATGTTGGATCCGCATTCGCCGAGCAGCGACTCTCCGTCCTCCAGGGCGAGAAACTGCAGGAACTTGGCGGTGACGTTCGAATCGCAGATCGGACACGATCCGAGAGCGGTCTCGACGACGACAGTCCATCGTCCTGGCTTGGACCGAAACTGGCCAAGGACCGCTCGGTTGCCTCTGATCAGTTCGAATACGGTCGTTTCTCTTCGATGAATTGGTCCACGGCCGACCGTTCGACCCAGGAGATGGAGTTTGTCGTAGAACGCAATGCTCATGGTGATGATGGTAAGGAAGGGCTGTGACAGCAAGGTGGGGGCCGGGGGTCGGATTGTCGGCTCTGGACAGTCCGTGATCCGCCGGATCGGTCGCGGTACCTTGGGTGCCTGGTCGAGCGAGAGGAGGCCGGCGGTGGGCGGACAGCGGAAGAAGAAGGGCGGCCGGGTCACTCCCAAGGGTGGCGGCCCCATCGGGAGGCTGGCGCCCGCCGAGCGAGCCGGTCTGGAAGACATTTTCGAGAGCATGCTCCGCTCTGCTCCGAAAGAGCTGACCGACGAGTTGCCTCAGCTGGACGTGGAGATGTGGGCATCGCAGATGTGGTCCATCTGGGCCAACACCGAGCTGGTCGGCGTAGATGCGGTGGAACTGTTCGGCGGCGGCCTCATCAAGCACGCGGCCAAGCGGGCCACCCCTGGCGCGTTGATGGTGCTTCGGGCACTCGGGGCTGTCGCACCTGAGCCGTACGGTTCGCGTGCCCGGCGGGAGGCGGGACGTCTGGCCGCGACCGGAGTGGCCGAGCGGCGTTGGGCTTCGGTGGTCGGAACCGGGGAGCCGACGGTCGCCTGGCTCACCTACGACCCGATCGATGATGACGGAGTCTCCGTAATGGTCGGGTTTGACGGTCCCGGCGGACCGAGCACCATCGGCGTATACGTCGATCACAACCTGGGCGGGATGGCGAAGGACTTCTTTGCCCAGCCTTCCGGGATTGACGGATTAGTCGCCCGGTTGCGGGAGGACGAGGAAGTGCCCGGGCCGGTCGAATATCGCGAGATCTCGCTGGAGGAGGCGGCTGCACGTTGGTCCGAGGCGCTGGAGATGACCGACATGACGCTCGACCCGCCGACGAGCGAAGACTTCGACGATCTGCGCGCCCTTGTCATGGCCCGGCTTTTCAAGTTGCCACGCAGCCGACAGGTTCTGGTGCCGTCAAGAATGGTTGAGGAGGAGAGGGAGCAGCTCCTGACCGAGTTCATAGAGTCGGACGAGACCGTGGGCCTTTGGGGTCTCTCGGATGAGGACAACGAGGACGACGCCGTTGAGCATCTGGCCTACCAGATACTCGCCTTCTCGCTGGACTACGTCCTTGGCACACCGCTGCGGTTCAGCCCGTTCATGGTGGAGGTCTTCTGCCTGGACTGGGCTCCGCGCAAGATCGCCATCGACGGTGACGGGTTCACCTTGCTCCCCGACGTGCTGGCTGCCTGGATTCGATTCGTCGGCCGGCGGCGGGGCATCCCGGAGGAGGCGATCTCGGATGCGGTCCACGCCGCCTACGTCTACGCGCCCGAGATGATCGAGCTGTCCCAGGACCCCGAAGAGTGGGGACCCGCCAAGACCCTTGCACTCGGCGTCCAACAACGAGGGATCGATCCCACCGACCAGGCTGCGCTGGACGACTTCATTGATGAGGTCAACCGCAACGGCGGGATCGACGTGCTCGCCGATTCGCTGGTGGAATCACTCGCACCAAGGCGTTGAGGCCCAAGTGCGCCCTCCGGACGTCGATTCAGTCCTCGGTGTCCGGGTCCTCGTTGCCGTCGCTCTCCACTAACCTCGATCCTCGGGAACCCGCATCCGGCTGAACGTAAGCCTGCCTGCGGTCCCATCTGACGTATCCGCCCTGGTCAGACGCGCGCACCCGCGATAGGCGTCCCTCATAGTGTAGGTAGTCTCCTTGAAGTGGGGGCCGAAGTTCTACGGCGGCTGTCGGTATCCCAGAGAATGCCCAGGTCGTTGTTGGCGGATAATCGGGCGTTTTATGCCCATATTGCTGCAGAACGTCGTTTGGGATCCACCAGTTGTGGCAGTTATAGCTCTATAATTATGCATAGTGATTCCAATAGATCACCTAGATAGATGAGAGCGGGGGCCGAATACTTCGTCGTGCCGTCGGTCCCGGCCCAGCGCCGTTACGAGGCGCTGCGGGCCTACCTCGTCGAGGGACTGGCCGCTTCGGTGGTGGCCGAGCGCTTCGGGTACTCGACCGCCACGCTGCACCAGTTGGTGGCCGAGCTGCGCGCCGGGCGCAGCACCTTCTTCGTGTCTTCTAAGCCCGGGCCCAAGGGGCCGCGCAAGACGCACACGGTGCGCGACCGGGTGCTCAAGTTACGCGCCGGAGATTCCTCGGTCACCGACATCGCAAAGACGCTGGCGGCCGAGGGCACGCCGGTCTCGGCCCAGAGCGTGTGGTCCATCCTCCATGCAGAAGGCATCGAGCGCCTGGGGCGACGTGGTCCGCGCGGAGCCGCGCCGCGCCTCGAACCGGTCGTGGCCCGCGCGCTGGCGGACTGGCCGGCCACGAGCACCTTCTCCTGTGACCATGCCGGCCTCTATCTGCTTATGCCGGCCATGGCCGAACTCGGTCTCGACACCCTGGTCGCCGGTGCTCGTTACCCGAGCACCAAGGTGCTCTCGTCGTTGCACTCGATCGGGGCCCACCTTTTGCTCAAGTGCTCGCGGCGCGGCCGGGTGGCCAACGCCTTCCCGCTCGGGGCCGATCCCGGGCTCGGGCTCTTCCTCGGGCTCAGCGCCCTGCCCAAGGCCACCCACCTCACCTCGTACTCCTATCGGGTGAAGCGCTCTTCCAACGTCTCGTTCTTGGAGGCCTTGGCCCGCCGCTGTGGCGAGGTGGGGCTCTACTCAGGAGAGGCCGGGTTCAACCTCGACTTCCATGCCATCCGCCACCACGGAGAAGAGGTCCCCCTCGAAAAGCACTACGTGCCGACGCGTTCGCAGCGCACCCGCTCGGTGCTGACGTTCTTCGCCCAGGACCACGCCTCGACCGAGATGGTCTACGCCAACGCGGACCTGACCAAGGCCGAGCAGGCGAACGAGGTGCTGGCCTTCGCCGAGTACTGGAGCCGCGTGTCGGGAAGGGACCCGGGGCTTTTGTGCTTCGACTCCCAACTCACCACCTACAGCGTGCTCGAAGAGCTCTGTGCCCGGGGGATCACGTTCTTGACCTTGCGCCAACGGGGCAAAAAGGTCCTCGAGTACCTCGCCGCCCTGCCGGCTTCGGCCTGGACGACGCACAGCATCAAGCGGACCGGGCGCTATCGGCGGCCCCAGATCTTCGAAGAGGTCGTCCATCTCAAAGGGGTGGAGCATCCGCTGCGCCAGATCGCCATCCGCAACATCGGCCACGAGGAACCCACCTTGCTCATCACCAACGACCTGGCCACCACCGCGGGCAAGGACCTCTTCGCCCGCTACGCCGAGCGGATGATCATCGAGAACGAGCTCGACGCCGACATCTCGGGCTTCCATCTCAACGCCCTGTCCTCGGGACTCCCCTTGAACGTCGACCTCGACACGACGCTGACGGTGGCGGCGGGGAACTGCTACCGGCTTTTGGCCAGAACCTTGCCGCGCTATGAGCTGGCCACGCCCGATCGGATCTGGCGCCACTTCCTCGACAACACCGGGACCGTCACCGTGGCCGAGGACCACGTACGAGTCGATCTTGCGTTACGGACCTACACCCCGGTGCTGATCGATGCCGGATTTCCCGAACTCGACATCCCGATCCCGTGGTGGGGTGGGCGCAAGCTGCGTTTCGGATTCCCACCGCGCTAATCGCAACGGCTCAGAACTTGAGGGGAATTATCTTCCCGAGGATCGAGGCTAAGAGCTTTTCGGCCTTTTCCTCGGGACCCTCTTCGGGTTGGAACGGCTCGTCCAGGCGTTCGAAAGGATCGTGTGGCATAGGCCGAGCCTATGTGAGAGGCCGCTCAGTCGGTCACGACCTCCTCGCCGGCCCGCATCAGGCGACGGACCTCGGCCACGCTCGCGTCCAGATCGGAGAGGTTGCGCTCGACGGCGCCGTTCGGGGTGAGGAACAGGAAGGTCACGCGGCTGACGGGCTCGGCCGTCGAAGTGGCGATGGTCAAGGCATAGGAGGCCCCCTGGAGCCGGTAGCCCTCGACGCGCTGGTCAAGTACCTCCGGATCAGACGTGGCGGCCGTCTTGTAGTCCACCACGACCAAGCCCTCGGGGCCTCGATACAACAGGTCGATGTAGCCCTCGAGCAGTCGCCCCTCGTGCGGTGTGCACGAGTAGATCTCCCGCCAGTGAGGCGAGGCGGCCGCTTCCACCACCGATGGAGCGCCGAGCGCCTGCAGCACCAGAGCGCGCACCTCATTGAGCCGGCCTGGAACCGCCTCCGCCTCGCACTGCGCCGCCAGGGCCTCCTCGAGACCGGCCCCGGTCGAAAGGTCGATGGTCTGCAGGACGCCGTGCACCGCGCGCCCGACCGCCGTTCCGTAGCGGCCCTTGAGCCAAGGGGGTAGATCGAGATCCTGCGGGCGCTTCTGCAGGCCGGGATCGGGTTGCCCCTCGCTGTCGGGCTCGCCTTCGTCCGTCAACGCGCTGGCGGCCACCGTCGTTGGGCGACGTGCGGTCCGTAGCGCACCCGATCGTTCCGCTTCCCATTCTGCGAATGGAGCCGGCGGAGTCGGCGGTTCGACGACGACCGGTCGGAGGGCCTCCCCACCGAATGCCGCGTCGGGCGGCTCGCCCACCAGCTCACCCATGCCGTCGAGGAGTAACTCGGCGTTGGTGCGTGCGCTCGGTTTCGGCGGATTGGTCCGCACCTTGCGGTGCACGGACATGATCAGGTGGTCGCGTGCCCTGGTGCACGCCACATAGAGCAGGCGGATGCGTTCGTGCAGTCCCATCTGCTCGTCGATCGGGGCCCACTCGACGTATTCGTTGGTGGTGACTTTGCTGCCGAATTTGTAGCCGACAGTGTCGGCGTCCGGGTTCCCGCTGTCGGGGAAGACCACTTCGGCGGGCGCCGACCTGTTCGATGGTGCAGTCGACATGCCCGAGACGATCGTGATCGGGAATTCGAGTCCCTTCGCCCCGTGAATGGTCAAGATGCGCACGGCGTCGTCGTCGCTCTCGGGCAGGATCGACTCGGCCACCCGCGCCCCTTCGGCCGTTTGCGCGGTCACCCAGTGCAGGTACTGGCGCAGGTTCCCACCGGTGGCTTCGCTCCAGGCCCGAGCCTGGTCGGTCACGAAGCGCAGGCGCCGCCACACGTCGCGCGGCCTGCCTTCGGCGAATCCCAGCTCGAGGGCCCGTCGGTCCTGGGCGATCCGCCCCAGCAGCTCGGAAGGAGCCAGCCAGGTGCGTTCCTCGTAGAGCGAGCGCAGGTAGGCCAGCGCCGCTCGTACCGGGTCGTCGAGCGGCACCGTGTCCGGCTGGTCACCTAGATAGCTCCAGCGCCCCCTCCGCTCCCACTTGAACCGGAACAGATCATCGTCACCGCAGGCCAGCAGCGGGGTACGGAGGGCGGAGACGATATGGAGGTAGTTGGTCGGGTCGTCCACCGCCCGGAGCACTATGAGGAGGTCGCGGACCGCTCGGCTGGCGTAGACCAGCGAACTGGTCTCGGCCCGAAAGGCAATGCCGGCATCATCGAGGGCTTCCTCCAGGAAGGGCAGCGAGGTGCGGGCCGGCACCAGCACGGTGATGTCGCCGAGTCGGGCCGGGCGCCACCCCCCCTTCTCGTCGCTGACGTCCCACCCCTCGTCGATCACGCGGGTGATGGCCGCGGCCACGTCGCTGGCCTCTGCCGTCCGCATCTCGTCGGCCAAGGTGCCTTTGGGATGTTCCTGACGCCCCAGGATCGAGACCGTTGGTCCGGTATCGGCCGCAGCGCGGGTGGCGACGAGAGGGAGGTAGTCCGGCTGGGAGTGGAGCGTCACGGCGAGGTCGTCACGTTCGCCCATGAGCGTGGTGAAGGTGTGATTCACCCAGTCGATGATGGGTTCGACCGTGCGGAAATTCGCCGTCAGCTCGACCACACCGCCGCCCTCGGCCCCGAAGCGCTCGGCCGCCCTCAGGAACGTGGCGATGTCAGCCCGGCGGAAGCGGTAGATCGATTGCTTGGGATCACCCACGACGAAGAGGTGGCCGGGTGCCACGTCGACCCGATCCCAGCGTTCGCTTCCGGCAGCCGCACCCCGCGGGTCGGCCGCGGCGATGCGCACGGCCAGTTCGATCTGAATCGGATCGGTGTCCTGGAACTCGTCCAGGAGGAGGCGGTCGTAACGGTCATGCAAGGTGGCGCGTACCGCTGGTCCGTGGTCGGGGTCACGCAGCAACGCCCGGGCCAGAACGAGAAGATCGTGGAACTCCAACTGGCCCTCACGCTGGCGGCCCCGCGCGCTCTCCAAAGTGAACGAACGGATGGCACTCCCGATGCGGTGGGCGCAGGCGTTGGCCACTTCGGCACAGACCGCCGCCAGGCCCTCTCCGGCCTCACGGATGCGGGACCTGAACTCGACCAGGTCGCAGTCCCAGGAAACCTTCTTCCCCTTCCCCCCGACCTTGAAGCTCGGCAGTTGCGGGTTGGCCTGTCTCCCGATGGCCTCGAGGAGGTCCAGCTCGTCCTGAATGGTCTCCAACGCGCGCATCCGGTCAGCGATCTCATCGAGGTGCAGGCGGAGTTTGTCATCGGGGTCGCGACAGGGCTCGGCGCAGACATCGCGGATGGCCGACAAGGCGCCGTTGACGAGGCGATGGACCGGTGGCGGTTCCGGTGCGTGCGCCGGCACCCGCTCTTGCACCAGGTCCCAGTTGTCATCGAAGGCCTGAGCCAGGTACTGCAGGGCCGTGGGCTTGACGCCGGCGGCGAGCAGCAGCAGGACCGAGCGCTCCAGTGCGGGGTCGGCCAGGAGCTGATCGCGGAAGGACGACCAGCGGGTCTCGAAGGCGACCGAGGAGCTGACCTCGTCGAGCACCTCGACCCGGGGCGGGAGTCCCGCTTCCACCGGGTGCTCGGTCAGCAGGCGCTGGGCGAAGGCGTGCAGGGTGCCGATGGCCGCACCGTCGAGCTGCTCCAGGGCGAGCCGGCAGCGCGATCCGACGTCACCATCAGGATCGCCCTCCGCCGTCTTCTCCAGTTCGGCCCGGATGCGGTCGCGCAGCTCGGCGCCCGCCTTCTCGGTGAAGGTGATGGCGGCGATACGACGGAGTTCCACATGGCCGGCCGTCACCAGGGCCAGGACCCGGTTGACGAGGGCCGAGGTCTTTCCCGATCCGGCACCGGCTTCGACAAAGAGGGTGGTGTCGAGTTCCTGCGTGATCCGTTGGCGCGCCGCTTGATCAGGGGCGGGGGGAAGCGCGTCGACCTCGAGCTGGTCAGTCATCGACGAGCTGCTCCGTCTCGGCGTCGACCTCGATGTCCTCGAGCGGATGGGCAAACGTCACGAAGGCGTCCATGGCGTCGTCGGCCTGTTTGTGCTCGTACTGCCGGCGCAGCTCGGCCACGCCCATGCCGTCCGGATCGCAGTAGGGGCACTCGACCCGGATGGCCGTGCTCTGTGCCGTCGGGTAGTGGGGGAAGACTCCGGCTTCGATGCCATTGACCATCGCCTGGAGGGTCTCCCCGATGTGCCCCAGCACGGCGGGTGTGACGGAGTAGCCCAGGCGCTCGAAGCGGCCCCGTGACGACACGAACCAGTACTCGGCCCGCACCGGTGTGTCTGGTGTCCCGTGGAGAAGGCGGGCCGCCTGGCCGTAGACGGCGAGCTGCAGCAGCTGCCCCTGGGCGTCGGGGTTCTCCTCGCTCAGCCCGCGGTAGGTGTCGGCCTTGCCCGTCTTGTAGTCGAGCACATGGAGTGTGCCGTCGTCTGCCGCGTCGACCCGGTCGGCGAAGCCGCGGAAGCTGACGGCCCGTCCGTCGGGGAGGTCGAGGGCGACGGTGCCCAGTGCGGCCCGGGGGAAACCGAATTCCAGTTCGGCCGCCATCGGCCGCATTCCGTGGCTCTCGCGGTACGAGGAATCTGCGTCGAGGAAGTGCAGCAGGTCCGCGATGATCCGTCTCTGGTCCTGGTGCCAGAAGATGGGGCGCCCGGTCAGACCCCGCCTCTCGTAGTCGGCGCACACCCTTTCCCCGATTTCGACCATGAGTACCCGGTCTGATGCCGACCACGGTTCGTGCGGACCTGGTCGGTCGGCTTCGGGACGCGCCAGTACCTCTCGTATGAAATCCTCCAGCGCCTGGTGCACGAGAGACCCCTTGTCGCGGGGTGTGATCTGGAGCTCGTCTTCGGGGTTCTCGACCTCCTCCACCGACAGGACATTGCGCATGAGGTAGGCGAATGGGCACGATGCCCACTTCTCCAACCTGGTGGCCGACGTGACCCGTTCTGCGGGCGACGGCAGGTCGAGGCCGGCCAGGTTGCCGTCGAAACGGGTGAAGCGGTCACTGCGTCGGGCGTCGACGACCTCCGCTCCGGATTCCAACAGGGGGTCGCCCGCGGCGGCCAGGACCGGAAGGGACAATCGAGTCGAGCCCTGCACCATGAGGGAGCGCAGCCGGTGCTCCTGCGCCGTGGCGGCGAAGTCCATACGCCGGATACCAGCGTCGAAGGACGCCACATGGGTGAGCCAACTCCGTTCGGAATGCAAGAGGTCGCTCGACCACCACCGCTCTCCGGCCAGGGCACTGGCGATCTGCAGGATCCAGCGGGAGGGGACCCGCTCGATGTTGCGACGCAGGTCACCACGCGGGACACACAGCACCTGGCGACGTGCACCGGCGAGGGCGGCGAGAAGTTGTCGGTGCTGGCGCTCCACGCTCTGGGACCGCAAGGGCAGTTCGTCTCCGGTGGACGAACGTTCGTGATCGGGAAGCAGCGAATCGTCACGGGTCGGAGAGGGGAACAGGCCTTCGGCCAGGCCGAGCACCACGACGAGGTCCAGGTCGAGGCCCACCCCCACGCTCACCGCACCGACCAGTACCCCTTCGCCCATGCGTCCCACCCGGCCGAGGTCTGTCTCGAGCTCGAGCTCCAGGGTCCGGGTGAACACGTCGAGATCGACCCGCTCCTCGACCGCATCAAGGCAGGCCAGGCGATCAAGAGCCCGATCCACCCGCTCGGCCGCCTTCTGCTCGACCGCCGGCCATGTACTCCGGCGGCGCTCGTCGCCGAACAACGACCTCACGTGCCCTCGCGCCCAGGCGACCCGCGCGCCCCACGACTGCGGCTGATTCGCCGCGCGTTGCGCGTCGTCGATCAACCCGACAACGAAGTCCCGCAGTGCCCGCGCGCGCTCGGCCTCGGTGCGGTAACTCTCGGCCCGCCAGGGAGGTGCGTCGGGATCCTTTTCGGCGAGTTCTGCTTCGGCTTCACGCCCTTCAGCGAAGATGGTCAATCGACGGTCCCAGTCGTTGCGCCCAGCGACGACGCCCGCCTCTCGGGACAACCGTTCCCAGGAAGTGACCGGGAGGGTACGGCCCTCGTACTGAAGACGCCCCCCGGCCAGCCAGGCAAAGACGTCCTCCCGGCGGAAGCCACTGTCGGGAAGGGCAAAGAGCCCCAGCAAGGTTCGGCCCACCAGTCGGGCGGTGAGGGGCATGACGGCGGCGCCGTTGAGTGGGATGTCCGCGGCGGCAAGTTGTTCATGGGCCAGCCGGGCGTAGGGCACCGGACTGGCATGCAGAATGGCCATCCGGTCGAGTGGCGTCCCCGCCCGGGCCGCGTCGACAACGCAGCGCACGGCCGCCCGAACCTCCTCGTCGCAATCGGAGACCGTGAGGATCCGGGTCCAGGCCGCACTCACGACGTCCATGGGCTTGTCATCGCCGGGATACGTGCCCGCCGCCGTGCCCGTGATGCGACGGACGGACCGTTCGACCTCGGCGTCGGCGCGGGTGTCACCGGTGGTCCCGGCCAGCACGATGACGTCGGTCGCGTCGGCGACGGAGCCAAGAAGCGCACCACCGTGACGGGACAGTCGCTCGGGGAGATAGACGATCACGGTGCCGAGACGGTGGGCGGCGCCCTCGTTCTCCCGCAATGCCTCCGCCGCGGAATCGAGCAGGTCCTCCTCGTCGTAGAACTCCGTCTCGAGGCTGGCCCTTGCCGTTCGATGAAGCCGGACCACATCGGCGGCTCTCTCACTGCTCTTAGCCAACGCGTCGAGCGCTCCATCGGAGAGGTCTCGCAACTCGCGGTATGCCGCCACCAGCGCTGTCTCCGTGGCGGCGTGGCCGGCCACGGGCGCGAAGATCCCGGGCTGCAAGGTCAGAGCCGACCGCAGCGCAGCGGCGATCACGGGCGTGGACACCGGCCGGCGACCGCTCCCGGCCAGCTGGGCCGACCCGAGAAGCTCCGCCAGTCGGTACACCGTGACGAAGGAAACCGCGGCAACGCCGACACCCTGGCCACAGACCGACCCGAGCGATCCCGAAGCCAGGAGTCGCCGGGTGGCTACCCCCACGTAGTTGGAGGGGACGACGATGGTCACGGGTGCGAGGGGCTCGTCCCCCTTGGCCCGGCTTATGGTCGAGCGCAGTTCCTCGGCCGCCGGCCGGCCATGACGCACCCAGCCCACCTTCGCTCCCATAGTGCGGATGGTAGGCGAAGGGTGTTTTCTCGGTCTTTCTAATGGCAAGCTTAGAAAGCAATCGGCGCCGCTTCGAGATGGCGACGGACACCGGGCATCAAGCACGCGAGTCAGTAACGTCTGCCTGTGGCGGTTCTTGATCACGACACAGAACACAGGCTCCGATCCGCCGCGTTTCAGTTTCTAGGCGACCTCAGCGAACGAAGAGGTACGCCATTGGTCAGCCAACAAGACCTCGCCGCTTTCAGCTTTGACGGAAAGTCCTTTCGGCTCATGGCGACGCAGACCGGCATTTGGAAGCCCCGTGAGTTGAGCGCCGCACTCAGTTTCCGCACCGTTTTTGCTAAGGAGCCATCCCAACGTCCGTACAACGACACCGAAGGGCTCGATGGCTTCCTCCGATACAAATGGCGCTTCACGGATCCCACAGACCCGAGGAACTTCAATCTCTCGGACAACCGAGCCATGCGGGAAGCAATGCGTCAAAGATTTCCTCTGATCTGGTTCCGAGGCGTTGCCGCGGGGCTGTATATGCCGGTGTATCCCGTTTATCTCGCCGAAGAAGAGCCGGATGCACAGCAGTTCGTCGTGGCGCTCGATGTCCAGTCACTCCAGCTCCGTCAAGACCTCGAGCTAGACGACCCAGTGCTGGTTCGTTCCTATGCAGAGCGGGTTGTGAATGAACGGCTTCATCAGCCGCTATTCCGGGAGCGGGTACTTCGCGCCTACAAGAGTTCGTGTGCCATCTGCCAACTCCGGCATACGCGCCTCCTCGATGCTGCGCATATCTTGCCTGATTCTGCAGGTGGGGAGCCGATCGTTACCAACGGCATCGCGATGTGCAAGATCCATCACGCCGCCTATGACGCAGACATCTTCGGAATCTCTCCTAGCTATCGAGTCGGGGTGCGCGCTGACGTCATGGAAGAGCTTGACGGACCGACGCTCCGCTACACGCTGCAGGCGATCGACGGCTCCACGATCGAGCGCCCAAGTCGGAAGGTTGCGTGGCCCGACCCGGAGTTCCTGGCCGTTAGGTGGGAGTCGTTTCGAAAGGCGTCCTGACCTTGAGTTATTTGGCCTCGAGAGTGATGGGCAGGCTGTGATGGACGGCCATGTTGTGGAAGAGACTTGGATGCGTCGTGACGGCGGGGCCGAGCCGTATGTCCTTGGTGCGCAGCAGAACTTCGTCGAAAGCGACCCGCATCTCGGCTCGGGCGAGCATGGCCCCGAGGCAGTGATGGGCGCCCCCGCCACCAAAGCCAACGTGCGGATTCGGCGCACGGCTGATGTCGAACTCGAACGGATCTTCAAATATGTCCTCGTCGTGGTTGGCTGACGTCAGGACCGATACGACGCGATCGCCCTGACGGATGTGGGCACCGCCCATCTCGAGGTCTCGGCGGGCCCCCCGGACCCAATATGTAAGTGGGGAGGCCCAGCGGATCGCTTCCTCGACCGCGTTAGCCCGGACGTCGGGATCCTCCCGGTAACGAAGGAGTTGATCGGGGTGGTCTATGAACGCCTGGAGCCCGACCGTGAGCGATGTGCGAGTCGTGTCGCTTCCGGCCAGGCTCAAGATGAAGAAGAACACCTCCAGCTCGTTCTCTTCGAACTGGAACGTCGAGCCGTCACGCTCCGTGTACGAGGTGTTGCACAGGGCGCTCCAGATGTCATCAGTCGGATGCTCGCGCTTCCGGCGCGTGAGTTCGGCCGCGTACTGATAGGTCTCGACGAACGGAGCGTCATTTCCCGCCTGGTGCAGAACCGCATCGACCCACGTGAACACCTGCTCGCGATCCTCCTCGGGGATCCCGACGATGTCGCCGATGACGTTCATCGGCAGCCGGTGTGCGAAATCGGTGACCCAGTCGCCCTCTCCGGCCTCGAGGAGCTCGTCAAGGTACCTAGCCGCCCGATCCCGTATGGCCGCCTCCAGCTTGGCGACGGCTCGAGGCGTGAAAGCCCTACTCAGCACGTTACGACGGGTCGTAAGTTCGGGCGGGTCCATGACGATGATGCTCGGTTGTGAGCTGAACGTATCGATCGACTGGATCAGTGGTCCGTCGGTGGCAGTGAAGCTGTCCGTGTCCCGGTGGATGCGCCGCACGTGCTCGTGGGTGGCGCAGATCCAGAACGGTCGATCGACGTATTCGCGGACATGTGGCGTCACCTCATGAAGGAAGATGGGCGCTTCCGACCGGATCTGGGCGAACAGGCTGTGTGGAAACCCGTCCTCCCAAATGGTGGGATCGGAGAGATCGAAGGTCGGGCTCATCAGTTGTTTCCCCCGAGGCGATGGACGATTCTTCTGTAGTTAACCGTGAGGCTCATTTGGTGTACCCATCGCGGAAGTCATGCTGAAGAATCGCGGCACGGATCGCCTCTGGTGTAAAAGCGCTCATCGTGAACCTCCGTTACTTCTGTGGGACAACCTGTTGGCCGTCAGCGGAGTTGCCGCCCGAGGTCGCGTGTGGCAGCCATCGGGTGCCGGGAGCATCAACGACCCGCCACAGCAAATCGAGCGCCAGAGACCGGAAGCGCAGCCGGAGTAATAAATCCGGAGGGAGCCCTGCACACGCTCGGGATGACGTTCACGGCGGCCATAGCCGTGCCAAGGAGGAGTACACCCATGACATCTGTTTCCTTCGAGAGCGCCGGGTCGCTCGGCAGTCCAAAGCGAATGGTCGCTTCGACCCGCGGTTCTCCTTCGATCGTAATGTGAAAGCCCTCCGGCTCGGACCACTGGGGTTCAAGCGCGTCATAGCTCATCGTCCAACACTGACTGAGCTCGACGACCATACGATCGTGCGCATAGCCGCGGTAGACACGGCGTTGTCCGGCCACGCTACCTTGCGGGAACTGCATCCATCCGAGGTCGAGGTCGCGGGTGGCCGCGGCCCTTTCCAGGTAGGCCTCTTTGCATTCGAGCTGGACCTCGAGCATGCCCGCCACTAGATCGAGGGCATCGAAGTACGCCAGGCCTGGGAGCTCAGGAGAAGGGGGAATCGGAACCCTTAGCTCGTCGGCGACGACCCCGAAACCCATACCTTCCCAGGCCGCGGGTACGCGATAGCCATTGCAATCAAGTGTCTCGATGAGCGATACGGATTCCACCCTGCGGCACATGCCTGTAAGGAAGCCACATAGGACATTCATGAAGCCCGGTTCTGAGCCCGTACCCATGAAGGTCACGCCACCGGAGTGGGCAGCAGCGTCAAGAGCCTCGGCCAGTCCCGGTGGGAGGTGGGTGCCAGTTAGTACGTCACAGGTGGTGACTACATTGCGACCCGAGCGCAGCATCCGTTGGACCAGCTCGAAATCTATATGAGCCGGCATGTAGCAGATGCAATCTGCGGCCAGCTCGATGAGGCGGTCAATGTCGTCAGTGGCAATGACACCTGTTGCCGCAGTACCCGCGAGAATCCCGGCGTCTTCTCCGACCTTGTCCTTGCTATGGGCATACAAGCCGACCAATTCGAGCGCGGGATGGTCAATGATCGCCGGCAGCGCTCTACCCCCGATGTTTCCCGTCGCCCATTGGACGACCCGATACTTTTCCGTCACCCGCCCTCGCCCTTCGGTCTTTGGGTTCCCCCTCCTGGACTGCCGTTGACGACGTAAGAATGGCGCTCAATCGGGTAGCTGCACCGTGGTGGAAAGGCCATCAAGAACGAGTTCGAAAATCATCTCTTTGACGCCGTCGAGGTCGCCAATGCCGTCGATGGACGTCGCCATGATGGCAGCTGTGGTCGTAGCGGCGAGGAGTGCCATGGCGCCCAGGCGAGGCTGACGCAGTGGCCTGATCGTGCCGTCTGTTGCACCATCCTCGAACAGGCTGGAGATGGGATCGATGTACGACGCGCGCGTCTTCTCGTCGATCTCGGGCAGGCGAGCGGCGCGCCCGAGGTCGAAGTGCAGGGCGCGGGCGGCCTTCGGGTAGGTCGCGACGATGTCGAGGTGGACGTCGACGACACGGTGGAGCCGCTCCATCGCGTTGCCCGGACCGTCCACGGCGCCCTGAACAGCGTCTCCGAGTGCATCGAGGAGTACGGCGAAGATGTGTGAGAGCACCGCCTCTTTGCCATCGAAGTAGTAGTAGAGCGTCGCCTTCGAGATGCCCGCCACCGAAGCGATGTCCTCACTCTTCGTGCCGTCAAGGCCTTGATCGGCGATCAAGTCAGCCGCGGCCATCACGTTGGCCGAAATCTCCGGCGGGACCGAACGCATCATCTGGGCTCTTTCTCCATTCTCACCGACAGTATAGACTCTGAGTAAGGACTGATGGTAAGGCCGCTCCAGCGAGGGTGTCATCGGGGAGACTTTCAGCTGGTACGACTGGGAGAACGGTTCCGGGGGAGGCTCGGGCCAGGAGGGGGAAGAGGAGATGACGTCACAGGACCACGAACGAGTGGACCGTCTGGTGCGCTCGTTCGACCACTGGGCCCCCGAGCTGGCCGTCGATCCCCAGTCCGTCTATCAGGCATTGCGCGACCAGTGCCCCGTGGCGCACAGCGACCAATACGGCGGGTTCTGGGTTCTGTCACGCCATGAGGACATCGAGGCCGCGGCGCGCGATGCAGCCACCTTCTCGTCTACCGCGATCTCCATCCCTCTCGAGATCGGGATGGGCGGTCTGCCCATTCCGCCCCTTGATCAGGACCCTCCCGAGCACACGCGCTTTCGCCGGCAACTTCTGCCGTTTTTTTCGCCGGCCCGCACGCTCAGCCTCGAGCCTTTGACGAGGAGGGTTGCCGCCGAGCTCATAGAGGGATTCAAAGACGCTGGCGGATGTGACGTCGCAGACGCCTTTGCCCGACCGGTGCCCATCGCAGTGCTCGCCCAGATCCTGGGCGTCGATCCGAAAGACCATGCACTCTTCAATGCGTGGACCACGGCCATCATCGAGGACGCGGCGACCGATCCCGACAAGGCCGCCCAGGCTGGTGCCGAGCTCTACGCCTATTTTTCTGAGCTCGTCGCCGATCGGCGGCAAAACCCCGGAGACGACCTTTTGAGTTTCCTTCTCAAAACGGATCTCTCGGAGAACGAGCGGCTGGGCTGTGCCATCCTTTTGCTGCTCGCTGGCATCGATACGACCTGGAGCACCCTTGGCTCGATCTTTTGGTACCTGGCTCAAGATCCCGACGCCCGACGTCACATCGCGCAGGACGAATCGAACATGATGCCGGCGGTCGAGGAACTGCTCCGGGTCTTTGCGCCCACCTCGGTGGCCCGGATCACGACACGTGAGACCACGGTGGCAGGCCAGCGGATACCTGCAGGCTGCCCGGTCTTATTGCCTTTCCCGTCGGCCAACGGCGACGAGCGCGCCTTCAGCCAGCCGAACCGTGTGGTCCTCGATCGATCACCAAACCGACACCTCGCTTTTGGTGCTGGCATACACCGCTGTCTCGGGGCACATCTGGCCCGTATGGAACTGCGGGTCGCAATTGAAGAGTTCCTGCGAAGGATTCCCGACTTTCGCCTCGCCGGTGAAGATGCCGTGGATTGGAAATCGGGGCCGATTCGCGGTCCTCGCCGACTTGAATTGGTATTCGATTGATTCGAGGGATGCGTCGTTCATACGAATTCGACGAGACACCATCCGTACATGAAAGGAAATAATGGGTATGTGCCCCCAATGTCTTCGAGCAGAGCGATGACGAAACTGAGCAATGACCTTGCGTTGAGCGAGTTCCGGGGAATGGTCGTCGTGCCTGGTGGTCGCTATACGTCGCAGGAATTCTTCGACCTCGAAATGGAGCGACTCTGGCCCCGAGTCTGGCAGGTGGCGTGCCGCGAGGAAGAGGTTCCGAATCCCGGCGATTTCCTCGAATACACGATCGGGGACCAGTCGATCCTCGTCGTCCGGAGCGAACAGGACACCATCACTGCGTTCTTCAATGCGTGCGCGCATCGCGGCACCCGGTTGGCGTCAGGCACGGGCAACTTTGCGACGTCGGAGATCCGCTGTCGCTACCACGCATGGCGTTGGAACCTCGACGGAGAGATCATTGAGGTCGTCGACCGTCACGACTACCCGCCGGCCCTGACCGACGACGACGTCCACCTGGGTGAGGTCCAGGTGGGGCGATGGGGAGGGTTCGTCTTCGTCAACATGAATCCGAAGTGTGAACCATTCGATGCCTTCCTCGGCGACATACCCGAGCTGTTCGCGTCGTACCGGATGGAAGAGCTGCGGTTCCGCTCCTACCGGACCATCGTCTTCGAGTGCAACTGGAAGACCGCGGTCGATGCCTTCAACGAGGCGTATCACCCCCAGGGGCTGCACCCCCAGATGCTGACCTGGTTCGACGACACCCGCTTCTCATACGCGGCGGTCGGTCAGCACAGCCTCTACGGCGAGGAGGAGTACCGCCGCGAACTCGCCCCGAGTCCTCGTCTCGGGCTGAGCAGCGATGACTACGACCAGGAGGAATTGCTGGCGGACCGCATCGATGCCGTGGCCGGACTGTTCTCTCGAGAGGACCGGGGACGTCTGGAAGAGCTTCGCCGCAACGGGCCGCCCGAAGGCAAGAGTGCAGCCGATGTCTTCAACGACATCCGGGTGAGTGCGCTCCGGGATCGCTACGACCTCGGCAGCCTGACCGACGATCAGATTCTGCGCAACGGCACGATCCACGTCTTTCCCAATCTGATCGGCCCTCTTGTACACGGGAACGCCACGCTCTACCGGGCGCGACCCAATGGGCTCGACCCCGACAGCAGCCTTCTCGACTACTGGGCCCTTGAGTGGGTGCCGACGGGAGGCGAGGCTCCCGCCATAGAGCGCAAGTTCTACGAGGACTGGTCGATCAAGGATTGGGGCCTCATCAACAATCAGGATTTTGCAAATCTGGTGGAGATCACGAAGGGCATGAAGTCTCGGGGATATCGGCGGGCACTGCTCAATCCGGTCCAGGAGGCCAATATTGTCCACCACCATCAGATCCTCGATCGCTACCTTGCCGACGAGTAGCCCGAGCGGGACCGATCACACCCTCGCACCGACGGGCGGGGGGCCGCTCGATGCGCTGCGCGACCTTCGTGTCGTCGACATCTCTGACGGCGTCGCGGGCGCCTATTGCGCCAAGTTGCTCGCTGACGCGGGCGCAGACGTCCTCAAGCTCGAACCGCCGGGAGGTCATCCGCTCCGATCCTGGTCGGTTTCGGGATCCGTCGGACATGACGGCGAGGTGGACGGCGTGCTCTTTCGTCACCTCGCGGCCGGACAGCGAAGTGAGGTGGTCGATCTCGAGAGTGCATCAGGGTGTGCACGGGCACTCGAACTCATCGCCCAGAGCGACGTCGTGATCGAGAGCTTCGCGCCCCACGTCCTCGAGAACCGGCGTCTCGGGTTCGAACGGCTCCGAAGCGCCAATCCGACGATCACGATGGTGTCGATCACGCCTTTCGGCCAGGAAGGGCCTCGTCACGCCGATCAGCGAAGCGAGTTCCTTCTTCAGGCGCTCGTCGGGTCCTTGCGACTGCACGGCGGCCTGGATGACCCCCCGGTCGCCGTTGGTGGCCGCCTTGGCGAATGGTCGGCCGGGGCGTATGCGGCCGCCGGAGCACTGGCCGCGCGGGCACGGTCCGAGCGGACGGGAATGGGCGAGCATGTCGACGTCTCGACGCTCGAATGTCTGGCTGTGACCTTCCTGGCGTATCCGGCCCTGTTGGCCGCCCTGCCGGGCGGCTCACGCGAGTTGACCATGACCATGGTCCCGGGCATCGAACGCTGCAAGGACGGCTATGCAGGCCTCGCCACCATCACCGTGCAACAGTGGCACGACGTGCTGGCCATGATGGGTCGTCCCGACCTTGTCGAGCGCGTCGAGTGGAACGATCAGCGGACCCGCCAGCGCCACCGGGCCGAAGTCTGCGCCGAGATGAATCCATGGCTCATGGAGCACACGGTCGAGGAGATACTCGAGTTGGCCGCGGCGTTTCGCGTGCCGGCCGCTCCCGTGGGCAACGGTGCCAATGTCACCGAGCTGCCGCATTTGGTCCTCCGTGAACTCTTCCGTCCGAACCCAAGAGGCGGTTTCCCCGATCCACGACCGCCGTTTCGCACGACGCGGACCTCACCGCAGGCGCCACGAGCGGCGCCTGCTCTCGGAGAGCATGACGCTGCCGGCTTCGGCCCCCTCGCCGCCTCGCCTCGCGGCCGTGGCGCACCTCGTGAGGGCAGCCCACCACCGCTCGAGGGGATCCGTGTCGTCGACCTCACCTCCTTTTGGGCCGGTCCCTTCGCCACGCAGTACCTCGCAACCTTGGGCGCCGACGTCATCAAGGTCGAGTCCGCCCAACGGCCCGACCCGATGCGTTTCAACGTGAGCGTGCCGATGACGACCGACCAATGGTACGAGCGAGGCTCGCTGTATCTCTCTGTCAATCTGAACAAGCGGGGGCTCACGCTGGATCTCACACAGCCCCGCGGACGTGAACTGCTCCTCAGCCTGGTGGCGACGGCGGACGTGGTCATCGAGAACTTCACCCCCCGAGTAATGGACCAGTTCGGTCTGACCTATGACGCGCTGCGATCGGTCCGACCCGACCTCGTCTACGTACGAATGCCGGGATGGGGACTCGAAGGTCCCTGGCGGGACCGGCCGGCGTTCGCCTCCACCATGGAGCAGACGTCGGGGATTGCGTGGATCACGGGTTGGCCCGATGGTCCACCGATGCTGGCCGGGATCTGCGACGCCCTGGCCGGGGTCCATGGGGCGTTCGCCGTACTGGCGGCCCTCGAGCAACGACGTCATACCGGCGAGGGTCAGCAGATCGAGCTGGCGATGCTCGACCTGTCAGTGAACATCGCCGTCGAGCAGATCCTCGAATACGCCGCCTACGGCCACCTGATGGCTCGCGAGGGCAACCGTGGCCCGACGGCCGCGCCCCAGGGCGTCTATCCCTGTGCACAACCCGATACCTGGCTTGCCCTCGCTGTCGGCACGCGCCAGGAGTGGCAGGAGCTGTGCAGGGCCATGGCCAATCCCCAACTCGAGGCCGACGAAGGGTTGGCCGGCGTCGAGGGAAGGCGAGCAGCCCACGATCGGATAGACAAAGAGATCACCTCTTGGTGCGAGAGCCGCACCCTTGATGAGGCCCTCGGCGCCCTGCGGGCTGCCGGGGTGCTGGCCGAGCCCGTGGCCTCCCCGTGCGATATCGACCACGAACCGCAGATGCTGGCCCGAGGGTTTTGGGAGGAGGTCGACCATCCCGTCGTCGGGCGTCAGCGCTATCCGGGCTGGCCCATGCGCTTGTCAGGAAACCAGGGGAAGTGGCACCGATCGGCGGCGCCACTCCTCGGCCAGCACAACGAGGAGATCCTGCGCCACGAGCTTGGGTTGACGGACGACGATCTCACGGCCCTGCGCGCGGCGAATGTCATCGGAGATCGCGTCCTTCGCAGATGAGGGAGCGTCGTCAGATCGAGCATGCAACGTGGACTCGAGAACAGTGCCCGACCTAACCGAGGACCGAGTGTGCGTCGTACGAGTGGAGCCCGCAAATGTCACGATCCGGGTGAAGCCGAACGAGTCGCTCATGGCCGCCGCCGAGCGGCAGGGTTACCACTGGCCCACTATTTGCCACGGCCAGGCTGTCTGCACGGCCTGCTGCATCGTCCTCGAGGGCAACGCCGAGGCATTCGAGCCGCCATCCCTTCGTGAGAAGCAGGGCTTGCAATTGTTGGCCGGGCGGTCCTTCTACGAAGGAAAGGTGGTGCGATTGGCCTGTCAAGCGCACCCAATCAAAGACACGACTGTCACCAAGCGAGGCGTCCGGCCAGCCTCCTCATCCTCCTGATTGCGGTCGCTGACTTGGTGGGGCCCTACTTCGGACGGGGAATCTGAAAGATGCAGGTGCCCCGGGCGAAGAGCTTGCCTTCTTCGTTCAAGATGCGGCCGTCGGCAATCGCCATGGCCCGGCCCATTCGTACGATCTCACCCACCGCGGCGTAGGTCCCGCCGATCGGGATTGCATGCAGATACTCGACGTTCAGGGAAACGGTCGGCGCCGTAGCGGATTCGATCGCCGACGTCACGGCCGCCCCGGTGACCTCATCGATGAGCGTGGCGATGATTCCCCCATGGACGCTCCCGAAGGGGTTCGCCATGTCGGGCGTGGGCGTCCAGGTCATTTCTGCATTCCCATCCTTCATCAGGACGGTCTTCCATCGACCCGGACTGTCGGCATAAGGCGCTGCCACGTGTTCCCGCTCCTTGATCGGTCAGAGATGACGGCCCACATACTGCCCGATCGCCGCAGCATGATCGGCCGACCGTGGCTCGCACGGTACGCCAGAACGGTGATTTCCCGCTCCTCCTGGTTGCCGGCAAGGCGGAATGGGCGAGTTCATCCGCCACTTCGGCGAACGTCAGGGTCGTCTTTCATCTGCACGCATTCGGCCACTTACCGTGTGGCGGCGGGTTTCGTGCGCCATTTCTCGCTCAGTTCATTTCCCTGTCAACCCCGCAGCAGGCCCCAGCGTAGAAGAAGGGTGGGAGCGGTCAGGGACTCAGGTCGGGGCGCGGAGAACGTCATGGACGGGCGCACCTCGAACCACACGTTGCGAATGGCGCTCTCGGGCCTGCTGGTCTTGTTGGTTACGACCTCGGTCGTCGTGAGAGCGGTGCGTGCACCGACCACCTTGTCTCCGCTGGCGCAGAGGGGACACCGCCAGGCCCCGGTGCAAACGACGACGCCGCATGCGGCTGGTCCAGCCTCGGCCAACGTGGTCAGGGAGTTCGGGGGCTGCGAGCTGTCGCTCAGCGCCGGTGCCCCGGTGTTGCCGGCCGGTTCTTGCACGGTCCTGGAGATCGGTGACTCGTTGGGAAACGATCTCGGGTGGGGTCTGGCCCGCGAGCTTCCGTCAGGCTCCAGCCTCAACGTGGTGCAGCTCGACAAATCGGCGACTGGGCTCGCGAACGCCGGGTACTACGACTGGCCGACTGAGTTAGAGACCGACCTGGGCGTCTACCATCCGCAGCTCGTGCTCATCTGCCTCGGGGGCAACGATGAGCAGGGTATGGAGGTCGACGGCTCGGCGGTCCAGTTCCCCTCGCCCGCCTGGACGGGCGCTTATCTGACCCGGGTACGGCAACTGGTCAGCGAGGCCACGGCGAACGGCGCTCTGGTGATGTGGGTCGGGATGCCCGTGATGGAAGATCCCGACTTCAGCCAGGGAATGGAGATCTTGAATTCGCTGTACCAGCAAGGAGCGCGCGCCGATCCCAATGCGACCTTCGTGTCCACCTGGCAGCTCTTCTCGGAACGAGGTGCATACCAAGCGGTGGCGGACGTCAATGGCATCCCTGAGAACCTGCGAGAACCCGACGGCATCCACTACTCGTTCACCGGGGAGGATGTGATCGGGACCTATGTGATCGATGAGATGGCTTCGATCTTCCACGTGCAGCTCGCACCCACGAACCCCGCTGTGATCACCGGCTGGTGACCGCCGACCCGGGGATCCCTCACATGGCCACTTCGCTCGGAGGCTCCAATATGGAAGCAGAGCATCTTTCCACCGTGCCCGAGCTCCCGAGAACGCCAACCCAGGCCGACCCTGAGGCGGAACATCCGGCCGCATCTCATCAGAACGAGCGTCGCCGGGATATCCAAGGACTCCGCGCCTTGGCGGTGGTGTTGGTCATCGCCGACCATGCCGGGCTTCCAGGCTTCAACGGCGGTTTCGTCGGCGTCGACGTCTTCTTCGTCATCAGCGGGTACGTCATCACTCAGCTGTTGATGCGAGAGTCTCGCAAAGGTTTCCGTCGGGGGCTGGTGGACTTCTACTCCCGACGCATTCGCCGCATCGTACCGGCTGCTACCGCGACTCTCGTCGTCACCATGGTGGCGGCCGAACTGTTGCTCGGCGCACGAATGAACCCGCTGTTGCCCGGGGACGTTCGTTGGGCGTCACTGTTCGCCGCCAACTTCCGCCTCATCGGCACCGGGAGCAACTACTTCGTTCCTGGCATGCACCCCTCACTGGTGACACACTTCTGGTCACTGGCAATAGAGGAGCAATTCTACTTCGTCTGGCCGGTCGTCGTTTTTTCGATTGCCCGGCTCGTCGAACCGCGCCATTTGCGCCGGGCCCTGGCGGCCACGCTCATCGTGGGCGTTGTGGCTTCCGCCTGGTGGTCGATCCATCTGTCAGCCGGGGATCCCGTCGCCGCCTACTACTCGCCGTTCACCAGATTCTGGGAACTCGGTTTGGGTTGCCTACTCGCCATAGCGGCAAGCGGTCGGCCCATTCGATTCGTCTGGCTCGAGCGCCTGGCCGCGGGACTGGGCGTGGCGCTTCTGGTCGTGGCCTTGACCACGTTGAACTCGGCCAGTGTCTACCCGGGCTGGCGCGCCTGGCTTCCGTGTGTCGCGACAGCGGCACTCATTTGGGCGGGAGTCGGCGGTGGCCGCACCGTCGCGTCGTGGCTGCTATCGACCCGTCCCCTCGGCTATGTGGGTGACATCTCGTTTTCGCTCTACCTATTTCATTTTCCGTTTCTCGAGCTGGCCAAGGAAGCCCCCTCTTGGTTGAGCAACGTGGATTGGCGCCTGCTCGCAATCGGCAGCACCGTAGTGTGCGCCATCTGTTCGTATCACCGACTGGAGAACCCAATTCGTCGGTCACGGAAGCTCGATGCCGACCGGGTCACGGTGGCACTCCTCCTCGCTGTCTGTGTCGCCGCTTCGTGGACTGCGACGATCGTCGTTGGCTGACGGAAGCGCCTGAACCACTAGAGCGGGCGACGAGAATCGAACTCGCGTTCTCAGCTTGGGAATCCGTCCGAGGGCGATTTCGTGACCAGCCAGATTTCATAAAAAGCCAGCTTATCTTCGATATTTAGGGCGCCCTTATTACGCGCTGGTGTGCCCTGTTTTTCGCTCGGTGTTGCACGAACTACCCCAGAATTGGGATGTTGCACACCGTTGCACGACGAGAGGGCGAGTCCTCAGCTTGCGACGCTGAGATCGGACTACTGGAAGAACTCTGGGAGTCCTGCCCTAAGCAGCAGGCTGTCGATTTCCCTAGACTATGTTCCGTGGGAGAGAAGGTCGATCCTGATGACTTGATAGGTGCTGCTGACGTGCAGGCGATCTTGAGGCTGTCCCAT
>Ga0307374_10002772_pt1 | contig 30715 bp, 28 predicted proteins | sample OX3MG_FD_202532 | JGI IMG/M metagenome (GOLD analysis project Ga0307374, IMG submission 202532) | Soil microbial communities from Risofladan, Vaasa, Finland - OX-3 | ecosystem: Environmental > Terrestrial > Soil > Coastal area > Acid sulfate soil | place: Finland: Risofladan, Vaasa | collected... | reverse complement strand
GCGAGATGAAAAGGGAATCCCGCGAGACTAAAAAGAAGCTCGCGGGTTCCATGGATTTTAATTTCTCCTAGATGTCGTAGTACAGCATGAATTCGTACGGGTGCGGGCGCATGCGCAGGGCGTTGACTTCGTTTTTCATTTTGTATTCGACCCACAAATTGATGAGGTCCTGCGAAAACACGTCACCCTTCAGCAAAAATTTGTGGTCGTTCTCCAAAGCTTTGAGCGATTCCTCGAGCGACCCCGGCATCGCGGGAACGTTTTTCAATTCCTCGGGCGAGAGATCGTAAATATCCTTGTCGAGCGGCTGGCCGGGATCGATTTTATTTTCGACGCCATCAAGTCCCGCCATCAGCATCGCCGAAAACGCGAGATATGGATTGCACGAAGGGTCCGGCGGGCGAAATTCGACGCGCTTCGATTTCGGGCTGGCGGAATACATCGGAATGCGCACCGCAGCGGAGCGATTGCGCCGCGAGTACGCCAGATTCACCGGCGCTTCGAAGCCCGGAACAAGGCGCTTGTAGGAATTCGTTGTCGGCGCGATGAACGCGGCCAACGCGGGCGCGTGTTTCAGCAGACCGCCGATGTACCACAGCGCCGTCTGGCTCAATCCCGCGTAGGCGTCGCCGGCGAAAAGCGGTTTGCCCTTCAGCCACAGGGACTGGTGCGTGTGCATGCCGTTGCCATTGTCCTGAAAAATCGGCTTGGGCATGAACGTGACGGTTTTTCCATACTGATTCGCCGTGTTGCGCACCACGTATTTGAAAACCATCATGTTGTCGGCGGCTTTGAGCATCGTGTCGAACTTGAAATCGATTTCGGTTTGTCCGCCGGTGGCGACTTCGTGGTGATGGCATTCGACGTTGATGCCGCAGGCTTCAAGCTGCAAAGTCATGTCCGTGCGCAAATCGAGATAGTGATCCGTCGGCGGAACAGGGAAGTAGCCTTCCTTGTAGCGCGGGCGATAGCCGAGGTTGTGTTCCTCGCGGCCGGAATTCCAGCGGCCCTCTTCCGCATCGATAAAATAAAAACCGTGCTGCTCGCGCTGATCGAAGCGCACGTTGTCGAAAATAAAAAATTCCGCTTCCGCGCCGAAGAACGCCTGATCGGCGATTCCCGTGAAGCCGAGATACGCTTCCGCTTTGCGCGCGATGTGGCGCGAATCGCGCGGATAGGGCTGCTTGGTCATGGGGTCGACAACGTCGCCAATCATCACCAGCGTGGGCGTGTCGCGGAACGGATCCATGAAGCAGGTATTCGGGTCGGGGACAAGAAGCATGTCGGATTCGTGAATCGACGCCCATCCGCGGATGGAACTCCCGTCGATTCCGAAGCCATCTTCGAAACTTCCGGCGCTCAATTGATGAATCGGAAAGCTGACGTGATGCCAGATGCCTGGAATGTCGATGAAGCGGACGTCGAGAATCTTGGCGTTGTGCTTCGCGGCATAATCCATCACTGATTTTGCGTCCATCTAACCTCCCCCGCGGTAAGCCGCGGCGTTCGAAATTTAATTCCGGGACGATAGCGTAGTGCTCCGCTTCCGTCAAGCAATCGCCCGCCCCTGAGCCAAATATTTTCGCCGTGCAGCAGTCCATTTTGGACGGCATTGTTGTGAGCGTTTCGCGCCCCAGTCCATTTTGGACTCCTCAGCTCTCCGCGTTCAGGACGCAGTACGTGGCACAGGCTCTCAGCCTGTGTGCCTTTCTTCTTTCCTCCCGTAGGGGCGTGGCTTGCCCCGCCCGCGCGATGCGCCCGCATCGCGTTTTGCGGGTGCCCCATCCTGAGCGCCCGTGAACTTTGGGCGCGAAGGGTGGGGATTTGCGCTTTGCCTTTGTCTCTCGTAGCGCCCGATGCCGTCCGCAGGACGGCAATTAAGCGGCTCGATTTCAAATCGCTTCGTCCTTCGACTGTTGCAGCCGCATTATGTAGGGCCCGACTATGGCTTGCCCTGAGGAACGAAGGGTCGGGCCGCGCCGCGCGAACGCGCGGCGTCATGTCGTATAGCGCAGAGTCTCGCTTCTTGAGACTCTGCGGCTTCTTCTTTTCGTCCTTGCTCCCGGTCTCCTTGCTTCTCGCTCCCTAAAATTCCTGTTTTTTGTCCTTGACATTCGGGTTACTACTATGCTACGGTACCTCTGCGCGCCTATTCGGCTCGCCGGACGTGCTTCGTGCCCCGGTCACGGAACGCATAAGCCCTCCGAAAAATTAGACTTAACACCAATCGCCCGATGGAAACCTGCAAGTGGTCAATGCATCGAGGGCGATTTTTTTTGCTCAAAATTCACTCAAAGGAGAGAATCACATGGCAACAACCCCAGTCTCAAAGCCCCAAAATCCTCAGCACCGCACGCAACGCACCGCCGCAGCAGCATCTTCCAATTCCTCGGACGCCGCCGCCCGTTTGAAACAACAAGCCCGCGCCGCCGCCCTCACGCGTCACCGCCGCAGATGCGTCATCTGCCACCATCCCGAGCTGGAGGAAATCGAGGCCGAATTCATCCGCTGGGCCAATCCTCGCGACATTCTTCATGATTATCAATTGCCCAGCCGCTCCGCCATTTATCGGCACGCCGAAGCCACCGGCCTGCTCGCTCGCCGCCGCCGCAATCTTCGCGGCGTTTCCGAACGCATCCTCGAATGCGTCACCAACGCTTCTCCTTCCGCCAGCTCCGTCCTTCGCGCCATGCGCATCTTCGCGCACATCACCGAGGACGGCCAGTGGATCGAACCCGCCAAGCGCGCCATCGTCACCCACGTCCATTCTGTCGCAGACCCTGACGTCGCAGACCCTGACGCAGGAAGGGCAGGAAGGGCCGAAGCTCCTGCGTCCGCACCCGCCGAATCATCTCACGAAAAATTTCACGGAGAACCTCGCGTAGAATTGCGTGAAGAAGAATTGCGTGAAGAAGTCCGTGAAGAAGAATTGCGTGAAGAAGTCCCTGAAGAAGCTCCGGTGGAATACGTCCCGCGTGCCCTCCGGGCATCTTCTCGAACTTATCGCCCCGCGCCGATCCGCCCGCAACCGGAACTCGACGCTCTTGTAGCGCGCGTTTCGTCACGAGGCAAACCGGCGTCAGCCGCCGACGCCCGCTCGGCTGCTTCTCCCGCGAAGCCGCCCTCGCCTCAACCCGCCGCGCCCTCCGCGCATCCAGCCGGAGATGGCGCCGCAATTCCCCCGCGCGACGACAACTCATCTCGCTTCAAATTTCCTCCCGAAATGCAGACGGTTTTGCGCCAAACGGTCGCCACGGCCACGGCGCGCCTCGAAAATCGCGCCGCCGGCTCTAAACCCAGCACAACCAATCCGTTGCCCGCTTCTCCCAACAAATCAGCGCCCGAATTTCTAACCGGGACACCAAACACATTAAACGGACGCGCAAATGATTGAAAACAATCATCACCACCCCGTTCTAATCGGGACAAATTTGCATTCTTCGCAAATCTCCATCTTTCGCCAAAACCGCGAAGGATGGGGCACCCGCGAAACGCGATGCAGGTGCGCGGCGCCCGTCGCCGCGCTCAGGGTAAACAAGCAGCGCCCCTACGAAAAGCGAGGGCTGGCCTGATAGAATGAAATGTAAGGAGCTACGAGCATGGAAGACAAACTGGTGATTGCGGGGCGGGCGTTTCGTTCGCGGCTGATTGTGGGGACGGGGAAATACCGTTCGTTGCCGGAGATGGCGCGGGCGCACGAAGCTTCGGGCGCGGAAATCGTGACGGTGGCGGTGCGGCGCGTGAATTTGACGGATCGCACCGTTGGTCAAAAAGGGGAATCGTTGCTCGATTACATTGACCGCACGAAACTGTTCATTCTGCCGAATACGGCGGGATGCTACTCGGCGGAGGAAGCGATACGCGCGGCGCGGCTGGGACGCGAAGCGGGACTTTCGGAATGGGTGAAGCTGGAAGTGATTGGCGACGAGCAGACTTTGTTTCCGGAGACGGAGGAGTTGGTGCGCGCGACGAAGGCGCTGGTGAAGGAAGGATTCATTGTGCTGCCGTACACGAATGACGATTTGATTGTTGCGCGGAAGCTAGTGGATGCGGGAGCGGCGGCGGTGATGCCGTTGGGCGCGCCGATTGGGTCGGGGATGGGGATTCAGAATTTGGCGAACTTGCGGATTTTGCGCGAACGAATTACGGAAGTGCCGCTGATCGTCGATGCGGGCGTGGGAACCGCGTCGGATGCGGCGATTGCGATGGAGTTGGGCGCGGATGGCGTGTTGATGAACACGGCGATCGCGGGCGCGCAGGACGCGGTGCTGATGGCGGAGGCGATGCGCGCGGCGGTCGAGGCGGGACGCAAAGCGTTTCTCGCGGGCAGGATCGCGAAAAAATTGTACGCGACGGCGTCAAGCCCGGCGGCGGGAGTGGTGCGGTAGAGTTTGGAGATTGGAAGCTGGAAGTCGGAGGCTGGAGAAAACGACTGCGCTGCCGGTAAAACAGCGGATCGCGTACATCGACTGGATGCGCGGGCTGGCGTGCGTGCTGATGTTTCAGACGCATTGCTACGACTCGTGGCTGGGGCCGGCGTCGCGCACGGGCGAATTTTTTCGGTGGTCGCAACTGGGAGGGAGCCTGCCGCCGCCGCTGTTTTTGTTTCTGGCGGGAATTTCGTTCGCGCTGGTGACGGATCGAATGCGGCAGAAGGGCGCGCCGGCAAATCAAATCGCGGCGACGACGATCCGGCGCGGCGCGGAAATTTTCGCGCTAGGGCTGCTGTTTCGCGTGCAGGAATACGCGCTGGGATATAAGTGGCGGCCGTGGACGGATTTGCTGCGCGTCGATATTTTGAACACCATCGGCGTGTCGATGATGCTGATGGGCGTGGTGTGCTGGCTGGCGCGGCGGAGGAAGACAAACGGGCTGCTCGCGGCGGGAGTGGCGGCGGGAATCGCGCTGGCGACGCCTCCGCTGTGGACCACGTGGCAGCCGCGATGGCTGCCGTGGCCTTTTGAATCGTATATTAACGGCGTTCATAATCTGGGAACTCCGCAGTCATGGCTTTTTCCGCTGTTTCCGTGGGCGGGATTCGCGTTTGCGGGGCTGGCGGCGGGATTTTTTCTGACGAGCGATTGGGGACGCGAGCGGCAGGCGCGCGCGGCGCTCGTTCTGGGAGGCGCGGGCGCGATTTGCGTGGGACTGGGTTTGTGGTTCGACTCGCTGCCGGTGCGCGTCTATGCGGTTTATGATTTTTGGCACACGAGTCCAAACTTTTTTTTGATCCGCGCGGGCGTCGTGATGCTGATTGCGCTGGCGGCTTACGCGTGGTGCCGGTGGGGAGCGGGGCAGTGGGGATTTAGTCCGGTGATCACGATGGGGCAGGCGTCGCTGCTGGTTTATTGGGTGCACATTGAATTTGTGTATGGAAGGCTTTCGATTTTGCCGAAGCGGCAGCAGGATATTGCGACGGCTTCGGTGGGGTTGCTGGTGATTTTCGTGGCCATGACGCTGCTGGCGTGGGCGCGGATTCGCACGAAGGGACGCGGCGGGGAAATTGTCGCGAAATTGCGGAGAAGGTTGGGAGGGCAGTTGAGGGTTGATAGTTAAGAGTTCAGAGTCGAAAGGCCGGGAGTGCTTGATAGCGACCCACCCTTCGCGCCCAAAGTTCACGGACGCTCAGGATGGGGCACCCGAAAAGCCCTAGTGCCATTCACGTTGAGTTTTGAAGATTAATTTTTGGGACTGGGGGCCGAAGTCGCGGGTTTCGATTGATGGTTGGCGGGGGAGTCGGGGATTTGGAAAATCATTTCGCCGGGGCGGGCGAGGCCCATGCGGTCGCGCGCAATTTTTTCGATGGCGGCCGGATCCGTTTTGAGGCTGTGAATGCGCTGCTGGAGTTGCTGGTTTTCGTGATCGAGCTGCGAGATTTGCGTTTGCACCCTTTGAATTTGATTTTTTGAGCGGTGCATGGCGACCAGGCCGTGGGTGCCGAAGACGTCCTGGAGAAGCAGCAGGAAAAACGCGAGGGCAAAGAAGTAGCGGGCGTTGTGACGGAAGAAACTGCGCAGCTGGTTGTCATCCGCGTTCGTGCGCGCGTTCATGTTTGTATTCATGGCCGTGGTCCCTTATTCAGATTCGTTCACATTCATATTTACAGCGTTAACAGCCTCAGGTCAGTTTGCGCGGAAGGCGCGCAAACGGGGCGCAACTACAAGAAAAGCAGATTCCTCGTCGCGTGGCTCCTCGGAATGACAGTTCATAAAAACAAGCTCCTCGCGAGCGCGGCGCTCGTGTGGCACATAGCAGTATTCACGCTGTGAGCCACTGGCGCGCGGAATCGGCGATTTGCCGCGATGTGGCGGGGGATTCGGCTTCCGCGTACACGCGAACGAGCGGCTCGGTGCCCGAAGGACGCATCAGCACCCAGGAATCGCCGTCGAAAACAAATTTCAAACCGTCGGTGCGATCCGTGCGCGCCACGCGGCGGCCCGCGAATTTTGACGGGGCGTTTTTGAAGCGCTCCGGCAAGCCGGCGATTATCTCCGGCGCGACGTGGAGATTCACGCGAATGGGCCAATACGCGCGGCCGACACGATGAAAAAGTTCTTTCAGTTGATCCCCCAGCGATGCGCGGCGCGCGGCGATCATTTCCGCGACCAACAGGCACGCGAGAATTCCATCTTTCTCCGGAACGTGGCCGCGAATCGTCATGCCGGCGCTTTCCTCGCCGCCGAGCGTGATTTTATCGCGTTCGAGGAATGGGCCGATATATTTAAATCCGACAGGTGTTTCGAAAACAGGCACATGGTGATGGCGCGCGATGGCGTCGAGCAGATGCGTGGTGGCGACGCTGCGGGCGACGCCGAGTTTCCATCCGCGAGATTCGATGAGGTAATCGAAGACGAGCGCGAGAATATGATTGGGCGAAACGAAGCTGCCGTCGCGATCGAGAATGCCGAAGCGATCCGCGTCGCCGTCGGTGGCGAGTCCCGCGCTGGCTTTGGTTTCGGCAATGGATTTGGCGAGGGGCTGCAAATTTTCCTCGGAGGGATCGGGGCCGGAGCCGTCGAAGAGAACGTCGCGCGCAGTGCGAATGGAGTGAACGGGAATGCCGTGATGTTCGAGGATGGCGTCGAGCCAGCCGGCGCCGCAGCCGTGAAGCGCGTCGTAGGCTAAGGATAATGGTGTGGAGGCGATGACATCGAAACGGACGAGTTCATCGAGACGCGCGAAATATGGTTCGCGCAGATCGACCATTTCGAATTTGGGCGCTTTGTCATTTTCTGAAGGACGCGGAGGATGAGACGCCAGTTTTTGCGCGCGGGCTTCGATGTCTTTTGTGACTTCGGGGAGCGCGGGCGCGCCGTCGGGGCCGGAAAATTTCAGGCCGTTGTAGGCGGCGGGATTGTGGCTGGCGGTGATGTTGAGCGCGCCTTGCAGTTTGCGGCGAAGGACTTCAAAGGAAATTGCGGGAGTGGGAGTGGGCTGAGCGCAGAAAAGAATGCGGCAGCCTTCGTCTTGGAGGACAGTGGCGGCGGCGCGAGCGAACTCCTCGGAGAAAAAGCGCGTATCGTGGCCGACGAGGAGCGTGGGATTTTTCGAGAGGCTGCGGACGTGTCCGGCGATTGCGGCGGCGGCGATGCGAACGCGCTCGAAGGTGAAATCGTCGGCAATGATTCCGCGCCAGCCGGAGGTGCCGAAATGGATCGCGTTGGTCGTCATTTGGTCAACATGATTTGGTCATCATGCGGAGGGTATTGTATCTTGCCGCGCGAGAATCGAACATTAGGAAAAGCGTAGAGGGCAGGAAATAATTATGCGTTTCCGAGAGTTGGGACACATGCAACTCGGTGCGCGGGAGTCGGCCTCAGGGGCTAAAGCCCTTCCTCTTCTTAGGGTCATCGGCACGGTTAAAACCGTGCCCTGACGCAACGATGTGTTACTTTTTTCGGTAACGCGACACTCGGGACGGATTTAGCGGATTGTTGAGAAAGTGCTCTTGGTCGTCATTTCTTCTGCTGCGAGTGGACCGGAGTTTAGAAAACCCCAAGGAAAAAGCAGATTCCTCCTCGCGGTTGCTCGTCGGAATGACAACGAGTAGAGTTTTTCAACGAGCTGTTAGAAGAGGCGCAGCATGACGGAGAAGATTGTGGTGCTGGTGACGTGCGGGTCGCAAGCGGAGGCGAGGAAAATTGCGCGCGCGGTGGTGGAGGCGCGGCTGGCCGCGTGCGCGAATGTGATGGCGAGTCCGGTGCAGTCGATTTACCGATGGAAAGGGAAGGTCGAGACGGCGAAGGAAGTGTTGTTGCTGATGAAGAGCACGCGGAAAAGATTTTCGGCGCTGGAGCGGGAGATTCGGAGGATGCACAGTTATGAGACACCAGAGATTATCGCGGTGGCGATTGTGGAGGGATCGAAGGCATATCTGCGATGGATCGAAGAATCAGGGGCCGTCGAGTAGAAGATGCAAAGACCTCAGGTCAGTCGGCGCAAGAGCAGCGCCGACGGGACCTGAGCTACAAGAACGTTAGTACGCGGAAACAATTTTCGGCGCTGGAACGGGAGATTCGGAGGATGCACAGTTATGACACGCCGGAGATCATCGCGGTGCCGATTGCGGACGGCTGCGCAATTGGGAGAGCTTTTCTCGCAATAGGTCGCGGGCCTCCTGTTGTCTCTGAGTCGCTCTCGCGGTGTCTGGGCCCCCCAAAACGTACAAACCGTACATTGATGGTATCGGCTCAGGGATCCCGAGATGATGCGCAACCGATCTTGCTAGGTACTCATGGTCATCGCCGGACTCCAGGTCAATCGCCTGTAAACTCGAATACGGCTTCGGCAGATTGTCTTTCTGCAAGCCGCCAAAACATATTGGAATCGTAACAATATTTCTCGTCCAAGCTGCTCCGGCTTCAAAATTCACCCACGGTCTTTTCACGGAATTTTCGCTGAGCATTAGTAGGACGACCTTGGCTTCCTTCAGTTCATCCATGATCCTGTCCAGCCATTTTTCTCCAGCGTACACCTGAAACTTGTCGGAGGACATGAATGGTGCAGCACTTGAATCGAACATTAGGCTAATGAAGTTCTGTACACACTCAGCCCATTCTATTTCTTCGTGGACGAAACTGATGAACACTTGAGCCATTGGCAAACACAATCCGTACCACGTTGCCGGTGGAATTATCAACCCCCAATGCAAGCTGTTTCGAGCCCAGCTTCAACAAGGGTAGGTTGCTATCAGGCGTATTCGGAAGGGGCCTCAGGTCAGTTTGCGCAGAAGACGCGCAAACGGGACCCTTCGGTACGCTCAGGGCATGCCTGAGCTACAGGAAAGCAGATTCCTCGTCGCATGGCTCCTCGGAATGACACGTCATTAAAACAAGGTCAGGCAGAGGCAAGAGCGCGCGACCCTTCCTGCGTCAGGGCAGGCACGGTAAATAAGCGGGCGGGCCTGAAGGCCGCCCCTACAAAAGCAAGACAGGAGCCACAACTCAAAGACCAGCGGGCGGCACAAAGCCGCCCCTGCAAAAGCAAGACAAGGGCCGCAACTAAAGACCAACGGGCGGCATAAAGCCGCCCCTACAAAAGCAAGACAAGGGCCACAAGTAAAGACCAACGGGCGGCATAAAGCCGCCCCTACAAAAGCAAGACAAGGGCCGCAACTAAAGACCAGCGGGCGGCACAAAGCCGCCCCTACGAAAACACGACCGCAAAGCTCGGCACAACGAGCTTACCTCAGAGCACGTCGCAGCGAGATTGCGGGCTAGATTTGGGAGAGGGCGTGGTCGAGGTCGGCGATGAGGTCTTCGACGTCTTCGATGCCGACGGAGAGGCGGACCAACCCGTCGGCGATGCCGATTTGCTTGCGGACGTCGGCGGGAATGGAAGCGTGAGTCATGGACGCGGGATGGGAGATGAGGGTTTCGACGCCGCCGAGGCTTTCGGCGAGGGAGCAGAGCTTGACGTGATTGAGCAAGTTGCGGGCCGAATCGAGGCTGCCAACGTCGAAGGAGAGCATGGCGCCGAAGCCGCGCTGCTGTTTTTTGGCGATGGCGTGTTGGGGATGGGAAGCGAGGCCGGGGTAGATGACGCGTTTCACTTTGGGATGGGATTCGAGGAACTTGGCCATGGCCATGCCGTTTAGATTGTGACGATCCATGCGCACGGCTAACGTCTTGATTCCACGAGAGACGAGGAAGCAGTCCATGGGAGCGAGGCCGGCGCCGGCGGAGCGTTGGAGGAAGTAAATTTTCTCGGCGTCCTCTTTGCGGGAGAAAATCGCCGCGCCAGCGATGCAGTCGCTGTGGCCGTTGAGGTACTTGGTCATGGAATGAACGACGATGTGAGCGCCGAGGGCGAGAGGCTGTTGGAGATAAGGGCTGAGGAAGGTGTTGTCCACTACCATTGTAAGATTCTTGTCGCGAGAGAGAGCGGCGACGGCGGCGAGATCGGTGACGATCATTGTGGGATTGGTGGGCGTCTCGACGTAAATCATTTTGGTTGAGGGGCGCAGCGCCTTTTGGATCTGCTCGAGACACGAAGTGTCAACAAAACTGAATTCCATGCCGAGTTGAACGAGGAATTGGGTGGTGAGGCGGTAGACTCCGCCATAAACGGCGCGAGAGAGAATGGCGTGGTCGCCGGGACGGAGCAATCGAAAGACCGAATCGATTGCCGCCATGCCGGAAGTGAAAACGTAAGCGGCGATTCCGCCTTCGAGTTTGGCTACGGTGCGTTCGAGGGCTTTGCGATTCGGGTGGTTGGTGCGCGCGTAGTCGTAACCCTTGTCCTTGCCGAGGGCTTCCTGGACGTAGGTGGAGGTTTGATATATAGGAGCGACGATGGAGCCGGTGGAGGGATCAGGCTCCTGGCCTACGTGAATCGCGTCGGTTGAAAAGCCCATCGTCGAGTCTCCTTGGTATTTGGTCAGTTTGAATTTTGACCGCTATTGTCACGATTAAGAAAATCCAAACTGACCCACCACCTGGCATTTGCGCGTGCAAAAATAGAAAACGCTGATACGAAAGCAGCTAGACGCGCGGCAAATTCCGGATTGAAGGTAGCGCAGACGGCGGGCGACAGTCAATTGGCGGCGGGGATGGCGGGGTTTAGGTTTTCGAGCGGAAATGGAATACGTCGCGCTAGTGTGGTGAGTTGCGAATTCGTTGAATATTCCAGCGACCTTCAGGGGTTAAAACCCCTGAATTTGGGAATAGCTTATTGTCGGAGCTAAAGAATCTGTGTGGCAACTCATAACGACAGACCTCAGCGGCTGAAGCCGCGCTGATTTCGAGGCGTTTACGGCACGGCTGAAGCCGTGCCCTGACAAAAACCGGAGTTGGCACACAGACTCTAAAGCTTGATCGCCTAAACGATGCAACGAACTTCTGATTCAGCGACACGCAGGCATCGAAACGACAGCCCGCAAGATGATAGAATGCGCGGGGAGGGTGGACATTCCAGAATGAGCAAAACTTATTTCAGGCGAGGCGGCATGTTTATGAGAGTCGCCGGCGCGCTGGCGGTGATTGTGGCGGGCAGCGCGTCGCTCGGATGGGCGGGGCCGAGAATGCCGGCGGGGGCGGGAGGCAAAGAGGCTCCGGTGACCGCGCTGAAGATTGTCGTTACGGGAGGCGACAAGGGAGTGATCGTCGATAACGCCAGCGTGTACGTGCGTTACACCGAGCCGCGATTTTTGCTCCATCCCAGAAAAATTGAACTGGATTTGAAGACGGATTTGAAGGGAGTCGCGACAGTGAGGGACGTTCCGCGCATCAAAGTATTGATACAAGTGGTGAAAGCGGGCTGGCAGCCGTTTGGAGAGTATTACGTGCTGGACAAAGCCGAAGAGACGATAAAAATAAAAATGAAACCACCGCCGCATTGGTACTGAGATTGCGGCGCGAGTTTTTTTGTTACGCGCCCGGATATTTCCGGAGATCAAGCAGATAATTTTTTGAGATTCCGCGAGAAGTGCCCTGATTTAGTGCAAAGAGGATTAGCCGCTTGAAATTTCCGCGCTTACGATGTTTCCAGGAAATATTTCCACAAGGTTTTCAACACAACTGTTGAAAACTCCGGCTGGAAGCCAGAGAGACGAGCAGGAAGGCAACCGCCGCGCGTTCGCGCGTCGCGGCCCGACCTTAGTCGGGCCCTACAACGACAGGAAAATGGCAGGAGAGCAAACGCCGCGCATTCGCGCGTCGCGGCCCGACCTTAGTCGGGCCCTACAACGACAGGAAAATCGGTTTTGTGTTCGACTTGGTTGGTAGCCGCCGAATTCGCCGACGACGGTTGATTTTATGTGGCGTGATATGATGCGAGTACGAAGCGACGATGTTTCTCCATGAAACAGCTAATCGTGAATGCGGACGATTTTGGTTACACGCGCGGAGTGAACGCGGGGATTATACGCGGGTTTCGCGATGGCATTGTTACGAGCGCGACGATCATGGCGAATGGCGAAGCGTTTGAGGATGCGATAGAGTGCGCGCGAGACAATCCGGGACTGGGAGTTGGGTGCCATCTGGTGTTGGTGGGCGGGAAATGCGTCGCGATGGCGACGAAGGCGGCGTCACTTGCTGATTCGGAGGGGCGGTTGCCGGCGTCGTTGGCGGCTTTTCTATCGAAACTTTCCGTGGGATCGATACGCGCGGGGGAACTGGAAGCCGAATTGCGGGCGCAGGTTCGAAAAGTGATTGCTGCCGGAGTGCAGCCCACGCATTTTGATTCCCACAAGCACACGCACGCGCATCCTAAGGTGATGGAAGCGGTCGTGAGGGTTGCGGAAGAGTTCGGCATACGGCGAATCCGGAAGCCGTTCGAGGATGTGAAGGGATTGCTGTGGCCCGCGTTCCGCGGCGGCGCATGGAAGCAGCGCGCAACCGCGCTGATCGCTGGAGTTAACGCGCCGGGATTCCAGAGGATGGCCGATTCCCGCGGGATGCTCACGCCGGATCACTTTATAGGTGTGGGGGCGACGGGAAGGTTGAATCGGAAGGCGATTCTCGACATGATAGGGGCGATGCGCGAAGGCACGACGGAGTTGATGTGCCATCCGGGGGAATATGACGAAGGGCTGGAGCGGTCGGCGACGCGGCTGAAGAAGGAGCGCGAGACGGAGTTGGAAGGGTTAACCGATCCAGACGTGCGCGCGGCGGTGCTGGGGCACCGTATGAGCTTGATCAATTTTGGAGACTTGGATTGAGGCGCTTCGGATTGAAGCACTTCGACTTACTGATGAAAGTGAACCGTGATTCCTAAATATTCGATTGTAATTCCCGTGCTGAATGAAGCAGGCTCGTTGCGGGAGCTGCACCGGCGGCTTTCCGAAGTGATGGGAGGGCGATACGAGCCGGTGGAATTCGTTTTCGTTGATGACCATAGCTCGGACGCGACGGCGGAAATACTTGCGGGGCTTGCGGAGGAGGATCGGCGGGTCGTATCTCTGCGGCTGAAACGGAATTACGGGCAGACGGTGGCGTTGGCGGCGGGATTCGACCATGCCGCCGGTGAAATTATTATTTCCATGGACGCGGACTTGCAGCACGACCCTGACGATATTCCGGCAATGGTGGATGCGCTCGAGGCGACGGATTCGGATATTGTCAGCGGGTGGCGCCAGAAACGAGTCGATAATTTTTTCTTTCGGCGAGTGCCTTCGAGAATTGCCAACTGGCTGATGGCCAAGCTGTCGGGAGTGGCAATTCACGATTTTGGGACGACCTTTAAGGTGTACCGGCGTGAAACGATTAAAGATGTACGGCTCTACGGGGAGTTGCACCGGTTTATTCCGGCGCTGGCGTCGCTGAATGGCGCGAAGGTAATTGAGGTTCCGATTCGCAACGTGCCGAGGCCGCAAGGGAAGTCCCATTACGGGATTTCGCGCACGTCGCGCGTTTTCTTCGACCTGATCACGATTCGATTCCTGCTCCGGTACATGCTGCGGCCGCTGCACTTTTTTGGGCCGGCGGGGATGCTCAGTTTTCTGACGGGCGGCGGCATTCTGGGATTTTTGTTTGTGGATAAACTGGTGACGGGGACGCAGTTGTTCGTGCAACACGGGCCGCTGCTCATTTTGGGGATGCTGCTGTCGCTGTTTGGGCTGCAATTTCTGGCCGTGGGGCTGGTGGGCGAATTGATGATGCGAAATTATTTCGAGGCGCATCAGAAGCCGGTGTATCGCATCGAGCGGATTATGAGTTCGCCGCGATTGACGGATGCGCCGCGTTGAGCGTTTTGATTGCGAACGCGACGGAAATCTGATAACAATGAACCATCCCAGCGGAAATTAAGGCGGCGCGAAGTCCGGTGTGCGGCCGTGCGTGCCGACAGCGGGGAACACTTCACTTCGAGAATTCGGTTCATTTAGTTCACAAGCAGTTCACACGCAGCTCACGCGGAGGACGGGCATGGAGAAAGAGCGAATTGTTTCAAATTTCAATGAAAGGGCGATCGTGAAGGTATGCGTGGCAGCATTGCTGGCGCTGGCCGTTGTGGCCGTGGCGTGGGCTGGCGGGAAGGCAGAGCCGTGGAAGGCGAAACCGTACACTGAGTGGGATCAGAATGATCTTAAGCTGATTCTAAACAAATCTCCGTGGGCAAAGCTTGAACGCGTCGAAGCAGATTGGAAGCCCGAGAAGGGCGGGCCGGAAAGTGCTGCCGTGCCACCAGCGGGCGGGATGCCTGTCAACAGGCCTTACGATGCAGGAAACGCGTCAGGGCCGGCGATGGTTTATTTCGCTGTGCGCTGGAATTCGTCGCGCACGGTGCGCGAAGCGCTGGTTCGCGACGCCATCCTCAGCGGTAAAATGAAGGAATCCGATGCCGGAAAATATCTGAGCGCGCCAATAACCGACTATGAAGTGCTCGTCGTCGGCCCGGACATGACTCCCTTCCAGCATGCCACCCCGGATGAGTTGAAGGCGAAGTCCTCTTTGCGAGGACAAAAATCGAAGGTCGAAGTGCATCCCACGAACGTAAACATGGTGCGCAGTCCGGCTGGCGGCCGGGTGACGGCCGTGGTGTTTTCGTTTCCGCTGAAGACGGCGGACAGCAAGGATGTTGCGGCAACACAGGAAAAAGGACTGCGATTCGAGTGCAAGCTGAAAGACATTAGCCTGAGCACCACATTCGATCCTCGGAAGATGGCGGATGCGAAAGGACCTGATTTTTAAAATCCCATAGTGCCGGAGAGTGAACATGAAGCGCTTCTTACAAGTGGCAATTGTTTTTGCCGCCGTGGTTGCAGTCAACGGCGCAGCGCACGCGCAATTTAAGATGGGTGGACCGACGCTGGGGGGAGTGTGGAATCCCGAGGTCGGCGCGGGGGGAGTTTATGAAGTAACCACCGCCCAGGGCAAGAAAACAACCATGGAAATAGCGGTGGTCGGAAAGGAATTGGTAGATGGGAAGGAAGGCTATTGGTTCGAAACTTCCATGAACATGCCGAACGGAAAAGGAGAGACGGTCTCGAAGGTGCTTTTCGTCCGTGACGGGAACGAAATCACAATCAAACGGATGGTTATGCAGATGCCTGGACGCCCGCCAATGGATATGTCGAGTATGATTCATTTGCCGCCGCAGCCCGTGGACGCTCGCAGCACGGCCGATGATTTGGGTCCCGCGACCGTGACGACGCCAGCCGGAACGTTTGCCTGCGAGCATTACAAATCGAAAGACGGCAAGTCGGAAATGTGGATCAAGACGAAAACGGGACCGTACGGCCTGGTCAAGAGCGTCTCAGACACGGGAACCATGACGCTTATCCGCGTCGAGACGGATGCGAAGGATAAAATCACAGGAACGCCGCAGCCGATGGGAATGGGAATGCCTCCGCACCGTCCGTAGAAAAGGGATCGTCGATGCGTTAGGAGAATTTCGGGGCGCTCGTTATTTGCGGGCGCCCTCTTTTTTCGGCAATTTGCCGACAGGGTGGTCGTTATTTCTGCTGCTGCGATGGGGTAGCGATTCACCAAAATCCAAAGAAAATGCAGATTCCTCGTCGCGCGGCTCCTCCCTTCGCTAAAGCGCTCCGGGCAAGCGGAATGACAAAGAGTAGAGTTGTTGCGCGGTGTTCTTGCTTTCCTTAGTCGTTATATTATGTGACGAGAGGTTTTGATGAGTCCGGCGGAAGACAAATTTTTTCGAGCGCGAATTACGCACCGTTCGGACATTGCGGCGGATCTGTGGATCATTCGCGTGGAGCCGAGCGGCGAATTTCGGTTCCAGCCCGGCCAATACGCGACGCTCGGCGCGCAGGGGCCAGAGAAGCTGATCGAGCGGGCGTATTCGATCGTGTCGGCGCCGCACGAAAGGGAACTGGAGATTTTTATCGAGCTGGTTCCGCAAGGCGAGCTGACGCCTTTGCTGTACAACTTGCAAACCGGCGCGGAATTGACGATGCGGAAGATTCCGAAGGGGCGATTCACGCTGGACACCAAAAGTGGGCGGAAGAATCATTTGCTGCTCTGCACGGTGACAGGCATCGCGCCGTTTGTGAGCTACATTCGCGCGCTCGGAAAGGACTGGCGCGAGAAGAACTTTGACGGTGGGCATCATTTGTATGTGATCAATGCGGCCAGCCGCTCGTGGGAATTTGGGTATCGCGAGGAATTCGAAACGGCGGCGGCGGAATTTCCGTGGCTGAAGTATGTGGCGGCGATCAGCCGTCCGTGGGAAGACGCGGCGTGGAAGGGCGAGACGGGGCGCGTTGAGGATCTGGTTCGCAAATACACGGATGCGTGGGGACTGGATGGCACGAATACTTCGGCGTATTTGTGCGGTCATCCGCAGATGATCGACAACTGCAAGGGAATTTTGCAGCGGCGGGGATTTCCGAAGGAATCCGTGCGCGAAGAAGTGTATTGGATACCCGCGAAAGAGCCGCAGGCGTGAGTAAAGTTTTCGCAGCGCTGCGGCGGCGCGGCTCTCCCATAGCCGAGCAATCTTCGCTTTCTTGGCGTTTTGGCGCGAATTGTAGATCCGTCGTCCCGCAGAAACATTCGGGACGCAGAAAGCGCGCCGCATGTCCTGCGGTACGTGACGCACGGTGAATTAAATCGGGCCGCGGGCCGAGGCGATTTCGTCGATGGCGCTTTGCGTGGCGTGCAGAGGCACCGCGACGTGAACGGTTTCTTCCGGATCATCCACATCAACGACGACAGAGCCGCCACTTTTTATCACGCTGACGTGCTGATCCGGCTCGGTGACTTCCACGAGCGGGCCGTCGGGGCAATCGGCGAGGCCGGAAAGGGCTGCGTCGATTATTGGAAGGTAAGGACGCACATTCGCGGCGCCTTGCGCCAGATAACGATTCGGCACAAATTTCAGCGTGACAGGCACAAGTATCGCGGGCACGACGAGCGAGATGTGCGTTCCGTCTTTCCGTTTTTCGTGAACCTTTACGTGGATAAAACCTTCGCTGGAAACGACGGCGCCCGCGACGAGAACCGTTCCCAACATTCCCATTCCAATTTTACCGAGCAGCAGCATTTGCGTTTCTCCTCTTCTTTATTCTTTGCGACCGAGAGGCCGAACTAAAGGAAACTACAAGCTGTCTCGCAAATCATTCTCCCAGCGTCTCGCTGGGGTTTCCGTCAAAACAGGAGCAAAGAGCCGACGGGACGCCGGCGCTACGGAAACCCACGCTGTTTCGGTGGACGTCAACGCCGCATGGGGGCTTCTAGTCAGATGTATTGCGTGAGTCGATCCACACGCGAACGGTCTGATCGTTGTCCGTGACGGTGACGAGAGTGGTGTCGCCGGCCTTTTCGAGTGCTTGGATGGCGGCTTCGACGTTGAGTTGGTGGTCGCCGTCCGAAGCAAGCGCCTCCGCAACCGCCCAGGGAATATTGACGTCGACATTTTCCTTGCCGCTCTTATCGATGACGTGGACGACCATGTTGCCGTGGGATTTGGCGACGCGGACGTCGGTGCCCGGCTCCTGCACGGTGACGAATTCGCCGTCGGGCGCGGATTTCACCGCATTGAGAAGCGCGGTCAAGTCCACACCATTGGCATGGAAATTCCCGAGCTGGACTTTGCCGTCGCGGAGCTGGCCCTGGTTGATCGCGGGGATGATTTTCTCGGCGAGCGAAAGGGGGACATTGACGCGGACATGCTCGCGTCCCATCTGGCCGTCAACTTTTACGTGGAGGTAACGCTCAGGCGGAGCGGCCAAAGCGGCCGTTCCGAAGCAGAGCACTGCGAGGACAGAGAGCAAAGTTTTCATCGCTGGACGCCTCCTTGGGCGTTCAGCGGTAGTTACGCAGGGTCGTGCGGAAAAGTTCCACGTTTACAGCGCTGGAAACGAATTAGTCGCGCTGGGGCTTGAAGTAGACGGCCGACAGTGGGGGAAGCTGGATTTTTATGGAATGCTCGCGGCCGTTCCACGGCACAGGCTCGGCGCGGACGCCGCCGGAGTTGCCCGCGTCGCCGCCCGAGTAATGGCCGGAATCGGTGTTGAGGATTTCTCGGTAAAAACCAGCCTCCGGCACGCCGACGCGATAGTTCTCGCGCGTTACGGGCGTGAAGTTGCAGACGACGACGATAAAATCCTCGGCGCGGCGCGCGCGGCGTAAGAATGCGAGAACGCTGGCGTCCGCGTCGTTGGCTTCGAGCCATTCAAAACCTTGCCAGTCGAATTCCACGTCGTGGAGCGCTGCTTCTTTCGCGTAAAGGTGATTCAAATCCGTGATGAGCCGCTGAATTCCCAGGTGCGGGGCGTATTGCAAAAGATGCCAGTCGAGGCTGGCGTTCTCCCACCACTCGCTCCACTGCGCGATTTCGCAGCCCATGAAGAGAAGTTTTTTCCCGGGATGGGCGTAGAAATAACCGAACAGAAGACGCAAGTTCGCGAATTTATGCCGGTCGTCGCCGGGCATTTTTGCCAGCAGGCCGCGCTTGCCGTGGACGACTTCGTCGTGCGAGAGGGGAAGAATGAAATTTTCGTTGAAGGCGTAAAGCATGGAGAACGTCAGCTCGCCGTGATGGAATTTGCGATGGATGGGATCGAGGGCGAAGTAACGAAGCGTGTCGTTCATCCAGCCCATATTCCATTTCAGGTCGAAGCCGAGGCCGCCGGCATAGGTGGGGCGCGAGACGGAGGGCCACGCGGTGGACTCCTCGGCGATAGTGAGCGCGCCGGGCTGACGGGTGTGAACGACTTCGTTCAGGCGCTTGAGGAATGCAATAGCTTCGAGATTTTCGCGGCCGCCGAATTGATTCGGCAGCCATTCGCCGTGACGGCGCGAGTAGTCGAGATACAGCATGGAGGCGACGGCGTCCACGCGCAGGCCGTCGATGTGATATTTCTCGAGCCAGAAAAGCGCATTCGAGATCAGGAAATTCTGAACTTCGTTGCGGCCATAATTGAAAATCAATGTGCCCCAGTCGGGATGTGAACCGCGGCGCGGGTCGGCGTGCTCGTAGAGATGCGTGCCGTCGAAGAACGAGAGGCCGTGGGCGTCGCGCGGGAAATGGCCGGGGGTCCAGTCGAGGAGAACGCCGATGCCTGCCTGATGGCAGCGATCCACGAAGGCCATGAAATCCTTGGGCGAGCCGTAACGGCTGGTGACGGAAAAATAGCCGATCGTCTGGTAGCCCCATGACGCGTCGAGGGGATGCTCCATGATCGGAAGCAATTCGACGTGCGTGTAGCCCATTTGCTTGACGTAGGGAATCAGTTCATCAGCCATTTCGGCGTAGGTGAGCCAGCGGCCACCGTCCGCGCGACGCCATGAGCCGAAATGAAGTTCGTAAATGGAAATGGGCGCGTGCTGCCAATCGAATTGCAGGCGCTGGTCGAGCCATTGGGAATCCTGCCACGAGTAGCCGTCAATGTTCGCGACCATGGAGCTGGATTTCGGACGAAGTTCGGCGGCGAATCCGTAGGGGTCGGCCTTCAATGTCAAAACGTCGTTGTAGCGCGAGCGGATTTCGAATTTGTACAGGTCGCCTTCGGTGAGTCCCGGGATGAATATTTCCCACACGCCGGTGCTGGCGCGGCTGCGCATCGGATGGACGCGCCCGTCCCAGGAGTTAAAATTGCCGACAACGCTGACGCGCTTCGCGTTGGGCGCCCAGACGCCGAAATGCACGCCGCGAACGCCGGCGACTTCGCGGACATGCGCGCCCAATTTGTCGTAATTCTCGTAGTGCGTGCCTTCGCCGATTAGATACAAATCGAGGTCGCTGAGAAGGGGAGGGAAGGCGTAGGCGTCGTATGTGTCCCAGGAATTTCCACCGGAATAGGTGATTCGCAGGCGATACGCCGCGGGTGCGATGTCGAAAGATTCGGAGGAGGGAGACGATTTATCTGATTTATCGCCCGCGGGAATGCTGGACAGGGGAATGATGGCTTCAAAGAGGCCGTCGGAGTGAATCTTAGTTGCTGGATATTCCTGGGCGGATTTTCCCCAGAGGATTGTGACTTGCGCGGCGTGAGGCTGGAGAGTGCGGATCGCGATGGATTGGTTGTCCGCCGAATTTACGGGATGCGGGCCGAGGAAATGGAAAGGATCGGAATGCTCCGCGCGAAGCAGCAGATCGATTTCCGGATTCACGCCAGCGATTGAGCCGGCGCCGCCAATTGTGCCCGTGTTGTCCAAGACAGACAGTTTGTTCCCCCCGCGTACAACTGCAGGTTTCATTTTAGCGCAGAGGAGCGTTGCGCGAGGCGATGATTTACGGCCCTTGACCCTGCGACATTTATGTCGAAACTGAAGAGCCTGTGTGTCAACTCAACGACAGACCTCAGCGGCTGAAGCCGCATTGATTTCGAGGCGTTTACGGCACGGCTGAAGCCGTGCCCTGACAAAAACCGAAGTTAGCACACAGACTCTGAAGAGCCTGTGTGCGGACTACAAAATCGGTACTTCAGCGGCTGAAAGCCGCACTGACATTGCAGGGCTTATGTCGTGGCTGAAGCCACGACCCACAAAGATTCTGGTGTCGCCACACAGATTCTAAAGCCCCTATCTCCTAAGAACGACCACAGCGAATTTGCGGGACACAACACTAGTTTGGGCGCGTGCTGCCTCTTGCGCTGGACAGAATCGAATTGGACAGGTAGGCTATGGCGTCTTGCGACTGTAACAAGCCACGGAGGAGGATTCAGATGCGGAAGGCCGCTCTTTCTTTTTTGGTTGTCGCATTTATCGGAGTGATCGTCGGAGCGGGCACGGCATCGGCTCAACAATCCGCGAAGAAAGCTCCCGGACCGGAGCAAGTGCTCTTGCGGCAATGGAACGGCATTGGAAACAAGATCATCACCATGGCCGAAGACTGGCCCGCGGACAAATACAGTTACCGGCCAAACGACAAGGTGCGCACGTTCGGGCAAATTCTGACACACGTCGCAGGCTCGAACTATTTCGCAACGAACCCGGCGCTGGGCAAAAACACAAAAGGGCTTGCGGATGATCCGAAGGGCTACACAACGAAAGCGCAAATTGTCGCATTCGTGAAGAAGTCATTTGCCGACGGCGCCGTGGCGCTCGAAAAGGGCGGCAACGCAGGCGCGCTCGCGCATCTGAATTCGTGGGTGGGGATTATCGAGCATTCGGGCGAGCATTACGGAAATTTGGTGACATATTATCGAAATAACGATGTGGTTCCCCCGGAATCGCGTCCGAAGAAATAGAATCCCAAGCGAATAAGGAATTCTGACGATGAAGCGGAGCTTCGCCTATGTTCTCTTCGTGTTTGTGGCAGGACTGAGCATGGTTACGCTCGGAAGGGCGCAGGATCGCACGCAAGGGCGGTCGATGGTGACCACGCGCTACGGAATCGTGGCGGCGGAAAGTCCGCTGGCGGCGCAAGCGGGCGCGCAGATTCTGTCGCGCGGCGGCAACGCGATTGATGCGGCGGTGGCGACGAATGCGGTGATGGGCGTGGTCGAGCCGATGATGAACGGAATGGGCGGCGACCTGTTCGTGATCGTTTATGACGCGAAGAGCGGCAAACTGTACGGGCTGAACGCGAGCGGATGGTCGCCGAAGAAATTGACGCCGGAATTTTTGAAGGCCAAAGGCATCACGACGATGCCGCAGCACGGAATCGATTCCGTCACGGTGCCCGGAGTCGTGGACGGCTGGTCAAAGCTGCTCGGAAGATTTGGGAAACTGGGATTGGAGCAGGATCTCGGGCCGGCAATTCGTTACGCGCACGAAGGTTTTCCCGTGCCCGAGTGGGACGCGGAGTATTGGGCGGCCGCGGCGGGATTTTTGAAGAAGAATCCGGCGACGGCGCGGCTGTATCTGTTGAATGGGGAAGCGCCCAAGATGGGAGAAATTTTCCGCAACGAGGGATTGTCGCGCTCGCTGGCGCTGGTGGCGCGTGGCGGGCGCGACGCGTTTTATAAAGGAGAGCTTGCGCGGCGCATCGTGGATTTTTCGAAGCGCGAGGGCGGCGCGATGACGCTCGAGGATATGGCGGATTACTCGAGCGAGTGGGTCGAGCCGCTTTCGACGAAGTATCACGGCTGGACCGTGTACGAATTGCCGCCGAACGGGCAGGGAATCGCGGCGCTCGAAATGCTGAACATGATGCAGCAATTTCCGCTGGCGCAATACGGCCACAATTCAGCGGATGCGCTCCACGTGATGATCGAGGCGAAAAAACTGGCGTATGCGGATTTACGGCGTTACGTCGGCGATCCGCGATTCAGCAAGATTCCGGTGGCGGGTTTGCTGTCGGGCGATTACGCGCGCGAGCGGGCCAAGCTAATTGATATGTCCAAGGCGAATTGCGATGTCAGCCCTGGAATGCCGAACGAAAAATTGGGCGACACGACTTACATGACGGTGGTGGATCAGCAGGGGAATATGGTGTCGCTGATTCAAAGCAACTACGATGAGTTTGGCTCGCGGCTGGTGGCGGATGATACAGGCTTCGTCCTGCAAGACCGCGGGGCGTTGTTCAACCTGGAAGCGGGCTCGCCCGACGTACTCGCTGGGCATAAGCGCCCGTTGCACACGATTATTCCGGCATTCATGACCAAGGGGGACACGCGAATCGCTTTCGGCATCATGGGCGGATTCAACCAGGCGCAGGCGCACGCGCAATTTGTCTCGAACATCGTGGACTTTGGAATGAACATCCAGGCGGCGATGGAGGCCGCGCGATTTGACAAGATCACTTTCGGTGGCTGTGACGTGCAAATCGAAGATCGCGTGCCCGCGGATGTGCGAGCGGCGCTCGCGGCCCGCGGGCATCAACTGGAGGTTCGCGGCGCGTTTTCCTCGCACATGGGCGGCGGCCAAGCGACCGAGCGAAATTTTGCCACGGGCGTGAATTTCGGCGCTTCCGACCCTCGTAAGGACGGCGAAGCGATTCCGGAATCGCCGCCGCATCCTTAGAATAAGGCGCGATTTACCGGCTTTCGCTGAACGACCCACTCTCCGAGTCCTGAATTCGTATTTTTCTTCTCCGAGGCATGGCTTCCTGTAGCTAAAAGAGCACTCCGCGGTACAAAGGTACCATTGCTGTTCCTCGGCGCTGCAAGCTAAATAAGTAGCTGGGTGTGAGATTCTAAAAGACGACATAGGCCGTAAATAAGTTTTTTTGTGAACGTGTGTGCCCTTTGAGAACAGGTTTGTCTTCAGAAATTGTTTTATTAGGTTGAACTTACCGGAATGCCGACCAAGATTGATCCCGTCCGCGCCAGCCGCAAGAAGGGCAGAAGTGCGCCCCAAAATGGTGGAAACGGCCATGCAGCCACCACGGCTCTTCCTGAAATCGCTGACGCAAACGAATGGAGCGCGCACAGACACACTGAAAATGGAGTTAGGGAACGTGACATTCTGCTGGCGGCGATTGTTGATAATAATCCACTCGCCAGCGTGGTTATGGACCCAAGCAACAGAGTTCAGTTTTGCAACACCGCCTTCGAGCGGATATTTGGGTACCGGCTCGCTGACATTGCAGGCCGTGACATCGACGATTTTATTGCCGCTCCTGCATTCGTTAAGGAAGCGGCGGATTTCAGCCGCCGAACTCTTGTGGGCGAAAGCCTTCACGCGGCCACTTGCCGCCAGCGCGCGGATGGCACGCTTGTGGACGTCGAGCTTCATGCCGCTCCGCTGATGCTGCAGGGCAAACTTGCGGGAATCTTCGCCGTATACGAGGAGATCACGGAGTGGAAGCGCGCGGATGAGCAACTTCGCGCGGCGGAGGCGCGGTACCGGCAACTTGTGGAGCAGCTTCCGGCAATTACTTACGTGGCGGAATTCGGCACAAATGGAACTTGGGAATATGTAAGCCCGCAAATCGCAAGTTTCCTGGGTTTCTCGCAATCGGAATGGCTTTCGGCCAATGGCCAGTGGCTGCGGCAAGTGCATCCGGAGGATCGCAAGCAGGTGATGGACGCGGAAAATCACAGCGAGCGCACGGGGGAAAATATTGACATCGAGTACCGGATGCTGGCGCGCGACGGACGAGTCGTCTGGTTCCGCGATCGGGCGGTCGTTGGCAGCGGGACTGATGGCCGGAAATTGCAGCACGGTTTCATGCTCGATATTACGGAACGCAAGGAAGCCGAATCCGCGTTGATGAAGCTGAGCCGGCAAACGAACATGATTCTCAATTCCGCGGGCGACGGGATTTTCGGCCTCGACCAACAGGGCCGGCCGACATTTGTGAATCGCGCGGCGGCTCGGATGCTGGGATATGAGCCCGAAGAAATTATCGGGCGGGAAGGCCACGCGCTGTGGCATCACACGAAATCCGACGGCACGCCCTATCCCCAGGCGGAATGCAGCTTGATTGCTGTTTTGCGCGACGGCGCGACGCGTCATGGGTCCGGCGATGTTTTTTGGCGCAAGGACGGCTCAAGTTTCCCCGTTGAGTTTATAAGCACGGCCATCCGTGAAAACGAGGAAGTAACCGGCGCAGTCGTTACGTTCCGCGATATCACCGCGCGCCAGAGGGCCGAAAGGGCGCAAAAACAGGCGGAGGAAAGATTCCGGAGCATATTCGAAAACGCGGTGGAGGGGATTTATCAATCCACGCCGGACGGCCGGTTCATCAGCGTGAATCCGGCGATGGCGCGAATGTTCGGGTATGCGTCGCCCGAGGAAATGATGGAAGCCATCAGCGACATCGGGAAGCAACTGTATATCGACTCGGCGCAGCGCGAGGAATTCAAGCGCGCAATGGAACAATTCGACGTGGTCGAGAGATTTGAAACTCGTGTCGTCCAGAAGGACGGGACGAAAATCTGGATCTCGGAGACCTCGCGCGCCGTGCGGAATGTGGTCGGGCGCGTCTGTTATTACGAAGGAACGCTCGAGGATGTGACGTCGCTGAAACGCGCGGAAGCGGAGCGCCAGGTATCGTTCGAGATCATTCATGCGGCGAACGTCACGGACAATCTGGACGAACTGCTGCATCGAATTCATGAATCCTTGAAGCGGGTGCTATACGCGGAGAATTGTTTCGTCGCCCTGCAGGATCCTGTTTCGGGGATGTTCCACTTCCCGTTTTTTGTGGATCGGTTTGACAGCGCGCCGCAGCCGCAGAAGATGGGCCGGAGCTGCACGACGTACGTCTTCCGTAAGGGCGAAGCGATGTTGATTCCGCAAACGGTCTTCGACACGCTTGCGGCACAGGGCGAAGTCGAACTTGTGGGCACGCCGTCGCCATCGTGGCTGGGCGTGCCGTTGCGCACGCCGTCGGCGACTATCGGCGTGCTGGTGGTGCAACATTACGAAGACGAGCGCGCGTACACCCACCGAGATTTGGAATTCCTCGCGTCCGTCGGGGGGCAAATCGCGCTGGCGATTGAACGCAAGCGCGCGGAAACGGCCCTGCGCGAAAGCGAGGCGCGCCTTCGTCTGTTGATCGAACAGTTGCCGGCCGTATTGTGGACGACCGACAGCGAAATGCGTTTCACGTCCTCAGTGGGCGCCGGGCTTGCGCGCTTGGGGCTGAAGCCGCAGGAGGTCGTTGGCAAATCCCTCTTCGAATTTTTCAACACGGATGATCGCACCTTTCCGCCCATCGCGGCGCATCGTAAAGCGCTGATCGGCGAATCGGCGACATACCACACGGAGTGGAGCGGTGGATCCTACACCTGCCACGCTGAGCCGCTGCGCAATGGCGACGGGCAGATAAGCGGCGTCATCAGCATGGCACTCGATATCACGGACCGCAAACAGCTCGAAGCGCAGTTGCGCCAGGCGCAGAAGATGGAAGCGGTGGGAAGGCTGGCCGGCGGAATCGCGCACGATTTCAACAATCTCCTGATGGTCATTCAAGGCTATACCGAGCTTCTCCTCGATCGGCTGGGCGGCGAGCATCCGCTGCGGCGCAACGCGGAACAGATCCACGACGCTTCGCAGCGCGCTGCTTCGCTCACGCGCCAGTTGCTCGCTTTCAGCCGCAAGCAAATGCTGGCGCCGCAAGTGCTCAACATCCGGGCCGTCGTTTCCGACATGGAAAGTATTTTGCGGCGATTGATTGGCGAGGATATCGATCTGGCCACCGTGAATCCCGCTGACCTGTGGCGCGTGCGAGCGGACCGCAGCCAGGTCGAGCAAGTGATTTTGAATCTCGCCGTCAATTCGCGCGACGCCATGCCGAATGGCGGCAAGGTGACCATTGAAACGGCCAACGTGGAGCTCGACCGTTCCTATTCGCGGCACGCGGTCGTTGAACCCGGCGAATACGTCATGATCGCTGTGAGCGACACAGGTTGCGGCATGGATGCCGACACGCAGGCGCACGTTTTCGAGCCTTTCTTCACGACCAAAGAGAAGGGCAAAGGCACGGGCCTGGGCCTCGCGACCGTGTACGGGATCGTCAAGCAGAGCGGCGGCTACATTTGGGTTTACAGTGAAGTCGACAAGGGCGCGACGTTCAAAGTGTATTTGCCGCGCGTCCGAGAATCCGAAAAACCGGCCCAGCAGAAACCGGAAACAAAGTTGTTCCCGCTTGGCTCCGAGACAATTTTGCTCGTCGAAGACGAAAAGGGCGTCCGCGAATTGGCTCGGGAGTACTTGGAGCAGATCGGGTACGTGGTTCTGGAAGCGGAAAACGCGCAAAAGGCGTTGGATGTTGCGCGGCAACACAGTGGCACGATCGATTTGCTTTTTACAGACGTGGTGATGGGCGGAATGAGTGGCCGGCAACTGGCGGAGGAAATGCGGAAATTGCGGCCCGAAGTCAAAATTCTGTATATGTCCGGCTACACCGACGAAGCGATCGTGCACCACGGCATCCTTGGCCGCGGAATGACGCTGCTGCAAAAGCCCTTCACGTTGAACTCGCTTGCCTTGAAGGTGCGCGACACACTCGATCTGCCACAGGAGCAATAGCTGTTTGTTGCCTTCGTCCGTTTTTCAATCCTGCATTGACACTTGGCGGAATCCCCGCCGCTCGATTTGATTTTCGCGTTGCGCCCCGATAGCATGGCTGCTCCAATTTCAGAAATCGCAGGAGGGCGGCATGGTTCGCGATCCTCGCACAAGACGGTTTGCTACTCGCGCTGTTCACGCGGGAGAACGGAAGCGTGCGGAGGACTTTATCCCGATGTCCACGCCCATTTACAGCACCTCGACTTTTATTTACGAGCACCTCGCGGACATTGATTCGATTAGCTCCGGTGAGCGCTCCGGTTTCACATATTCGCGCCAGGGCAATCCAACGAATGCCGCACTCGAAGAGGCTGTCGCTTCGCTCGAAGGCGGCGGAACTGCGCTGAGCGTAGCGTCCGGAATGTCGGCGATTTTACTGGCGCTTCTGGCCGCGGGCGTCGAGCAGGGAACGACGATCGCCGCGTCGCAGGATCTTTATGGAGTGACGACGAAATTCCTGCTGGATGTGGCTGCGCGCTGGGGCTCCCGTATCGAGTTGGTCGATATTTTCGAGCCTGCGGCGCGCGAAAACATTTGGAAGCTCGAGCCGAAAGTGCTGCTCCTTGAAAGTCTGACGAATCCGCTGCTTCGCATCCCGGATGTGCCGTCTCTCGTTAAAGAGGCGCACGCGCACCATACGCGCGTGATCGTGGACAATACGTTTGCAACGCCGATGCTTTTGAGGCCGCTTGAACACGGCGCCGATTTTGTGGTTCACAGCGTGACAAAATATTTTGGCGGGCACGGGGACCTGACGGGCGGCGTGCTCGTGGCCAGCGAAGAGTATGCCGCCGAAGTCCGGCAGTTTGCGCGGCTGGTGGGCGCGGTTCTGGGGCCTTTTGAAGCGTGGCTGACGCTTCGCGGCATCAAAACGCTGCCTCTGCGCTTTGCGCGCCATTGCGAAAATGCGCAACGCCTAGCCGAATGGCTGGCCGTCCATCCGCGCATTGAAAATGTATATTATCCGGGGCTTGGTTCGCATCCCGACCACGAGAGGGCGAAACGCTTGTTTGGCGGCGCGGGCGCGGGAGGCGTGCTGTCACTGAAGATTCGCGACGCGGGCCGCGACGAGGTTTTTCGTTTCGTCGATTCGCTCGAGCTGTTTTTGAAGGCCACTTCGCTGGGAGACGTGCAAAGCTTGGTTCTCTACCCCGCGATTTCGTCCCACCGCGACCTCTCGCCGAAGCAACGCCAGAAATTGGGCATCACAGACAACTTGGTACGCCTCTCCGCCGGCATCGAGGCGTTTGAGGATTTGAAGGATGACTTAGACCAGGCATTAGCGAACCTATAGCGCAACAGGCTTTTGGCAACACCTAAAAGTTGCGAAGGTTGTTTCGTGGCGGCACACACGCGCGCGTTCGACGCACGTGCCGTGTGATTCGAGATCGCCTCAGCCATGAGGCAGTGTCCCGTTTTTCATTCGATCCCACTATGAATCAATGTCTTAGCGATGGCCTTCGAAAGAGCCATGGTTGTGCCGGGTTTGGCCATTTTTGTGCATTTACATTAGACGAGCGGTTTGGCTGAGCAACTGGGTGGAATGCCGAGCCGACGGGGGAACGGACATGCGTAACGCGGATAACACGCTGATCTGCCGGGCAGACGAAATCGAAGGACCAATCGGGGAAAAAAGGCTGTGGGTCGCGGTCCTTTTGCAGGCGGTGGAGGACTGGCGCTCGGACCGAATTTCCACTCAGCGCGAAGCCGAAAAATTCCTTTTTCACAATCATGCGGATTTCGAAACCGTATGTGCTGGGGCAGGGATCGAGGCGAGCAGTTTTCGAGCACGGCTTTCGCGCTTCCGGGTTCGTTCCGCGGCGTCGCCAACGGTCCATCAGTTGGCGGCGTGAACGGACTTGCAGCCCAGGCGATTGACTCCGCGCCTCCAATTTCATTCATATTTTCGATCCCGTCGATTGTGCCGCGTCATTAGCTCATTCAGAGTAAAATCCTCGCTGCTTTCCTCTCATGACCTCCTGTAACGGGGAAGAAGGGACGGCCGAGGCGTGCCAGATCGCGACAGCGAAAATCCCGCGGAAATCGAACTGCTTGTGCTTTGCGCCCGCAGGAATCTGGGCGCTATCGAGGGCCGCCGGCTCGCCGAAATTGCCAGGAATCCGCTGGACTGGGCGCTGCTGCTGCGTTTGGCGGACGAAAATGGCTTGCTGCCGCTACTCCAGAGTCATCTGCTTCGAGAAATTGGGTCAACGGCTATTCCCCCAGAAGTCTTGTCGGAACTTCAGACGCGCGGCCGCCAAAATGCCCTTCGCGCGCTTTTTCTGACGGCGGAACTGTTTCGCATTCTCGAGGAATTGCGCCGAAGGCAAATTGTCGCGCTTCCGTACAAAGGCCCTGTGCTGGCCGCTCGAGCATACGGCAGCCCGTCGCTGCGCCAGTTCGACGATTTGGACATTGTCACGCTGCAGAAATCCATGCCGTTCGTCCAAGAGGCGATGGCTTCGCTGGGCTATCAGTCGCGGCTTCCTCGGGAGCGAGTCCTGGCCAATGCGCCCAGCGCGATTCCGGGCGAATACGTTTTCGTTCATCAGGTAAATCGCGCGATGGTGGAAGTTCATACCGAATCGACGCTGCGGCACTTTCCTGTTCAGCCGGATCTGGAGCAAATGTTTTCTCGCTCGATCATTGTGTCCGTGGATGGCAGGGAAGTGCCGGCCTTTGCGACGGAAGATGAATTACTAATGCTTGCGGTTCACGGCGCAAAGGATTTTTGGGCCCGGCTCGTTTGGGCGGCGGATGTCGCGGAAATTGTCAAGCAATCAGCGAATCTCGACTGGGAAAGTCTGCGCACCGCAGCGAACAAACTGAAAGTCACGCGCATGTTGAATCTTGGGCTGTGGCTGGCGCACGAAATCGTGGGATTGGCGCTGCCTACTGAAATCGCGAGTCGAATTCAAGCGGATGCGGCTGTGAAGCGATTAACGCGCCAGCTCGGCGACTGTCTTTTGAAGTGCGAGCCGCTTCCGGACGGCCCTTTTTCGCGCTCGCTGTATCGCATGCGCATGACGGAAGGGCTTTGGGATGGCTTGCGCTACTGGGCGCGGCTCACAACCGCGCCCGCCGAAGAGGATTGGGCGATGGCGGAGCTTCCCAGCAAGTTGTCAAAATCTTACGCCGTTCTGCGGCCATTCCGACTATGGAAAAAATACGGGCGGCGCATGCCGCGCAAGTGACATGAGTAATCATGGGCGTTCCGGAGTCGAGGACTTACTCGCATTGGCGAATCGCCGCGCTAGTGTGCCTTTCGCAATGCCCGATACTGCAATTATTTGTGGCGCCGGTCGCCACCGTGCTCCGAGTGGCCATTGGCGTCCAGCCAGCTCAGCAGAGCGCGAATGCTGCCGCGCGCCAAGGCAATGCTTGAATCCGCGGCGCCGTAATAGAGA
>Ga0307374_10002770_pt1 | contig 30723 bp, 26 predicted proteins | sample OX3MG_FD_202532 | JGI IMG/M metagenome (GOLD analysis project Ga0307374, IMG submission 202532) | Soil microbial communities from Risofladan, Vaasa, Finland - OX-3 | ecosystem: Environmental > Terrestrial > Soil > Coastal area > Acid sulfate soil | place: Finland: Risofladan, Vaasa | collected... | reverse complement strand
TCGGGACCTCGACCGGCGGAAGTTGGTAGGGCGTGCCGTCGGCCATATAGAGCGTGGGCGTCACCGCGAGCGGCGCGACCATGAGGGCGTTCTTGATGTGAATCTTCGCCACCAGGTCGGAACTCGTGCGCCAGAGGCCGCAGACCAGCGTCCGCGGCATGGCCATGCCGCCGGAGGGCATTTCGGGCGGCATTGGCGGCGTCTTCGCCTGGGCGGCGGCGCGCTTCCCGGCAAAACGGCCGTGGAGCGGCAGCGCCACGGCGGTGAGCGCGGCGAAGGCCATGACCGCCAACTGCATTTTAGTAAATCGCGTGAAAGGGTTCGACATGTGCGCCTCCGTCAGACGGTGACCGTTGTGCCATCGAATTTGGTGATGACGAAGCCGGTGAAGGCTTCCCCGTAGGTGCGGCGCTGATCGGCGAGGACGGTCAGCGCCATCGCCTCGCCGAGGAGCAGCCCGGCCACGTAGTCGGAGCGCCAGTGCACGCCGGCGAAGTTGCGCGCCAGCGCGATGTTGCCGCAGAGCTTGTTGATCTCGCCGTCGACGGTGACCAGCGCGCCATCGGCGCCGCTGTAATCGGCCAGCGTGAGCCCATCCGGGCTGGCGACCTTGAGGCCGCCGGCGCCCAGAGCCCGCCAAGGCACGGAGCCGTCGAACGCCGCCTTGAGGACGGTGGCGCAGGCGCCGGCCACGCCGCCGTGGGCCTGGGTGTAGGAGGGGTGTTGGGGACAGCCCTCCGGGAACGCCTGGGGATGGAGGTAGGTTCCGAACTTGGCAAAGACCCCCGCAGCTGCCTCCGAGGCCAGAACAATGGGGTGCAGCGGATAGTCGGCGCGGCGGGCCATCGCCGCCTGCATGAGCCCGCCGAACTCCTCCGGCCGCAGCGTGCGGTGCACGAACCACTTCTGGTAGAACACGGCTTTGACCGCGCGCAGCGCAGCTTCGGCCTGCAGAGTGAGGAAGTGGGGGATGCCGAAGGTGGCGAAGGGCGATTGCTTTTGGAGTTGGAGGTAGGGGTTGCCGGGGTTGGCGGGGGCGTTGAGGGCGTACAGGCGCAGGCCGGCATTGTAGAACGCTTCGCAAGCCTGGTCGCTGTGGACATAGGCGGCGAGGTCGCGGCCGTTGCGGAAATAGCGGGGCTCGGGATCGAATTGCGGCGGCGGGAGCGGGCCCTGTCCGTTCTGGCAGGCCAGCCAGGCAGAGATCTCGGTCATCCAGTCGGAGGCTGGCGCGAAGGTGGTAATGCGGCCGTCGAGCACGTATTGGCCGTAGGCGAAGGGGGTGAGGAAGAGCTGGGAGACGTAGGGGCCGGCGAGGTCGCCCGGCGTCACGCCCCGAAACAGGCAATCCGCGGTGACCCGGCCGCCGCGGCGCGGGCCATCGAAGGCGCCAAGGCCGCCCAGCTCGATCGCCGCGGCTTTCGAGAGCGGGTGGTCGGCGTAGTCGGCGAAGGCGACATCGCGGCACAGCGCCATCCAGTAGAGTTCGACCATTTCGGCGGCCCGCTGGGGGCTGGCCAGCGCGGGCGCGGGCGGGGCGGCCAGCTTTTGGATGTCGCGCCCCTCCAGGTCGAAAGCCATCCCCGCCATGGGGTTGACCAGCTTTAGGTCGCCGCCGAGCCGAACGGCATCGAGCGCGGCAGCGGATTCCGCGGCAAGGCCGCCGAGCAGCACGCGGTAGGCGGCTGGGTCCACCCCGCCGATGCCGTTGTGCGGCAGTCCCTTGGAGAAATTGCCGATGAAGCCGGGGTAGCGCCGCTCGTCGCCGTTGGCGGACTCCGCCTCGCCGGGTGCCTCGAACTCACGCACGGCGGCGCGTTCGCGAATGCTCAGCGCGGCCCGGGCACGGTCCGCGCCCGACTCGGTCCGCCCCGGAGGATCCTTCAGGGCGCGCCCCAGCGGCACCAAGCCGGCTGCTCCCACCGCTCCGAGAAACGAACGCCGACTCACCATGAACGCATCGCCTGCATAACTTAGCGGAAATTATGCAGTTCGTCCTCAGCGGGCTCAAGCGAGTTGGTGTTACGTTCGGTCCCAATAAATGACGTTTGTGGCGGGTTCGCCCCCCCCCCCCCGCAGAACCCGGCCGGGGGCCGCATTGCGGCGCAAGAACTGCGTAAGCGCGCCCGGGGAAGGGAAACCGAGCTTGTACGCGACAAGCTTCAGGCTCATGGGCGGGTCCCCGCTGAGCAGCCGGGTCGCGAGGCGCAGCGTGCAGTCTCGTTGCAGGTCCCGAAAGCGGGCCCCGCCCGCCTTCAGCGCCCGCTCGACAGTATGGCGGTCGAGGCCCATGCGGCGCGCCACGGCCGCCAGCGGTAACCGCGGCGCGGACTGCAGCAACGCCAGTGTTCGCTCCCGGATAACCTGCCCGCTGTAGGCCATTGCCGCCCTTTCCAACTGCCACGTCCAGAATGTCGGCGTGATGGGGGGGGCACGCAGCCCCAAGTTGCCACCGTTGTTCGCCGAAAGCAACCCCAAAATATCGAATCAAACCAGCGCCCCGCCTTTGTGCCCGTGGCGCAATGAAATTGCAACCCTTTCTTGACAAATCGCGGGGGTCGCGCCGCTTTGCCAGCCGGCAAAATCGGCGCGAACTTCCGCAGGGGCAGACGCGCCAGTGGCGCGTCTGCGCCCCCGGGAAACGAATGCGGCGCGGCCCCGGCGAGGCGCGAACATGCCGCCCTGCGCGGTTACAGCGGGGCGGCTCACAAGCGGGACGCGCGCCGCACCGGCCCGGCGCCGCTACAGCCGGGCCGGGAAGGCGCGCTGGGGCCCGCGCCCACCAATCGAAGTCGCGGCGGTTGTCGGTTGCCAGGCCGAAGCCGAGGGCGAGCGCCGTCGCCGCGATCAACAGGTCGGCGGTCGCAATGGCGCGGCCTTGTGGCCGCAGGCGGGAGTCCGTCCGGGCAGCGACGCGGGCAACGGTCAGATTGACTGGGTAAGCCGGAATGCGGGCCACCTCCACATAGGCCTCCCGGTCGGCGCGAATCCGGGCGGGGCGGGCGCGCCAAACGCCGTGCAGGAGTTCATAGGCAGTCACGACGGATACGGCCACCTCGACATCGCCCCACAGCGCGCGCAGGCGCGCCAAGGTTTCTGACAACGAGGCGCGGCTGCGCTCGGCGCCGATCAGCACCGAGGAATCAACCGCCACCCCCATGCCGGCGGCGCGTAAAGCAGGTAGCCGGCGCGGATCTCTTGGAAATCCGCAGCGAACCCCCGGTCCGGCGCCAGCGACCGTCGCGCCAGGCGGACCGCCAGGCAATTGGAGATCTTTCGCGGACCGGGGTGCGACGCACCGTCGGGCGCTGCCCGCCCCACGACCTTCGCGGGTTTGCCCTGAGCCTTCATAGCCCAAGCATAGCGCCGCAGCGGTCTGCGCGCCCGCGCCCCAAGCTACACTGGCTCGGTATGGACTCGGGCGCCTTCCCCGCCGTGCTGCCCCGCCGCCGCTTCCTGGCCGCCGGCGCCGCCGCGCTCGCCGCTTCCGCCCTGCCGCGGCGCAGTTTCGCCAGCGCGCCCGCGCTCCCACGGCCCAGCCCCCAGCAACTCGCCTGGCAGCGCGACCAGCGCGCCATGTTCGTCCACTTCGGCATCAATACCTTCACCAACCGCGAGTGGGGCACCGGCGCCGAATCGCCCCGCCTGTTCAACCCCACCGCGCTCGACCCCCATCAATGGGCGCGCGCCGCCCGCGCCGCCGGCTTCCGGGCGATGATCCTCACCGCCAAGCACCACGACGGCTTCTGCCTCTGGCCCAGCCGCCTCACCGCCCACTCCGTCGCCTCCAGCCCCTGGCGCCACGGGCACGGCGACGTGGTGCGCGAGTTCGTCAACGCCTGCCGCGCCGCCGGCCTTGGCGCCGGCCTCTATCTCTCTCCCTGGGACCGCCACGAGCCCTCCTACGGCGACTCGCCCCGCTACAACGACTTCTACTGCGGACAACTCACCGAGCTGCTCACCCACTACGGCCCGCTCCAGGAAGTCTGGTTCGACGGCGCCAACGGCGAAGGCCCCAACGGCAAGAAGCAGGTCTACGACTGGCCGCGCTACCGGGCGCTGGTGCGCCGGCTGCAGCCCCAGGCGCTGATGTTTTCCGACGCCGGCCCCGACCTGCGCTGGATCGGCAACGAGCGCGGCCTCGCCGGCGACCCCGACTGGTCCACCGTGGATCCGAGCGTCGTGCCATTCCCCGGCGCCAGCGGCCCGGCAGTGACCCGCATGCTGCAGCACGGCGATCCCAACGGCTCCGCCTGGCGCCCGGGCGAGGCCGACGTCTCCCTCCGCCCCGGCTGGTTTTACCACCCCGCCGAAGATGCCCGCCTCAAGACCGTCGAGGAGTTGGTGGCGATCTACTTCGGTTCGGTCGGCCGCAACGCCAAACTGCTGCTCAACGTCCCCCCCACCCCCGAGGGCCTGCTCCACCACGGCGATGTGGATCGTCTGGCCGCGTTCCAGGCGCGTTTGCAGTACCTGTTCGACCAGGACCTCGCCGTCGGCGGCAAGCTGGCTTGGCGCGGCCCGGTGGGCGAGCTGGAACTGGCCAACCCGGCGCCCCTCACCCTCGCCGTTCTGCAAGAGGCGGTCGAGCTGGGCCAGCGCGTCGCCGCCTACCGCATCGAGGGCCAAACCCTCCAGGGCGCCTGGGTCGGGCTCAGCCGCGGCGCCACCATCGGCATGTGCAAGCTCGACCGCTTCACCGCCCCGCCGGTGCGCCGCCTGCGCCTGACGATCGAGGCCACGCTTGCCCCGCCCCTGCCGGTGCGCTTGGCGGTTTACAGCGCGTAAAATAAGCTGTGCACAAGTTTTGGGACCAACCCGCGGCCCCGCCCACTTCCGTCCCGCCGGCGCTGTTGCCGGCCGAGGTGGTGCTGCGCCATGGTCCGCGCCAGGTGCGCATTGCCCCCGGCTTCGTCCTCGCCCCCATGGCCGGCATCACCGACACCGTCTTCCGCCGCTTCATCCGCGACCTCGGCGGCTGCGGCCTGATCATGACCGAGTTCACCTCCGGCGACGGCATCGTGCGCTCGATGAAGGTCGCCCGCCGCTACCTCAGCTTCGACGAGGCGGAGCGCCCCATCGCCGCCCAGCTCTTCGGCAGCGACCCGGCGGTGATGGCCGAGGCGGCCAAGGTGGTCGAGCAGATGGGCTTCGACTCGATTGATCTCAACCTCGGCTGCCCCGCCAAAAAAGTGGTCAAGTGCAACGGCGGCTCCGGCCTGCTGCGCGACCTGCCCCTGCTGGGCCGCCTCTTCGCCAGCATCCGCCAAGCCGTCCCGCTGCCCTTCACGGTCAAGTTCCGCGCTGGCTGGGACGAAAGCCAACTGGTCCACGTCGAACTCGCCCGCCTGGCCGAGGCCAGCGGCGTCAACGGCTTGGCGCTGCACGCCCGCACCCGCGAGCAGGGCTACTCCGGCCAGGCGCAATGGCGCTGGATCGCCGAGGTCAAGCAGGCCGTCTCCATCCCCGTCTTCGGCAACGGCGACATCCGCTCCCCCGAGGACGCCGCCGCCATGGTCGCCCAGACCGGCTGCGACGGCGTCATGATCGGCCGCGCCGCCGCCTCCAATCCCTGGATCTTCCGCCAGATGGCCGCCTACCGCTCCACCGGCGCCTACCCCCTGCCCACCGAGGCCGACCGCGCCGCCCTCATCCACGACTACTTCGCCCGCCTGGTGCGCCAGCGCATGCACGGCGGCCTGGGCAAGATGAAGCAGTTCGCCACCTGGTTCACCCACGGCGTCGAGGGCGCCGCCAGCCTGCGCAAGGCCGTCTACGAGGCCCGCACCGAAGAGGAAGCCCTCGCTCGCGTCGCCGCCTTCTTCCAGCCCGAACCCCAGACCGTTCCCTAACCTTTCGAGGCCGCATACCGCCCCCGGGCCGAAAGCCGCATCTCACCCTCACGCCATCCCAACCTGTCGCGGGGTTGGGGTCGCCCCAGGGCGGCGTTGCAGCGGCAGTCGGCGGCGTGGGCGTTTGAAAATCGCAGCGGCAAGGCCAACCAATCGCGGGGGTCGCGCCGCTTTGCCTGCTGGCAAAATCGGCGCGAAAGGCCGCGAGCCGGCGTCCCCAGAGCCCGCCTCGGGCTCTGGGGTGGTCGTAATTCCGCAGGCGCAGACGCGCCAGTGGCGCGTCTGCGCCCCCGGGAAACGAATCCGGCGCGGCCCCAGCAGCCCATCAGCGAAGCCGCGCAGCGCCGACTGCGGGCCACGCGCCCCCAAGTCGGCGCGAGCATGCCGCCCCGCGCCGTTACAGCGGGGCGGCTCACAAGCGGGACGCGCGCCGCAGCCGCGATGGGGCCCGCGCCCACCAATAGAAAGCTGCAAGCTGCCAGCCCCCTGCGTTCCAGGCGCATTCTCCGCTGGACACCCCCTCCCCCGAGGGCATACCATCCTCCCCATGTCCCCCATCGTCTTCAAGAACGCGAGGATCTTCGACGGCGACTCGCCCCAACTCCGCGCCGGCGACGTCCGCGTCGCCGACGGCGTCATCGAACAGGTGGACGCCAACCTCCCCACCGCCGGCGCCGAGGTCATGGACTGCGGCGGGCGCGTGCTCATGCCCGGCCTGATTGACGCGCACGTGCACGTCTACGCCGCCAGCCTCAACCTGGGCCGCTTGGCGCAGTCCCCGCTCTCCTATTTGGCGCTGTTTGGCGCCCACTTCATGCGCGCCAGCCTCGACCGCGGCTTCACCACCCTGCGCGACGCCGGCGGCGCCGAGGTGGGCTTTGCCACCGCGCTGCGCGAAGGCCTGGCCGGCCTCGCACCCCGCCTGTTCTACAGCGGCCGCGTCATCAGCCAGACCGGCGGCCACGGCGACTTCCGGCCCGGCGACCACGCCCTCGACTCCGTCCCCTGCGGCTGCGCCGCCCACGCCGACACCCTGGCGGTGATCGCCGATGGCGCCGACGCCGTCCGCCGCGCCGTGCGCGAAGAGCTGCGCCGCGGCGCCCACCACATCAAGATCATGGGCTCGGGCGGGGTGGCCTCGCCCACCGACCCGCTGGAGCGCTGCCAGTACTCCGACGAGGAGATCCGCGCCGCCGTGGACGAGGCCGAGCGCCGCGGCGCCTACGTCGCCGCCCACTGCCACCCCCCCGAGGCGGTGCGCCGCTCGGTCGCCCTGGGCGTCCGCTCCATCGAGCACGCCACCTTGATTGACCGCCCCACCGCCGACTTCGTCGCCGAGCGCGGCGCCTTCGTCGTTCCCACCATGGCCACGCTCTTCGCCCTGCTCGACCAGGGCGCCGCCCTGGGCCTGCCGCCGGCCAGTTGCGCCAAGCTGCAGCAGATCGGCGACCGCGCCCTCGGCGGCCTGGAGATCATGAAGGCCGCCGGCGTCAAGATGGTCTACGGCACCGACCTGCTGGGCAAGCTTCACGACCGCCAGTGCAGCGAGTTCACCCTGCGCGCCCAGGTGCTGCCCACGCTCGACATCCTGCGCTCGGCCTGTGCGCTCGCCGCCGACCTGCTGGGCCAGTCCGGACATCTGGGCTGCATCCGGCCCGGCGCCGCCGCCGACCTGCTCGTGGTCAACGGCAACCCCCTGGAAAACCTCTCCCTGCTCGCCCAGGGCGGCCAGCACCTGGCCGTCATCATGGCCAACGGCCAGTTCCACAAGCGCGCGGCGTAGTCGAGCGTCTCGGTTGGCGTAAACTAAGGCTCTCCGCTCTCCCTGACCGGTGCGATATGGCTAGGCAGAACCTTCTCAGCACCCGCACGGTAAGCTACCTGGAACTGATCGGCAACGGCCGTGCCCACCGCGTCCCGGCCTACCAGCGCGATTATTCCTGGACTGAAGAGCAGTGGGAGGATTTATGGCTCGACCTGGAGGGGCTTCGCCAAAACGAGGAGAGTCAACACTACATGGGTGCCGTGGTGGAGGAGGGACGCACCGACCGCGAATTCATGGTGATTGACGGCCAGCAGCGCTTGGCTACCCTCAGCCTGCTTGCGCTGGCGGTGATAGCGAGACTGCACGCCCTGGCTGATGCGGGAATCGCTAGCGATGAGAATCGGGCGCGCGCACGCGAGTTGCGGTCGCGCTTCATCGGCGAGCGCGACCCGGCTTCCCTGGTCGAGTCCAGCCGTCTCGTGCTGAACCATACCGACAACGCCTTTTACCAGGACTACCTGGTCGCCTTGCGCGAGCCGCTCAACCCGCGCGGGCTGCCGGGCTCCAATCGGCTGCTATGGGACTGTTTTCGGTACTTTCGGCGAAAGCTGGGGGCGGTGGTCGAGCTGGAGAGCGATGGCCAGAAGTTGGCGGAGTTGCTTTCGCAGACTGCGGCGCGGCAGCTTTTATTTATCCTGATCACGGTGGACGACGATGTCAACGCCTACACCGTATTCGAAACCCTAAATGCGCGTGGGCTCGAGCTGACCACCACCGACCTGTTGAAGAATTTCCTGTTCTCGCGCCTTCGAACCAGCGCCGACCTGGAGGCGTTGGAGAGACGCTGGGGCGCGCTGGTGGCAACGGTTGGACAAGCCGAGTTCCCGACTTTTTTGCGCTACCACCTCCTGTGCGAGCAGCCGCGCGTGCGCAAGGAGCGCCTCTTCAAGATGATGCGCGAGCGCGTAAGCTCGCCGGAGGAGGTGTTTGCCCTCCTCCAGGCTCTTGAGCAACGGGCGGTGCTCTTCGCGGCCCTGCAGGACCCCAACCACGGCTTCTGGGCGGAACTGGGCGAAGTGCGGGCTTCGATCCGGGAGTTGCAGCTATATCGCGTTCAGCAGATGATGCCACTGCTTTTTGCGGCGTGGGAGCGCTTCCCGGCCCATGACTTTCTGCGCCTATTGAAGCTGGTCAGCATCATCTCGTTCCGATACACCGTCATCGGGCGCCTCAATACCCATCCCCTGGAGCCCGCTTATCACGCCGGCGCGAAGGAGATTTTGACGGGGAAGGCCGCCACCCCGGCGCAAGTGTTTGCCTTGCTGCGGCCACTGATTTACGTCGAGGACGACGACTTTCGGGCGCGTTTTGCGGCCTTTTCCTTGAACGGCGGCGCAAGCAGCAGCCGGCTGGCCAAATATATCCTGGCGCGGCTGGAACACGATGCCTCCGGGAGGGCGTGCGACCCGGAGACCGATCCCGCCAGCATCGAACACGTGCTCCCCCAAAACCCTTCGGAGGAGTGGGAGGCCGTCTTCCCGCGTGGGCTGTGGGAGCGCTCGATCTATCGGCTCGGCAATCTGGCGCTGCTGGAAACCTCGGCCAACCGGCGGGTGGGCAATGCCGTCTATGCCGCCAAGCGCGCGGCATATGGCGCAAGCGTTTATGAGCTGACCCGGCGCATCTCCGAACACGCGCCTGAAGAGTGGACCTACGATCTGCTGGAGGACCGTCAACGTCGGATGGCCGTTCGCGCCGTGCACATTTGGCGTTCGGACCTTGACCAGGCGGAAAACTGACGAGGCCGCGACGAAGCAGACTCGGCCCCGCGCCAGCTGCTCCACCATGGCCGGCCGCGTCGGGTCGGCAGCCGGTGCAGGCGCGCTGGGGCCCGCGCCCACCATAAGTCCATGCGGCAGTAAATAAAATGGGTCACAACAAAAAACACCCCGCAGGACATTGACTTCGCCTCAGCGGAGTGATCCAATGTGCTGGTTGACACGCGGTGCGGGCGCCGCAGTCGCGCCCGGGAGGAGGGACGATGGCCACGAATCGTCGTGATGCAATTTTGAAAGGCGCCGCGCTGCTCGGCGTCACCGTCGGGGCGGGCGCGCTGCGCAGCGGAGTCGGCGCCGCCGAGCCGGCGCGGGCGGGTGCCACCGTGTTGTATGGACGGCACTGGCACATTCAATCGCGCGCCATCCGCAAGGGCGAGCAGCCTCCGGCCGGCATCCGCATGCTGGTGCGCGGCGAGTTGGTCGACCAGCCCCAGGGCGGGCGCAAAGTGGGCGCGTTCTTTGCCACCTACTACCGCCTGAACACCCCGGGCAAAGTCGGCGGGCATGAGCCCGGCAGTCTGGAACTGCATACCTTCGTCTTCCCCGACGGGACCCTGGTGGGCTCGGGCGTGGCGGATGCGGCTCACGGCAGCGAGGCGCAATTCGCGCTGCTGGGCGGCACCGGACGTTTTCACGGCGCCCGCGGGTCCTACACCGCGCGCCAGAATCACCTGGAGCTGGGCGGCGACGGCACCGCCTCCTTCACGCTGACGCTGATTTGAGGAGAACAACCCATGGCTTACGATGCATTTCTCAAGATCGATGGAATTACCTCCGACAAATTGTCCGGCATCCAACTCGAAAGCTTTAGTTGGGGGGTGTCGAACTCGAGCGCCGCGAGCGAAGGCACCGGCGCCGGGGCGGGGAAGGTGGCGTTGCAGGATTTCAGCTTTACCTCGCTGATGGGAGGCCAATCGCCCCAGCTTTTCCGAAAGGCCGTGACGGGCGAGGTGCTCCAATCGGCGACGCTCACCATCTCCGGGGGGCGCGATATCTTCATCAAGTTTTCCGACGTGATCATTTCCAGCTACAAAATGGATGAGCACGCGCAGGCGAACTTCCTGAAAATCGAGCGCAACCTCGACGCGCTGGGCGGCAGCGGCGCCTTTCCCAACGCCGCGCCGGCGGATGCCGTGTCGTTCAACTTCGCCAAGATTGAGATGAGTGTGGGCGGAATTGTCGGCACCGGCTCCAGCGGCGGCCCGGTGGGTTGATCGCGCACGCCTCGCCCTCTCATTCGCATGCGGCCGTGAGGAAGCCCTGCTCGGTCAGGCGGCGAACCGTGGCGAGGGCCGCCGGCGTAAGCGCGGCGGCCTCGGCCGACACCATCCCCGCCAGGCGCTCGATCTGATCGCGCACGCTCCGGGTGCCGTCGAAGCCGGCCAGCAGCGCCGCGCCGGTGGCGTCAATGCTGCCGGCGAAGTGCAGCCCGGCGGTGCGGTGCAGGCGTGCCGTCCGTGGGCGCCACCCGCCCCCCTCGCATTCGCAGTCCTGTTCCAGCCGCACGCCCGGCGCCAGCCGCAGCCGGGAGGCGAGCAGGTCGGCGGGGCCGTCCAGCCCGTGCAGCCAGGTGCGCTGCGCGAAGATGCGTTCCAGATCGTCGCCGGCGGCCATGGCCAGGTTCAGCGGCGCCGTTTCCACGCCAAACCAGTGGCTGCGGCCGCTGGCGCGCCGCAGCGCGATGACCCCTTGGCCGATGGCGACGAAGCCGCGCCGGTCGTAGTAGTCCATCCAGGACGCGAACGCCCGGTCGAAGGCGGCGGCATCGTCCTCGGCGACTTCAATCAGGCCGGCGGCGTACTCGTCCGTCTGCCGCAGCGATTCGTGCAGCACCAGCGCATCGCAGCCGCTGCCCTCGCACCAGGAGCGCAGCCGCGCCGCCCAATCCTCGCCCGCCGCCACCGCCCAGTTGGCGGTGAGGATGCACCAGCCCCCTTCCCGCAGGTGCCGCGGCGCCGCCGCGATGATGGTCCGGCAAACCTCGTCGGCCTCCGCCCCGCTGGTGAGAAACAAATGCCGGGTGTCGGGGGTAATGATAAAGGGCGGGTTGGAGACGATGAGGTCGAATGGTTCCCCGGCGACCGGCGCAAACATGTCGCCCAAGCGGAACTCGACTTGGACGCAGCGGTTCAGGCGCGCATTGAAGTTCGCCACCGCCACCGCCCGCGGATTGCAATCCGCCCCCACCACCCGCGTGCCGTGGGCCGCCGCCAGCAGCGCCTGGATGCCGCAGCCGCTGCCCAGATCGAAGACCGCTTCCACCCGGCGCCGCGGCGTCATCGCGGCCAGCAGCAGCGAGCTGGGCGAAACCCCCATGACGTAGTCCTCGCGCAAGCCCCCCGGCCCGCGGCGCGCGAAATCCCAAGCCAGCACCAGCCCCTGCCAGCAGCGCAACTGCAACACCGCCCGCACCGCCTCGCCCTCGCCCCGCAGCAGGCCCAACGCCGAAAACGCCTCCAGCGCCCCCGCGCCCACCGCGCGCTGGGCGCTCGTGCGCGCCACCGGCTGGTCCAGCACAAACAAGCGGATCAGGGTCTCCAGCGGCGATCCGCCCCCGGTGCGGCGCAGCAGCGCCGCCAGCCGGCGCTCGCCCAGGCGCGACAGGGTGTCGAGGCCGAGCGCGCGGGCAATGCCGGCGTCGCTGTAGTTGGCCTGCGCCAGCGCCTCGCGCACCTGGTCGTAGAGCCCGGCATCGGCCGCCGCCGCTTGCGGCGAATCCCACGCCCAGGCGGATCCGGGTTGGAAGGCGGATGACATGGCCGGTCGCGGCGTGGCCCCACTGTATGCCATGCTGCCGCCGATGTCCAGCGGCGGCGCGCGGCGGGCCGCCAGCCCGGGCCCCCAGCCGCTGGCGGCTTGGGGTGGTCGTCATTCCGCAGGCGCAGAAGCGCCAGCGGCGCTTCTGCGCCTCAGGCGGCGCAGCGCCCGCAGCGCCACGAGGGGCCGTGGGCGGTGAAGCGGGTGATGAACATCTGCTGCCCGCAGGAGGGGCAGGGATGGCGGTTGTGCGCGGCCGTGGGCTCGGCGGCCGAGTAGTAGCCCTCTTCCGGGCTGTAGCGGCGCGGGCAGCCGGCAATGGAGCAGGCGAACCCGCCCGCCGGGTCGCGATCCATCGTATCGTCGTGCCGATCGCAGAGGGGAGCCGCATCCAACATGGCGCGCACCTCCTGACGCTTGCAGTATATGCCCAATCCGAGGTTGCTCTTGGGATCTAAAGCAACAGCAGCGCCCCGCCGGCCGCCGCCAGCCCGAGGCCCAGCGCCGGCCGCAGCCAGCCGGTGCGCGGCAGCGCCTGCTCGGCGAACGTCGCCGCCGCCAGCGCCGCCATCCAGGCCAGGTTGGCCATGCCCACCCCCAGCGCGGTGGCCATCAGCGCCCAGCAGCAGCCCAGGCACACCAGCCCGTGCTCGGCCCCCAGCCGCCACAGCCGCTGCGGGCCCGCCTCCCAGCGCTGCAGCAGCGCCCCCAGCGGATTGCGGCAATGGCGCAGGCAGGCCCGCTTCAGCGGCGCAAATTGATACAGCCCCGCCGCCAGCAGCAGCCCGCCGCGCCAGTCCGGGGTCGCCAGCCGCGCCGCCAGCGCCATCTGCGCCCCCGCCAACCCCAGGCTGAACGGCAGCCAGGCGGCCAAGTAGCCCAGGCCGAACTCCGCCGCCGGCGCGGCGCTCGCGCCCTGGCCGAGGGTGCGCGCCGCCCGCAGCCAAGGCCAGGCGGTGGGCGCCATCATCAGCGCCATCATCGTCTGCCAAGCCGCGGCCATCGCCAGCCAGCCGGCCAGCGTCATTCCACCCGCCACGCAAACTCCGAGTACAGCCCGTGGCTGCCGCGGTTCTGGATGCGCAGCCCGCCGTCGTTGTAGTCGGTCTCGCCCCGCGCCAGCACCTGCGAGCTGTTGTGGATCTGGTTGAAGATGTTCTCGAACCGCACCGGCTGGCTGCGGTCGCGTCCGCGGATGGCGGCGATGCGCCCGCGCAGCCACCCGCCCACGGTGACCGCCTTGCTGGTCCCTTCGTCCACGATCTCGACCGGGACAAAGCGGGTGGGCGCGCGTTCGCCCACAAAGCGCGCCAGCACCGCCCAGGGTCCGCCGGCGCCGCCCTTCAGCATGGTGTCCACCGCCTCCCCCTGCGCCGCGCTGGCCGCGTCCACGAAGATGGACTCGTGCCAGCCGCCCTCGCTCATAAGCTGCGGCGAGTCGTATACGACGGCTGCCCGCACCCCGGCCAAATCAATGCCGCCAAAGTCGCCCCCGTCGAAGCGCATCGCCCAAAATCCCTGGCAGCGCGCATGGGTGCAGAGCTGGGTGAAATGGATGTGCCCCGGACACACCAATTGGCAATTGCAGTTCTCAAACAACAACCCCCGAGCCCACCATGTTCCATCCATATCGGTCTACCCCCCGCGCCGTCCCCACCCCCGCCGCCTATCCATTTCCCACTGTCCACTGTTCACGGTCCACTGTCCACTGCTTCCCCCGGTCCCTCTACAATATCCCCATGGAGAATTACGACCTAGCCGTGGTCGGCGGCGGCCACGCCGGCGTCGAGGCGGCGCGGGCCGGGGCGCGCCTGGGCCTGCGCACCGCCCTGTTCACGCTCAACCCCGACCTGATCGCCCAGATGTCGTGCAACCCGGCGATCGGCGGCATCGCCAAGGGCCACCTGGTGCGCGAGGTGGACGCGCTGGGCGGGGTGATGGGCGAGGCCATTGACGCGGTCGGCATCCAGTTCCGCCTCCTCAACACCAGCCGCGGCCCGGCGGTATGGTCGCCCCGCGCCCAGGCCGACAAGAAGCTCTACCGCCAGCACCTGCGCCAGGTGCTGGAGCGAGAGCCCAACCTGCACATCCGCCAGGCCGAGGTGGTGGACTTGGTGGTCGAAACCGCCTCCGATGGCGCCCGCCGCGCCCGCGGGGTTAAGCTGCGCGACGGAGCCGAGATCGCCGCCGCCGCCGTGGTGGTCACCACCGGAACCTTCCTCAACGGCCTCATCCACGTGGGCGACACCACCTACCCCGCCGGCCGCGGCGGCGAGCCCGCCGCCCATCTGCTGGGCGAGTCGCTCAAGCTGCTGGGGTTCGAGTGTGGCCGCCTCAAGACCGGCACCCCGCCCCGCCTCGACCGCCGCACCATTGACTGGACGCAGTTTGAGGAGCAGCCCGGCGACGCCGAGCCCACCCCCTTCTCCTTCAAGACCCGCCGCATCGAGCGCGAGCAGGTGCTCTGCTACAGCACCTTCACCAACCCCGCCACCCACGCCGCCATCCGCGCCAACCTGCACCGCAGCCCGCTCTACTCCGGACAGATCGCCGGCGTCGGCCCCCGCTACTGCCCCAGCATCGAAGACAAGGTGGTGAAGTTCCCCCAAAAGGAACGCCACCAGATCTTCCTCGAGCCCGAGGGGCTCGACACCGACGAGATCTACCTCAACGGCATGTCCAGCTCGATGCCGCTCGACGTGCAGGCGGCGATGATCGCCAGCATCCCCGGGCTGGAGCGGGCCGCGATGCTCCGCCCCGGCTACGCCATCGAGTACGACTTCGTCCAGCCCACCGAGCTGCGCCCCACGCTGGAGACCAAGAAGATCGCCGGCCTGTTCCTGGGCGGGCAGATCAACGGCACCTCGGGCTACGAGGAAGCCGCCTGCCAGGGGCTGATGGCCGGCATCAACGCCGCCCTGCAGGTGAAGGGCGAGCCCCCGCTGGTGCTCAGCCGCACCGAGGCCTACACCGGCATCCTGGTGGACGACCTCATCGCCCGCGGCGCCGACGAGCCCTACCGCATGTTCACCTCCCGCGCCGAGTTCCGCCTGCACCTGCGCATTGACAACGCCGACCTCCGCCTCACCCCGCTCGGCCGCCGCGTCGGCCTGGTGGACGACCAGCGCTGGAATCTGTTCCAGGCCAAGCAGCGCCGCCTGGAGCAGCTCGCCGCCTTCCTCGAGGTCCAGCGCCGTCCCGGCGACCCCCTCCCCGCCGCGCAGATGCTCAAGCGCCCCGAGTTGACGCTCGCCGACTTCCTCCCCTGGCTCACCGAGCAGTTGCCCGCGCTGATCGCCGAGCAGCGCCAGGCCGATCCCGCCGGCTGGGAGCACAAGACGGTCGAGACCGCCTTCAAGTTCGAGGGCTATCTCGCCCAGCAGCGCCGCCACATGGACCAGCTCCGCGAGGCCGAGGGCAAGCGCCTCCCCGACGACTTCGACTATCTCGCCCTCGCTGGCCTCTCCCGCGAAATGCAAGAGAAGCTCACCCGAGTCCGCCCTGCCACCCTCGGCCAAGCCTCCCGCATCCCCGGCGTCACCCCCGCCGCTCTCTCCCTGCTGCTCGTCCACCTGGAACTCCGCCGGCGCCGCCCCCCCGCCGTCGCCTGAAGGCCGGCCGCGCGCTGCATGCGGGCGCGGTGCCTCCGCTTTCCCCTACGCCGCCAAATCCGCCCGCGTGATGCGCAGCCCGTTGAGGTTGCCCAGCACCGTCAGCGCCATGCGGCTGGGGTCGAAGGCCTGCGAGGTGATCTGCTGCACGTCCTCGGCGCCCACCGCCTCGATGCGCTCCAGCATCTCGTTGAGCCCGATGAAGCGGCCAAAGTAGATCTGCTGCCGCGCCAAATTCGACATCCGCGCCCCGGTGGACTCCAACCCCAGCATCAGGCTGCCCTTGAGGTTGTCCTTGGCGCGGCGCAGTTCCTCCGCCGGCACCGGATTCTGCCGCAGGTCACGCAGCTCCTTCAGGATGGAATCCACCACCTGCCGCACCGTCTTGGCGCTGGTGCCGGCGTAGACCCCGAACAGCCCGGCGTCGCGGTAGGGGTTGAGGTCGCTGAAGACGGCGTAGGCCAGCCCCTGCCGCTCGCGGATGTTCTGGAACAGCCGCGATGACATTCCCCCCCCCACCACCGTGTTCAGCACCGACCAGGCGTAGCGCTCCTCGCTCATCAGCGACTGCGCCGGCAGCCCTAGGCAAATCTGCACCTGCTCAAGCTGCTTCTTGTTGCGCAGCACGATGCGGGCGTGGGTGGCCGGCGGCAGGTCCTTGTGCCCGTTGGGCACCGGCTTCATCCCCTCGAACCAGCGTTGCACCAGCTCCACCAGCCGCCCGTGCTCCAGGTTGCCCGCCGCCGCGATCAGCAGGTTGTCGGGCGAGAAGCAGGTGCGGTAATAGTCGAAGAGCTTGGCCTGGCGCAACTGCCGCACCGTCTCCTTGGTGCCCAGGATGGGCCGCCCCAGGGGATGGTCCTTCCAAAAGTTCTGGGTGAAGATCTCGTGGACCAGATAGTCGGGGTTGTCCTCGTCCATCTTGATCTCTTGCAGGATCACCCCCTGCTCGCGCTCGATGTCCTCTTCCCGGAACAGCGGGTTGAGCACCAGGTCGGCCAGCACCTCGAAGGCGATGGGCACGTGCTCGTCCAGCACCTTGGCGCTGAAGCAGACATTCTCCTTCGAGGTGAAGGCGTCCAGGTTGCCCCCGATCGAGTCCACCGAACGCGCAATCTCTTCGGCGGTGCGGTGGCTGGTGCCCTTGAACACCATGTGCTCGATGAAGTGGGTGATGCCGTTCTGCTCGGCGGTCTCCCGCCGCGATCCGTTGAGCACCCAGATGCCCAGCGTCACCGAGCGCACGTGCCGCATGTGCTCGCTGACGATGGTCAGCCCGTTGTCCAACACCGTGCGTTCGATATGCTGCGGCTCGGGCAGGGTGGGGCCGACGATCGCGCTGGCTGCCGGACTGGATACGGGACTGGACACCGGGGGACCTCCCGCTACTCGCGGTTTCTCTTATTGTGGCACAGGTTCCGCCCCCGTCCCGGTGCCATCCATCTACCCTATACGCTCATTCTAAAAGACTTACCCTGCCGACCGGTAACCCTTCGGGCCCCCCTTCGGGCACATTCGGACCCCATCGGCCTCGAATTGCGGGGGTCGCGCCGCTTTGCCAGCCGGCAAAATCGGCGCGGCCCCAGCGAAGCGCAGCGCCGACTTGGGGCCACGGGGCCCCCAAGTCGGTGCGAGCATGCCGCCCCGCGCTGTTACAGCGGGGCGGCTCACAAGCGGGACGCGCGCCGCACCGGCCCGGCGCTGCTACAGCCGGGCCGGGCAGGCGCGCTGGGGCCCGCGCCCATCAAATGGCAGCTTCTTCCACTTCGGCCGCGTCCGCCCCCGCCAAGCGGCATACTGGAAGTTCCCCATGTCCGTCGCTTCACCCCAACCCGCGCTGGGCCTCGAGCCCGAGGAATGGCAGGCGCAGACCGCCGCCCTGGGACTGTCCCGCTATCGCGGCCTGCAGGTCTTCCGCGCCCTGCACCAGCAGCACGCCCCCGACCTTGCCTCCCTGCGCCAGCTTCCGGCCGAGGCGCGCGGGCGCCTGGCGGACGCCTTCAGCCTGCACTGGCCGGCGGTGGCGCAGCGCGTCCACTCCCAGGACGGAACCGTCCGCTACCTGCTCGCCCTGGCCGACGGCCGCCAGGTTGAGGCCGTCTACCTGCCCGACGAGGAGTTCGACGGCGAAGGGGCCTCCACCCGGCGGCGCACCACCTTCTGCATCTCCAGCCAGGTCGGCTGCGCCGTCAACTGCCAGTTTTGCCTCACCGCCACCCTGGGGATCACCCGCGACCTCACCGCCGCCGAGATCGTCGCCCAGGTCCTAACCCTGTTGCGCGAGCACAATCTGCGCCCGGGCAAGGGCTTGGACCGCGTCAACCTGGTCTTTATGGGCATGGGCGAGCCCTTTCTCAACTACTACAACGTCGTCCGCGCCATCCGGGTGCTGACCCGCCCGGAGGGCGCCGGCCTGGCCCCGCGGCGCATCACCGTCTCCACCTCGGGGATCGTGGACAAGATCCGCCTCTGGGGCCAAGAGCCCTTTCCCCGCGGCCGCCCCCGGCTGGCCATCTCGCTCAATGCCTCCAGCGACGAGCAGCGCCAGGCGCTGATGCCGCTCAACCGCGGCCAGGGCGGGCTGGCGGCGCTGCTGCGGGCGGTGCGCGAGTTCCCCTACCAGCCGCGCGAGTACCTGACCTTCGAGTACGTGCTGCTGGCCGGCGTCAACGACCAGCTCGCCGACGCCGATCGCGTGCTCGCCCTGTTGCAAGGCGTCCGCGGCAAGGTCAACCTGATCGCCTGGAATATGGGCGCCTCGCTGCCGTTCCAAACCCCCGCGCCCGAGCAGGTCTTGGCCTTCCAGCGCCGCTTGGTCGCCGGCGGCCTGCCCACCTACATCCGCCGCCCCCGCGGCCGCGACATCTACGCCGCCTGCGGCCAGTTGTCTTCCCGCAACCAAGCCGTCGCGCAAAGGTAGCCCCGCAGCCCCCTCCTCGCGAATCTCAGCGTCGAGAGGTCCTCTCGATGGCTGCCGTCTCCACCGATTTCCAACCCAGCCCCGCCCAGCGCCGCCTGCTGGATTTCATCCACGAGCATCCCTCGCTCAAAACCATCCACGAGCTCTGCGCCGCCGCCGGCATTGGCCGCACCACCTACTATCGCTGGTGCCAAAGCCCCGGCTTTCGCATCTGGCTCGCCACCGCCTGGTCGGCCCGCCTGCTGCTGGATGGCACCGTGCTCCTCAACGTCGCCCGCGTCCAGGCGACCCGTTCCTATCCCTACTGGAAGGCTCTCTTCGATCTCACCTTTCGCGGGGGTCGCGCCGCTTTGCCTACTGGCAAAATCGGCGCGAAAGGCTGCGAAACTCCGCCGGGGCAGACGCGCCAGTGGCGCGTCTGCGCCCCCGGGAAACGAATCCGGCGCGGCCCCAGCGAGGCGCAGCGCCGACTTGGGGCCACGGGGCCCCCGAGTCGGCGCGAGCACAAGCGGGACGCGCGCCGCAGGCGCACTGGGGCCCGCGCCCACCTTTGACCCCAAGGGCCTGGGTTTTCTGCAGAAGTGGCAGCAGAGCTGCGCCGAGACCCAGAGTGCCGCTTTCGAGCCCGGCGACGCGGTGCCCCAACCCCCGGCCCCTGTTCCACCCGCCGCCTCTGAAAACAAACCACTTGCATTGAAAAGTGGAACAAATCCCCCCGCCCCGGGCCCGCCCTTTCCTCATCACGTGGCCCGCACCGTCGCCCGGGCTGCCCGCTGTGCCCCGGCCCTTCGATTTCGAGGCGTCGCTCGCGGAGCTCGCGCCGCTTTGCCAGCCGGCACGCACGGCGGCCCGCCCCGGGGAAACGAATTCGGCGCGGTCCCAGCGAGGCGCAGCGCCGACTTGGGGCCACGGGGCCCCCGAGTCGGTGCGAGCATGCCGCCCGGCGCCGTTACAGCGGGGCGGCTCACAAGCGGGATGCGCGCCGCAGGCGTGCTGGGGCCCGCGCCCACCAATCGATTTCGAGGCGCCGCACCGGGGACCGCGCCCATCAAATGACCTGTCAAGATATCCTCGAGTTGCTCGCCGCCGCGGTCCGCGACGCCTCCGGCCCCACGCCCGACTTCGCCCGCCTCCGCGCTGTGGCCTCGCTTGCGCGTGCGGCCCTCCAAGCCATCGAGCTGACCGATCTCGAGATGCGCCTCCAGGAGCTCGAAGCCAGGTTCCCGCCGCCGCCAAAGACAACTTGAGCTCCATGCCCAGCCCTTGCCGGCGCGCCGCGAGCCCGCGCCTATTCCGGCCGCACGTCGCCCTGGGTGACCACGCGCAAGCTTCCATCCTGCAGCCGCACCCGCAAAAACCCCGACGGCTCCAGCCCTTCGGTGTGTCCGGTGTAGGCGGCCGCCGGGTCGCCCGCGCCGCCCACCACCACCGCGCGGCCGCGCACGCCGGGGCAGCGCGCCGCGAACTCTTGCAGCAGGGCGGCGTCGCCGCCGGCGCTCCAGGTGCGGTAGCGCCGCTCCACCTGGCGCACCACCGCGGCGCAGAGCTGCGCCCGCGGGATGGGTTGGGGGGTGTGCTGGTCGAGCGTGGTGGCCAGCTCGGCCAGTTCCGGCGGCCAAGCCTGCGGGCGCACGTTGATGCCGAAGCCGAGCACGGCGAGGTCTTCTCCGCCGCTGGAGGTGGTCTCGATCAAGAGGCCGCAGAACTTCTTGCCGCCCAGCAGCAGGTCGTTGGGCCAGCGAATCTCGGGCTCCAGGCCGGCCACCTCGCCCACGGCGTCGGCCACGGCCAGCGCGGCGGCCAGGGTGAGCGGCAGCAGGGCGGCTGCCGGCCGGCGCGGGCGCAGCAGCAGGCTGGCGTAGATGCCGGCGCCGGGCGGCGAGCTCCAGGAGTGGCCGTGGCGGCCCCGGCCCCGGGTCTGGCGCTCGGCCACAAACAAGGCGCCCTCGGGGGCGCCCGCCTGCCCCGCCGCCAAGGCGGCCGCCTGGGTCGAGTCCAGCGTCGCGAAGTAGTGCAGCTCGGCCCCCAGGCCCTGCGCCGGCAGCCAGGCCCGCAGCCCCTGCAGCGTGTCGCTGGCGCCCTCCACGCGCTAGGCCCCCGCCCGCGCCCCCACCGGAATGATGCGCATGGACAGATCCACCGCCGGGGCGGAGTGGGTCAGCGCCCCCACGCTGATGAAGTTGGCGCCCGCCTCGGCGTAGGCGCGCACCGTGGCCAGCCGCACCCCGCCGGAGACCTCCACCGGCACCCGCCCCGCGATCCGGGCCATCGCCGCCCGCACCTGCTCCGGGCTCATGTTGTCGAGCAGCAGCCGCTCGGCGCCACCCGCCAGCGCCTCGTCCACCTCCGCCTCGGTGCGCACCTCGATCTCGATGGCCTGGCCGGGGCGGCGCTGCGCCCGCGCCGCCGCCAGCGCCGCCGCAATGCCCCCCGCCAGCCGGATGTGGTTGTTCTTGATCAGGATGGCGTCCGAAAGGTCGGCGCGGTGGTTGTGCCCGCCGCCGCAGGTGACCGCATACTTGTCCAGCGACCGCATGCCGGGCGCGGTCTTGCGCGTGTCCAGGATGGTGACCGGCAGGTCCTTGACCGCGTCCACATACTGCCGCGTCAGGGTGGCGATGCCGCTCAGCCGCTGCAGCAGGTTCAGCACCACGCGCTCGCACGACAGCAGCGGCCGCGCCGGGCCGCGCAGCACCGCGATGGTCTGGCCCGGATGCAGGCGCACCCCGTCGAAGATCTCCGCCCGGCTGGTCACCACCACCGCCGGCAGCCGCGCGGCTGGCCCCCCCGCCGCGGCTCCGGCGGCGCGGGCGGGGCCCGCCTTCAGCGCCAGGCCGGCGTACAGATCGAACACCCGCGGCACCAGCCCCAGCCCGGCCAGCACGCACGCCTGCTTGGCCACAATCTCGGCCTGCCCCATCTGCTCCGCCGCCACCGTCAACTGCGTGGTGGTGTCGGCCAAGGCGTGGTCTTCGTGCAGGGCGCGCTCAATCAGCGAGCTGATGCGGGGCGAGTTCCAATCCATAGCAAACGCGGAAGGAGGTTTGGCTGCCGGGCAGGGACTCGAACCCCGATAGGCAGATCCAGAGTCTGCTGTCCTACCATTGAACGACCCGGCAAGGCCGCTCGACCATTATACTGTGCCCGCGCCCGGGCGGCTAGCCGGAGCGCTTGCCCCAGCGATAGCGGCGCGCGCCGCAGCGCCGGCAGGAGTAGGGCCACAGCGCCAGCAGCGCCGCCACCCGGTCGCCCACGGTTTGGCGCTTGCGCCGGTCGAGGTCGGTGCCGCAGCGCCAGCACTGCTTCACCGCCCGCGCCACTTGCCGCCTCCCGCAACTGGAGCAGCGGTAGGCGGCGGCGCGGCGCAGCAGCCGCTCCCCTAAGGTCCGGCTGGTGCGGCGCAGGGCGGTGGCGTTGCAGTGCGGACAAGACAACATGTCAGCCAGGAGATAGATGCGCAGGGGGGAGATGCGACCTATCTTCCCATCATAAACCACGCTTGCAGTTTCGCGGTGATTTCTTCCGCGCTTTCTGTGGGAAAGTGCAGCGCCGGGCCAAACCGCACCCGCGCCGGTCCCGGGTGCGGCCGCCGGTCCCTATCGGCCAGCACCTCAAACAGCCCCTCGATCCGAATCGGGACGATGGGCAGGCGCAAGGAGGCGGCGAACACGCCGATCCCAGGACGGAACTTATGCACCCGCCCATCCGGGGTGCGCGCCCCTTCCGGAAAAATCAGCGGGCAATAGCCTTGGTCGGCCAGGTGGCCGCTGTGGCGCAGCGAGGCTGCCACCGCCCCCAGCGGGCTGAGCAGGTAGCCGTTGAAAAACAAGCGCACGCTGCCCAGCCGCCAGCGGTCGCGCCAGCGCCGCCAAGGCGAGGCGTGCGGGTCGAAGGCGCCGAGATAGGGCTCGGCCCCCATCGCCGGCGCCAGCCATGGCCGCCAGGCGCGCGGCAGCGCCCTGAGGATGACCGGCACGTCCAGCAGGCTCTGGTGGTTGGCGACCAACAGCACCGGCCGCTCCAGGCCCTGCAAATGTTCCCTGCCCTCCACCCGGACGCGTGTCACTGCCGTGCGCAGCACCGGGAACACCAGCCCGTAGTAACTCAGCGCGCGGAAGCGGCGCAGCCCGGGGTGCTGCGGCCAGCGCTTCTCCTCCGCCGGAATGGCGACCGGGCGCTGCGGCGCGGCCCCGGCCGCGGCCGCGGCGGCGGCGCGCTCGGCCGGCGCCAGCAGCGCGTCCACTTCCGCCACCGTCTGCGCCAGCGTCAGCCCGGCCTCGTCCAGTCCGCCCGGCGTGTGCGCCTCCAGCCAGCTCCACAGCTCCACCCGGTCGAGCGAGGACAGTCCCAAGTCGCTGTCCAGCCGCGCCTGCGGCTGCAGCCGGCTGGGGGCGAGGCCCCAGCGCCGCTCCAGGAACTGCTTCCAGCCCCCGCCCTCGCCGTCGGCGGGGCTCTCCGGCGCGGCCGGTTCGCCCTGGTTCACCCAGCGCGCGATCGCCAGCCGCTGCAGCTTGCGGGTGGAGGTGGTGCGCGGCAGGTGGGGCTGCGGCCACACCGAGGCGGCGCTGATGCGCTGGTGCGGCTCCAGTTGCGCGTTGGCCGCCGCCACCGCCGCCGCCAGCGCCCCCGCCGCCTCGCCCGCGCGCAGCACCACCACCGCATGCACCTGCGCCGCGCCCTGGCGCTGGTCCTCCACCGCGGCGCACTCCTCGATCGCCGGCTGCTGCGCCAGCGCGCGCTCCACATCGTCGGGATAGACGTTGAGCCCGGCGGAGGTGACGATTACCTCCTTCTTCCGTCCCAGGAAGGTGAGGTTGCCCTCCTCGTCCAGCCGCCCCAGATCGCCGGTGTGCAGCCAGCCCCCGGCGAAGGCCTCGGCGGTGGCCTCCGGGTTGTGGTAATAGCCGGGCGAGACGTTGCCCCCGCGCACCAGAATCTCGCCGTCGGCGCCGATGCGCGTCTCCACCCCGGCGAGGGCGCGCCCCACCGCCCCCCGCCGCGCCTTGAAGGGATGGGTGATGGTGATCGCCGGCGCCGTCTCCGTCAGTCCGTAGCCCTGCACCACGGCGTAGCCCAGGCCGTTCCAGAAGTCCTCGAGCTGGGTGGCCAGCGAGGCTCCCCCCACCACAAACGCCCACATCTTCCAGCCCAGCCGCCGGTGCAGCTTGCGCCACCGCCACCAGCGCCAGGGAATGTTCCGCCCCTTGCTGATCGCCGCCGCCTCCTCCAGGCTGGTGTCCGCCGCGCCCGCCGCCCATTGGCTGAACAGCGTCAACTGCTGCGGCACCGCCACCATCACCGAGGCGCGATAGCGGCGGATCAGCTCCGCCCACTGCGCCGGCGCCTGCGACTCGGGATACACCACCGCGCTCTCCAGCAGCGGCGGAATCAGCAGCCCCATCACCTGGCCGAACAGATGGCTGAGCGGGATCAGGTGCAGGAAGCGCAGCGGCAGGAACGGCCGCGCCCGCGCCAAGTATTTCTCGATCTCGCCGCTGATCGGCCGCAGGTTGGCCAGCAGGTTGCCGTGGGTGATCATCACCCCCTTGGGATCGGCCGTCGCCCCCGAGGTGAAGACGATCTCGAGCAGCGTCTCCGGCCCCGGCTCGGGCGCCGCCTCCGGCGCCGCCTCCGGAGGCAAGGCCACGATCTGCTCGAAGCTCAGCCGCGGCACCCCGGCCAGCGGCTCGTGGTCGCTGCACAGCAGCACCGCCTCGGTCTGCTGCTGCACCCGCGCCGCCAGCCCCGCCGAAAACCCGCTGTCCAGCGGCACTACCACCGCCCCCGCCAGCACGCAGCCGTAGAACGCCGCCGCCCAGCCCGCCCCCGAGCTGCCCCAAATCATGATGCGGTCGCCCGCCCGCACCCCGCGCCGCCCCAGTTCCCGCTGCAAGGCGTACGCCTTGCCCATCAGCTCGGCATAGCTGTAGCTTTGGCTGCGGTAGAGGTGCTGCTCGATCAGCGCGGGGCGCAATCCCAGCCCCGCCAAGCCGCGGAGATAGCCGGGCAGCGAGGTCAGCGTGGCAGGATGGTGCGGCATGCGCGCTTCCCCCACAGTCTAGCAGGCACTCCGCCGTCCGGGTGTCGCCCCTCGGCGCGGCTACACCGCGGTCGGATAGTGCCCGGTGTAGCAGGCGGTGCAGTAGCTGTCGTCGCGGTTCTCCACCGCTTGGCTCAGGCCGTCGAGCGAGAGGTAGGCGAGGCTGTCGGCGCCGATCGAGGCGCGGATCTGCTCCACCGTCTGGTTGGCGGCGATCAACTCCTCTTTCGAGGGGGTGTCCACGCCGTAGTAGCAGGGCGAGATGGTTGGCGGGCAGGAGACGCGCACATGCACCTCGGTGGCGCCGGCGTCGCGGATCATGTGGACGATCTTGCGGCTGGTGGTGCCGCGCACGATCGAGTCGTCCACCAGGATGATGCGCTTGCCCTCCAGCAGCCGCCGCACCGGGTTGAGCTTGAGCTTCACCCCAAAGTCGCGGATCTGCTGCGAGGGCTCGATGAAGGTGCGGCCGACGTAGTGGCTGCGGATCAGCCCAAAGCGGAAGGGAATGCCCGATTCGGCGGCATAGCCCAGCGCCGCCGCCACCCCCGAGTCCGGCACCGGCACCACGATGTCGGCCGCCGCCGGCGCCTCTTGCGCCAGCCGCCGCCCCATCGCCTCGCGGCTCTGCTGCACGCTGCGCTCGAACACCAGGCTGTCGGGCCGGGCGAAGTAGACGTGCTCGAAGATGCATTGCCGCCGCTGCCGCTCCGGGGCGAAGCGGTGCGCCTCGACCTGGGTTTCGCCGTCGGCGCCGTTGATGACGCGCACCCACTCGCCCGGGCGCACGTCGTGTTCGAAGCGCGCGCCGATCAGGTCAAAGGCGCAGGTCTCGCTGGCGAAGAACACGCCGCCCTGCTCCAGCCGCCCCATCGCCAGCGGGCGAAAGCCCCAGGGATCGCGGATGGCATACAGGCTGTCGGGCGTCAGCAGCAGCAGCGAGTAGGCCCCCTCGACCTGCCCCAGCGCCTCCGCCAAGGCGTCCTCGAAGCGGCGGGCGCGCGACTGCGCCAACAGGTGCAGGATCACCTCGGTGTCGCTGGTGGTCTGGAAGATCGAGCCCTGCGCCTCCAGCCGCGCCCGGATGGCGGCGGCGTTGACCAGGTTGCCGTTGTGGGCGATGGCCAACTGTCCCTTGTTGCACTCCACGATCAGCGGCTGGGCGTTGTTGATGCCACTGTCGCCGCAGGTGGAGTAGCGGGTGTGGCCGATCGCGGTCTTGCCCGGCAGGCGCGAGAGCGCCTTGGGGGTGAAGATGTCGGCCACCTGGCCCATGGCCCGCTTGGTGCGGATCACTTGCCCGGGGCCGGCGGCGTCGCTGGCGGCGATGCCGGCCGACTCCTGGCCGCGGTGCTGCAGCGCATAGAGGCCCAGATAGGCGAGGTTCGCCGCCTCGGCGTGGCCCCACACTCCGGTCACGCCACACTCTTCCCGCAGCTTGTCCCAGGGCGTCTCGATCATCATGCGGTGGCCGCCTGCGGCTCCAACTGCCGCGCCAAGCTCTCTTCCCACGCCGCCGCCATAGCGGCCAGCGGCAGCGCGACCACGGTGCGTCCCTGGCAGGCGATGCGAAAGCCCTCCGCCTCCGGCCGCGTCTGCCCCAGCTCGATCGCCTGGATGCCGGCCCGCTGCGCCAGCAGCGTCACCTCTTCCACGTCTTCGGGCGTGCATGTCACCACCACCCGGCTGGCGGTCTCGTTGAACAGCGCCAGCCACGGCTCCTGGTCCGTTTGCAGATCCACCGCGGCGCCCAGCCGCGCACGCGCCGCGCTCTCGACGCTGCGCCCCAGGCAGCACTCGGCCAGGCACACCGCCAAGCCGCCGGTCGAGACCTGGTGGGCCGACTGCAGCCAGCCCCACTCGTGCGCCTTGACCACCGCCTCGTGCAGCCTCTGTTCGCCGTCGAGATCGAGCGCGGGCGGCAGGCCCCAGGTCTGGCCCAGCACCGCCGCGGCATATTCGCTGGAACCGAAGCGCTGCCGCGCCTCCTCCGCCGACTGCCGGGGCGCGCCGCTGAGCAGCAGGATGGCGCTGCCGGGGTTGCGGAAGCGCGAGCCCAGCGGCAGCAAGCCCTGGCTCAGGTCCACCAGCCCGACCACCCCCACCACCGGGGTGGGCTGGATGCCCTGGCCCAGCGTCTCGTTGTAGAGGCTGACGTTGCCGCCGGTGATGGGCGTGCCCAGGGCGCGGCAGGCCTCGCCCAGCCCGGCGATGGCCTCGGCCAGTTGCCACATCACCTCCGGTTTTTCCGGATTGCCGAAATTCAGGCAGTTGGTCGCCGCCACCGGCTGCGCCCCGGCGCAGGCCACCTTGCGCGCCGCCTCCGCCACCGCCAGCCGCGCCCCTTGGCGCGGATCCAGCGCGCAGTAGCGGCCGTTGCCGTCCAGCGCCATGGCCAGCCCGCGCGTGGTGCCCTTGAGCCGGATCACCCCCGCGTCCGCTCCCGGACCCACCAGCGTGTTGGTGCGCACCATGGTGTCGTACTGCTCGTAGATCCAGGCCTTGGAGCAGATGTTGGGCGCCGCCAGCAGCGCCAGCAAGTCGGCCTGCAGGTCGCGCCCGCTTCCCGGCAGCCACTCCGGCCGCGGATCCAGCGGCAGGGTCCGCTGCGGCGCCTGCTGCGGCCGCTGGTAGCGCGGCGCCTCGTCGGTGAGCGCCGCGTTGGCAATGTCGCACACCACGGCGCCGCGGTGCCGCACCCGCATATGGCCGTCGGCGGTGACCACCCCCACCGCCACCGCGTCCAGCCCCCACTTGCGGAATACTGCGAACACCTCCTCCTCCCGCCCCGCCTGCGCCACCAGCAGCATCCGCTCCTGGCTCTCGCTCAGCAGCATCTCGTAGGCGCTCATGCCGCTCTCGCGCTGCGGCACCCGGTCCAGGTCGAGCTCGATGCCGGTCGCGGCGCGCGCTCCCATCTCGCAGCTCGAGCTGGTCAGCCCGGCCGCCCCCATGTCCTGAATTCCCAGGATGGCGCCGGTGGCCATCGCCTCCAGACACGCCTCCAGCAGCAGCTTCTCCAAAAACGGGTCGCCCACCTGCACGTTGGGCCGCTTGGCCTCGCTCGCCGCGGAGAACTCCTCGCTCGCCATGGTGGCGCCGTGGATGCCGTCGCGGCCGGTCTTGGCGCCCACGTAGATCACCGGGTTGCCCACCCCGGTGGCCCGCCCGAAGAACAACTGGTCGCGGCGCGCGATCCCCAGGGCGAAGGCGTTGACCAGCGGATTGCCCGAGTAGCAGGGGTCGAACACCGTCTCCCCGCCCAGGTTCGCCACCCCGAAGCAGTTGCCATAGTGGGCGATGCCCCCCACCACGCCCTCGAGGATGGCGTGGTTCTTGGCCGCGCTCAGCGGACCGAAGCGGAGCGAGTCCATGATCGCCACCGGCCGCGCTCCCATGGTGAACACGTCGCGCAGGATGCCGCCCACCCCGGTCGCCGCCCCCTGGAAGGGCTCGACGTAGCTGGGGTGGTTGTGCGACTCGATCTTGAAGGCGCAGGCCCAGCCCTCGCCCACGTCAATGATGCCGGCGTTTTCGCCCGGTCCCTGCAGGATGCGCGGCCCGGCGGTGGGCAGCGTTTTCAGGTGCGCGCGGCTGCTCTTGTAGGAGCAGTGCTCGCTCCACATCACCGAGAACACGCCCAGCTCGGTCCGGTTGGGCTCCCGTCCCAGCAGGCCGAGGATCTTCTCGTACTCGGCGGCGGTGAGGCCGTGTTGCGCGAGCAGCTCGGGGGTTATTGGCATAGCAATAGCGATTCGAACAGCCGCAGGCCGTCGGCCGAGCCCAGCTCGGCGGCGATGGCCCGCTCCGGGTGCGGCATCAGCCCCACCACGTTGCGGCCCTCGTTGCAGATGCCGGCGATATTGTGCGCCGAGCCGTTGGGGTTGGCCTCCGGCGCCGCCTCGCCCGCCGCGTTGCAGTAGCGGAACACCACTTGCCGCCGCCGCTCCAGCGCCTCCAACTGCTCCGGCTCGGCGAAGTAGTTGCCGTCCCCGTGGGCGATGGGGATGCGCAGCACCTGCCCCACCTCGCACGCCCCGGTGAAGGGCGTCGCCACCGACTCCACCCGCAGGTGCACCGGCCGGCAGACGAAGCGCAGCCCGGCGTTGCGCAGCAGCGCCCCCGGCAGCAGCCCCGCCTCGCACAGGATCTGGAAGCCGTTGCAGATGCCCAGCACCGGATGGCCGGCCGCGGCGAAGCGCCCCACCGCCGCCATGATGGGCGAAAAGCGCGCGATCGCCCCGGTGCGCAGGTAGTCGCCGTAGCTGAACCCGCCCGGGATCACCACCACCTCGCTGCCGCCCAGGTCCTCGCTCTCGTGCCAGAGCAGGGCCGCCCCCTCGCCCGCCACCACCTCGGCGGCGTGCAGGGCATCGTGGTCGCAGTTGCTGCCGGGAAACACCACCACGCCGATTTTCATGGAGAGCCTTGCGGGAACCACTCCATTTTACTACGCGCGGGCCTCTGCCCTCCGCGGACCGGCCCAAGCTGGGCAGGCCGCGCGCGCCGCTGACCCAAGGCCAACATCTCGCGGGGGTCGCGCCGCTTTGCCTGCTGGCAAAATCGGCGCGAAAGGCTGCGAAACTCCGCCGGGGCAGACGCGCCCGTGGCGCGTCTGCGCCCCCGGGAAACGAATCCGGCGCGGCCCCAGCGAGGCGCGAGCACAAGCGGGACGCGCGCCGCAGGCGCACTGGGGCCCGCGCCCACCAAAGTGCGAGCAGGAATGGCCACAAGCGCGTGGCCTGGCCGGAACGGCAGTGCACGCGCCGGACCGTGTTGGCGCATAATGCCGCCATGAAGCACACCAAAGCGGGGCGGCTCACAAGCGGGACGCGCCCCGCAGGCGCGCTGGGGCCCGCGCCCACCAATGACTGGGCAGGCTGGATCTTCTCCATCTCCGTGGCCGGGCTGGGACTGTTGAGCCTGCTGTTCCACGACTTCAACTACGTCTGGCAGCCGGTGCCCGCGTGGATTCCTTGGCAGGCGGGGTTGGCGATGGCCTCGGGAGGGCTGTTGGTGGCGCTGGGCGTAGCCATGTGGTTTCGGCGCGCGGCGGCGACGGCGGCCCTGGCCCTGGCCGCCTACCTGCTGCTCTCCTGCCTGCTGCTTCACGGCCCCATGGCGGTGGCCGCTCCCCGGCAACTGCTCAACTGGGGCGCGCTGGGCGAGCTGGCGGGCTTCCTCGTGGGAGGTTGGATCCTCGCCATCGGGTGGGGCGCCGACGCCAGCCGGCTGCGGCTGCCGGGCGTCACCGGCGCCTCCGCCCTGCGCCCTGCCCGCATCCTGTTTGGCCTGGGGCTGCTCCCGTTCGGCCTCGAACACCTCCGCTACGTGGTCTATACGGCGTCGCTGGTGCCGGCCTGGCTGCCCGCCCGCACCGCCTGGGCCTACGCCACCGGCGCCGCCCACATCGCCGCCGGCGTCGCCATCCTGCTCGGCATCTGGCCGCGGCGGGCGGCGAACCTATGGGCGGCGATGATCGGCCTCTTCACCCTCTTGGTTTGGGTTCCCCGCCTCGCCGGGGCGCCCACCCTCCGCTCCAACTGGTCGGAGTTCCTGGTCTCCGCCGGCCTCGCCGCCGCCGGCTGGATCGTGGCCAGTTCCTATGCCGCTCGCGGGGGTCGCGCCGCTTTGCCAGCCGGCAAAATCGGCGCGAAAGGCTGAGAAATTCCGCAGGGGCAGACGCGCCAGTGGCGCGTCTGCGCCCCCGGGAAACGAATTCGGCGCGGCCCCAGCGAGGCGCAGCGCCGACTTGGGGCCACGGGGCCCCCAAGTCGGTGCGAGCACAAGCGGGACGCGCGCCGCACCGGCCCGGCGCTGCTACAGCCGGGCCGGGCAGGCGCGCTTGATCTGATAACGACCCCGGCCTCCAATCCCGAGTAGAGTGGGTTTGCGTAAAAAAACCAGCCGCTCGGGACGAAGGAGGCCGAGATGGCTATT
>Ga0307374_10002768_pt1 | contig 30747 bp, 27 predicted proteins | sample OX3MG_FD_202532 | JGI IMG/M metagenome (GOLD analysis project Ga0307374, IMG submission 202532) | Soil microbial communities from Risofladan, Vaasa, Finland - OX-3 | ecosystem: Environmental > Terrestrial > Soil > Coastal area > Acid sulfate soil | place: Finland: Risofladan, Vaasa | collected... | reverse complement strand
CATGAACATCGACAACGCCACCGTCGGCGGATACACCCGCTCCCGGTGCTCTGGCATCAGCCTTTCTGTCGTCTCAAGCATCTCTGGACTCGTTAGCACGTTGAAGTACTCCACCGCTTTGGTCGCCGCTTTGACCACCTCCGCTCGACGCTCAATCTTCGCTCTCTGTTGATGTTGCAGGCTTCGTGCATTACGATCCATCATGGCTGGCCTTTCGGGGCGAGGGTTTGGCTGTCTGGTAACAACCATCCTATCAATCCTTGGGCCGGCCACCCCCGCTTATTCAAACATTTACACCGCCGCTTCTACCGCTGCGAACCTAAAGTAAGTGCCATTCGGGCTAAGTGGCGAGTTTGTTGTCGCACAAAGGTTAATATTTGCGACAGCATTTTTCGGCCTCAAATTCCTATAAACAGTGCTCAAATAGGCAGCGCCCTCGAATAGGCTTCATTTACCCACACCGGCGAGTGGTGAACTGGCATCCTTGGTTGCCCAGGTTCGCGACCGAATCAGTGCGCAAACCGGACCAGGCAGTTTGTAGCGAGTGTCAATACGATTAGGAACTTGCTGCAATTTCGGCTGGCTCGCACTGGACGCTGCCGCATGGTCAATGCCCAACGCAGACTAACGGACGTCGCGATCGGCCAAACCGCTGAAACCCGGTGGAACACTTTCCAAAGTAACCGACTCCGCGTCGCCGGGAGGCTTTCGAATGCGTTCCCCCAGCGGCTGTCTCCGGCGGGTCATAGCCGCGCTTGATGCAGATGCTCCCCGCCTGGTCATGTCATTCCGCGGGTTGCGAAGCTGTGAGAAGTGGCAGCGGCTTGCGGAAGATTAGTCGATCTACCGCCTGCGGATAGAGCGGCCGCAACTTGACGACGAAGTCCCAGGCCATCAGCAGCGCACCGAGCGCGAACGCGACATCGCCTGGCAACCGCATCCACTGCCAGAATAACGTCGTGTTGTAGAACGCGCTGCTGCGGGCATAGGCAAGGCCGTGCTCGTAGACCGCATCGAGCTGCGGCCACCCGATCGGGAAGAAATTGAGCAGGATCCACAGCACCATCCCGCCGTTGTAGAGCCAGAAAGCCCAGAGCCCGAGTTTCTCGCCGAAGCGATGCCGGTCGGCCGCGATGTAGCGCAGGCAGAAATATATCAGCCCGATCGCCAGCTCGCCGAAGGCGCCGAACAACGCGGTATGCGCGTGGTTGAGCGTCAGGAAGGTTCCGTGCTCATAGTAATTCACCAGTGGCGCGTTGAGCGTGCCGCCACCGAACACGCCTGCGCCGACGAAATTCCAGAACGCTGCGCCGATCACGTAGGTGTAGGCCAGGTGATACTTGAACTCCTGATGCGCCTTGATCAGGCGGTAATGATTGATCGCCTCGATGATCAACAGCACCAGCGGCAACACTTCGATAAAGGAGAACATGCTGCCCATCGGCACCCACATGCTGGGACCTCCCGCCCAATAGAGGTGGTGGCCCGTGCCCATGACGCCACCCAAGAAGATCAGGATGATCTCGAAGTAGGTCGCCCGCTCGGCAAGCTTGCGCGAAACCAGCCCCACCGACATCAGCAGATAGGCGGTCATGCAGGCGGCGAAGAACTCGAAGGACTGCTCGACCCACAGGTGGACCACCCACCAGCGCCAGAAGTCGGTCAGGGTGAAGGACTTCTCGATGCCCGTGAGCGGGATCATGCCGAAGACATAGAGGACGGCAATGTTGACGGTGGAAGCCCAGATGAGATGTTCGAGCCGGATGCGTCCAGACCAAAACTGGCCTGCCGCCTTCCGCCAAAGCACCGTCGTCGGCCATAGCGCGCGCATCACCAGCACGCTCCACAGCACGAGGCCGACGAAGAAGCCGATCTGCCAGAAACGGCCGAGCTGGATATAAGAGAGGCCCTGATTGCCGAACCAGAACCAGTTCTGGTCGATGACGCCCATGATGCCGAGGTAGTCGCCGATCAGGGCTCCGGCGACGACCAGCAACGTCACCCAGAATAGGAAATCCACCAGCCAGTGCTGTCCCCTGGCTTCCTGGCCGCCGGCGATGGCCGGGGCCAGGAACAGCGCCGCCCCGATCCATGACAGTCCGATCCAGACAATCGGCGCCTGGATGTGGACGTCGCGCAGGAAGTTGAACGGGAAGTAGTCGTTGATGGCGATGCCGTAGAAGCTCGTCCGGTCGTAATAGGAATGCGCCATGATGGTGCCAGCGGCAATCTGCACCAGCAGCAGCGCCGCGACCACGAGAAAATATTTGCCGATGCGCTTCTGGCTTGGTGTGAGCGGCCGGAACGTCGCCAGCACCGGATCCATCGGTGCGTCATCGGGATTGTTGAGCCAAAACTCGTAGATGAACAGCACCGCGCCAAAGGCGAAGAAGGTGAAGCAGAAGCTGATCCAGGTCCAACGGAAGGTGTTGGTGGTCGGCGTGTTGCCAACCAGCGGCTCATAGGGCCAGTTCTGGGTCCAGGACCAGGTCACGCCCGGCCGCCGTGCGACCGTCGTCAGCGCGGAAAAGACTAGAAAGTCGGCCGTCTGGCGCGCGAGCTGCGGTGTGAGACTATGGGTCGCCGTCCAACCGGTAGCCTGATCAGACACAGTCAGCGACTTCGCAAGATCGTCGCGCACGGCGATCACGGCTCCGGCGACAGAATCTGGCAATGCGACCTCAGGCTTCGTCAGGTCAATGCCTTGTAGGGCACGTTGCATCGCGGTGGTCGCCGACGCCTGCTCGTCAGCGGTGAGTGTCGCGAACGCCTTTCCTGTCATCGCCAGGGCGATGGCGTTCCGGGTCGCTGTGCCGAGCCGCACCAGCGTCGAGGCCGTGTAGTCCTCGCCGTAATAGGAGCCCATACCGTAGAGGCTGCCGTAATCCATCAGGTCGGCCTTTTGGAACCCGCCCTTTCCGGCGACGATATCGGCGTTGGTCATGAGCACCGCGCCATTGGCACCCACGAAACGGTCGGGCTGCGGCGGCGCGAGGCGGTAGGTCTCTGTCGTGGCCCACGCGAGCAGCGCGAAGGTGAGAACGGCGACGACCAGTAGCACCCATTTGAGCACGTTGCTGACGGGATCTTCGATCGGCGGATCAACGCGTTCGGCGGTCAGTGTCATTGTTTCATCTCCCCTTCAGCGCCCAAGTCTGCCTCTCAAAAGATCGACCATCCGCGGCTTCCCACGACCGCCCCCAGGATCGTCACCACACTTAGCGCCAGCAGCACCTAGTGCGCCCGATGCGGCTAGGCGAAGGCGAGATCTGGCCGCGCCGTCGCCCAGCGATAAAAATGGCGGTGGAGGAGGAAGGGCTCGGCGATAAACAGGACGAGCGCGAACAGCAACCATGTGCAGATCATGGCATGCATCCACCAGAAGCCGGCCGTTCGGAACCGATCCCACAGATCGAGCCGCCAGGTCATGTAGAAGCCGGTCAGCCCCACCACGATGATCGCGGTCCGCGCCTGCCAGGCAAAGCGATGCTCGATCGCCTGGAACGCCGCCAGCCAATTCGCGCCCAGATCGCCGCGCCGCACTGCCGGCAGCGCGACGGTGGTCGCCATCGAGACGCCGCCGATCGAGATTACGACAAATAAGATGTGCAGGGCGCGGGCGACGACCACGTCATCCACGGCTTTTCTCCCCCCGGTGGGTCCTGAAACGCCCTGTTTCGGGGCCGCACACCACAGAACCCATCGCCTCGACCCCGCTCTGATTTGGCGCAACCCTACCGCGGTGGCGCCTTGACCCGTTTGCGCTGGCGCAAACACCGCCCTTCCTTGCCGCCGTGGCGGGTAATCTATATTTATGATCGCGATAAACCCGCTCGCCCCGCACACACTTGCCGTGATGGAGCTTTTTGGCGGCCTGCCGCCCTCGGCCCTTGAAGGGGTCGCGGCCCTCGCCCGCGTGCGATGCCTGCCCAAAGATCTTCGCATTTTCAGCCAGGGCGACGATGGTGTGCGCGCCCACGCGGTGATCGAGGGTGGCGTGCGCATCGCGCAATCCGGTAGAGACGGCGCCCAGGTCATCATCCGCTTTATCGGCCCTGGCGAGATGTTCGGAACGGTCGCGCTCTTCACTGACGGCCGCTATCCCGCCGACGCGATTACCATCGCCGAAACGCTAGAGGCGAGCTGGAGCGAGGCTGAGCTGCTCAAACTGATCCACCTTCACCCGCAGATCGGCGTCAACCTCATCCGCATCATCGGCAAGCGCCTGCAGGAAGTGCAGGAGCGGGTGCGCGAACTCGCGACCCAGAGCGCCGAGCGGCGCGTCGCCCATGCCGTGCTGCGACTCGCCCACCAGTCCGGCCGCACCACCTTCGACGGGGTGGCAATTGAGTTCCCGTTGCGGCGCAGGGACCTGGCCGACATCGCCGGAACCACGCTCCACACTGCAAGCCGAATCCTGACTGCCTGGGAGAAAGCCGGGTTCCTCGCGACACACCGCCAGAGTCTGACACTCCGGCAACCCTCGGAAATCTCGCGGATCGCGGAGGATGCACCCCAACTGATGCAGCGCACCTAAACACGCCGACATAAGGAATGCAGCATAGTGGAATCATTGCATCGCTCTTTTCTCTGGGAGTAAGGCGATGCGCAAGCTGCAGATCGAGGATGCCGAGGTGATGCGAATAGCGATTCAGCAGGAGATCGGGCGTAGCGAGGAATCGCGTTACGACCATCGACTGCATGGATTGCTACTGGTGACGGCTGGGCAGTCCTGCCGCGAGGTCGCCGAACTGTTCGGCGAGAACGGCACGACCGTGCAGCGCTGGGTGAGTCGCTTCGAAGAAGGCGGTTTGGACGCACTTCGGGAAGGCGAGCGAGCGGGACGTCCGCGCACGCTCGAGGCCAAGGATTGGCGTCGGTTGCAGGGCGATCTGCGCAAGACACCGCGAGACTTTGGCTTGGCTGCCACGCTCTGGGACGGGCCGGTGTTGTCCGAGCATCTGCGCCGGCGCTATGGGGTGGACCAGGGTGTGCGGCAATGTCAGCGACTGTTCCGACAAATGGGCTTTCGGCTACGCAAGCCGCGGCTCCAAATCGATCAATCTGATCCGCTGAAAGTCGCGGCTGTAAAAAAAACTCCATCGCCTGGCTCGACGCCACGACCTCGAGCTCGGGAGTCTTGATGAATGCCACTTCCAGCAACATGGTTCGCGCTGCCGTATGGGGGTACCGCCGAAAATTAAAGATCCCATCCTGCAGCACGCGCCAACTCGCAAGCCCGTGGCTTGCTTTGGCGCTGTCAGCTTGAGCACCGGGCAGTTTGTACGCATGATGTGCCCGATCTTCAACGCCGTAACGTTTCAGAACTTCCTCAAGCGACTACGGCGCCAACAAACGCCTGGACGTCGAATGATCGTCGTACTCGACAATGCCCGTTATCATCACGCGACCCTCCTGGCCGCGTTCCTGCGTCGCAATGCTCAACAACTGCGCCTGCTATTCCTGCCGCCCTACAGTCCGCAACTCGCTCCGATCGAGCGAGTTTGGAAACTGGCCCGACGCCTCGCAACGCACAACCGCTACTTTGCTACGCTCCCCGACGTACTGAACGCCGTCAATGCTTGCTTCAATCGCTGGCGCCGACCAAACAACGTGTTGCGCCGACTATGGCCCTGTATTACTTAAGACGCTGTGTTTAAAATCCGTTTGCGCGGGCGCAAACGCCGTCATCCATTCATGTCCTATCGTCGGTCCATGGAGGAGTGGATTCGCCCTGCAACGCCGGTGACGGCCGCCGCCCGTGCGGCGGCCCTATGGGCCCTGGCATTTCGGCCCTTCTTCCTAGCGGCGTCGGTCTGGGCGGCGCTGGCGCTCGCCGTGTGGATCGTCCTCCTCCTTACCGGCGGGAGGCTCCCGAGCCGGTTTGATCCGCTCTCCTGGCATATCCACGCCATGCTGTTCGGTTTCGTGCCCGCGGCCATCGCCGGCTTCATGCTGACCGCGATTCCCGCTTGGACAGGCCGTCGACCGATTAGCGGCGCGCCACTGATCGGACTTGTCGCGCTCTGGCTGCTCGGCCGCGTCGTCTGCCTCGTCTCGGCATTCCTGCCTCTGTGGTCAGCCGCCGCCGTAGACCTGGCTTTTCCTATCACGCTCTGCGCCGTCGCCGCGCGCGAGATTATCGCCGCTCGCAACTGGCGCAACCTCATGATGCCGATTCCCATCGGTGTGCTCGGGTTCGCCGATCTGCTGATGTATCTGGAACTGGCCGGATACGGCGTACCGGCGGGACTCGGATGGCGCCTCGCCATCGCTGCGATCATCGCTCTCATTTCGGCGATCGGCGGCCGGATCATTCCGGCGTTCACGCGCAACTGGCTCGTGCAGCGCGGCGTCGCTGCGCTTCCCGCCGCTCACAGCAGGGTCGATCGCGCCGCGCTCGCCGTCCTTCATACCGGTCTTCTCTGGTGGGCTCTCTTCCCCGCGTCAAAGCCGGCAGGCGCGATCCTGATCGCGGCCGCGGCGCTCAATCTGGGGCGGTTGGCGCGCTGGCGCGGTTTTGCGACCGCCCCCGAACCGCTCCTGGCGATCCTCTATGTTGGTTATACCTGGATCGTGCTTGGCGCCGCCCTGCTGGGCGCGAGCATGCTGTCATCCTCCGTCCCGGAAGCCGCCGCGATCCATGCCTTCACTGCTGGGGCCATCGGCACGATGGTGCTCGCTGTCATGACGCGGGTGGCGCGCGGACATACCGGTCGCGCCTTGGAAGCCGACCGCGTGACGATCACGACCTATCTGATGGTGACCGGAGCGGCTGTCATCAGGGTGATTGCGGAATTCGCCGGCGCGTCCGCCATGATCCTGTTCGCCGCCTCGGCGGTCCTGTGGGTGGGGGGTTTTGGTCTGTTCGCCGTCTCCCATGCATCGATGCTGCTGTCGCCGCGGCTCGACGCGAACCGGAGCTGATCGCGCCGCCTGTAGCGACCCCCTCATCGGTTTGTATCGAATTTGCTGAACGGACATGACCGTTGCAGTACCCGGGCATCCGCAAACTTCCACATAAGAGGCACCAATTCGTCGGTGTCGTGCCTCTCCCACGTCTCGAAGATGGCGCAGGCGACTCTCGCGCGCGCCGCAACAGCGAGGTCAGTCATCGCCTTACCCGTTCGACTGATGACGGCCTCGCGCACGCGGCGGTCCGTTGCGCTGCCGTGGCGCTGCACCCAAGCAAGGCTTTCGAGCTCGGCAATTTCGTTGTCGGGCCATCGAGCGTGACATCGGTTCGCCCGCCCTTTCACAATCCATTGGTACCTCATGCCGATCCTGAAGCCGGAAAATCGGAAGCAGAGAGCGTGATAATTGGAAGTCAACGACCTCGCCCATTGGAACCGAAGGAGGCGCGATCTCGATATGGTCCGGTGAGGGGTAAGTCTTCCCTTGGCCGGACGCTGCGCCAATGAGCGCCCTCCTTCTTTTACGTTCTCGCTTCCGCTGTGCCGGCGTGGCCCCGAGAGGAAATTGCTGGCTTTGTTCCTCGAATCCTAAGTAACTCCGGCAACCCTTTGGGCGACTCCTTCAGCGGGGCCGGCTCGAGAGCTTGGCCTGCCTCGGTTCGCTGCCAATAGCCGCGTCTCGGGATGGGAATCCCGGCTCGACGGCAGAGCTTTGCGAGCGCCACATCGGACACCCCCAGACGGGCGGCGACCTCGCTGACGGGCGAAGTCCACACGATCCGGTAGAGATCGTCTCGTCTGAAATAATGCCGATAGAGCGCGGCACTATTTGGTGTCGCGATGATGGGAGTGTCATCGGCGGCCGGCAATAGCACGGCGGCCGAAACTCCGGTCGGCGCCGCGGGCCTACGGAATTGGGGCGGCGTGAGCGCCAGCACCCGATTGCCGTGGCCGGTCAGGCCGTCCCGGCGCTGCTGGGTCCGGAAGTAAGCGTAGCCGGCCGTGGTCTTCGGGTCACGATGATTCAGCACGTCGCCGATCAGGTGCAACGACTGCCCGTCTTGGGCCAGCCAGGAGCCGACCGTGCGCCGCAGATCATGAATCCGCAGATTCACCAGCCCGGTGCGTTTTAGTGCCCGGTGAAAGGGTTCGCCGAGGCCGCGAAGATGTCGCCCACGACGCTTGCCGCAGATGATGTACGGGTTTTCGGATGTCCGCGGAATGATCTTCAGCCGCTCCATCGCCGCGTCGCTGATCGGCGCCAGCAGTGGCTCGCCGTTCTTGAGCAGCCCGATGAACAGCGTCCCCATGTCCCAGTCGATATCCTCCTACTTGGCCTTGAGCAGCTCCTTGCAGCGCAGCCCCATTAGAAGCAACAGCCAGATGCCGTGCCGAGCATAGTCGTTCTCCTCCTGTTCGAGAGCCTGTAGAAAGCGCGGCATCTCCACCGTCGTGATGAATCGCTTGCGCGAGCGCTCCGGGAATCGAACAATGCCGGCGACGAGGTTGGAATGATCCCTCGGCACGAGACCTGCGACCTTGCCCCAGTTGAACATCTTGCGGATGACTTTCAAGAGGTTATTCGCCCCGTAGGGATGCGCAACGCCGAACTCGGAGTGAATGGCCTCGATGTCCGCAGTGACGAGGCTCACCGCCAAACGTCCCGAGAGCTTCGAGAGGACATAGCGCTTCAGACTGGACTGGTCGGCCTCCCAGGTTTTCTTTTTCTTCTTCGCATGACCCTCGATGTAGGCTTCACAGAGTTGATCGATCGTCTTCAGTTGCCGATGCGCGTCGATGTCACTCTGCGGGTCCTCCTGGTTCGCCGCCTTGGCGAGATAGGTCATCGCCTTCTTCCGGGCCTGATCGAGGCTGAGCGCATCGGCTCGGCCGAGGGTGGCGAGACGCTTGCGCTGGTTCACGCGGTACGCGCACACGTGCACACGCCGGCCGCTGGGGTGTACCCGCACGCCGAACGATTCCAGCGCCTCGTTCCAGTACACACCTTGACCTGTTCCCCCCGGTCCGCGGTACGGTAGGGTGCGCACGATGTCTTGCCGTAATTTCAGCCGCGGCATGGCTCATCTCCTGCAAAAACGAGTGACTAGGGAGTGACCAGGACACGTCGAAAGAAGGCAGGTTGCAGCGGAGACCGGAGTAGTCTACGATCCACTAAGTCTTTGAAATACCAAGCCCGGTGTGTTTGGTAGGACATGGGCGCAATGATCCACCGCTGCTCCGAAGCCGAAGGTCGTGGGTTCGACTCCCGCCGGGCGCGCCAACTGATCCGCCAGCCGACTGACGCATGACCGCCAAACCGATCAGCCGCTACCCCGTTCCGGCGCTGGAATCGCTGCCCGAGGACATCCGCGGCCGCATCCTCGCGGTGCAGGAGAAATCCGGCTTCGTGCCGAACGTCTTTCTCGCGCTCGCCCACCGGCCGGATGAGTTCCGCGCCTTCTTCGCCTACCACGACGCGCTGATGGAGAAGGAAAGCGGCCTGAGCAAGGCCGAGCGCGAGATGATCGTGGTCGCGACCTCGGGCGCGAACAGCTGCCAGTACTGCGTGGTCGCGCACGGCGCTATCCTGCGCGTGCGCGCCAGGGACCCGCTGGTCGCCGACCAGGTGGCGATCAACTACCGCAAGGCGGACATCACCCCGCGCCAGCGCGCGATGCTCGATTTCGCGATCAAGGTGGCGCTCGATGCGCAGGCGATCGGCGAGGAGGACTTCGCGCGCCTGCGCGCGCACGGGTTCACCGAGGAGGACGCCTGGGACATTGGCGCGATCGCGGCGTTCTTCGCGCTGTCGAACCGCATGGCGAACCTCACCGATATGCGGCCGAACGACGAGTTTTACCTGCTAGGCCGCATACCGAAGTCGAAGTGAGGCGGGGGTGAGAAGCGCCCGACCCCCGCATTCCTCCTTGATGGTCTTCTACCCCGCGATCGCCGGGCGGCGCTTGTAGAGCTGCGTTTCGCGCTCGAAGGCATGCGCGAGCTGCAGCACGCCGAAGTCGTCGCGGTAGCGCCCCACGATCTGTAGCCCCACCGGCAGGCCCTGGGCGGTGAATCCGGCGGGCACCGAGATCGCCGGGTGGCTGGTCACCGTGACGTAGTAGCAGGTCTTCATCCAGTCGATGTAGCTCGGCAGCTTCACGCCGTTGATCTCGGTGACGTAGGGCTGCGTGACCGGGAACGGGGGCACCTGGTTCACCGGCAGCAGCAGGAACTCGTAGCGCTCGAGGAATCTGCGCATGGCGTGATAGACCTTCGTGCGCAGGTTCAGCGCGCGCGCGATCCTCGGGCCGTCGAGCTTGAGGCCCTCCTCGATGTTCCAGACGACCGTGTCCTTGATCCGGGCGCGCTCGGTCTTGAGCAACTCGCCGTACTTCTGCACGAAGCCGAGCGCGCGCAGCACGTGGAAGGCCTCGTCGGCGTCCGACAGATCGGGCTCGGATTCCTCGACGATGCAGCCGAGCGACTCGAATACCTTCCTCTGCGCTTCGAGCACCCGGGTGACGCGCGTATCCACCGGCAGGCCGCCGAGGTCGCGGCTCCAGGCAACGCGCACCTTGCGGAAATCGCGCGCGAGCGGCCGCGCGAGCGCCTTGCCCGGCTCGTCGAGGGTGATCGGCGAGCGGCCGTCCGGGCCGGACATCGCGGACAGCAGGAATGCGGCATCCTCGACCGTACGCGCGAGCGGGCCGATCACCGACAGCGACGCCCAGGCGTCCACCGTCGGCCAGGAGGGGACGCGCCCGGGCGTTGGGCGGAAGCCGACCACGTTGCAGAAGTTGCCCGGGTTCCTGAGCGACGCGCCGAGGTCCGAGCCGTCGGCGAAGGGCAGCATGCCGCAGGCCACCGCCACCGCGGCACCGCCCGAGGAGCCGCCGCAGGTCATCGCGCTGTCGTAGGGATTGGGCGTGGCGCCGAACACCTTGTTGAAGGTCTGCGAGCCGGCGGCGAACTCCGGCGTATTGGTCTTGCCGAGGGTGATCGCACCGGCCGCGGACAGCCGCTCGACCAGCGCGTGGTCCTCGGACGGAACGTGATCGGCGTAGATCGGCGAGCCGAAGGTGGTGCGAATCCCCTTGGTCGGCACCATGTCCTTGTAGGCGATCGGCAATCCGGCCAGCGCGCCGGCGGCGGGGGCCTTCCTGCGGTCCAGCGCCTTCGCCTGTTTGAGCGCCTGCTCGGGCAGGAAGGTGACCATGGCATTGAGCTTGGGGTTCAGGCGCTCGACCTGGGCGATGAACGCGCGCATCACCTCGGTGGCCGAAACCTTGCGCCCGCGGATCATCTGCGCGAGCTTGCGCGCGCCGGTGAAGCAAAGCTGGGTGTCGCTCATTTGTTCCAGTCCTCCTCTACATCAGCACGATGTCGTACTGCTCTTGGGTATAGCTCGCCTCCACCTGCATCGAGATCGGTTTGCCGATGAAGTCCGAGAGCATCGCCAGCGCCGGGGACTCCTCCTCCTGGAACAGGTCGATCACCGGCTGCGAGGCGAGCACCTTGTACTCCTTGGCGTGGAAGGCGCGCGCTTCGCGCAGGATTTCGCGCAGGATCTCGTAGCACACCGTGCGCGCGGTCTTCACCTCGCCGCGCCCACCGCAGGTGGGGCAGGGCTCGCACAGCACGTGCGCCAGCGATTCGCGCGTCCTCTTGCGCGTCATCTCGACCAGGCCGAGCGGGCTGAAGCCGTTCAGCGTGATGCGCATGCGGTCGCGCGCCAGCGCCTTTCTCAGCTCCTCGAGCACGGCGGCGCGGTGCTCTTCGCTTTCCATGTCGATGAAGTCGATGATGATGATGCCGCCGAGGTTCCTCAGGCGCAGCTGGCGCGCGATCGCGTGTGCCGCCTCCAGATTGTTCTTGAATACGGTGTCGTCGAAGCTGCGCTGGCCGACGAAGCCGCCGGTGTTGACGTCGACGGTGGTCATGGCCTCGGTCTGGTCGATGATCAGGGTGCCGCCGGATTTCAGGTCGACGCGGCGCGAGAGCGCCTTCTCGATCTCGGGCTCGACGTTGTACAGATCGAAGATCGGCCGCTCGCCCGTGTAGTGCGCGAGCTTGGCGCGTACCTGCGGCGTGTAGGCCTCGGCGAAGGCGACCAGCTTCTGGAAGTTCTCGCGCGAATCGACCAGCACCTGCTCGGTGTCCTGCGAGACCATGTCGCGCAGCACGCGCTGCGCGAGCGACAGGTCCTGGTACAGCAGCTGTGGCGGCCGCGCGCCGAGCGAGCGCTCGTGGATATCGCGCCAGCGGTGGCGCAGGTATGCGACGTCGGCGGCGAGCTCATCGGCCTCCGCGCCCTCGGCGATGGTGCGCACGATGAAACCGCCCTTCTCGTCGGCGGGCAGCAGTTCCCGGAGCTTGTCGCGCAGCGCCTGGCGGCCGCTTTCGTCGCCGATGCGCTGCGAGATGCCGATGTGCGGATCGTGCGGCAGGTACACCAGCAGCCGGCCGGCGATCGAGATCTGCGTCGACAGGCGCGCGCCCTTGGTGCCGATCGGGTCCTTCGCCACCTGCACCAGCAGCGGCTGGCCCTCGGCGAGGATCTTCTCGATCGGCTTGTCCGGCTCGCCGTTGGGCCGGCGGTGCTCCCAGATGTCGGCGACGTGCAGAAAGGCCCCGCGCTCCAGGCCGATCTCGACGAACGCGGACTGCATGCCGGGCAGCACGCGCGCCACGCGCCCCATGTAGACGTTGCCCACCAGCCCGCGGCTCGCGGCGCGCTCGACCAACAGCTCCTGCACGGTGCCGGCCTGCACGACCGCGACGCGCGTCTCCTGCGGCGTCACGTTGATGAGGATCTCGTCGCTCATGCGGGCGGGCGACGGCGGAGTCTGGCGTCTTCAGTACGGCGCCCGGCGCTCACGCTGCGCGCCGAGCTTCTCGATCAGCTGCGCCGTCTCGTACAGCGGCAGTCCTGCCACGCCCGAGTAGCTGCCCCGGATCTCGGCGATGAACTGGGCCGCGCGCCCCTGGATCGCGTAGGCGCCCGCCTTGTCGTCGGCTTCGCCGGTGACGAGGTACTGCTGGATCTCCTCCGGCTGCAGGGCGCGGAACTGCACCTCGGTCACCGAGAGCGCCACCTCGAGCCAGTCCTCGTTCTTCAGCGCCACCGCGGTGAGCACCTCGTGGCGGCGGCCCGACAGCGCCGCAAGCATGGCGGCCGCTTCGCTGCGCTCGGCGGGCTTGCCGAGAATGCGCTCGTCGACTACCACTGCGGTATCGGCCGCGAGCACCGGCGAACGCAGCAGGTTCCGCTGCAGCATGCGCTTCCATCCGGCCTCGGCCTTGGTGCGTGCCAGGCGCTCCACGTAGGCGCGCGCCTCCTCGCCGGGCAGCACGTCCTCGCTCACCTCCACCTCGCCCTCGACCCGTGAGCGGAACAGCAGCAGGTGAAAGCGCACGCCGATCTGCGCCAGCAGCTCGCGCCGGCGCGGGCTGCGGGAAGCGAGATACAGGCTGCGGTCGAGGCTCATGGTCGTCGCGGCGAGAGGGCGGGGAATGGATTGTTGTTGGTCCCGCCCGCAGGAGACAACCAAGTGTAGCAGAGCGACGCCCGCCTACTCGCGGTGGTAGGGGTGGCCGGCGAGCAGGCTGGCGGCGCGGTACAGCTGCTCGCACAGCAGCACCTGGGCGAGCGCGTGGGGCAGCGTGAACGCGGACATCCGCAGCAGAAGCTCCGCTTCGTCCTTCAGTCTTGCGTCCAGCCCGTCCGGGCCGCCGATGACGAAGGCGGTCGGCGCACGCTCGGCGGCCCACGCCCGGACCCTGGTGGCGAACTGGGCGCTGGTCAGGTCGCGGCCACGCTCGTCGAGCGCCACCAGGCGCGCGCCGCGCGGCAAGGCGCCGCGGATGCGGCCGGCCTCGGCCTCGAGCAGCCGCGCGAGCGGTTTCGCGCCGGAGCGCGGCTCGGCCTTGAGCGCCACCACATGCGTTTCGAAGGCGTGCGGCAGGCGTGCCAGGTATTCCGAGCAGGCCGTGCGCGCCCAGGCGGGCTGCCTGCCGGTGACCGCGACGACAACGAACTTGTTCAGGGGTGGCGCGCGCGCGCGGAGCGCGCGCCGGAGCCGCGCCGGGGACGCGCGGTGGGCGCGGGCACGGAGGACTTGAGCTTCACTTCCTTGCCGCCCCAGATCTCCTCCAGGTTGTAGTGGCCGCGCACCGCCGGATGCATGATGTGCACCACGATGTCGCCGAGGTCTACCAGCACCCATTCGGCGCCCGCCTCGCCCTCGACGCCGTACACCTTGGCGCCCAGCGCCTTGAGCTTCTCCTGCACGTGGTCGGCGAGCGCCCTCAGCTGGCGGCTCGAATCGCCGCTCGCAATCACCACCCGCTCGAAGATCGGCGACAGCGCCGCCACGTTGAAGACCACGATATCGTGCCCCTTGATGTCCTCCAGGGCGTGCACTACTGCGCGCTGCTTGCTGCGGATGTCCAAGAGCGGGGTTCCTCCTGTGGGGGCTCTAATCGCGGTACAGACGATGCGATTCAATATAGTCGAGCACGGCATGCGGGAGCAAATCCGAGGCATCCTCGCCGCGCGCGATGCGGGCGCGGATCTCGGTGCCGGCGAGCGCGAGCGGCGCCATCTCGACTACCACGATCGCCCCGCATGGGCGCTCGCGCCAGCGCCCCTCGGCCGCGTCGCGGCGTGCTGCGAGCGCCTCGCGCGCGGCGCGGTTGGCGCCCAGACCCCAGTCGGGGCGCACGAACACCGCCAGATGGCACAGCGCAAACAGCTCGCGCCAGCCGTGCCAGGTGTCGAGCTTGGCGAATTGGTCGCTGCCGATCAGCAGCACCAGCGGCAGCCCTTCGCCCAGGTCGCGGCGCATGGCCACGAGCGTGTCGACGCTGTAGCCCGAGGCCCCGGGAGCGAGCTCGCGCTCGTCGAGCGCATAGCGCGGCTCGCCCGCGAGCGCGCGCCGCAGCATCGCTACGCGGTCGGCGGCGCTCGCGACCGGCGCGCGGCGGTACGGCGGCGTGCCGGTGGGCAGCCAGATCACCCGCGCGAGCCGCAGCGCCTCGAGCGCGTGTTGCGCGATCGCGAGGTGAGCGTTGTGAACCGGGTCGAACGTGCCGCCGAGGACGCCGATCGCCGCACCGGCCATCAGCTGCGCACTTCTCCGTGGCCGAGCACCACGAACTTCTGCGAGGTGAGGCCTTCGAGGCCCACCGGGCCGCGCGCGTGCAGCTTGTCGGTGGAGATGCCGATCTCGGCCCCCAGCCCGTATTCGTAGCCATCGGCGAAGCGCGTCGAGGCGTTCACCATCACCGAGCTGGAATCGACCTCGCGCAGGAAGCGCTCTGCGCGCCCGCGGTCCTCGGTAACGATGGCATCGGTATGCTGCGAGCCGTACTTCGCGATGTGCTCCATCGCCTCGTCCAGGCCCTTCACCACGCGCACCGCGATCACCGGCGCCAGGTATTCGGCGTACCAGTCCTCCTCGCTCGCGGCTCCGGCCCCGGGCACGATGCGGCGGGTGGCCTCGTCGCCGCGCATCTGGACGCCCTTGGCGCGGTAGATCGCGGCGATCGGCGGCAGTACCTGCGGTGCGATCGCCTCGGCCACCAGCAGCGTCTCCATCGTGTTGCAGGTGCCGTAGCGCTGGGTCTTGGCGTTGTCGGCGATGCGCACTGCCATGTTGGGGTCGGCGCGATCGTCGATGTAGACGTGGCACACGCCGTCCAGGTGCTTGATCATCGGGATGCGCGACTCGCGCGCCAGGCGCGCGATCAGCTCCTTGCCGCCGCGCGGTACGATGATGTCCACGAACTCGGGCATCGCGACCAGCTCGCCCACGGCGGCGCGGTCGGTGAGCTCGACCAGCTGCACTGCGGCCGCCGGCAGCCCGGCCGCCTCGAGGCCGGCGCGCACGCAAGCCGCGATCGCTTGGTTGGAGTGCAGCGCCTCCGAGCCCCCGCGCAGGATGCAGGCGTTGCCGGCCTTGACGCACAGCCCGGCCGCGTCGGCGGTCACGTTGGGGCGCGACTCGTAGATGATGCCGATCACGCCCAGCGGCACGCGCATGCGCCCGACCTCGATGCCGCTGGGGCGCTTGACGACGTCGGTGATGTGCCCGACCGGATCGGGCAGCGCGGCGATGCTCTCCAGGCCCTCGGCCATCGCCTCGAGCGACGCGGGAGCGAGGGTCAGCCGGTCAACGAAGGCCGCATCGCGGCCGTCCTTGCTGGCCTGCTCGACGTCGGTGCGGTTCGCCGCGAGCAGCGCCGCGGCGCGCGCCCGCAACTCGGCGGCCATGGCGTGCAATGCCCGGTTCTTGGTCCCGGTGTCGGCGCGCGCGAGCACGCGCGCCGCGTCGCGCGCCGCGCGGCCCAGCGCGTGCACGTACGCCTTGACGTCAACCTTGGCTTCCATTCAACAATCTTAACCCAAGCTTCACGAACTCATCCCAGGGCTCGCCGCGCGCTACGCCCTTGATCATGCGGTCGATCAGCGCGGCGCGCCGCAGTGCGGCGCCGAGCGCCGCGCGCGGAAAGCGCTTGAGCGCTGCCTTCATCAGCTGCTGGCGCGGGCCCCATACACGGTTCTCGCGCAGCAGCTGCTCGAGCGGGCGCGACTGCGCCAGCCCCGCCTGGACGCGCTCGAGCGCGCGCAGGTCCTCGGCCAGCACCCACAGCACGTAGCTCGGCGTCTCGCCCTCGCCGCGCAGGCCCTCGATCACGCGCACGTAGCGCGCCAAGTCGCCGCCGAGCAGCGCCGCGCCGCCGGCGTAGACGTCGTAGCGCGCGACGTTGGCCACCGCCTCCCACGCCTGCGCGAGCGCGATCTCGCCCTCGGGCAGCAGCAGGCCGAGCTTCTGCACCTCTTGGTGCGCCGCCAGCAGGTTGCCCTCGACGCGGTCGGCAAGGCATTCGAGTACCTCGCGGCTCGCGCGCTGGCCCTGGCGCCCGAGCCGCTCGCCGATCCATTGCCCCAGGCGCGTGCGCTCGATCGGGAACACGTTGATCACGACGCCCGCCGCGGAGAGTGCACCGAACCACCCCGACCCCTGGCCGGCACGGTCGAGCCGCGGCAGGGTGACCAGGGTGAGCGCGTCGGAGCCGAGCCGCGCGCAGTAGGCCTGCAGTGCGGCGGCGCCGGCGGTCCCCGGCTTGCCGCCTGGCAGGCGCAGCTCGATCAGCTTGCTGCCGCCGAACAGCGAGCGGCTCGCGCCGGCGTGCGCCAGCTCGCTCCAGTCGAAGTGGCGCTCGGCGACGAACACCTCGCGCTCGACGAAGCCGCGCTTGCGCGCGGCGGAGCGCACCGCGTCGGCGGCCTCGAGCGCGAGCAGCGGCTCGTCGCCGTGGATCACGTACAGCGGCGCGAGCGATTTGGCGAGCTGCGCCTCGAGCTGCTCCGCGCGCACTTGCATGACCCGATACACCTCTTCCGAAAGTGGCGCATGGCGCGCGTACGGGCCGCGCGCCATGCGCAGTGGTGCTTACTTGGGCGGCTTCGACGCCGCGAGCCGCCGCATGATCTGCTGCACCATGTCGGTCTGCATGTTGCGGTACAGCAGGACCTGCTCGGCCTGCTTGGCGAGGATGTCGGCGTCGTTGTAGGTGACGTCGCGGCTGAGCTGCACCGTGGTCGGTGGCACGAAGTCCCTGCCCTTCGGATCCGTGACACGGAAGCTCACCGTGTACAGCAGCCGCAGCTCGCGCACCCGGCCGTTCACGTCGAGCGCCAGGATCTGGCTGCCCTGCGTTTCCTGAGTGAACTGCAGCAGCGCCTGCGCATGCTGCGGATTGTCGACCACGCGCGTGTGCGAGCCGGCCTCGATCTCGCGCTTGACCTCGAGCGCGATGCCGCCGGTGGCGCCGGGCACGTAGATGGTCTGAAACGGAAGCTCGGCGATGCCGCGCAGCTGGAAGCCGCAGGCGGCGAGCAGGAGGGCCAGGACCGAGGCGAGCGCGGCGCGCATCAGACCACCACGTTGATCAGCCGCCCGGGCACCACCACCACCTTTTTCACCGCCTGCCCGGCGATCGAGCGCTGCACGTTCGGGCTGGCGAGCGCCAGCCCCTCGATGGTCGGCTTGTCGGCAGCCTTCGGCACGCGGATCGAGCCGCGCAGCTTGCCGTTCACCTGCACCACGAGCTCGACCTCGTCCTGCTCGAGCGCCGCCGGGTCGGGCTCGGGCCACGCGGCGGCCAACACGTCCTCGCCGAAGCCCAGACTGCGCCACAGGTGGTGGCACAGGTGCGGCGTGATCGGCGCCAGCACGCGCAGCAGGATCGCGAGACCCTCCTCGGCGACGCCGTCGCCCGCGTCCGGCAGCCGCTCGAGCGCGTTCAGAATCTTCATGCAGGCCGAGGCGACGGTGTTGAACTGGTACTTGGCGAGGTCGTAGTTTGCCTGCTTGAGCAGCGTATGGATCTCGTGGCGCGCCTGCGTGGCCGCGGCGTCGAGCGCCGGCGCGTCCGGGTGCGCGCCGCGCGCCTTGCCGAAGCCGAGCGCGTAGCTCCACAGGCGCTTGAGGAAGCGGAACGAGCCCTCGACGCTCTCGTCGGACCACTCGAGCGTGTTGGTCGGCGGCGAGGCGAAGATGATGTAGAAGCGCGCGGTGTCGGCGCCGTACTTGTCGATCAGCGCCTGCGGGTCGACGCCGTTGTTCTTCGACTTCGACATGGTGCCGATGCCGGCGAACGCCACCGCGGCGCCGTCGGCGTGGCGCGTGGCAGCGACGATCTTGCCCTTCGGATCGCGCGTCACCTCGACCTCCGCGGGATGCACCCACTCGCGCCGACCTTCGGGCGTGTCCCGGTAGTAGGTCTCGGCGAGCACCATGCCCTGCGTGAGCAGGTTGGTGAACGGCTCGGACACCTCGAGCAGGCCCTCGTCGCGCATCACGCGCTGGAAGAAGCGCGAGTACAGCAGGTGCAGGATCGCGTGCTCGATGCCGCCGATGTACTGGTCGACCGGCATCCAGTATGCGGCGCGCGCGTCGAGCATCGCGCGGTCGTTGTCCGGACAGGCGTAGCGCGCGAAGTACCAGGACGAATCGACGAAGGTGTCCATGGTGTCGGTCTCGCGCCGGGCGGGCTTGCCGCAGCTCGGGCAGGCGGTGTCGAGAAAGCCGGGCAGCTTGGCGAGCGGGTTGCCCGTGCCATCGGGTACCAGGTGCTCGGGCAGCACGACCGGAATCTGGTCATCCGGCACCGGCACGTCGCCGCACGCGGCGCAGTGCACGATCGGGATCGGGCAGCCCCAGTAGCGCTGGCGCGAGATGCCCCAGTCGCGCAGCCGCCACTGCACCTGCTTGCCGCCCAGGCCCCTGGCCGAGAGGTCGGCCGCGATCGCGTCGACCGCCGCCTTGAAGTCCAGGCCGTCGTACTTGCCCGAGTGGATGCAGGTGCCGTAGGAGGCGTATTCCGCCTTCCAGGGTTCGGGGACCCCGTCGCCGAGCGGGTGGCGGATCACCGGCTTGATCGGCAGACCGTACTTGAGCGCGAAGGCGTAGTCGCGCTCGTCGTGCGCGGGCACCGCCATCACCGCGCCCTCGCCGTAGCCCATCAGCACGTAGTTCGCCACCCACACCGGGACCTGCTCACCGGAGAGCGGATGCGTGCAGGTGAGGCCCGTCGCCATGCCCTTCTTCTCGAGCTGGGCGAGGTCGGCCTCCATTACCGCGCCGCGCTTGCACTCCTCGACGAACGCAGTGAGCGCCGGATTGCCCCGCGCCGCGTGCGTGGCGATCGGGTGCTCGGCGGCCACTGCGCAGAAGGTCGCGCCCATCAGCGTGTCGGCGCGCGTGGTGAACACCCACAGCAGCCGCTGCGCGCCGTCGAGCCGGTAGGGAAAGGCGAGGCGCACGCCCTCGGAGCGGCCGATCCAGTTCTTCTGCATCCGCTTGACCTGCTCCGGCCAGCCTGGCAGGCCGTCGAGCGCCGCGAGCAGCTCCTCGGCGTAGGCAGTGATGCGCAGGAAGTACATCGGGATCTCGCGCTTCTCGACCAGCGCGCCGGTGCGCCAGCCGCGCCCGTCGATCACCTGCTCGTTGGCGAGCACGGTCTGGTCGACCGGGTCCCAGTTCACCACCCCGGTCTTCTTGTAGGCGAGCCCCTTCTTGAACAGGCGCGTGAACAGCCACTGGTTCCACTTGTAGTACTCCGGCCGGCAGGTGGCGAGCTCGCGCTGCCAGTCGAGGGCGAATCCGAGGCTCTTCAGCTGCTTCTTCATGTACGCGATGTTGTCGTAGGTCCACTTCGCGGGGGGGACCTTGTTCGCCATCGCGGCGTTCTCGGCGGGCAGCCCGAACGCGTCCCAGCCCATCGGCTGCAGCACGTTGTAGCCGCGCATGCGGTAGGTGCGGGTGAGCACGTCGCCGATGGTATAGTTCCTGACGTGTCCCATGTGCAGCTTCCCCGACGGATAGGGGAACATGGACAGGCAGTAGAACTTGGGCTTGGCGGGCTCCTCGACGACGCGGAACGAGCCGCGGCTTTCCCAGAAGGCTTGGGCCTCGCGCTCGACGCTTTGCGGATCGTAGCGTTCTTGCATGCCGGCTTGCGGGTACGACGCAGTTGGCGGGGGACCGCGAATTATAGCCGCATCACCTTGTCGCGCCCGCCGTGCCTGCGCGGCGATCTCGGCGCGGTCCCGCGGGCGTCGCGAAGTAGTGCGCGGCGAGTCCGGAACGCGGCGCGCAGCTTATAATGCGCGTGCACTGCGCGCCTCCCCCGTTTTGTCGCTGCATCTCGAACATCTCAATCCCGAACAGCTTGCCGCCGTCACGCTGCCGGACCAGCACGCGCTGATCCTGGCCGGCGCCGGCAGCGGCAAGACGCGCGTGCTCACCACGCGCATCGCGTGGCTGATCAAGTCCGCACGCGTCACGCCCTCCGGGGTGCTCGCCGTCACCTTCACCAACAAGGCGGCGCGCGAGATGTACACGCGCCTGACAGCGATGCTGCCGCTCAACCCGCGCGGCATGTGGATCGGCACCTTTCACGGCCTGGCCAACCGGATGCTGCGCGCGCATCATCGCGAGGCCGGGCTGCCGCAGACCTTCCAGATCCTCGATTCGCAGGACCAGCTGGCCGCGCTGAAGCGGCTGCTCAAGTCGCTCAACGTGGACGAGGACCGCTTCGCGCCGCGCGAGGTGCAGTACTTCATCAACGCGCAGAAGGAGCAGGGGCTGCGCGCGCGCGATGTGCCGCTCGCCGACGAGATGACGCGCCGCTGCGCGGACCTGTACGCCGCCTACGACGAGCAGTGCCAGAGGGACGGGGTGGTCGACTTCGCCGAGCTGCTGCTCAGGAGCCACGAGCTGCTGGCGCGCAACGAGATCCTGCGCGCGCACTACGCCGGTCGCTTCCGTCACATCCTGGTGGACGAGTTCCAGGACACCAACCGGCTGCAGTACCGCTGGCTGAAGCTGCTCGCCGCTGCAGCGGCGGCGGTGTTCGCGGTCGGCGACGACGACCAGTCGATCTACGCCTTCCGCGGCGCCAACGTGGGCAACATGGCCGACTTCGAGCGCGAGTTCCGCGTCGAGAAGGTGGTGCGCCTGGAGCAGAACTACCGCTCGCAGGGCAACATCCTGGATGCCGCCAACGCGCTCATCGCCAACAACCGCAACCGCTTGGGGAAGAATCTGTGGACCGCGGACGGGCGCGGCGATCCGCTGCGCGTGTTCCAGGGCGAGTCGGACACCGAGGAGGCTCGCTGGATCGTGGAGCAGGTCCAGGCGCTGCGGCGCGAAGGCGCGAAGCTGTCGGAGACCGCGGTGCTGTACCGCTCCAACGCGCAGTCGCGCGTGCTCGAACACGCGCTGTTCAGCGCCGGCATCGCGTACCGCGTGTACGGCGGGCTGCGCTTCTTCGAGCGCGCCGAGGTGAAGCACGCGCTCGCCTACCTGCGCCTGGTGGCTTCGGCCGCCGACGACAACGCGTTCCTGCGCGTGGCCAACTTCCCGCCGCGCGGCATCGGCGCGCGCACCCTCGAGCAGTTGCAGGACGCGGCCAGGGCGCGCGCTGGCAGCCTGTGGGGAGCGCTCGATGCGCTCGCCGGGCGCGCGGGGCAGTCGCTCACGGCCTTTCGCATGCTGATCGAGAGCCTGCGCGCCGAGACCGCCAAGCTTTCGCTCGCGGAAGCTGTCGAGCACGTGGTGGCGCGCAGCGGCCTGATCGAGCATTACAGGGGCGAGCGTGAGGGTGCGGACCGCGTCGACAACCTGGCCGAGCTGGTGAACGCGGCCGCGGCGTTCGACGCGGAGCAGCACGACACCGGCCTGGAGACCGGCGAGGGCGGCGCGGAGCCGGTACCGGTCGATCCGTTGAGCGGGTTCCTCGCGCACGCGGCGCTCGAGGCGGGCGAGCACCAGGCGGGCGAGGGGCAGGACGCGCTGCAGATGATGACGGTGCACTCGGCCAAGGGACTCGAGTTCGGGGCGGTGTTTATCAGCGGGCTCGAGGAGGGACTGTTCCCGCACGAGCAAAGCGTGGCCGAGCGCAACGGCCTGGAGGAGGAACGGCGCCTGATGTACGTCGCGATCACGCGCGCGCGCCAGCGGCTTTACCTTTCGTTCGCGCAGACGCGCATGCTGCACGGCCAGACGCGCTACAACCTGGCGTCGCGCTTTCTGGAGGAAATCCCGGCAGCGCTGCTCAAGTGGCTCACGCCGCGCTTGCGCGAGCTGCGGCACGCACCGGCGGGCGCCGGATACGCCGCGCCGGCTTGGGGCGGCGGCGCGCGCCGCGCCGCGCCGCGCGCGAGCGTCTTCGGGCGCGGCACGGCTTCGGGCGCGGGCGGCTTTCGCGTCGGGCAGAACGTGCTGCACCCGAAGTTCGGCGCCGGCGTGATCGTCGATGCCGAGGGGCAGGGCAATGATGCACGCGTGCAGGTCAATTTCGGCAGGCAGGGCCTCAAGTGGCTGGCGGTGAGCGTCGCCAAGCTGCAGGCGGCCTGAGCCGAACTCGGGAAAGGGCAAACGCATGGACTTCAGCAAAATCGGCGTCGTGGGCGCTGGCACCATGGGCAACGGCATCAGCCAGGCGTTCGCGGTGGCCGGCTTCGAGGTGGTCATGACCGACGTGGCGCAGGCGCAGCTCGAGCGCGCGAGCGCCGCGATCTCGGGCAGCCTGGAGCGGCTGGTGAAGAAGGACAAGATGAGCGCCGCGCAGAAGGCGCAGGCGCTCGCGCGCATCCGCACCGCGACCGACCTCGCCGCACTCAAGGACTGCGAGCTGGTACTCGAGGCGGCGACCGAGAACCTCGAGCTCAAGCTGAAGATCTTCCGGCAGCTCGATGAGCTGGCGGCGCCGCAGGCGGTCATTGCCTCGAATACCTCGTCGATCTCGATCACGCGTCTGGCCGCCGCCACCCGGCACCCCGAGCGGGTGATCGGCATGCACTTCTTCAACCCGGTGCCGGTCATGGCGCTGGTCGAGCTCATTCGCGGGCTGCAGACCTCGCCGCAGGCGTATGCGGCGGTCGAGGCGCTGGTCAGGAAGATCGGCAAGTCGCCGGTGCAGGTGAGGAACAGTCCCGGGTTCGTGGTCAATCGCATGCTTTGCCCGATGATCAACGAGGCGGTGTTCGCGCTCGCCGAGGGGCTCGCCAGCGCCGAGCAGATCGACGAGGCGATGAAGCTCGGCGCCAATCATCCGCTCGGGCCGCTCGCGCTGTGCGACCTGATCGGGCTGGATGTCGAGCTGGCGGTGATGCAGGTGCTGTTCGAAGGGTTCAAGGATCCGAAGTACCGGCCGGCGCCGCTGCTGGTGGAGATGGTCGAGGCCGGCTACCTCGGGCGCAAGACCAAGCGCGGCTTCTTCCAGTATCCGTAGCCGGGGCAGCCCCGGCGCAGACCAGAGCATTGCAACAGGAGAACAACGAATGTCACGTGCCCAAACGCTGGCTGCGCTCGCCTTCGCGTCGTTCACCGCGGCTGGCTGGGGCGCCGGCGCGCAGCAGGTTCCGCAGCAGATTCAGAGGGCGGTCCAGTCCGGCGCCAAGATCGTCACGACGTTCCAGGCGGTCTCGCAGCTCAAAGGCTGGGTGCTCGCGCGCGGCGGGCGCTACACGATGGTCTTTTCGACGCCGGACGGCAAGACGCTGCTGGCCGGAGAATTGATCGACGAAGCGGGCAACAACCTGACCGAGCAGTACGCCGGCAAGTACATTCCGCAGCCGGATCGCGCGGCGCTGTTCGCCGAGCTCGGGCACTCGGGCTATATCGCGGAAGGCGCGCTGCACGCGCCGAAGTCCGTCGTTTACGCGCTGTTCGACCCGAACTGCCCGTTCTGCCATCTGGCGTGGATCGCCTTGCAGCCGTACGAGAAAGCCGGCCTGCAGGTGCGTTGGGTTCCGGTTGCCTATCTGATGCCGAGCTCACCCGGCAAGGCGGCGGCCATCATGGAGGCGAAAGATCGCCGCGCCGCCTTGCGCAGGAACGAGGAACAATACGATGCGCAGCGCCATGAGGGCGGAATCCAGGCGCTGGCCAAGCCGGCGGCCGGCACGCTGAAGCAACTGCGGGACAACAACGAGCTGATGCAGAAATTGGGCGCCAACGGCACGCCGGCCCTGGTGTGGAAGGGCGTGCATGGCGCGATCGAGATGAAAGTCGGCCTGCCGCGGCTGCACGAGCTGCCCGACATTACCGGCCTGCCGGAACAGCCGGAGAGCGATCCGGATCTGGTCCGGTTCCAATAGCGGCACGCGGCGTGGCCGGCGACGGCGTGCAGCGCCGTCGCCGCCATCGCCCGCGCCCGGGCGGGTCAGCTGCGCGAAACCTGCTCCCGGATCTTGTCCACCACGTCCGGGTTGGCCAGCGTGGTGATGTCGCCCGTGTCCTTGCCCGCCGAGAGCGCTGCCAGCACGCGGCGCATGATCTTGCCGGAGCGCGTCTTGGGCATGTCCGGGACGATCCACACCCTGCGCGGGCGCGCGATCGGGCTGATCTCGGTCTCGATGGCCTTGGAAATGCGCTGCGCCAATGCCTCGTCGCCCGTCACGCCCGGCTTGAGCGACACGTACACTTCGGGGACGCGGCCCTTGATCTCATCGGGGGCCGCAATGACCGCGGCTTCCGCGACCTCGGGCACGGTCAATGCTGCTGACTCGATCTCTTTGGTTCCGAGACGGTGGCCGGCGACATTGATCACGTCGTCGATGCGGCCGAGGATGCGGAAATAGCCGTCCGCCGCATGCACTGCGCCGTCTCCGGCGAAGTACGGCCAGTCGTGCCAGTCCTTGCTGTTCTTGTTCTTGCAGTAGCGCTCGAAGTAGACCTTCGTCATCCGATCGGGGTCACCCCAGATGCTCTGCATGAGGCCGGGCCAGGGATTGCGGATGCAGATGTTGCCGGCCTTGCCTGCTCCGGCCGGAATCTCCTTGCCGTCGTCATCGTAAATGATGGGGTAGATGCCGGGCACGCCGCGTCCGGCACTGCCGGGTTTCATGGGCGCGAGGGCGGGAATGGTGCTACATAGGAAGCCGCCGTTCTCGGTCTGCCACCAGGTATCCACGATGGCGGCCTCCCCCTTGCCGACGACGTTGTAGTACCAGCGCCAGACCTCCGGCTCAATGGGCTCGCCGACGGTCGTCATGTGCTTGAAGTGGTAGTTGTACTTCTTGGGTTCATCCGCGCCGGCGCGGCGCAGCGCGCGGATGGCGGTAGGGGAGGTGTGGAAGATGTTGACCCCGAGCTCCTCGGCGATGCGCCATGGGCGCCCGGCATCGGGATAATTCGGCACGCCTTCATACATGACGGTGGAGCCGCCGAGCGCGAGCGGGCCATACACGATGTACGAGTGGCCGGTAATCCAGCCGATGTCCGCCATGCACCAGTACACGTCCGTGGGGTGGATGTCCTGGATGATCCGGGAAGTGCCGGCCACATAGGAGAGGTAGCCGCCTGTGCTGTGCTGGCAAGCTTTCGGGCGCCCGGTGCTGCCGCTCGTGTACATCAGGAACAGAGGATCCGTGGCCAGCATGCGCTCGGGCTCGACGCGCTGGGCCCGATACTTCGGCAGAAGATCGTTGATGACAAAATCGCGGCCTTGCACCAGAGGTGTCTGGGCGGAGTACTTGCCCGGATGCCTCTGCCAGACCAGGATTTTCTCGGGTGCGGCTTTTTCTTCCTTGGCCTTTTCGAACGCGATGTCCGCGGCCTTCTTGTGGTCAAGCAGGGTGCCGGCGCGGTAGTAGGAATCCGCGGTGATGAGCACGCGGCTCCCCGAATCGGCGATGCGCTCGCCGCAGGCCTGGCCCGAGAATCCGCTGAAAACCTGCGAGTGGATGACGCCCAGACGCGCGCATGCGAGCATCGTGATGGGCAGCTCCGCGATCATGGGCAAGTGCAGCGTGACCCGGTCGCCGCGCTTCAAACCGCAGAAGTCGCGAAGCAGCGCAGCGAGCTCGTTCACGCGGACCCAGAGCTCTTGGTAAGTGATGTGCTGGATGCGCTCGTTTTCGAGTTCAGGGACGAAGTGAATCGCCGTCTTGTTCCTGTTCCCCGCCAAATGCCGATCCACACAGTTGTAGCAGGCGTTCAATTCGCCCCCCACGAACCACTTCCAGAACGGGGGTGTCGAAGTGTCCAGGGTCTTTTCCCAGTACTTGTACCAGGTCAGAAGATCGGCGTACTCCTTGAAGCACTCCGGGAAGTTCTTCTCTCCGAACCGCTCCAGAATGGAGCCGTCGGTCATGTTGGCCTGTGCGATGAAACTAACCGGAGGGTAGTAGTACTCCTCTTCTTTCCAGTGCACCGCGAGTTGGGCTTCGTTCGGTTGGTCGTTCTTTGGATCGCTCATAAGCAAGCCTCCTCCGCGCCGGCAGGGGTCATGTAAGCTGCCCACGCCATGTGACGTTCATCTAGTGCGCTGCTGCAGTTGCGAGCCGCTTCCTGCGGCCGAGCGTGCAGCCGCAGGAAGCGTTGCACGTCTCTTCTAGCCGCGAGGTGCGCCGAGCGGCACGACCGTCTTGCCGAAGGTTGCGTTGGTCACCAGCCCGAAACTGGTGTACATGGCGAGCAGGCCGCAGATCAGGCCGAGCCAGCCGCCGAGCAGCGACAGTCCGTGCACGCCCAACAGGGCTCCGAGGCCAAGCAGGAGGAAGGTGACCCACAGTGTGAGGAACACCCACCACAGCGCCTTAGACAGCTTGAACGTCGGGATCCACATGTACAGCGTGAACACGCCCCATGCGAGCAGCGCCACGCCTACGGTGCCGCCGGACTTCGAAAGGTCCAGCACGCCGTGGCCGGCCCCCAGGATGAGCAGCGCGAACCACCACCAGAACGCGCCATAACTCAGGAACGCCGTGGTGCCGAAGGTGTTGCCGGTGCGGAACTCGAGTATGCCAGCGATCATCTGGACGAGGCCGCCGTAAGCAAACGCCAGCGGTAGGACCACCTGCTCGCCGCCCTGAGGCAGCACCCCGGCGTTGACCAGACTCAGCATCACCGTGGTGAGTCCGAAGCCGACCAGGCCGAGCGGGGCGGGATTAGCGAACGTGGGTTTCGTTTCTTCTGCCATGGAACCTCCTTTTGTGGGTTAACACCTTATATAGATGCTCGACTACACACCGGCACTTAAGGATCCGCGACTGCCGCGGAGGCCGTCCACAGTTGTCCCGCCTGCAAGCCGTGTTGCGGGTGCTAAGCCCTGCCGCAAATTCACGCGGCCTCGGGGGACCGGAACCGCCAGATGATTTGACTTGCATGCAGTCCCTGCTGCGCATCTTCTGTGAGAGGCTTGACGGCGCTGAATATCGTACTCGCGATGCACTCGAGCAGCGAAGCGGTTTGCTCGTCGCCACACGATTGCCGTGCCGCGACCCGGGTTCGCATCAGCCTGTAGTCAGGTTTCAGGCCAAAAGCTGATTTCTGGCTGACATTATGCTGTTGTTAGGCTGACATTCTTCGATCAGGGCTCATGCGGCTTGCGCGCTGCTAGCGCGCGTTGGCCCGGCGCGCCCGCGCGATGACGGAAACTTCATCGCGGCACGCATGCCGGTCGCAGGTGCCGCGCGGTGCAGCGGGTTCGTCTAGCGCGGACGCGGTGGTCACCGCACGGGCCACAGCCGCATCGCGCACAGCAACCGCTTCAGCCCCGCGTACGCGCGGGCGAGTTGCGCGAGCAAAATGCCGCCGCGACTCGCGGCACCCCGAGTAAGCGGCGTCACAATCCGATCGCGCCCTGCGCGACGAGCAGGTAACGCGCCAGCCTTCCGCTCGCCATGAACAGCAGGGAGTCGAGCCACGGCAAGCGCAGCCAGCCGGCGCCCAGAGCGAGCCCGTCGCCGACGAGCGGCAGCCAGGCGAAGAAGGTCACCGGGGCGCCGTGGCGCCGCAGCCAGTGGAGCGCGCGCGGATCGAGCCTGGCCTGCGTGCGCTCCGGCACCAGGCGCCCGAGCAGATAGGTCGTCATCCCGCCCAGCGTGTTGCCGAGCGTGGCGAGGCCGAGCGCGGCAACGGCGTGATCGGGAAAGATTCTGAGATAGCCGAACAGCACCGCTTCCGAGGACAGCGGCACCAGCGTCGAGGCGATGAAGCTCGCGGCGAACAGTCCGATCAGTCCGCTTTCGGGCGAGAGCAGGGCGTGCAAGACTCATCCTTGCCGGGGGTGGGGCGGTGGGCTAACCTTCGCCCCTTTCCGGAGCGCAAGCGTGAAGCGTGACGATTACCTTGAGCGCATTCTGCGTGCGCGCGTCTACGACGTCGCGCTCGAGTCGCCGCTCGAGCTCGCTCCCGGGCTTTCCAAGCGCCTCGGCAACCGGCTGCTGCTCAAGCGCGAGGACTTGCAGCCGGTATTCTCGTTCAAGCTGCGCGGCGCGTACAACAAGATGGCGGCCCTGCCGGCGGCCAGACTCGCGCAAGGGGTAATCGCCGCCAGCGCCGGCAACCACGCGCAGGGCGTCGCACTGGCGGCGCAGAAGCTCGGCTGCCGCGCGGTAATCGTGATGCCGGTGACCACGCCGCGCATCAAGGTCGAGGCGGTCGCCGCGCGCGGCGCCGAGGTGGTGCTGCACGGCGACAGCTACTCGGACGCCTACGCGCGCGCGATGCAGCTCAAGCGCCGCCGCGGCCTGAGCTTCGTGCACCCGTACGACGACCCGGAAGTCATCGCGGGCCAGGGCACGATCGGCATGGAAATCCTGCGTCAGCACACGCGCCCGATCCACGCCGTGTTCGTGCCGGTGGGCGGCGGCGGCCTGATTGCGGGCATCGCCTCCTACATCAAACGCCTGCGTCCCAGGGTGAAGATCATCGGCGTCGAGCCGACCGACGCCGACGCCATGGCGCGCTCGCTCAAGGCGGGGCGGCGCGTCAAGCTTGAGCAGGTCGGCCTGTTCGCCGACGGCGTCGCGGTGAAACAGGTCGGCAAGGAGACCTTCGCCCTGTGCCGCCGGCTGGTGGACGACATGGTGCTGGTCGATACCGACGAGATCTGCGCCGCGATCAAGGACGTGTTCGAGGATACGCGCGTGGTGCTCGAGCCCTCGGGCGCGCTCGCCATTGCAGGCGCCAAGGCCTACGTCGAACGCGGCGCCATGCGCGGGCGCACGCTGGTGGCGGTGGCCAGCGGCGCCAACACCAACTTCGACCGGCTGCGCTTCATCGCCGAGCAGGCCGAGCTCGGCGAGCACCGCGAGGCGATCCTCGCGGTCACCATCCCGGAGCGCCCGGGCAGCTTCAAGAAGTTCTGCGCCACGCTCGGTGCGCGCAGCATCACCGAGTTCAACTACCGCATCGCCGGGTCGAAGGAGGCGCATATCTTCGTCGGCGTCGAGGTGCAGCAGCGCGAACAGACCGCGCGCATCGTGCGAAACCTCGAGCGCCACGGGCTCACCGCGCTCGACCTGTCGGACAACGAGATGGCGACGCTGCACCTGCGCCACATGGTCGGCGGGCGTGCGCCCTGGAGCGGAGAGCGGCGCGCGACGCGCGCGGCGAACGAGCTGCTGTACCGCTTCGAGTTCCCCGAGCGTCCGGGCGCGCTGATGAGATTCCTGTCGAGCCTGCGCAGCGACTGGAACATCAGCCTGTTCCACTATCGCAACCAGGGCGCCGACTACGGCCGCGTGCTGGTCGGCATCCAGGTGCCCCCCGACGAGATGCGCGAGTTCCGGCGCTTTCTGGCCGAGCTCGGCTACCCGTTTGCCGACGAGACCAGGAATCCGGCCTACCGGCTGTTCCTGGGCTGAGGTCATCGGATTGGCCCCTCGGGGCCCGGTTTGGGCCTTGGCGGGGGTCGGCTGCCCTCAGCGCTTGCCGAAATAATCCGGGTCGATCTCCCCCGCGTAGCATACCGGCGAGGCCATCGCGCTCGGCGTGCCGGCGGGCGGAGCGCCCAGGAACACCAGCCCCGGCGCATCGTGGCGGTACACGCCGCGCTCGGTGACCACGTAATCGAGCGGCAGGTCCCAGCCCTGGGGCTCGATCGTCGCCATGCGCGACAGTTCGTAGCTGATGCCGATGGTCAACGGCTTCTTCGCCAGGCTCGCCAGGGTCCGGTCGAAGAACCCCCCGCCGTAGCCGAGCCGGTAGCCGCCCTCGTCCCAGCCGTTCATCGGCAACAGCACTACGTCGGGCTGGATCTCGCGCGAGCCTACCGGATAGGGGATGCCGAGCGCGCCTTCGGCAAGCTGCACGCCCGCATGCCATTCGCGGAACACGAGTGGCGCTCCGCGCGCGACCACGACTGGCAGCGCGGTCACGGCGCCGTGCTCGCGCAGCCTCTTGGCGAGGTGGCGCGAATCGTACTCGTTACGGATCGGCCAGCAGAAAGCGACGCTCGCCTTGAAAAGGCCGGGGAACGAGCGCTCGAGATGCATGTCGATGCTGTGGCGGTATTGCTCGACTGTTTC
>Ga0307374_10002766_pt1 | contig 30752 bp, 26 predicted proteins | sample OX3MG_FD_202532 | JGI IMG/M metagenome (GOLD analysis project Ga0307374, IMG submission 202532) | Soil microbial communities from Risofladan, Vaasa, Finland - OX-3 | ecosystem: Environmental > Terrestrial > Soil > Coastal area > Acid sulfate soil | place: Finland: Risofladan, Vaasa | collected... | reverse complement strand
ACGATCGTTGCGAGAACGCGTCGACTTGGCTAGGTTGAGCAGCGTCCGGTCGTATGACGAAGCGGAGTTCTCAATGCCACATCCTTCGCTCGTCCTGCGCGGCGGCCGCGTCGCAACTCCACTCACTCCACAAGGTTTCGTCGACGCCGTCGCCATCAGCGGTGACGTCATCAGCGCGCTGGGATCGAATGAGGAGATCGACGCGTTGCGCGCGCCATCGACGAGAGTCATTGATCTGAAAGGGCGATTGGCCATACCCGCCTTCGGCGACGCTCACGTCCACGCCATCTCCGGCGGACTCGAGATCCAGCGCTGCAACTTGCTGGGATTGACCAGTCGATTGGTGTACCTCGACCGGATCGCCGCGTACGCCGCGCTTCAACCCGTGGACGGCTGGGTACTTGGTGGAGGTTGGTCGTTGGAGGCCTTTCCCGGCGGAGTGCCCACGGCCGCAGATCTCGATCTCGTGTGCGGGGGCCGTCCCGCGTTTCTACCCAATCGCGACCATCACTCCGCCTGGGTGAACACCGCAGCTCTCGAACGCGCCGGCATTGACGCGCGCACGCCCGATCCACTCAACGGCCGAATCGAACGTCTTCCCGATGGCGCACCGTCGGGAGCTCTACACGAGAGCGCCATGGCGTTGGTGGCACGTCATCTCCCTCCGACTTCGCGCGAGGAGATGGCTACCGCGTTACGCACTGCACTCAAGACCTTGCACGGATACGGCATCACGCATTGGCAAGACGCGTGCGTCGGCGACGCCGGTGATATCGGGGTGGTCGACACCTACGATGCCTATCGCACGGCGACACTCGAGGGTTGGCTCATCGCGCGAGTACGCGGCGCGCTCTGGTGGGACCGGTCGAAGGGAATGGAACAGATTGACTACCTCCTCGGTCGACGCGAGGCTTCGCCGGACGGACCGTTTCGAGCGACCTCGGTCAAGATGATGGTTGACGGCGTGTGCGAAATGTTCACCGCGGCGATGTCGCGGGCTTACCTCGGCACGCCCGGACGTGACGGATCTCATCGGGGCGAACTCTTCATCGAGCGTGACCTCTTAGTCGACGCGGTGCGAGCACTGGACGCCGAAGACTTCCAGGTCCACTTCCATGCGATCGGCGACCGAGCCATTTCGACGTCGCTTGACGCGATCCAGTCAGTGGGCGAAGAGCGATGGGGTGCAAACCGCCATCACATCGCTCATCTTCAGTTCATCGACCCGCACGAGCTTGTCCGCTTCGCGCGTCTCGGAGTCACCGCGAACTTTCAGCCGCTGTGGGCGTGCAGTGATCCCCAGATGGAGGACTTCACCATTCCTTACGTCGGCGAGGACCGGATCGACTGGCAATATTCGATCGCGTCGCTGCAGCGACTTCGAACGAGGATCGCCTTCGGTTCGGATTGGCCGGTGTCGAGCCCGAACCCACTCGAGGAGATCCACGTCGCAGTGAACCGTTGTCTCTCGACGAACCTGGGGCGTCCGGAAACGGACGAGACGACGAAGCCGTTTCGACCCGACGAGCGAATTTCAGTCGCCGAGGCTCTGGCGGCGTTCACGACTGGGGTCGCTTACGTAAACGGCGACGAGAATTTGTTGGGTGTGCTTGACGTTGGTCGCCAAGCCGACGTCGCTGTGCTCAGCCAAGATATCTTCGCCCTACCGACGACCGAGATTGGCTACACGACCGTTGACATGACCGTCGCCGCGGGAGCCGTGGTCCACGGCGATGAGTAGCCGTCGTGTCAGGTTCCGGTTTTCCTTAGGTGTTCGTTTGACACGCTCGGAGTTGATGTCACTACGTCGCACACTCGTGTCGGAGTGCGATTCCCACGACATTGGCCATGTTCTGCATGAAATGCACGGAGGACTCGCTGAACATCGAGGGTTCTTTACTCGCGGCCATGAGGACCGCCCGTACTCCGTCAGAGGCAAGAACGGGAGCCGCAATAGCCGAGCGGATACCTATCTCTCTCGATCTAGGCGCGATGTCGAAACGGCGATCGCGTAAAGCGTCTTCGACGACGACGACCTTGCCCGCGCGTGCGGTGTAGCCCGTCAACGACCGACTTCCCATTGGAATCTGATCTGATTCGTCTGAGTCGTCATAGGGAGGCGATGACACTCGAAGAACATTGTCGTGGGGTCCCGTGTCAACGAGCAGGCCATGCTCACTCTGAAGCACCCGCCGAACCGCCTCAATGACCTCCATCAATACAGGTTTCTCGTCTCCTGGCTGGACGCGAAGAGCGTCGGCTCCGAGCAAGGCGACCACTTCCGCCTGTTGTTCTTGAGCTCGAAGCTCATGCTCAATTCGATGTTGATCACTATTGTCAACCAATACGGCGATCAGACCGACGACCTCGCGGTTGCGATCGAGGACCGGAGTTCCCGTTACACGAACCATCATCTGTGTTCCATCTTTTCGAGAGAGACGAAGTTCTCCGGACTCACGGTTCTTGGCGAGCAGACTCGAATGGAAATCCCGCCCTAGCGGGTCCGGTTCCTGGGGGGCCAGGAGTTCGAGGCCGTTCTCGCCGATTAACTCAGAAACCTTCCACCCGAAGAGCCGTTCGGCCGCCGTATTGGCGTACACGATGGTGCCGTCGGGTTCAGCGGCCAGGACCGCTTCGCCGATGGCGTCGAGGAGAGCGTTTCGATATCGTGATTGGGCTTCTTCCTCTGTCCGGGCAGTTATGTCCTCCACCATCGCGACCGAGCCTTCGAACTGGCCGGAATGATTGAACAGTGGCGTCGTCGTCCCTTGAGCCAAAAAGGTCGAACCGTCAGCCCGATGCAGCTCGCGCGTAAAACTCAATCGGCCGCTGCCATTAACAGGGTCTCCGCGGGCCCCGTCGGCGAAGAGGTCCTCACCCATGTGGAATGCGAAGACCGGACGAGTCAACAGTTCGCCGACCGAACATCCCATCAGTTCGGCCATCTTGGCATTGACGTAGCGGGTCCTTCCGTCGCGCGAGACCCAGATGCCCTGGCTCGCGACCTGGAGAATCTGACCGAAGAAGAATTCCTCACCACCGCCCCCAATCTGGACTCCCGTGCCCATGTTGGCGACGCGGGCAACGGCCGCGGGAAGGGTGAGTCCATCCGATACGAGGCGCACAACCGCATCAACTCGCTGGACGTCATCTTCGTCGTAAAGGCGATGACCGGCGGGAGAGCGCAGTGGCTCGAGAAGGTGGAATCGCCTCTCCCAAGCACGCAGAGTTCCTACCCCTACCCCGGTTCTCTTGGCGAGTTCTCCAACCCGTATCTCCATACTTGAACATTACGGAACTTGTACACGATATGCAAGGTCCTGATGCCTCTATGTCGGGAAACCTCTATCTCTTGACGCGATATTGATGGAGGCATGACCCATTGATCAAGAGGCACCATCGACTCCATAGGTCCAATGACACGATGCTCCATTTACGCCAGCCGCTGCTGATGGAGCTCAACAGCGGACCGTAAGTTCCCGTGTCCCATGCTTATTGGTCCTGTTCTTGACACAGGCAGAACGGGTGTCCCGCGGGATCAATGAGTACTCGAACGTTCTGCTGCGGCTGGTGGGCAGAAACAGACGCACCGAGCGCAACCGCCTCCGCCACAACCGAATCGAGGTCGCCCACCTGAAAGTCGAAATGCATCATCGGACGCTGTTTTTCAGATTGCGGTGGCCAAACGGGAGTGACGAAGTCGGAGGCTTCTTGGAATACGACGTATATCGGTCCGTCAGGCGGCGCGATGATTGCGGTGCCCGGTTCCTCGTGAACGAGCGGCCAACCGAGCAACTGGGAGATAGAAACTTGCCAGAGCGCTGGGATTCGGAGCTTCAATGGCGGTTCCCCACCACATGCCGTTCAATCGAGAATTCATATGTGGATTGTGTCACCTGTAATGAATCCCCGTTGCGTTCTCGCTCGGGCTAGAACACAACGAAATGTTAAAACCAACAATTCACAGCGGCTCCTGGATTCTCGGATCTCAGATCAGGCAGACTCAACCTCGCTTGAACTCCACCAATGAACGTTCAGGATGGTCGAAGTCGAGTCGAACGGCGAACGGCTCGTCGTCTGCGGACTCCCCATTGCCCTCGACCACGATGACGATTTCGTCTTTCTGGCGGCCGTAGATTGCCTGCGCCATGCCGAGCATTGCCTGCCCGATGACCAGACCCGGCGTTGACTGAACTATGCGCATCACGACCTCGGAAATGGACTCATCAAGTTCGTCAGATGCAAGGTCGTCAGTTGCCTTTAGCCACGCGAGCCACTTCTCATCGGTCCACTCATCAGGATCCGAAGGCGGTTGGACGAAGTCCATATTCTTCACAGTAGCGCGCAAGTGGACTCGCCAATCTGTTCGTTGCCATCGACACGACGGCGGCGCGAAACGTCGATCGTTCGACGCGTTACTTGATTGAGTGGAAGAGGGTTGGCGTCAATACGCCCGCGAGTGCCTCGGTCGACAACCATGTGTGACCAGCTTTCACCGCCAAATGCTTCGCAGCACTTCCAAGGTCACTGAGTGCCAGAACTGTACGCTACGAAGGTGTTAGAACGATGGACGCGCTTGGTAATCAAGCGGCGCTTCGTTGTACTTGCGATCTGGGTGGTCATCGCTTTAGTTGGCACGTTCTCCGGAGCACGACTGTCGGGACTGCTCACGACGTCCCTTACAGTGCCCGGCACGAACTCGGCGCAGGCCAACGAGATATTGATCCGTGACTTCCACGAAAACACCGAAGGCACCTTCACGGTGGTCGTGCCTTTCAAAGAAGCGACCACCAAAGAAATCACGGCGCTCGAAGCCAAGATCAAGATCGCCGCTTCCAAGATCCCGACGGGGACGATCAGCGAGGAACGAGCCGTTGGCGGGATCCTTTACGCCAACGTCAATACCTCCTTGAACCTGAGCCACGCGGCCAACGTCACCGGTACCCTGCGACACGCCCTTCGAGACGCCGGACTCTTCGGCGCACTGGTCACCGGACCGCCGGCTCTCCAACACGACATCACTCCGGACCTGACAAGCGACCTCCACCGAGGAGAGATCCTTTGCCATCAACCATTCAGCGATGGGTGCTTGGGGTTTGTTCACGTTCTACGGCCTCGTAACACGACCCGCTCTCGCAGAGAGTGAAACACACATCGGGGTCTGATCATGGCTCGGATATCGCCGGCATCCTCATCGACAAACTGCGCCACCGCCCCAATTCAACATTTTTTACGCGTGCCAAACCTCTTCAAGTGCGGCGATGTGACGAGTTTGTAAACACTTTCCGTAGTTTCACGACTTATTTACTCCGTACACTTGTAACACGTGCGTGCATTCTTAACGAAGTCGTCAGCCGCAGTCGTCTTCGCTGTTGTGATACTTGTGAGCCCGATTGGCGTCACTTCAGCGTCACCTACGTCACCCACGCCCCCTGCCACCTCGATCGGCTTTGACATCAGTTGGCCGCAGTGCGGTCATACGTTGCCTCAGTCGCCCGGCTTCGGCATTATTGGCGCAACCGGAGGTTCCCCCTTCACCGCCAACAAGTGTCTCGACAACGAACTCTTGTGGGCCATAGGTGCACTCAATGACAGCCCCGCCTTCTACGCGAACACCGGTGACGCTGGCCCCGCGTACGCGGCGGCCTGGCCAAAGGGTCAAAGCACACCCGACGTCTGCTCGGGTGCCAACTCCGTGGCGTGCTCGTACGACTACGGATGGAACGCGGCGCGATCAGCGTTCGAGAACGCCGTGATCGCCGAAGGTGACACCGGATCCGCCAACCCCACACTCGACGCCCGCTCGGCGCCGTGGTGGCTCGACGTCGAGACCGGTAATGCGTGGGAGACCATCGAGTACGGACGAACCTCGGCGAGCGAGACGTACGACCGCGCGATGCTCGAAGGAGAAGTCGCTTCGTTCACCAACATCGGCGTCACGTCGCTCGGTATCTATTCCACCGCGTCGATGTGGCAGGTCATCACCGGCAACTCAGGTACGGCCTTCTCACAGGTTCCCGTGTGGATCCCCGGCTTCGCTACGCTCAAGGCGGCCGAGGCGGCCTGCAGCATGTCCTCATTTACGGGCGCGCGCGTGGCAATGATCCAGTATCCGTCCGAAGGCTACGACGGCGACTACGTGTGCGGTCTGCTCGGCACACCAATTACTACGTCGGTTGCGGTGGCGGCGTCGGCCACCTTCACCGATCAGCTCGCCACCACGAACAACGATGGACCCGTTACGTACGTGCAGACGACCGGCGGTCCCGACCTCGTCGTCAGTTCGACCGGAGCCGTGACGACGAGCGGCGCCCTCGCCGTGGGTACCTACAGCGCCACGGGCACGACGAGTGATACCCACGGCAACACGGGCACCTTCAGCATCACCCTTCAGGTCGGCGTCTTGTTGCAGCACTCGCCCACGACCGCCGCCGTCAAGGTGAGCGGCTCGGCCAAGTACTCGTACCGAATGAGGGTCACCGGGGCGAGCGGCGCAGTCACCTACGTCCAGACCACTGGTACGCCGGACTTGGTCGTCAGTCCGACCGGAGCGGTGACCACGAGCGGGCCGCTCGTGGCGGGCACGTACAGCGCGAGCGGAACCGAGAGCGACGTAAGCGGCGACAACGGAACCTTCACCCTTACCCTCAAGGTCGGAGCGCTGGTCCAGCGTCTGCCGACAACGGCAACGATCACCACAGACAAGTCGTCCACGTTCAGCGAGCAATTGAGCGTCGGGGCCAATCTCGGCGCCGAGACCTTCGTACAGACACGTGGTACACCGAATCTTCTCGTCAGCGCGACGGGACTCGTCACGACGAGCGGCACCCTCACCGTGGGCGCCTACAGGGCCGCGGGCACCGTCAGCGATTCGACGGGCGACGTCGGCACCTTCACCTTCACACTCAGCGTCACCGCGACACCTCCCCCGCCACCTCCACCTCCCACCGCCTCGGTGGTGAAGGGATATGTGGTCGCGGGTCGCACGGTCACGCTCGCGATCGACGGAACTAACTTCTTCGGCCAGCCGACCATCACGAGTCACCCGGGTACGAAAGTGGTGGTGGTGCGCGACACCGGCAAAGTGTTGATCGCGCGCGTGAAGTCCGCGGCACACTCTCGCAATGGAAGATTCACCTTCACCATCACCCTGCCGGACGGCGCGTCGTGCCAGGTGCGCTACAACCAGCGCGCGAGGTGAAGAGTTAACGTTTTCTCACATAGTTCGTCACGATGAATCAAATGAAATCGGGGATCCGATGGATATGAGCCAGTGCGCCCAATCGACAGCCAGTCGACGCCACAAAAGCATCGTCCAAAAGGGCACGATTGCTGTTGTTGTGACTCTTGTGGCGGGGTTTGTTCTGGCCACTCCTTTCATTGGCACCGGTCGGGCCACCGCGGCTCCTAACTTCGGCGTTGGGATCACGCGATGCACGTTCGTCGATCACTCGCGCTCCGTGCTCAACTATGCGAAGACGCCGTATCGCGTCTCATCATCGAGTCGCGTCCTGGTGACCGAAATTCGATATCCCACCGAGCTTCTCGCCGGAGGTCCGAGTGAAAACGTTGGTGCTGCACCGGTGCCACGAAGCGGCGGCTACCCGATGGTTGTCTTCGCCCACGGTTATGACGTGACACCCGATACGTACGCCGCGCTCTTGGACGCGTGGGTGCGAGCCGGGTTCGTCGTCGTTGCTCCGATCTTTCCAGACGAGAACGCTTCGGCTGTCGCGGCCGAGCACGGCGCGAACACGGAGAACGATCTCATCAACGAACCCGGTGATCTGACGTTTGTCACCAAAGCCGTTCTTCAGGCTTCGGCGAACGAGACGTCGAACTGTCGCGTCGCCTTCGATCTGGTCGACCACTCAGAGATCGCCCTGGCCGGGCACTCCGACGGCGCCGAAGTGGTAGGGATGCTGGCCTACGATCACGGCCTCGACCCCCAAGGCGTGAACTACGCCAGCTTGCGAACAGGGATCGACTATCGAGCGATGATCATTTTGTCTGGAGCCGAGGACACGTACCAGTCCTACGCCACCGAAGCCAGCCGGCCGGATCTGCTGGTGGTGCAAAGTCGCGCGGACCAGTGCAATCCGATGGGCCATGGCGTTCTGCTGTATGACGCCATTCATCAACCGAACAAATGGTTCCTCGAGCTACTCACGGCCCACCACCTCCCTCCATTTGACGGTGTCGACACGGCCGCTTTCGCCGTGGTGAGAACTACGACGATCCGCTTCCTCCAGATCTCACTTCAAGGCGTCTCGCCTTCGAGCAGTCTCGTGGCGTTGGGCAATCAGCGTCCTGCGACCGCGCGGATGTACTCCGGTGCCAAGGGACCTTCGATGAAGAACGTGGCCCCGGTTAAGGAGAGTTGCGGGCCCAACTAGGTAAGAAGCCGTACATTCCACCTAGAGCCAGTTAACGTGAGTGAAGTTGCAATCAGGTTCGAAGGGACAACTCATTCAATGGCTACATTCGCAGGATCTTGGGACGTGACGATCGATACGCCTGTCGGCACCATTTCAGCCGTGTTCGACATCACGGAGAACGACGGCTCGATTCAGGGTGTTGCTCGAACCGATAAGGATTCGGCCGACTTCTACGACGTGGTCGTCGACGGCAATCAGTTGACGTGGCACCAGGACGTCACGACACCGATGAAACTTACGTTGAAAATGGTTGTCACCGTCGACGGCGACACTATGACCGGTACCTCGAAAGCCGGAATCTTCCCTGCTTCCAAACTCCAGGGAACTCGTTCTCCCACAACTTAATTTCGAGTCGATCCAAGGCTGGTCCACCAGCATCTGAGTTGGGTCACTCCATAAGCGTCGGCACGCAAGCCGCCGCCCTCGGCCGCGTCGCATTCGTCTCTGGGCTGGCGTACACGACTGCGACACGGCCGGCCCGCCGCGTCGCTGTATATCCGCGGTCGTGTTGTTGCAGCCACCGGACGAATCGGACGACCATAAATCACCACGATGGGGTAACGTGCGCTATTTGTGGACAGTTGAGATGACACCGCATAAGGTGCCGAAACTCTTGCGTCTCTCGTTAACTTGCGAATTCTCATCGAATAGTGATGACGTCGCGGCTGAAGGTTGATTATGAGCGCTCAGCCAAGGTGAAGACTACGGACTCGAGACATTCACGCTCGCATACAACGCCCAAGGGTTCGGTCGCTATTTTCGCCCGCAACAGTTCCTCGTGAAGGTCGGCTTTTTTGCGTTGCGACCGAATGCACGTCACTTTCCAGAGATCGTTCAACGACGGACCAATTTCCCGGGCTGTGATACCCCGAACGTAGTGTCCAACGTATGTTCGCTTCTCAACGAGAACTCAACGCGAGACAACGAGAGGCCGCCACCTTTGGGGACGGGCCGCTCCGAATCATCGCGGGACCGGGAACCGGGAAGACGACGACGCTTACAGCCAGAGTCGAGTTTCTTCTCGAACTCGGCGTCGCGCCGGAGAGAATTCTGCTCCTAACCTTCACCCGCCGCTCGGCGCGCGAAATAGTCGGCCGTGTTCGCGCAATTCGAGGCGCTGACCGAGGTCGCAGGGTCTCTGGCGGAACCTTTCACTCAGTCGCCCACCACACGCTTCGTCGCCACCACGCGGCCCTTGGCCTGCCTGCAGGTTTCGGTGTTCTAGATCACGGCGACGCCGCGGACCTGATGGACCTGGTTCGCGGCGAACTGAGAATACTGAGCAAAGAGCGGCGACTACCGAAGAAGGCCACCCTCGGTGCACTGTATTCGCGAACCGTGAATACGGGAATACAACTCGCCGATGTTATGCGCGAGCACACGCCATGGTGCGCCGACAGCCTTGACGAAGTCGCTTCGCTTTTCACGGCCTTCGTGGCCCGAAAACGATCACTCGGACTGTTGGATTTCGACGATTTGCTCTTGTACTGGCGGGCGGCTGCACAGGATGAAGCGTTAGGTCAAGATCTCGGAGCAGCCTACGACCATATCCTGGTCGACGAGTTCCAGGACGTGAACCGCTTGCAGTTGGACGTGCTCGTCGGGTTGCGCCGAACGGATCATCGGCTGACCATTGTCGGCGATGATGCACAGGCTATCTATGGTTTTCGAGGCGCAACGCCGAGATTCCTGCTCGATGCCGAGCAGTATTTCAACGGAATCACCACTATCACCCTGGGCGCCAACTACCGCTCGTCGGGCGCGATCCTCGAGGTCGCCAACGCCCTCGCCGTCGGCGCGCCCGAAGGATTCTCCTCAGTCCTTCACGAAGAGGTCCCAGTTAGAGGCGCGAGCCAGCCGTTGCTCGTTCACTGCGCTGACGAGCGCGACCAGTCAGAATCCGTCGCCGACCGCGTCCTTGAGTTCTATGAACAAGGCATCGCCCTGCAGAAGCAGGCGGTGTTATTTCGAGCGGCGCACCACAGTGGTGACCTTGAGATTGAACTCGCCCGGCGACGGATTCCTTTCATTAAGTACGGGGGTCTGCGCTACCTTGAAGCTGCGCACGTGAAGGACCTGCTCGCGGCATTTCGTCTCGCTGACAATCCTCGAGATGAGATGGCGTGGTTCCGTCTCCTAAAGCTCATGCCGGGCGTGGGTCCAGCCAAGGCGAGGCGGGCCATTAACGCACTCCGAGACATGGACGGGATGATCCCTTTGTCCCACGGCGAAATCCAGCAACGATGGTCGGGCGTCGTCGAAATTTTGCCAAGCGACGTCCGAGAGATGTCGAATGATCTCGCTGGCGCCTTGCGCGAGAAAGAGTCGGAGCCGGTCGAGGTGCATGCGGAGCGGATCCGCCGAGCGATCGTGCCGCTCATTTCATCGTCGTATGACGACGCGGCTGTGCGCCTTGAGGATCTCGGGGCACTCGTGCTGGCGTGCTCGGGGACTTCACGACTTAGCGAGGTGGCGACCGAGCAGGCGCTGGCGCCGCCGGCGTCCACCGGAGATCTCGCTGGCCCTCCATTGATCGACGAGGACTGGCTGGTCCTCTCGACCGTCCACTCGGCGAAAGGCCTGGAGTTCGACGCGGTTCACGTCATCCATGCCGTCGACGGTAACTTTCCCTCGGACATGTCGTTGCGGTCGGCCGCAGGGCTCGAGGAGGAGCGTCGGCTCTTCTATGTCGCAATCACGCGGGCACGGAGGAATCTAGCGATCTACGTGCCGCTCCGCTATCACCATCATCGAGTCCGTGATGATCACTCTTGGGCTCAGCCATCGCGATTCTTGAGTAATTCGGTCCGTTCGGCACTCGTGGAAATTCCCGCTGCAGGCGAGAGTCACCGGGTCGCTTCGTCACCTTCGACGGTTGCCATCGATGGTTCAGGCGTCGTGGAGGGGCAACTTTCCAAGTTGTGGTGATTGATGTTCAACGCGGATCGCTTCGACCACTTCGAGCGTGACTGCCCAATGCCGTGAACCGTGGGGGAATCGCGTAAGATAGGTCGGATGCGGCAGCTCCAATACGCCGTTCCAAGGACTCAATTGGAGGAGTTTTGACAATTCGACTTATTCGCCGACCAAAAGGATTGGGCGAGCCGCTCGGTCGATACTCGCACGTTGGTATCGGAGTTGGAAATATTGTCGCAATTGCCGGTCAAGTGGGGATCAATCAAGACGGTCAGCTCGTCGGCCCGGATCTTCCGTCGCAGTTGCGCCAGGCGTTCGTCAATGTGGGCGCCGCTTTGGCAGCGGCCAGTTGTGACTACACAGACATCCTTCGAATGACTACGTACCTGGTCAACTCGGATCTCATTGAAGAATTCATGAACGAGCGAGCCAAGGTTTTCACAGAAATTTTCCCATCGGGCGAGTACCCTCCAAACACTCTCGTAATCATTAGTCGCCTCGTCGAGCCTGAACTCTTAATCGAGGTCGAAGCACTGGCGGTTTCGACCAAGTAGTTAGAGACCGTCAGGTAGATTTCGGATTGATTAGGCGCGATAGCGAAATGTCAGTGGGCAACGTCAGCGAAGTGTCGGACGAAGAATTAGAACCACGTGGACGAATCCCTTTCACCGTTTTCACCCTAATTACAGAGCCGGTAAAGCCAACGAGAGGAAGAAAGCTCAAGTTGCGACGGCCCGAACGTAGGCGTCGAATCCAGTACGGACCAATGCGGCAAAGGGAAGCAGCAGCCACGTTGGTTGCATAAGCATGGCGGGTGTTACCTGTTCTGGCGAACGCACCATGATCGCGAATCCCACGTCGTGTTGAAGGGCTGACGCAGCAACTTTCTCCACGGCGCGCAGCACCTGAGGATGTTGTAAATCAGCGCCATGGCCGAGATCAACTGCGAGGTCCCGTGTTCCCGCCATTGCGAACTGGACGCCTGGCTCACTGAAAATCGCGTCCAAGTTTGAAAGTCCTTCAGCACTCTCGATTTGCACGCCGAGCAACGGTTCCAATGCCGTCTTGCCTCGACCGGACATCGGGGCTGCTCCGTACGAATTGTCGCGCGAACCGCCGAAACCGCGGCGGCCAAGAGGGGGATGAAACACCGTATCTCTTGCAATCTTCGAATCGCCGGGCCCACGAACGTCCGCGACCACGATGCCAGCGGCTCCAGCATCGAGCAGCCGGGACGCCGTCATCAACTCCTGCGAGGTGACGCGAACAAGGGTGGTCAAACCGAAGGCGTCAGCGGCACGAACCGCATTGGCACATTCTTTGACAGTGGCTGAGCCGTGTTCCAAATCAATGATGTAGGCGTCGGCCCCGGCCACGGCGCACATCTCAATTACATCCGCATCGGCCGAAGTACCGTGGACCATCCAACGAGGTCGGGTGACTTCGTCACTTTCAATCAACTTCATGATCGATTTCTACGTTCGCGCCCATGACCCAGCGCCCCAAATCGCTCCGCGAACCAAAGTCCTTGGCGCTCTCCGTCAAGATCACGACTCCAGCTACGAGCAGATAAATGGAGTCGGCGATCTTCAGCGCTTCGGATATTCGTTGCTCGACCATCAAAACCGCCTTGCCCATGCCGCTCAAGGGTGCAACGCTCTCTTCGAGAACGCTGTGGGCGATCTTTGGTGCAAGTCCCGCAGTCGGTTCGTCGAGAATAACGATCTTCGGGTCTAGCATCAAAGCTCGCGCCAACGCCAACATCTTTCTCTGCCCCCCGCTCAAGGTCCCTGCCGGGCGCGACCGGGCCGAATGAAGCGCTGGGAACTCACCTAGAAGCTCCTCGGCTCGCTCGAGTCGAACTCGTCGTGAAAGTAAGTAACCGCCCAACAAAAGGTTGTCATGCACGGAGAGCGGAAGAAAGACGTCGTCATGCTGAGGGACGTACGCGATACCAACTCGGGTGAGCTCTGCGGCACTCCATCCTGTGACGTCGGTCCCTAAGACGTTCACCCGTCCGGCAAGCCGCGGAATCTCACCAACTATCGCCTTCAAGAGCGTGCTCTTGCCCGCCCCATTCGGGCCAACCAAAAGGACGACCTGGCCCATCCGCACCTCAATGTTCACATCCTTAACGATTGGAGTGCGCGAGTAACCCGCGCTCAAACTCTCGGTTGCAAGGGCCACGTCGAAGACCGCGGATTGCGCGGTAGTTGGCGAAGCGTTAACCCGCGACATAAATCGCTTGGACCTCGTCATTGCCGAGCACTTCTTCGCTCGCGCCTTCAGCAATCACCTTTCCTTGACTCATGGCCACCATGCGGTCAGAAAGGGATGAAACGACGGCAACGTTGTGTTCGATGAGAAGAAGCGAAAATCCCAGCGATCTCAATCGTTCCAAGTGAATCGTGACCTGTTTCACCATGTGCGGGCTGAGACCAGCCATTGGTTCGTCGAGCACCAAAAGGGTCGGTTCGCTCATCAGCGCCCGAGCAATCTCGACTAGACGTCTCTGTCCGCCACTCAACTCCCCGGCGTAAGCACTCTCGTGACCCGCGAGCTCGAACTCGCCCAGCAACTGTCGAGCTCGTTCAATCAGTCGAGACTCCCTTTCCTGCCAACTACGGCGAGCGGTCACCGCCTTCCACAAAGTTGCGTCTTGTCGTAAGGAACTCCCGACGAGCAGATTCTCCAATACGGTGAGGCGCTGGAATTCGCTTGACAGCTGGAATGTTCGGGCGAGTCCCAAGCGGGCACGTCGCCAAGTCGAAAGAGGGTCGATTCGCACGTCGGACAACCAGACTTCGCCGGAGTCGCAACGTAAAGAACCGCAGATAAGCCCGCCCAGCGTTGACTTACCCGCGCCGTTTGGACCAATCAACCCTACGAGCGTTCCAGCAGCCACTTGGAAGGAGACCCCGTCGACGGCTTGATTGCCACCGAAGGCTTTCGCGACGTTTTCAATGCGAAGAGCGGCAGGGGGGGCGCCTGGGATTGTGTCAGATTTCGGCTCCGTCTCACTAACACCGACGAAAGGGGAATCAGTTTGCATTTGTGCCTGCCCCCTGCGCGTCAAGGCCGTCGCGGTTCTCTCGTTCACTGATTACCGAGCCGAGGGAGTACACCCGGTGTCGACGCTCGGGAAACAGGCCCTTTGGGCGTAATGCAAGGAATCCGACGGTGACTATCGATGCGCAAATCGTTTGCAGGACCACTCCCAATTCAGACGATCCCACGTTGGGCATGAACGCGAATCCTTGCTGAAGGCCGATGACCACGATGGCACCAACGACGACGCCGCCGAGATTGCCGATGCCGCCGACTATTACGACCATGAAGAAATAGAACGTCTCGCCATAACCCCACGCCGCCGGCGACCAAACGGTCAAGGTATAGGCAAATATCCCACCAACCAACGCTGCCGTGGCACCGCCGAAGATGAAGGCCCGCAACTGCAAAGCGAACGTGTTGTAACCGAGGGCTTCGGCGCTGGCTTCGTTGTCCCTCTGCGCTCGCAGTACTCGGCCAAAGGGGCTCTCCGTCGCCGCACGAACGAGTCCCCAGATGATCAGGGTCAACACGCCCACGACGCCAACCACGACCCACTCATAGGTCGCCGACGCGACCGCACTGCCAATTATCGGTTGAGGTATCAAGGCGAATCCGATCGAACCGTTGAGAAAATTCGGATCGGCGGTCACGAAGTAGAGGGCCATAAGTGAAAGCACGAGTAATACGATCGCCTGTTGGTCGCGCCGAACCCTTCGAAGGACAACTACCCCCACCAACGCGGCGAATAAACCTCCGACCACCACCGCAAGAATTAGCGGAATAGGAAATGGCAACGCCACGGAGAAGGCCGCCTGTTGCTGGCCAGCAACGAGTCCCTGAGGACCGAGGGTAAAGAGCGCCACGGTATAACCACCGATGCCTTCGAACAATATGTAACCGAAGTTGATTATTCCCGTCGTACCAAATTGAAGATTGAGACCCCATCCCCCAATCATGAAGAGAAGCACATAGAGCACGTCTACGGCGAAAAGAGAACTCATCTGACCGCTCACTAGATCGCATCCCTCCTGAACTCGCGCACGACCTTCCAAGAGTTTGGAGTCTTCGCCCCCGATGCCGCACGAACCAATCGGTCGCGGAATCGTTGGAGTCGGGAATTCATTGAGCGGTCCGAACGAACAAGCCGCTGGGCCGCGCCAAGAGCACGATAGTCAAGACGCCCAACGCAACAACGTCTTCGTAGGCCGAACTAATCACGGCGGAAGCCAGCGCGGTCACGACGCCGATCAACAGGGCTCCCGCCATGGCCCCTCCGATCCGGCCCACGCCACCGATGATTGCCGCGGCGATCACCAGCGGTAGAAAGACCTCCCAAGTGCTATACGTGAAACTGCCGGTCTGAATCGCGATGAGCACTCCCGATACACCGCAGAGGAAACCCGACATGAACCACGTCAGCGTTCGAATTGTCTTGACCTGGATGCCGCAGTTCTCCGCAAGGTTCGAATTCGTCGCGGTCGCGCGCATCGCACGTCCCAACTGGGTGTAGTGGAGCATCAGCCCAACGCTGAGCGTTCCCACCACCGACAGTGTCAGGATCCAGAGTTGGTCCGCTGTCACCACAACATTTCCCAGATGGAAGGTCCGGCCGACCAGAGTGTACGATCTGAAGTTCGAGCCCCAATAGCCGAGAACCGATGCTTCGACCGCCAATCCAATGGCGAACGTGACGATCATCATCACCCACGAGGTAGCGCTTCGAGCCAGTAATGGACGCACCACCAATCTCTCAAGGAGAACCGAAACCGTCGCAATACCAACCCCGGCGATCAATGACGACAGCCAGAGATTGAGTCCCGCTTGTGCGCACAGGTACGCGACGAACATGGCGATGCCCATCAAGGCCCCATAGGTCAGGTCGAACACCCCGCTCACCGCATATCGCAAGGTGAACCCGACAGTCGAGAGGGCGAGAATCCCCGACACGACCAACGCCGAACCAAGCGACACGACCATCGCGTGAATCACGAAATCGACCCCGAGCCGAGTGCGGCGACGTTAAGAGCGATGTTACGCCTTGGCATGTCGACCTAGAAGTAATCGGTCGAGTACCTTCGAGGGAATAATTTGGCCTACGTGGACCCCGTTGGTCGTCAACTTCGCGATTTCGTAACCCGGACCCCAGTTATGGTACTTATCGAAACTGATCGCACCGCTCGCACCCACGTAGTGAATCTTCTCTCCCTTGGCCAATGCGGCGACACCTTGTGCGTAGGTGTTCACAATGACTGCGCCCGGTACTCCATTGGAAATAGAAAGAATGTCTTGGTTGTAGATTGACGACTTCAGAGATTTCGCGTAGTCCGCGGCGAGAGCTGCGAGAATGACCGAGTCGTAGTCGGCGGCCGAATAGCTGTCAGTTACGTACGTCTTCTTGCTCGGCGTCGAAGAACTCTTCAAGGCCTTGCTAAACGCAACGAAGCCCGGACCTGCCGCGGATGCTTGAGGTAGCACGAGCGTCAGGTGTGAACGGAGCGTCGATCCTCCGAGGACCCCTTTTACGGCACTGATCCACGATGCCTCGTCGTAAGCCTGATCACCTACCAATTGAGGGACCTTGCCAAGTATTTGTTTGAGATTCGTCACAAACGTCGCTGCGCTCGACGGATCTATTTCGCCGACCACAGCGTCGGCACGGCTGCTTTGAATGTTCGCCACTTGACTGGTGTACGAAGGTGCGGCTGTGGGAAGCACTTCCGTATCGACGACTGGGTGACCCAATAACTTCATGCCCTCCACGAATGACGGCATCGAACCTTGAGAGCTCACGTTCTGCCCGAACACCGCAGCCGGCCGAGTGTGTCCGAGCAAAACCGTGGCGATGGCCATTGCGTATCCCTGAGATGCATCAACCGGCACGTCCCGCCAGAAATACGGGTAACTGTTCACGTTGAAAAGTGACTGCCCGCTATCGGTGAAGACAGTCAACTTGGCAGCGTTGAGAAGTGGCACCACCGCGGGTGCGGTATTCCCACCTGTTCCCATCGACATGAGCAAGTGCGAAGTCGTAGCGAGCATCTGATGGACCTCGGGTATCGCGTCCGCCGGGTCGGACCGAGTATCGAATTGCTGGCATGAGAGTTTGTGACCCCGAACTCCGCCGGCGGCATTGATGAGATTGACGGCGGGAATACAACCAGCCATTCCTTCTTGACCATATCCAGCATCAGCCCCCGTGAATTCAGAAAGTACACCAACCACGTAGACACCGCCGCTGGTATGTGAGGACGAGGCCTGCGCCAAAGAATTGCTGGAAACGAGTGCCAAACTGATTAAGACGGCACCCGCGCCAAGCGCACCACGTCGATTTCTAATGATTCTCATTGATCCCCCTTGTGCAATCTCTTTTGTTTACGAATACCGCGCAACATCTACTTATGAGACGGCGTTGTCCATGAACATGTAGTCCACGATTTCCGTCCTCAATACGTCCCCTGGTGTGAGAAACTCAGGTGGAACGCGTATAAATCCGACTCCGGCCGGCGAACCCGTAGCGATGATGTCGCCCACTTGCAGCTCCACGTAGGACGAAATTATTTCGATGAGTTCTGGAATCGAATGAATCATTTCGTCCGTATTAGCGTCTTGTTTGACCTCACCATTTACGCTCAGGCGAAGGCGAACCGCCGGCGGAGATCCGAGGTCGTCGCGGTAAATGATCCATGGCCCGACAGGAGTAGAGCCGTGATTATTCTTGCCAAGGAACCACTGCCCGTGAGCCTTCTGTACGTCCCTCGCCGTCACGTCATTGACGAGGGTATAGCCACTTACGTAGTCGAAGGCTCGCTCTTGGGTAATCGATCGACCCGAGCGTCCGATGACCACACCCAGTTCCACCTCCCAATCGAACTCCGTCGACGTGACGGAAGACAGTTCCAGTTTCTGCCCCGCCGCGGCGAGCGAGGCTGCGAGTTTAGAAAAGACGACGACTTTGCTTCGTTCGTGCTTTCCAAGTGACTCGTCCACTTCTTTGTGGTGAGCGTCGTAATTCAGCCCAACGCAAAAAATGCCTCTTCCGTGTGGAACCATGGGTATGAGGGGTCGCCCCTCACTGAGATCCCAACTTCGACCAGTCATGTCGAACTCCGGCTGGCCATTCGCCCAAGCACCCAACAAGTCAGTCCAACTGCCCTCGACCTCGTGCAGTCGATTCTCCACGACGATCCCGACTACAGCCTCAATCCCAATGAGGAATCGTGCCAGAACTCGCAATTTCGGTTGACTTCCCATCTCAGTCGCGTACACGGCTAACCAATATCGGCGAGACGTTCAGAGAGCCACGTACCGATGATCTGAGCAACTTCGTCATCTTTCGTTGCAGGAAAACAACCCGAAATGCCCACTCCGAGCAAGACTCGTCCGTCGGGCCCGAGAACCGGAACGCCACCTTCACATACATACCAACCGCGTTGCGCACCCCAACTCGCCACGTTGGCTCCAAACAACGGCCGTTCCTTTTGCCATCGATCGTAAAGCTGAGCGGTTGGCGTGTGATACACGACCGCAACAATGGCTTTCCCTATGGCGATCTCTGGCGTAGCCCAACCCGCCAGCTCATGCCTTAAGACGCCAAGCGTCCGACCACTCTCGTCAATCACCGCACAGGAGACTTTGAAGCCCGCTTCCTCTCCAACTTGAAGGGCGTGACCTAAACAAGACTGCACGAGTTCATGAGAAACTCCCATCAACCACCACCTTTCTTCATTTCGGAATCGTTGAGGGTGGTCACGGCTTCGGACTCGAGGTCCTGAAGGTTCGCCATCGCCATTTTGCAGCCATTGAAGGTATTGGTCAGGTGCTCAGCCAACAAGGAGCTCACCCTCGCGACGTCCGCCTTGGCGTAAGCCTCAAGCAGACTCACGTGCTCACGGTAGGCACCGTGCTGAGCCGCCGGCCGAAAGGGCAATGACATGTTCACATAGATCATCGAGACAATGCCTAATTCTTTCCAAAGCGTGCCCAACCTCGAATCTTCGATGGCTTCGTCGAGCGCGGCGTGAAAGGCCCTATTAGCCTCCAACCAATCGCTTCCCTCGTCAACAGCGGCGAGTCTCTCGTTGGCTTCTTGAGCACGATTAAATTGCTGCTGCGTAATCCGACCGACTACACCTTTTGCGACCAGTGAACACAACGCCAACCGAATGTTGTAGAGGCTGGTCATGTCATCAAGGGTCGGAGTGAAGACCGATGCTCCGGTGTATGAATCAATCTGAACGAGGCCCTGAGCTTCCAGCGTTCGCAGCGCTTCACGAATTGGGGTTGTGCTTACTTCAAATTGCTCCGCTAGTTGCTGTTGGTTTAATTTCGTTCCCGCAGGAGTTCGTCCCGTCAAAATCGCGCCCTTGATTTCCGCCGCGATCTTTTCCCCCATGCTTCTTCTCAGTTGCTTTCCTCTTACTTCAGCTGAGGGCAGGAATTTCGGGATAGGGCCAGGTTCAAACCTCGTCCTCAAGCGACTCCTCCCGATAGAGACCCAGACTCTTCGCGATCGGCGAATCAGTCACGGCGTAAAGAATGGCTCGATTCTTTCCATCCGAGTTGATGTGTCGATGCCACGCCCAAGTCGGCACCACGAATGTGTCATTGCGCCCCCACTCAAGACGAATACCGTCGACCTCAGTTACGCCGGAGCCTTCAAGGCAGCAGTACATCGTGCTTGAAGTGTGGCGATGGGTTGAAGTGCGTTCACCGGGACGCAGGGCCTGAACCGTAAAGTCCATGGTGTCAGTGGTTGGCCCGCCCGTTACTGGGTTGGCGTATCGTAAAATCACACCATCGAAAGGACTGCCGTCGTAGTCGACGAGGCGATCCAGTGCTTCAACCGTCTCGGACCATCGGTACACGAATTTCGGAGTTCCAAGACCTCTGCCCCGATCGGTTGACCCATAGGCGGGCAATAGCCCGCTCGCACCAAAGATATTGTCCGAATGATTGTCTGGTTCCTTCACGGTTTGAACGCGTCGTGGAGTCGGTTTGCCCGTCTTCTCGTCCGGTTCGGTGTAGTCAAATTCGAAATAGACCGCGCCAAGATTCTCGACGAGTGGAAGGTCTAGGACGTCGACCCAGAGTGTGGGCTCGGTGCCATCGTTACCGTGATCGTGCCAAGTACCTTGTGGCGTCAGAATCAGATCTCCCCGACTCATCATGCATTTCTCACCCTCGATGACGCTGAAGCCTCCGTTGCCCTCAAGAACGAAGCGACTTGCACTCGGCGTATGACGGTGTACCGCAGCGGTCTCTCCGGGTCCAACTATTTGATAGGCGACGTAAAGAGTGTTCGTAGTGAAGTGCTTGGGGAACACTCCAGGATTTGAAAGTATGAAAGCTCGACGATCGGCCTGATCGAGCGTGACAAGTTCGAGTGCATCAAAAAGAAGCGTCCTTGCGTCCGACCATTTCCATACATGGGGAACGAACGGGCTTGAACGACCATCAGTGATTTCGGAGAAGTAGTCCCAAAGGCCAATGAAACTCTTCGCTTCGTTGCGTTCCCGAAGCGCAACCCGTGCATCATTTCCGACTGACGGTTGGACGATCTTATCAACTGTAGACATGTTCCCCCCTTTAAGAAAATCCAATGGTCCCTACAAATTGAAGACAATATCGTGCACAATGCATTTTGTCAATTAATGCGGACCTGATTTACGAACGCCCTTACGGCCTCCCACCTCGGTCAGACCGAACATTCAAGCTAAACGAAGCGATCTACACCGCGCACTGTCGGGGTTCTACACCGGCATGGAGATCGAACTGGCGATGTTAGGCATCCGTTTCAAACACGGCAAACCATATGAATCTGCGACCCTTGCATGTCATGCCCCTATTTCCTGATCACCGGCGATTTCTGACGTCCAACTCTCGCAAAATGTATCTGACAGCGTTGCTGACGGATTGCCATGGCAACCCACGCAAAGGGTTACAATCGCCGACGTCCACAAACATGGTCTTCGCATACATCGCGCGAATCCTAGAATATTGTGGAGACAGTGATGTTCGCAGATTGTCAGTGTCAAGGGCCCTACTCCAGGGTCTTATCTATTTGACCAACTCCGGAAGTTTGCTCTTTGAAAACCAATCGATAAGAGCATCTTTCGACATTGGTCGGGCAAATAAGTACCCCTGAGCAACGTCACATCTTCCCAGCGCCAACTCGTCCAAGACCGACTCGTCTTCAACGCCTTCTCCCACGACGCGGAAACCGAGGTTGTGGGCGAGATCAATTATTGAGCGAACGATGGCGGCGTGGGCGTAATTCTGCTTCATATCAGTAATGAACATCCGATCAATCTTGAGTTCAGAAATCGGTAAGGACGACAGATAACTTAGAGACGTTTGACCAACTCCGAAGTCGTCGATGCTCAGATGAACGCCCGCGGAACTCAATTCTGCGAGGGCGCTGGCGGCTCTTTCGGGATCGGCCATCAGTGCGGTTTCGGTAACTTCGACAACCAGTCGCTCCGGCGACACCCCGCTCGCAACAAGAGTGTCTACGACCTTTGTCGCAAACCCGGATTTGTTCAAATTTCTTGCCGAAATATTTACTGATATTCGCAATGCACCTTTCTCCGATGAAAACTGATGCGCGTCGACCAAAGCTCGACGCAGTACCCAGTCAGTGAGGCGGTCAATAAGGTCGGTCTTCTCAGCCAGCAAGATGAAACGGTCTGGAAAAATGAGTCCTTCCGTTGGGTGATTCCAGCGAACGAGGGCTTCTACGGCCTCGACCTCACCCGACGCGATCGAAATCTGCGGCTGATAATGCAACGTGAGCTCGTCATTGTCGATCGCCTGGCGCAGATCCGCCATCAACGCAAGGTCGGAAGCGACGAAGTGATTCTGATCTGCGGCGTACCTCGTGATGCCCGCGTGTCGCTCTTTTGCTGAGTACATTGCAATTTCAGCTAATACGAGGATTTCGTTTATGTCCTCTCCGTCATCGGGGGCCTCCGCATATCCAATACTTGACTCAATGGAGATTGGTATCCCGCTCACCAGAACTTCGGCAGCGATGGCGTCACGAAGCCCACTGAGCAATTCGTCTGCCGCGACGTCCTCCGAGAAAACCACACCGAACTCGTCCCCTCCAAGTCGTGCCAGAGCACATGAACTCGGGAGGCACGAACGCATCGCCGTGCTCAGTGCGACGAGGAGCGCATCGCCATTGACGTGACCGAGGGTGTCATTTATCTCCTTGAATTGGTCCAGGTCGACGATCGCGACGATCGCGCGTCGTCCCACTTGGTGTCCCTCACTCAATATCGCTTCCGCCTGCCGCAGAAAGAGCGTGCGATTCGGGAGGTCAGTCAGTACGTCGTGCTCGCCAACGTACTTTGTAATCTTGACCTGCTTTCGAAGTCGTCGACCGACAATGTAGGAAATCGCAAAGAGCAGAAGGTACAGCCCACCTAGACCCATGGCCAGATAACGATAGAGCCTCGAAAGTCCGGCTTGGACGTCATTTCGAATCGGGGCGTAGGGCAAATAGACCTCAAGAACGCCGACACGGTGATTTGACAGCCCCGCGACGAGTGGCATGTAGACCTCTTCGACCGCGGGTCCTCGCGGACCTGTTCGATTGTCGGCGTCGAGGGTTGTCAGACGCGCCACCATCGTGCCGGCGGCGGCCCGTACAACCTCATCGCGATTGCCGTTGTTGACAGGCTGGTGGAGTCCAGTTCCGTCGCTTGAGAAAACTACGTTGCCTGCGAGATCTCTCAATCGAAGCCTCAATACGTGTCCGCTACGGATGGATGTCTTAACAAGGCGATTCATATCGTTGATTTCCGTTGTGCTCATACCCTGGCTCAGGGGCATAGCGTCGAAGATTGGACCAACGGCGGTCTGCGCCATTAAAAGAGCCTCTGTGCGGCCCTCAGCGAGACCCCGTTGACTGGCCTCTCCACGGAAGCTCAATCCCAAGACCAGCCCGATACCGAGCACCGCGGCCAACATGACGACGGCAAAGGTCGTGAAAAGTCCGATTTGTCCGTCGCTCAAACGCTGTTTCAGCCGCGTGGTGGACATCGCCGTATTCATCGCTGGCGCGCGGGGACGAGCCGTCGCAATCGAAGGAGTCACGGGTGTAATTTCAGTCGCCCTCACACTTAACAGTTCACTATCAATATTGTTCACAACGGACAATGTGTTCACATCTCCAGAACAACATTTGGAAGTGAACGATCGAGTTCGTGATGACCACTCCTGAACCCAGCCATCACGCTTCCTGAGTGAATCGGCCCGTGAGATGCTCTCGGAAATTCCCGGCGTCAGAACTAATCGACAAATGTCTTCGTCGCCTCCGATGGTGGTTATCGACGGTTCAAGAGTCGTCGAAGGGCAACTGTCCAAGTTGTGGTAACTGATGCTCAATGCGGCGGACCCAAACGGTCACGTCGAGCGTGTCGGTCAATACCGTGGGCCCCAGCGCACGGGTCTCAAACCTTTCTCAACTCCTGGCTGAGGACGTCGCTCAACCCCTGAAACCGTCTTGGTCTGAACGTCAAACTTGGGTCAAGCCTCGGCGCGAACCTCGTACACCGAAGACGAGACAAGTTGAGGACCGCCCGGTGGCGGCTTGAGCGCATCCGCAGCGGCTGCGGCATTCTCGGCACTGTCGAAGATAATGACACCCATCCCGTCGGGGCCATCGTGCATCCACGATCCACTCTTGAAACCTGACTGCGATTTCGCGAGTGGAACCACGATTTCGTCGAGCATTACTTGCGTATCCTTGTCACTGACATCTGCTGGCAGCTTGACTCGCATAACGACAGCGTGGTCCATGGCATTCCCCCAATTGGCGCCAACGTTGGCGCGTTAAGCCCGAGCATAGGCACTCGACGCTGAGTGAAACCCAAACTAATGTGCCCATCAGCACTTTGCGCCACACCGAGACGTGCTTCTCACTCTCGCCGGTGAATGGCTTGCCGTTCCAGTCTTCGACGCGACTCTCCAATTCCCTTCCGGCCAGTTACGCCATCAAGTCGCACCCTGCGGGCCAAATGTAGCGAAAGTACCTAACGCTCTAACGAATCGTTCCGTCCGGTAGGCGCGTGTAGTGGTGGAGTGGCACTCTTACGTTGCGAGATCGAACGTGTCGAAGCCACTGTGAACCTCTGACACTTCGAAGGGCACAGACACCTGGCCCGGGGGAAACGCCGAAGTGGTGGCACAAACAGCTCGACGACAAACCTCCCTCTGGGGGCGAGGTGCCGGGCGGCGTTGCGGACGAAGCCAGGTCGCGGTGACGAGACTTGGTGCTGTCAGAGAAGGAGTCTTGCGGCGCGATCGGCCCACTTGGACTGGTCACATTGAGACACTATATTTTTCTCAATCCTCGAGAGCGAGTGGACCGCCGTACAGGACAAAGTGTTGGCGCGTCTCGATTGAGAGCGAGCGACGAGTAGCAACGCGGGCCTCTCGTTCTCGTGTCGAAGACCCGAGGCGTCTCTCCTGGCGCATAATGATGAGTGGGTGCCTGACACGATCGAGCGCGAGGGCGCGAGGCACGTTCGATTTCGGGTGCATCGCGCCGTCAATGGCGCTCTAGGCGATTGCGTCAGCCCCAACGGGGGTCACCTCAGTCATGTCCCTGATCCTTTAGTACCGAGGTCGGCCCTTGCGCTTTGACTCGTCGTCGCCACGCATTGAGAATATCTTCGGTATAGCCGTTCGGCGATCGCGCTCCATCGAAGACCAACTCGAGGGCGGCCGAAACACCCGGGCTCGAGATCGCGTCCGGCAGCATGGGCCGGTAGGCGGAGTCATTCGCGTTCTGTTCGTCGACAAGCGCCGCCATCTCCACGAACGTGGATACAATCGCGTCGCGTTCAAGAAGGCCGTGGAGTAGCCAGTTGGCAATGTGCTGGCTCGAGATGCGCAACGTTGCCCGGTCTTCCATGAGCGCGACACCTTTAATGTCGGGCACTTTCGAACACCCGATTCCTTGGCCAACCCATCGAACGACGTATCCGAGAATACTTTGTGCGTTGTTGGCCAACTCCTCAGCAATCTCCACGCTCGTGGGTTGCTTGATGAGCAGTGGAAGTTCGAGGAGGTCATCGACCCGGGTCGACGGTTGAAGCGCGATCTCGTCTTGGCGCGCGGCAACATCGACGATGTGGTAATGCATGGCGTGCAATGCCGCCGCGGTGGGTGATGGCACCCATGCGCACGACGCGCCCGCTTGCGGATGCACGATCTTCGTGTCGACGAGCTCCGCCATCGCATCGGGCATAGCCCACATACCCTTGCCGATCTGAGCGACGCCGCGAAAGCCCATTGCGAGCGCAACGTCAACGTTGTTCTGCTCGTAAGCGAGTAGCCACGCGGTTGAACGCATGTCACCTTTACGCACTACTGGTCCAGCCTTCATCGCGGTGTGGATTTCGTCGCCCGTGCGATCGAGGAAGCCGGTGTTGATGAAGATCACCCGCTCACGGGCCACCGCGATGCAATTCGCGAGATTCAACGACGTCCGTCGCTCCTCATCCATAATTCCAATCTTTACGGTGTTCTCTGGGAGGTCCAAGAGACGTTCCACCGCAGAAAGTACCTCGACAGTAAAGGCGACCTCGGCACTGCCGTGCATCTTTGGTTTCACGACGTAGATGCTGCCAGTCGCGCTGTTGCCGAATTCACCGAGCCCACGTAGCTCGTGCATCGCAATTGTGACAGTCATCAGCGCATCGAGGAAACCTTCCGGTATCGCGCCACCGTCCTCGGTTTGAATTATGTCAGTCATCATGTGCAGGCCGACGTTACGAATGAGGAGCAAGCTGCGCCCCGGAAGTGTGAAAATCTTCCCATCGGGAGCGATAAATGAACGATCCGCTCGAAGTCGACGCGTGAAGCGGTCACCGTCTTTCTCAAACGTTGCCTCGAGAACACCGGTCATAAGTCCGAGCCAGTTTCGGTACGTCAACGTCTTGTCGTTGGCGTCGACCGTCACGACTGAATCTTCGCAGTCCTGGATAGTCGTGATCGCGGCTTCAAGGATGACGTCAGCGACGCCCGCGAGATTCTGTTGACCAATCGGATGGCGTCGATCAACTACGAGCTCGATGTGGAGTCCGTGGTTGCGAAGCAAGATGTGAGTTTTGTCCTGGTCGTGTTGAAACCCTACGAACTGCTGGGGGTCGGCAAGTTCGCTCATCTGATCGTCGCTCAGTTTCACCGCAAGAGTTACCGGTGTCTCCGTAGTCAGACTGAACTCCGAAACCTCGCTGTACGATCCGCTCGCGAGTGGGACAACCTGATCAAGGAAACTGTTGGCGAACGCAATGACCCGCTCGCCGCGCACCGGGTTGTAGCTGGAACCGCGGTCGGCACCTTCAAGTTCCGGAATGACGTTGGTACCGTAAAGAGCATCGTACAGGCTTATCCAGCGCGCGTTCGCGGCATTGAGAGCGAAGCGTGCATTGTCAAGTGGCACGACAAGCTGCGGTCCGGCGATGAGCGCGATCTCCGGATCGACGTTGTCGACATCAATGTAAACAGGTGCGAGTGCGAGCTCGAGATAGCCAATCTCCGTGAGGAACCGGCGGTACTCAGCGACGTCGCCCGCTCCGGAATGCACGGAATGCCATTTGTCGAGCTGCTCTTGTAACGCCGAGCGATGTTCGAGAAGTGCTGAGTTACGGGGCCCGAATGTCGCGACGATCTCGGCGAAGCCGGACCAGAAGAATTCTGGATCGATCCCGAGCGGAGGCAATACCTCTTCGGCGACGAATCGATCGAGAGTCTCGGCGACGCGCAGGCCACCTCGCCAAATATAGTTATCCGCTGATGTCATCGTGCATCAACCTATGTAGAAGAAACATTGGGCTAGACAAGACGAAGGTCGCACATCCAAGATTGTCAAACCCTTACTAGTCGAATTACCGATGAACCTAATCGTGCTGCCAATTCTACGTATTGACGCACATAACAACTCTTATCACCACGAGATTCTAGTGTGAAGACATCGTAGGACCCGCACGTGATGTAGGGGTACTCTCGTACGATCGCGACGTCCGATCGCGAACGAAATGCAATTCGCGACGGCGACGCGTCAAGGTGTCTACGATCGACGACGGGCTCTCCTGGTATCCCCGTGTCAACCATCCGGAACCGAGACGACTCCTCAACGTTCACAAAGTCACACAGCTTTGCCTTCGAACTAGATCCCACTCGTCTCCATCAACGCCTGCCCGCCCGTACGACTCTTTTGCTCGATGAACCAGTAATACTTAGGAAGCCGTTATTTAGCGAGGATCGACCCCCAGGGCAAACTCCATCTCCGCTTCTCGAACCGTCGCGATCGTCTTTTCCAGGGTCTTGGCCGTTCTCACCAATCGCGACACGAGTGATTCGTTGTCTGGGGCCAGCTCACCTTTTCGCACGTACAACGTGTCCTCCATACCAGTCCTCGCGTTTCCTCCGAGCGCCATGGCCACGGTCGTAAGCTCGAAATGCGGACGACCTATCACGATCGCTTGCCAGATTGCACTGGACGGAAGTTGACGGACGGCGAAGAGCAGGTTGTCCGCGGTGGCCGCCATCCCACCTTTGACGCCCATCACGATAGAGAACTGCAGTGGTTCAGTTAAGAGACCTTCCTCGAACAGCGAGAGGCACACCGGTATGTGACCCATGTCGTAGATCTCCAACTCTGCCTTGACGCCCAACTCTTGCATGCGAGCGGCGAGGCGGCGAACGCCCGCAGGAGGATTACGGAACTCTCCAGCGCCGAAGCTCATCGTACAAGGGTTGAGAGTGGCCATCCGGGGCTTCAACTCGACCAGCTTCTCACGGTCTTCGAACGCCGTGTCGAGACCGACTCCCGTCGACAGTTGAATGAGTATCGGCGACTGCTCCCGGATGAGACCGACGGTCCGCTCCGCGATCTTTAGATCCGCCGTGGGGCGTTCATTTTCGTCCCGCAAATGAACGTGCACGACCGCCGCGCCCGCCTCATAGGCCTTTGTCGCGGCCGCGGCGATCTCATCGGGTTGCGTCGGCAGTGCGGGATTATCCTTCGTTGTGGCGATCGGACCCGTGGGTGCTGCGGTAATGACGATGCTGGCTCTCATAACTCTCCTCTGAAACTTGACCATTCGTATAGGTCGATTCCGGCGACCCGTGACGCAGGCTCCCTGTTTGCGCTTACAATCCGCCGACGTTCGTTCGGACTTGCGAACGCTGAGTCGCTGGCGCCATTGACAACGGATTCGGTCTCCGCTTTGCACGAAACCTCGCAATCGCTATGGATAGCTGCCGCATTTGGTGGCACCTCCTTGAATCGAGTGGCGATCACGTCAGTCCCTTTCGTCTGGCCCGACGACCCCGACCTAAGGTCCCATGACAACGTGGTGATACAACATGTCTCGACTAGTAGGACACGACGAGTATGCCATATTCAACTAGGAGCGTCAACTCATCGTTTAGTTTGGCGATTTATTCGAGAGAACCATGTCGACTGCCAACGAATACGTGAAGAACTCCAATATTCCAAATAAGTCAATTGATTTGCAGACGGTCTTCCGAGCCACTTCGATCATCGCGGCAATCGGGGAGTCGCACGGCGACTTCAGTCGGTCCCAGATTTCCGCGACGACTGGTCTGTCGCGGTCAGCCATTCATAGAATCGGAGCCACGTCAGGCGTGCGTTCGAACCGTGCAATGGAGCTACAAGTTGGGGCGGCGCCGCTCCGCCTGGCACGCATGAAACGTTCGAGCTTCCAAAGAGTCGCCCTTCCTCATTGGGCAAAACTAAGCCCCGTTTTATGCAACGCGGTCGATCTCTGCGAGTTGATCGGTCAAACACTTACGTTGGGAGTGGCCGAGTGTGAAATCCGAGCCTCTTCGGTAATGCGTTTGTCATCGGGACGTAGCAAGTGGTGCCCGAGCCTGGTCGCCCGGTTGGGGACTCGAGTAGCCTGCTTGCGCATGCGCCTCGTGGGAAGAGTCGCAAGTGCAATTTTTGGGGACCGCAATGAAATTGATCTTCGGTGAACGGCCGTTCCACAACCTCTTCGTTCCAACTGTCCTTCCGTATGCCGCGGGCGGTTTCGATGTCGACGAGGCGGCGCTGCGGCGGTACCTCGCCTATCTGACCAACGATAAGTTCGTCGCCGAGGGCGTTGGGATCGTCATCAACTCGGAGGCCGGCGAACTCGTTTACTTGACCCGGGAAGAAGCGCGCCGCAACGTCGAGATCGCTGTCGAGGTGTGTGGTGGCCGCGTGCCGGTCGTGGCTGGTGTCGCCGGCCTTCGTCCTGAGTCGATGATCGAGATCGCCGCCGATGCGAAGGACGCGGGCGTCGATGGGCTCATGCTCCTCCCGCCGATGGGAGCAGTCGACGTCTCGGTCGGCTGGAACACTGTCCGCTACCCCGAAGTCTGGATCGACGTGGCCGTCGCCATCGATCATGCGGTTGATATGCCCCTCATCATGCACCCGGTAACGAACATGACGCCCGAATTCGGCCCGGGCTTCCCGGTCAACGGGGTCATGAAGATGGTGGAGACCATTGAGAACGTTGCCGCCTGGAAGATGACGTACAGTTGGCAGGGTTGGCACGTCGTCGCCCGCGCGCTGCGTCAGTACGAGCGAGACATCGCTCTGCTCGGATCCGGCGCCCGCTATTTCCACGAGGCGATCGCCTTGGGAATCTTCGATGGCGCGCTGACCGGATCGCTCAACTACTCGCTCGAACGCTCAATCGACCATTTCCGGGCGATCCAGTCAGGCGACCCTGATTCTGCGCTCAAGATCTGGGACAGCGGACTTCGCCAGTTGCAGGAGTTCATCTTCTCCGAGCCTTCGCGATTCCACGGTCGCTGCAAGATTGGTGGGTGGATCGCTGGTCATGTGCCGCATCCGTTCATGCGCCCACCGATGCCAAAACCGATGCCCGAGGAAGCTGAAACGATTCGTTCGCTCATGATCGCCTCCGGCTGCCCGGTGATCGACGAGGATCCGTTCCGAACGGTGCTCGCTGAGATTTCACGCGTCTGGTCTCGAGGTGCGATCGCGTAGTTATCCATGGTGAACCGATTGCGCTGCCCGGGACCGTGACTCGCGTCCGTTCGACGCGAACTAATCACCCGCTTAGACGCGAGTCAAGCTCAACCCCGCGCTTACGACAACTCAGCAACTTACGGCTGGCTGGTGGCCCGTCGTGGTGGAGATCGCGTTGGTTCGCTCTTCGTGTTACCCGCTTGAGCACACCAGCAAGACGGGTGACGATTTGAGACGTCCAGTCCCGTGGGACACCGATACGTTCGTAGTGCCGTTGAGCCTGTAGTTCAGCATGGTGGTAGAGGGCCAACCCCGCGAGAACC
>Ga0307374_10002763_pt1 | contig 30775 bp, 37 predicted proteins | sample OX3MG_FD_202532 | JGI IMG/M metagenome (GOLD analysis project Ga0307374, IMG submission 202532) | Soil microbial communities from Risofladan, Vaasa, Finland - OX-3 | ecosystem: Environmental > Terrestrial > Soil > Coastal area > Acid sulfate soil | place: Finland: Risofladan, Vaasa | collected... | reverse complement strand
GGACGGCGGCGCTCCGGCTTCAGACCGTGGCTTCGCCAACCTTCTTCCGGCCCGCCTGCCGGCGGCGCTTGTCGACGTAGAGGGCCTTGTCGGCCGTCTGATACATCGCCTGCCAGTCCATGCCCGATCGCCACGCGGCGATGCCTACGCTGAACTCCACGGCGATGGGGAGCTTGGCGGTGCGGTTGAGGTGCTCGAGGGACTGGCGGACGCGTGCGCTGACGTCGCGTGCATCGCGCTCGTCGGCCTCCGGCATCGCGACACCGAACTCGTCGCCTCCCAGGCGGCCGCACGTGTCGCTGGCCCGCACCGCCCGCTGCAGCTCCTGCGCGAGCATGCGAATCGCCTCGTCACCCACGTGGTGTCCGTACGAGTCGTTGATGCCCTTGAGCCCGTCGAGGTCGATCATCATCAGGGTCAGGCGGCGGCGGTGCCGGTCTGCCGCGGCGACCGCGCGGTCGATCGCACGCTCGAACTCTGGGCGGTTGGCGAGCCCGGTCAGGTAGTCGGTCCGCGCCTCCTTGGTGTGCTGACGCGCCCGGTCGAGCGCAACGGCGATCTGGTCTGCGACCGCCGCCACGAACTCGAGGTCGCTGGACTCGAATGTGCGCGGCAGGCGCGTGGCGACGGTCATCGCGCCCAGCAGCACGCCCTTAGAGCGAAGCTCGGCCCGGATGGCGCTCCACTCGCCGGTGATGCGGTCGACCCGCGACTCGGCCGGCCCCGACGAGACCTCGACCACTTTGAGGAGGCCCGAACGGCCCGACTCCGAGAACTCCTCCTCCTCGCCCGGCTGCATGCCAATGGTCTTGGCCAGCTTGAGCCGGGCTCCTTCGCGTACCCAGACCGCGCCCGCATGCAGGGCGAGCACCTTGAGCGTCTCTCGCAGGCCGACTTCGGCGATCTCGGTGACGTCTAGCGAGCGGCCGAGCGCCGAGGCGATGTGATACAGCCCGTGCAGCTCACTCTGGCGGGCCCGGTGGCGATTCTCCGTGAAGTCGAGGTAGCCGCGAATGAAGCTCGAGTTGAGGTGCTCGATGACGTCTCCCACCCGGCTCTGGGCAAGCAGGACGACCTCGTCGGCATACGGGCTGGCGTCCACCTCCTCCATCACCCTCGCCAGGACCGAGCGGCGGAACACCGAGAGCCCCTCCATCAGGGACTCGAGCGGAACGCCCTTCTCGGCGTAGCGACGGGAGGCCTCGCGTGCCACCGCGTAGTACTCGTTCCAGGGCACCTTGGAATCCATCCTCAGCGACCGGAACAGGATCTCCAGGAACAGGACCGAGGTCTTGACCAGCTCGTCGACGGAACCGTCCTTGTGGCCCTTCAGGAGCTCCGGCTCGATCGCCCGGACCGCTTCGGCGGCCACGATCCCGCTCTCGGCGACGTGCGCTGACAGCCTGTCGGCAAGGTCTCCCAGGAGGTCACTGGCCCGCTCAGTCATATCGGCGCACTATAGAGTGACGGATAGGCCTGCGCGAACCTGTGCGTCACGCTAATCAAATGTGTAAGAGGCAATGATGGCTACAGTCACCCGAGGATCGCTGGAGAAGATCGAAGAGCTGCTTGGGGCGGACGCCCAGGGACTGCTCGAACACAAGTGTCAGACGGTGCCCAAGGAGCAGCTTCACCTGCCCGGGCCCGACTTCATCGACCGGGTCTGGAAGGACAGCGACCGGCCGACACGGGTCCTGCGAAGCCTGCAATCGCTGATCGACCACGGCCGCCTGTCCGGGACCGGCTACCTCTCGATCCTGCCGGTCGACCAGGGCATCGAGCACACCGCCGGGGCGTCGTTCGCGCCCAACCCGATCTACTTCGACGGGGCCAAGATCGTCGAGCTCGCCATGGAAGGAGGCTGCAATGCGGTGGCCTCGACGTTCGGGGTGCTCGGCTCGGTGGCCCGCCGCTACGCCCACAGGATCCCCTTCATCTGCAAGATCAACCACAACGAGCTCCTGACCTATCCCAACCACGCTGACCAGATCCTTTTCGGGACTGTCAAGGAGGCGTGGGAGATGGGGGCGGTGGCGGTTGGCGCGACCATCTACTTCGGCTCGGCGGAGTCCGACCGCCAGATCCGCGAGATCGCAATCGCCTTTCATGAGGCTCACCAGCTCGGCATGGCCACGGTCCTGTGGTGCTACGTACGCAACAACGCCTTCAAGAAGGATGGGGTGAACTACGAGTCGGCAGCCGACCTGACCGGCCAGGCCAACCACCTGGGCGTCACCATCGAGGCCGACATCATCAAGCAGAAGCTGCCCGACACCAACCGCGGCTTCGAGGTGATCGGGTTCGCGAAGACGGTGCCGGCCGTGTACGACAAGCTGTCGACGGACCACCCAATCGATCTCTGCCGATACCAGGTGATCAGCAACTACATGGGTCGTGCGGGTCTCATCAACTCGGGAGGCGAGTCCAAAGGAGCGACCGACCTCAAAGAGGCGGTGCGCACAGCCGTGATCAACAAGCGAGCCGGAGGAATGGGTCTGATCAGCGGCCGCAAATCTTTCCAGCGTCCGATGAAGGAGGGCATCGAGTTACTACACGCAATTCAGGACGTGTATCTGAACCAGGCGGTAACGGTCGCGTAAAGCTCGCGTTTCTCGGCAGCGGCGCGGCGTTCTCGCCTGACCGCTACAACGGAGCTGTCGTGGTCGATGGTCGCCTGCTTCTCGATGGCGGCGCGCCGCTGCTTCCACACCTGCGCCGCGTCGGCGTGGAGGCGGGCGACATCGAAGCCGTCTTTTTGACCCACTTCCACGGCGATCACACCCTAGGGCTGCCTCCCTTCGTCCTGCACCGGGTGTTCGTCGACCAGCGGCCACTTACCTTCGTCGGGCCTGCCGGCCTCGAAGAAAGGCTCGAGGCCCTTTGGGCCGTGAGCTGGGGACCAGACTGGAGGCGCGTGATGCGTCCCAAGTTCAAGGTGAAGTACCTGACCGCACGCCCGTCCGGCAGGGTTGCCGGCCTCAAGTACGAGACGGTCAAGCTCGACCATGGCACGAGCGGTTGCAATGGATACCGCATCCACGTCAACGGGAAGGTCATCGCCTACTCAGGCGACACGGAGCCGACGGCGCCCCTGGACAAGCTGGTCGACGGCGCCGACGTCGCCATCGTCGAGGCGACCGGCCCGGGCGACGTGTTCAGCCACATGAGCTGGGAGGCGGCTGCCAGCTTGAAGAAGCGCCACCCCAAGACCCGCTTTCTCTTCAATCACGTTTACTCGGGCACGGTCCCCGGAGCCGTCAAAGACCTGCAGGTGCTCGAAGTCTGAACACCCCTACGAGCATGATCCCCGTCGTGGTCGGCGCCGTGGCGGGCGGCGTGGCAGGCGCGGCGGTGCTGGGCGTCTTCATCGGTCTCGGCCTTCTCTTGATGAGCCGCGTTTCCAGTCCGGTCCCCGTCATCGTGCTGGCGATAGCCGGCGCGTACGCGGGCTGGCTGCTGGGCGTGGTCGTCTTCGGCGCGGTGCGAGGCGCGGGCGACACCGGGCAGCAGGCGTGAGCCCCGACACTCCCTCGACGCGACCTCTCCTGGACAAGCTCGGCGTCAAGCCTGGTGCGAAGATCGCGATCGTGGATGTTGACGATGACTCCTTCCTGCGCCAGCTGCGTGGTCGCACCTCCGACATCGTTCGGGGCAAACCACGCACGCCATGCGACATGGTTTTCGTGGGCGCGACCAGCGCACGCGACCTCGTCCGCCTCGGCGACATGAAGACGTGGATCGAGCCCAACGGGGCGATCTGGGTCGTGCGTCCAAAAGGAGGCCGCGCGCCGATCTCCGACACGGACGTCATATCCGCCGGCCTGGCGGCCGGCTTGGTCGACAACAAGATCGCGAGCTTTTCAGACACGCATGGCGCGATGCGCTTCGTATTCCGACTGCGAGACCGCGCGCGGTGAGCGTCGACTTGCGATTCGCTGGCCCGTCCGACGTACCCGTGATCGCGGAGCTCATCCGCGGCCTGGCCCGCTTCGAGAAGCTCGAGGGCGAGGTCACGATGACCGAGGACCTGCTGGCGAAGAACCTGTTCGGACCCAGGCAGTACGCCGAGACGCTGCTGGCCGAGGAGGGCGGCGCCGTGGTCGGCTTCGCGCTTTTCTTTCACAGCTTCTCGACATTCCTCGCGCAGCCGGGCATCTATCTCGAGGACCTGTTCGTGGTCCCGGAGCAGCGCGCACAGGGGATCGGCCGGGCTCTCCTGGAGCGCCTGGCCCAGATCGCCCTGGAACGAGGATGCGGCCGGCTCGAGTGGGCGGTCCTCGACTGGAATCGGGCTGCGATCGGGTTCTACGAGCGGTTGGGCGCCACGCCCAACTCCGACTGGACGGTCTATCGGCTCACCGGCGATTCGCTGCTCGGCCTTGCCCGACAATAGACAGGAGATGGAACGCAAGGCCGCCGGCCCGGCTCGGCCCGACCAGTTCGCGGAGGTGGAGGTGCTGCACCCGAAGGAGCTCGACACCCATCCCGGGGATGCCATCGTCGCCTGGGCCGAGGGCCAGCTCGAGATCGCCCGCGCGATCCTCGACAACCCCGGTGGCGGCCTGCTGTTCGCCACCCAGACGATGGGTCAGGTCCGAGCGGGTCTGCACGAGCGCGACTCGGTGCGCTGGGAGTCCGTCGTCGGGACGCTCGAGCAGGCCGAGGACGCGGCTGTGCGCAGGGAGTTCGCCAACTGCCGCCGGCTGATCGACCAGGTCCTGGCCGGGCTCAGGAGCTAGAGGCAGCCTCCATCGTCGCCTCGAACCCGGCCGCGCCCGGGTGGCTGGCAAAAGGACCGATGCCGGGCAAGGTCACGCCCGCGTCCCGATAGCGGACGACGGCTTCGCGCACCTGCTGTGCGTCGCCGATGCCCGCGAGCTCGTCCATCATGCTTTCGCTGACCTCTCCGGCCTCGAGCTCTTCCTTGAAGCCGCTCGCGTCCATCATCCTTCGGTAGAAGGGCAGGCTCGCGTACCTGGTCACGGTCTGGCGGAAAACGTCCTGGCCGGCCCGGCGGTCCGTGGTCAGGCAGGCCGGGACCGCAGCGACCACCTCGAACCCGTCCAGGGACTTGCCGGCTTTTTCGCGACCCGCCCGCACTGCCGGGACGACGTGGTCCCGCACGTAAGCGGGCGAGCACATCCACAGCACCACGCCGTCCGCCAGCTCGCCGGCGAGCTCCAGCATGCGGGGGTTGAGCGCCGAGATCATGACCGGGAGGTCCGCTCTTCGCTGCCCTGAAAACATCCACCGGGCCGAGAAGTACTTGCCCTCGACATCGCACCCGCCGTCCCGCAGGCTGTTGCGCACGATGGTGAGGTACTCGCGCATCGCGTCCACCGGGTTCTCGAGGCGCATACCCCACATGCCCTCGACCGTGACCTTGTGGCTGATGCCAAAACCGAGGATGAACCTTCCGCCGGACATCTCGTCGAGCGTTGCGGCCATCTGCACCATCGCCGTGGGGTGACGCGTGTAGATGGGGAGCACGCCGGTCCCGAGCGTGACGCGCTGAGTCGCGGCCGCATATGCAGCGAGCACCAGCGACGCATCGCGGGCATCGGGCAGCTGCGTGGCCCAGACCGATTCGAAACCCAGCCTTTCAGCGGCCTGCGCCCTGGACACCGACTCCGCGAGCGTCCTGGCGGCGTTGTTGAAGACGGCAAGGCGAGCCATGTGTTCAGCAATATATCCGTATGACTTTTGCGCAGGCGCTGTTCATGGGCCTGCTGCAGGGCGCCAGCGAGCTGTTCCCGGTCTCATCTCTAGGCCACGCGGTCTTGATCCCAAGCCTGCTGCACTGGAGCTTCAAAGCGTCAGACCCTTCGTTTGTCCCGTTCCTCGTACTTCTGCACCTCGGCACCGCGACCGCCCTGCTGATCATCTATCGACGCGATTGGGTGGTCGTGATTCGAGGCTTCTTCACCGCCGCTTTGCGCGGCGAAATCCGGACCGACGAGGAGCGGCTTGCGATGCTCCTGCTCGTGGGAACCATCCCGGCGGCGATCCTCGGGGTCTTCCTCGAAAACCCGATCAAGCGCCTCTTCGCGAGCGCATACGAGGCAGCCGGATTCCTGGTGGTCAATGGCGCGCTGATGCTGGCATTCGAGGTCCTGCGCAGGCGCGCGGAGCGGCGGGCCACGCTCGAGCCGACGTCGCGGGCAGAGCAAGAGGAGCACTTCGCCCAGGCCGAGCGGATCAGCTTTCGGGCCGCGGCCCTCGTCGGCGCGTGCCAGGCACTGGCGTTCCTGCCTGGCATCTCTCGCTCGGGCGTCACGATCGGAGGCGGCCTGCTCGCGGGGCTGAGGCACCAGGAGGCCGCTCGATTCTCCTTCCTGCTGGCGACCCCGGTGATCCTGGGCGCCGGCCTCGTCGAGGTCCCTCAGCTCTTTGCCCAGGGCGTGCCCGTGGATAAATATGCAGCCGGAGCTGTGCTGGCGGGCATCGCAGCGTATGCGAGCGCGCGATTCCTGCTCCGATATTTCCGCTCCGGCCGGCTGGACCCGTACGGGTGGTACTGCATATGCGCCGGCCTCGGCAGCCTGGCTTTGTTACATTTCAACCTGTGAGGAGATCAAGCGCTCTCGCTCTGGGGCTGGTGGTTCTGGGGATCGTCTTCTTGATCATCGGCGTGCTCTACGCCTTGGGAGTGCTGCAGATCGCGGTCAGCGACCCGCATTCGCCACACCACTACACGCACCTGATCCTGTTCACCGTGCTGGCGGTGGCCTGCTTCGTGGCCGCCAACTTCGCCCGGCCGAAGGGCGGGATCTACGCCACCGACCGGCCAAAGCGGCTCTGACCTGACGGCCTAGATCTACCGGGCGGCGATCCTCTCGGGAACCTGCCGGCCGGTTCGGTCGCGTTCGCCCACCCTGACGTCCTCGTGGTACACGGCGTCCGCATTGACCTTCCAGGGGTCGAAAGTCGAGCCGGTGGCGATGTTCCGGGCCACGAGCAGCGCGGTCATCATCGAGTGATCCTGGTTGTTGTACTTGTGCATGCCGTTGCGCCCGACCAGGTGCAAGTTCGGCAGGTTCGACTGCAGGTAGTCGCGGATCAGATCGACCTTCGCCTGGTAGTGGTCGTCGTACACCGGGTAAGCCTTCTGCTGGCGGACCACCACGCCGTCGAACACCTCGACGGCCCGGCAGATGCCGAGATGGGCGAGCTCGCCGCGCGCCAGCTCGACGAGCCCTGCGTCGTCCATGGTCCACAAGCCGTCCCCCTCGAAGCAGAAGTACTCGAGGCCGAGACACGTCTTACCCTGGTCCGGGACCATCGAAGGGCTCCAGTTCTTGAAATTCTGCATGCGTCCGACCTTGACGCTCGGGTCGTGGATGTAGATCCAGTTGTCCGGGAAGAGGCTGGGCCGGTCGACCATGAGCGCCACGGTGATGAAATCCCGGTACGAGAGACTGTCGGCTGCCCGCAAAACGGCCTCCGGCGCAGGGGGATCGAGCCTCGAGATGAGCTCGCGGACCGGGATGCTGGATATGAACTCGGTGCCGGGGTGCTCCTCTGCCTGGCCGGAAGACGACTTCGTCACCACGGAGCGCACCCGGCCCCCGTCGTGGTTGATGCGCGAAACAGAATGTCCCAGCAGGACCGGGTGGCCTTTGTCGCGGCTGATGTCGGCGACCTTCTCCCACATCTGGCCGGGGCCCAGCCTCGGGTACCGGAACCGGTCGATCAAGGTCGTGACCACGTCGCCGCGATGAGCGCCTCGGCGGCCCGGTAGCAGCGCGCTCCGGATCACGACCCAGAGGTCCAGGCTCTTGATCCGCTGTGCAGCCCAATCAGCCGACAGCTCCTTGGTGCTGATCCCCCAGACCTTTTCCGTATACGTCTTGAAGAAGATCGTGTAGAGGCGCCATCCGAACTGGTTGCGAACCCAGTCCTCCAGGCTCTTGGGGTTCTTGACCGGTTGCACGCGGGCCCGCGCATAGCTGGCCAGACATCGGACGGCCTCCACCGGGCCGAGGTTCCACAGCGCGTTGAAAGCCTTGATGGGGTACGCAAAATATTTGCCGCGGTAATAGATGCGCGACAGGCGCCCGCGGCTCAGCATCTCGTCTCCGAGGATCTCGGTCCACAGGCTCTCGACCTCCTCGTTCTTGGAGAAGAACCGGTGGCCGCCGATGTCGAACCGGTAGCCCTTGTACTCGGCAGTCCGGGCGAGCCCTCCCACCTGCTTGGGGTCTTTCTCGACCACCGTGATCGCCACGTCATGCTTCATCAGCTCATACGCGGCCGTCAGACCGGCCGGGCCGGCGCCCATGATGACGACGTGTTTGCGCTCGCCTTCGGCGACCAAAGTGGCCACAGTATCAACCGGAGTAACTAGTTCAGCGGGCCTTTACTGCGAACTTCGTCGACTTTGACCAGCGCATCGCGCAGGCCTTTGATCCAGTCCGCCTGGTGCATCCCGACCAGCCGCACGCACCAGGCGAGGGCGTCGCTCCGGCTCCGGGCGACGCCGCCGGCGACCAGGGTGTCCAGGATCGAACGCTCTGACATTCGCAGCCGGGTCATCACCGGGACGCTGAGCGTCGTGAAAACATTCGTCTCCCCGCCGCAGCGGGCGCCCCACGCCACCTTGCGCCGGAACTCCCGCTCGGCCTCTCGGGCCAGCCGCACCCTGTCCCCGCGCGACTCCTCGCGGAACCGGTCGATCCGGGCCTGGCGCGCGGCGACCAGGTCGGAGTCGGACGTGGCCGCCAGCACCTCGATGTCGGCCAGCTGACCGACCACGAGGATCTCCTCGCCGTCGGAGCTGACCTCGGGCGGGCCGGCAAACCAACCGGACGGAATCCTGGCTGCGAACCAGGCGCGGATGTCCTCGGGCATCGATTACAACATTACTGCCCGAGGACCCTCCCCGTCCGGCTGTGCTACGCCGCCGCCTCCTGGGCCCTGGCTCCCAGGCCCTGGAGCTTCTCCACGATGATCTCCGTGCGGAATCGCTTCTGGCCAGCCGTGTCCTGCCAACTGCTGGTCTGGAGCCGGCCCTCCGCGTACATCAGGCGCCCCTTTTGCAGGTACTGGCCCGCGAACTCGGCCGTCTTGCCGAAGGCGACCAGGTGGTGGAACTCGGTCTGCTCGCGCGCGTTGCCGTCGTCGTCCTTGCCCGTGTACGTGTTGGTGGCCAGCCGGATGTTCGCGACATAGGTGCCCTTGGGCGTTGCCTTGACCTCCGGATCCGCCACCAGGTTGCCGACCAGAAAGACCTTGTTGACCATCGCATCACCTCCGTGAAATTGGGTCCAGGTTAGGTGCGGCCGGGGCGGGTTCCAACCCAGCTTGTTAAGAGGCCAGCCAGGCCACGGGATCGACCGCCCTCCCGTCAACCTGGACCTCCAGGTGGACGTGTGGCCCGGTGGCGCGCCCGGTCGAGCCCACCAGGCCGAGCTCCTCGCCGGGGCCCAGCCAATCCCCGCTCCGCACCCGGAACGCGGACAGGTGGCAGTACAGGATGCGTACGTGAGGATCGACCACCACCTCGACGAACATCCCGGCGCCTGCGGGGTCGAAGCCGGTGCGAGCGGTGCCCGCCGTCGCTGAGGAAACAGGTGTGCCGGTAGGGGCCGCCAGGTCGACGCCAGTGTGGATGTGACGGCCCGGGCAGAATGGGTCGAAGGGTTCCAGCTCGACGCTCGTGCATCCGAACTTCTGGCTGACCACGGCACCTTCGACGACGCCACCGAGCGGCAGCCTCACGTGAGGGGGCATTTGAGATGCGGCCACCACCCACATGAAGACGGCGGCCAGCGCGAGGGCCGGGACGCGAACTAGGGCGATCACGCCTTCGCGATGGCATGCTCGAGGTGGCGAAACGCCTCGGCGACCGTCGACTGGAGCTTGTGCGCCGCCTTCTCGGCACCCCCCAACGCGCCTGGCACCTTGAACACGAGCAGGAGCGAGGCCAGCGCGAACAGATGATGGATCGGCGTCGTGCCGTCCTTTTCCAGTCCGAACCCGACCGCGATCACGAAGAGCTGCGCGGGCTGCATCAAGAGGTTGGAGGTGAAGTTGGAAGCCCACTGCTTGGAGATGTGGTGGGTCTCCGGCAGCGAGAAGAGCAGACCGGCGATCGGCGCCGTGATCGCCAGCACGATGAGGATCGCGTAGCGCACCAGGTACGTGACCGCAAGCACGTCGTACCCCACTGCAAGGATCGCGGTGGTCACGATCTCCCAGATTCCGGCGCTCGGGCCGTAGATCGAATTCGCGAGCCAATCCGACGGGCTGTCGAGGGCGACGAAGCCCTGGATCACCGTGCAGACGGTGTTGGTGACGTCGACCACCGCCTGGAACAGCGGTAGCGAGAAGTTGATCAGGACCGCTCCCATTAAGAGGCGAGGAAGCAGGATCCGCGCTGAATACTGGGTGCGCAGCCCGTGGCCCCACATGATCCGGTAGGAGGCCCACATCGCGACCAGCACCAGCGCGCCATTGGAGACGATCTGGACCTTGGGCTCGAACCGCTGGATGGTGGCGTTGCCGATGAAGTCGCCGCTCGTCTCGAAATCCTTGGTGCTGAGGACGAAATCGAACCACACTTTGTCGAGGAGCCCGACGCTGTCGTTGAGCAAGAGGACGACGATGCTCGCGGGATGTTCGAACGGAGCGAGTATGTCGAGGACTTTGCCCAGGACAACGAGCAGGGACTGGATCTCTCCGAACAGCTGATCCATCGATCTACTTCGTCGAGGTCGGCACCGAGCTGGTGAGGATGGTCACCAGCGAGCTGGCCACCTCGACGCCGATAGTCCCGACCACGATGCGCTGGATCCACTGCTTGGCGGCCAGGGCCGACTTGGACTCCACCGCCGTGATCTTCCATATGAAGGCGAAGATGAACGCGAGGGCACCGATCGACCCGACCAGCGCCTGCCCGATGTGCGTCCAAGTGAGGATCAGGTCCTGAATCGGGGTGATGTCGGGTCCGGCGGCAAGAAAGATCATGTGAACCTCCAGGTGTTTTGAGGCGCACGTTAAGCACGGATCGACGACTGCGAAACCCCGCCTGTTAAGACAGCCGCCGCACCCGTCCCTCGACTCCATCCAGCAGGATCTCCAGCGCTGACTGGGTCGCCGCGCCGGGCTTGGACGCCTCTGAGGCGAAGCGAACCGCTCTTGTCGGCGCCGGGACCGTGTCCAGCTCCACCTGCACAGCGCCGCCATGAATGACGAGCTCATAACGATCCTTGGCGCGGGCGGCGCCCTCCTCACTCTCCCATCGGAAGTCGCCGATGACGGCTTGGACGGTGAGCTCGCCGAGCTTCAGCCTGAGCGAGCCTCCTTTCACCTCCGCCGCCACGGGCGCTCCAGCCGGACGGTGGAGCCTGATGCCTGCGACCCCGCCCGAGATCTCGATGGGAACCACGCTTTGCGGATGGGGCAAGAAGATCCCGACCTTGGCCGCGCCGCTGTCGAGCTTGATCTCCCGCACGTCGAGGCCACGAGCGTCGATGACGGTGTTCCACGTCGGGCCCTGGACCCGGATCCGCCACGGGTGGCGCGGGTTGAGCTCGATGTCAGCCCGACCCACGCCGCGCATCCTTCGTACCTTGACGGTGTCGCCACGGACCACCGCCGCGGGCGGTGTCGCCGGGTCGCGTGGAACTTTGACCAATGTGTCCATGTCGTCGCCTGCTCGCAGCGCCACGCCTCGGGACCCTGAGTCGACCGCGATCGAAGCCACCGCGCCGGTGGGCAGCGGCCGCTCGGTCGGGTGGGCACGTTCGGCGGCGACGTACGTCATCACCATCAACGCGACCTCCCGCGCCTCCGGACCGGGGAGGCCCGCGTCTTCGAGAGCGCGAACCACCCGGCCACTGCAACTGCTCCTAGACATGGCGGACGGGACCTCGAGTACGACACGCCCTGCGTCGCGCTGCGCGCCGAGCGCGCGTCGAAGCGCCGCCGCATTGGCGGAGACCACGGCCCGCCAGCCCGTGGCGCGAGGAGCGGTCACCCGATCCATGATCGACTCGGCCAGCAGCTCGACCAGCTCCTGGCGGTCCCTGACGTGCCAGTAAAGCGATGCCGCCTTCACGTCCAGCCGCTCGGCCAGGCGGCGCATCGAGAGCGCCTCCAGGCCCTCTGCCTGCATCAGCTCGAGGCCGGCGGCGGCCAGGCGGGTCCGCGACAGGCCCACCCGCGCGCCCTCGCCCCGATCCTGCCTTGCCACGACTTGCATCCTAACAGCGTTAGGGGTATTGTTGCGACGTCATCACCTAACATCGTTAGGGGTAAGTACAGGAGACGGCGATGCAGACAACCGAGGTCGGACGATGGCGGTTCAAGGGGCCGGAGATGGAAGGCGCGATCGCGCGCTGGTACGCCGGCATTCGCGGGTCGGAAAGGCAGATCGAGGTCTACCGTGGGCAGGCGGCGCAGCTGACGGGTGGCCTGCGGACGGGTTCCAGCGTGCTCGAGGTCGCTCCGGGACCCGGATACCTCGCGATCGAGATCGCGCGGCTCGCCAGGTTCGAGGTGACGGGGTTGGACATCAGTCGCACGTTCGTGGAGATCGCTGGCGGAAACGCAAGCAAGGCAGGCGTAACCGTCGCATTTCGACAGGGCGACGCGACCGAGATGCCGTTCGATGACGGCTCCTTCGACCTGGTCGTCTGCCAGGCCGCGTTCAAAAACTTCGCCAGGCCGAACAGCGCCATTTCCGAGATGTACCGCGTGCTCAAGGCGGGCGGCAGCGCAGTGATCGACGACATGAGCCGCGAGGCGACTCACACCGACATCGCCGAGGAGGTGCGGAGGATGGGGCTCGGCCGGGTCAGCTCGCTCACGACCACCGCGACACTCGAGATGCTCCGCCGCCGCGCCTACTCGCGCGCCCAGTTCGAGCTCCTCGCCCAGGCCAGTCCATTCAGAACGTGCAGGATCACCACGGCGGGCATAGGAATTCGCATGCTGCTGGCGAAGCGTGAGGTGGCCGTGGCCTAGATTTGTACGAGTGGCCAGGAAACTTGCCGAGTACGCGGCCAAGCGAGACTTCAAGCGCACTCCTGAACCGGGCGGCCGGGTGCCTCGTAAGGCTGCCCGGGCGCTCCGGTTCGTCGTCCAGGAGCACCACGCTCGACGCCTGCACTGGGACTTTCGGCTCGAGCGCGACGGCGTCCTCGTGTCATGGGCCGTGCCCAAAGGCGTCCCGCCCGATCCCAAGAAGAACCACCTCGCGGTCCACGTGGAGGACCATCCCCTCGGGTACATCGACTTTGCGGGCCAGATCCCGGCCGGCAACTACGGCGCCGGCCAGGTGTCGATCTGGGACCACGGCACCTACGACACCGAGAAGTGGTCCGAGCGGGAGGTGATGGTCGTCCTGCACGGCGAGCGCGTACAGGGGCGTTACGTGCTGTTCCGGACCAATGGCGAGAACTGGATGATCCACCGCATGGACCCCCCGCAGGACCCCGAGCGTGAGGCGATGCCCGAGAAGATCGAGCCGATGATGGCCAGGCTCGGTTCGGCCATCCCCAAGCCCGAAGCTCCGTGGGGCTTCGAGTTCAAGTGGGACGGGATCCGCGCGATGGCCTTCGTCGAAGGCGGCCGGGTGAGGCTGGTCAGCCGCACCGGCGAGGAGATCACGCCGCGCTACCCGGAGATCCACCCCATGGGCCGCGCCCTCGGGTCCAAAGAGGTCGTCCTCGACGGCGAGGTGGTCGCTCTCGACGAGAAGGGGCGCCCGAGCTTCGAGGAGATCCAGCAGCGGATGGGCCTCACCTCGGAGACCGACATCCGCCGGAAAATGAAGCTGGTGCCAGTGACATACATGGTCTTCGACCTCTTGTGGCAGGACGGCCACTCGCTGATGGCGCAGCCCTACACCGAGCGGCGCGGCGCCCTGGAGAAGCTGAAGCTGGCGGGCGAGTCATGGCAGACGCCGCCGTTCGAGAAGGGCGGCGGCCAGGCGATGCTCGACGCCAGCGCCAAGGCCGGGCTCGAAGGCGTGGTGGCCAAGCGCCTGGACTCCAAGTACGAGCCCGGAAGGCGGAGCGGCGCCTGGGTGAAGATCAAGAATCGCAGCCGCCAGGAGCTGGTGATCGCGGGCTGGCTCGAGGGCGAGGGCAAGCGACGCGGATACCCAGGGGCGCTGCTGCTCGGCTATTACGCCCAGGGGAAGCTGACCTACGCGGGCAAGGTCGGTACCGGATTCACGGATGCGATGCTCGAGAAGCTGGCGGGGCTGCTGAAACCCCTGGCCCAGGACAAGAGCCCATTCGACTCCGGCTCGCCTCCTCGCGCAGCGCAATTCGTGAGACCGAAGCTCGTCGGGGAGTTCGAGTTCGTCGAATGGACGCGGTCCGGCCAGCTGCGCGCGCCAGCCTTCAAAGGTCTTCGCGCCGACAAGCCGGCGAAGGACGTGGTTCGCGAGGGTGGCTAAAGAGACCTCGGTCGAGGTGCAGATCGAAGACCGCACCCTCAAGCTCACGAACCTCGAGAAGATCCTGTATCCCGAGGCCGGGTTCACCAAAGCGCAGGTCATCGACTACTACACGCGCATCGCACCGGCGATCCTCCCTCACACGCGCGACCATCCGCTGACGCTCAAGCGCTACCCGAACGGGGTCGACGCCGAATTCTTCTACGAGAAGAACTGTCCGAAGCACCGGCCGCCTTGGGTGCAGACCGCGACGGTGTGGAGCGGCGGCAACAACCGCGACATGTATTACTGCCTCTGCCAGGACAAGCCGACGCTGGTCTGGCTCGCCCAGATTGCGACCCTCGAGTTTCACACCTCCCTGTCACTCGCGTCGAACCTCCCCGAGCCTCGCACCATGGTTTTCGACCTCGACCCCGGGCCGCCCGCGACGATCGTCGAGTGCTGCCGCATCGGGCTCATGCTGCGCGACCTGTTCGCCGAGCACGGGCTCGAATGCTTCGCCAAGACATCGGGCTCCAAGGGCCTTCAGCTGTACGTGCCGCTTAATACGAAGGTCACGTACGTCGAAACCAAGGTGGTCTCGAAGGGCCTGGCGCAGCTCTTCGAGGAAAAGCACCCGGACCTCGCGGTGCACAAGCAGCTCAAGGAGCTGCGCACGGGTCGCGTGCTCATCGACTGGAGTCAGAACGACCAGTACAAGACCACCGTCAACGTCTACTCGCTGCGCGCCCGCGCACGCCCTACCGTGTCGACGCCAGTCACATGGGACGAGGTCGAGAAATGCCTCAAAGCGAAAGACCCCAGCCTGCTGGTCTTCGACTCCGACCATGTCCTCAAGCGCATCGACAAGCTGGGCGACCTGTTCGAGCCGGTGTCCAAGAAGAAGCAGAAGCTGCCGAAATCCCTGCTCGACGCGACCGGCGGAGCGCCGGCGCTGGACAAGATGGCCAACCGGCGGCATGGCGGAGGACGATCACGCCGGCCGCCCCCCCGATGACGCCCCGCGTCGTCATCGCGGGTGCCGGCTTCGGCGGCATCACGTGCGCCCGCGCCCTCAAGCGATCGCCAGTGAGCGCGCTCCTGGTGGACCGCAACAACTACCACCTGTTCACGCCTCTGCTCTACCAGGTGGCGTCGGCGCTTCTCGACCCGGGCGAGATCGCGCGGCCGGTGCGCGAGCTGATCCGCCCGTTCTCCAACATCGAGTTTCGCCAGGCGCGAGTCACCGGGGTCGACATGGAGGCCCGTATGCTCGCCACCGACCGCGGGACCATCCCCTACGACTACCTGGTCCTCGCCACCGGTGCGCAGAGCGACTATTTCGGCAACCAGTCGCTCGCCGAGCGCACATTTGGGCTCAAGGACCTCGGCGACGGCCTGGCGCTGCGCAACCGGATCCTTTCGCAGTTCGAGGCTGCCCAATGGACCACGGAGTTGTCGCGGCGCCGCGCCCTTCTGACCTTTGCGGTGATCGGCGGGGGGCCGACTGGCGTAGAAATGGCCGGTGCGTTGTCGGAGCTCATTCATCTCGTCCTCCGAAAGGACTATCGGACGCTCGACCTGACGGAGGTGCGCGTGCTGCTCCTGGAAGCCGCTCCGCAGGTGCTCGGCACATTCGTGGCACCGCTTCGCGAAGCCGCCCGGAGGTCGCTCGTGAAAAAGGGGGTGGAGGTGCTGCTCGGCGCCATGGTCGAATCGGTGGATGGGGACACCGTCCGCCTCGCCGGCGGCCGGGAGATCGCCGCGGGCACGGTGATCTGGACCGCAGGCGTCCGCGCCTCCGACCTCGGCGCCACCCTGGGCGTTCCGCTCGCTCGTCAGAAACGCGTGAGTGTAGGTCCCACGCTCCAGCTGCCAGGTCATCCCGACGTGTTCGTGATTGGCGACCTCGCCGGCGCCGCCGCGGGCGATGCCCTTCTGCCGATGCTGATACCGGTCGCCATGCAGGAAGGAAGGCACGTGGCGGCGACGATCGAGCACATGATTCGAACCGGTGGCGTCAGCGAATTCAGGTACAAGGACCCTGGGATCATGGCTACCATCGGGCGTAACTCCGCGGTCGCCGAGCTCGGCGCATTGCAACTATCCGGGTTCCTGGGCTGGATGATGTGGCTCGCGGTGCACCTCGTGAACGTGATCAGCTTCCGTAGCCGCATCCTCGTCCTGGTCAACTGGGCCTGGGACTACCTCTTCTTCAACCGCCCGATCCGCCTCATCGTCCGGGCCGGTGACGATCGCAGCGCCGCGGCCGGGACCGCGCCATGAGACGCGCGGTCTGCATCATCGTCGTGGCGCTGGCGATCTCAGCCTGCGGCGGCGGTAGTCCGTCGCCGAAGGCGGTGGACCCGGCACAGGCGCTGCGCGACGGCGCTGCCGCGATGGCCAAGCTCAACACCGTGACCGCAACCCTCAAGTTCACGAAAGGCGCGGTCACCTTCCAGGGTTTTACCCTGGCCGGCGCGAAGACCTCGGTGCGGCTGCCGGGCGACAGCGACACCACGTACACGGTCAAGGAGCAGGATCTGTCCCTGAGCATCGAGGTCGTGATCACCGGTGGTCACGTCTTCGTGCACGTCCCCTTCTCGACCTTCCAGGAGGTCACCGGCCCTGACGCGGCGGCCATCCCCGACCTGGCCAAGCTCTTCGACCCGTCCACCGGGTTACCGGCCGTCATCCCTGCCGGACAAACCCCCCGGTACCTGGGCCTCGACCAGGCGGGCGGTGTCAGCTCCTATCGGGTCAGCGCGACGTACACCGCGGACCAGGTGCACGTCATGCTCCCGCAGCTGAGCTCGACGGGCGCCGTGCAGGCCGTGATCTGGGTCGGCGCGACGGACCACCTGATCCGCAAGGCGACGCTCGACGGCGCGTTCGGCGACGGCGGCAAAGAGAGTTCGGTCGAGGTCGACATCGCGGGCTTCAACTCGGCGGTCAGCATCACGTCACCCTCGCCCTAGCCCAAGGCGAGCTCCGTGTCCAAGAGCGCCCTGCTCGGTCTGGCCGGCGCCGGACTGTTCGTCGCGGCGCTCGACGCATACGTGGTCGTGACCCTTCTGCCCGCCATGGCCGGCGACGTCGGCCTGAGCATCGATCAGCTGGAGAAGGCCGCGCCCATCGTGACGGGGTTCCTGGCGGGGTACGTGATCGCGATGCCCCTGCTCGGCGCCTATTCCGACATGCGCGGGCGCGCGCCGGTCTACGCGGCCTGCATGGCCGGGTTCGCGGCGGGGTCGGTCATCACGGCGACGGCCGGGCTGTGGAGCTTCGCCGGGCTGCCTTGGCTGGTCGCGGGCCGGTTCATCCAGGGCCTGGGCGGCGGCGGTCTGGTCCCCCTGTCTCTCGCCCTTGCCGCAGACCTGTACCGCGAGCGGGCGCGCACCATCGCGCTCGGCTCGGTGGCGGCCCTGCAGGAGGCCGGCAGCGTCTTCGGCCCACTCTACGGCGCAACGCTCGCATCGGCAGCGGCCGGTCTCGGAGGCTGGCGATTCGTGTTCTGGCTCAACGTACCGCTGGCGGTGATCTGCGGCGCCGGACTGGTGGTTGCATCGCGCCACGCGACGCCGCTGCGGGAGTCGGCAAGCTCTTCCGTCGACTGGGCCGGCGCGGCGCTGCTCGGGATCGGCCTCGGCCTGCTCGTCCTCGCCCTTTACCCTGACGATCCCGACCATCGAGCCGTCAACGCCTACTTCGTCCCCGCCTTTGCCGCCAGCGTGCTGTGCCTTGCGGCCTACGGCTGGCGTCAGCTCCGGCGCCTGGAGCCGCTGATCCCGCGCGAGCTTCTGCGAAGCCGCCTTTTTGCAGGCGCGTCCGTGGCCAATTTGCTCGTGGGCGCCGCCTTGATGGTCGCCCTCGTCGATGTACCCATCCTGGGGCGGCTGGTGTTCAGCCTCGACCAGCTCGGCTCCGGCCTGCTGCTGACGCAGTTCTTGGCCGGCGTCCCCATCGGCGCCGTCCTCGGAGGGATCCTCGCCGGGCGGATGGGCGCGCGTGTCACCGCCACAGTCGGCGTCGTGGTCGCCGCCGCTTCGTTCCTGCAGATGTCAGGCTGGACCGCGAACGAGCTGAGCCTTCGCTTCGGCCCGCTGCGGCAGGCCGACATTGCGCTCGGCGCTTGCGGCCTGGGTTTTGGGCTCGTCATATCGCCTGTCACGGCGGCGGTGCTCTCGCTGGCCCGCCAGCAGAGCCATGGGCTCGCCACGAGCCTCGTGGTGCTCGCGCGGACGATGGGCATGCTCATCGGGCTGTCGGCGCTGACCGCTTTCGGCCTGTACCGGTTCCACCAGATCCTGGGCACGCCCGTGCTGCACGGCACCGACATTCACTCCCAGGTCCGCGAGCTGGAGGGGCTCGTCGCCTCGGCCTTCCTTCAGGAGTACCGCGAGATCTTCCAGATCGCGGCCGGCATCTGCCTTCTGGCCGCGCTCACGATCGCGCTGACCCTGGATCCTCAGCGCTTGCGCGCGACGGCGATCAAGTAGGAGTGGTGGTACCGGAACGCGTCGTCGGGGTCTCCGAGGCTGTTCATGGCCGATTCGACCTCTGACTCGAGCTCGCTGCGATAACGGGGGCCGAGCGAATTGATCAGCGTGTAGGGAAGTGGGCCCGCTCCGGCCATGAGGTCGGTCCATTCGTGAGCGTCGCGCGCCCGGCCGCCCATGACCATCTCGGTCATACGGACCACCTCGAAACCGGCCGCCGCAAGGATCTGCGGCAGGACGTCCGGCTCGCCGAATCGCGACCGCTCCGAGCTGTAACGCGGCAGGCTCAGGTAGTGGCGCCTCGCGAGGGGGGCGAGGCCCTGGAAGAAGAGGTCCTGGGCGCGGGTGCTGAGGCTTCGCCTCTGGCATGAGACCGCCAGCCGCCCGCCCTGCCGCAGGACCCTGGCCGCCTCGGCGAGGGCGGCGGCCGGATCGGCGAAGTAGGCCAGCGCGTCGCCCATCGCGACCAGGTCGAAGGACGCGGGCCGGAAGACCAGGTCCTCGGCGGCCATCCCGAGGAACTGCAGCTTCCTGACGCTCCCCGCCCTGCGGTCTGCGCTCTTCTTGGAGCGGGCGATCGACAGCATCCGCTCCGAGAGGTCGATTCCGATCACGGCGCCGGGGCTCACCAGCGGGGCGAGCAGGTGGGCGACGAGGCCGCTGCCCGTTCCTACGTCGAGGGCGTGCTCGCCCTTCACCGGGGCCGCAAGGTCCACCAGCCTGGCGGCTACCCGGGCGTGCTGTCCGCCGGCCCAGGTGTCGTAGTCGGCCGCGACGCGATCGAAGAAGTCGACCAGGTGGTCGACCATCTCATCTGACGAATCCGGGTCCATCACGAAGGTGCCGCCTCGGATGGCCGCGGATGCCTCCGAGCACCTTTCACCTGGTTCCTGGAACGAATGGTCACTGAAACGCGCTCCAAATCCTGGGTCCCGGGTCGGGCCCGAGCCCTTCCTAGCCTTCCTCGTCGTCTGCCGGCACGCCTGTTACGATGCTAGCTCGCTCAGGTCCAGGCTCTGCCTGGTTACAAGGCGCAAGTCCGCTTGATTCGCAGAGTTGAGCAGACAGTATGGAAAGCACGATCAACGTAGTGGAGGATCCCATGGCCCAAGCTGACAAATCCGCGGCTCACGCGCAGGCGAGCGCTCAGAACGGGACCAACGTGGTAAACCTCGGCCCGCGCGACGTCCTGCAGGGGCGCCTCGAGATCCAGGGCGATCTCAAGATCCAGGGCAACGTGGAGGGCGAGCTCAAAGCGACGGGCGACGTGACCATCGACTCGACCGCGACCATCCAGGCCTCGATCGAAGGTTCGAACGTCAGCGTCAGAGGCCAGGTGACCGGCAACGTGACCGCGAAGCGGCGCTTGACCCTCGGCGGGTCGGGCCGCCTGAACGGCGACGTCAGGGTGGGCCGCCTCACCGTCGAAGACGGCGCCACGCTGAACGGGAACGTGACCATGTCTTCGGAGAAGAGCTGAAGGCCCACCGGCCCGCCCGCTGAATCAAACTCACGGGCGCTCAGCGCTCTGGATGGACGGCAGCACCACCGTTTCCAGATAGCGCTGGGCTGCATCGAGCGCGGTGCGAGTGAGCTGCCATTCGAGCTGCTCAAAACCCACCTGGTCGCGATTCAGAGCGTTCAGCCGCGACCGCCAGAAGGCTGAGTCGACGTTGAGGCCCGCCGCGGGACCTCGCGCTGCCGGCTGGACCCCGGCCGCGAGGTCCGGCAGAGCCGATCCGGCATCGCCGGTCGCGGCGGCGCTCGCGGAATCCCCCCTGGTGGCTGCGCTCGCGGGCGGTAGGGATGAGAGCGCCAGGGCCGGCCTCAACGCGGAGGCCACCATGCTCCAGGCCACCAGGATGAGGGCGATGACAAGGACCAGCTCGGAGATCACCATCCAGGTGAGTGGCTTGCGGAACAGGGTGCGCACGGCACCCATGTTCGAAGCGGCCACCCAAGATTGAAACCCAGCCTGTTAAGACCCCGACCCTTTCCAATCCGCCCGCCTGATGAGGCCGGCGATTCGTTAGGACGCGGTCTTCGACAGCTCGCGCAGCGCCGCCAATCCCCGGTCGATCGTCTCCAGCTTCTTGGGAAAGCTGAAGCGGACGTGGCGCCTCCCGAGCTCGGGTTCGTGATAGAAGCTCGACGCAGGCACCGTCGCGACTGCGGCCTTCTCGACTAGGTGACGCGCAAACACCACGTCGTCCGTGAACCCGAATGAATCGATGCCGGCCATCACGTAGTACGCGCCGTCGGGCGCGCTGGCCTCGAACCCACACTCGTTCAGCCCTGAGACGATCGCGTCCCGGCGCTCCTCGTAGTCGCGGAGCAGCCCGGTATAGAAGGACGGAGGGAGATCCAGCGCCGCCGCGATCGCAACCTGCAGCGGGTGGGCCGCGCCGACGGTGAGGAAGTCGTGCACCTTGCGGATCCCGGCCGTCAGCGGGCGCGGCGCGACCAACCAGCCGATCCGCCACCCGGTCACCGAGTAAGTCTTGCTGGCTCCACTGATCGTGATCGTCCGTTCGGCCATCCCGGGCAGAGTCGCCAGGCTGATATGCCGCCCGCGGTACACGAGGTGCTCGTAAATCTCATCCGTGATCGCGATGACGTCGTGCTCGATACAGAGCCCCGCGATCAGCTCCAGCTCGGCCTGCGAGTAGACCTTGCCGGTCGGGTTGTGAGGCGTGTTGATGACGATGGCCCGCGTCTTCGCGTTGAAAGCCTTTCGAAGCTCGTCCGGGTCGAACGACCAATCCGGCGCGCGCAGATCGACGTATCGGGGTGAGGCTCCGCTGATCACGCAATCCGGGCCGTAGTTCTCGTAGAACGGCTCGAAGACGATGACCTCGTCGCCGGGATCGACGGCGGCCAGCATCGCAGCGATCATCGCCTCGGTCGCACCGCAGGAAACGGTGACCTCGGACTCCGAGTCCACGTGCCGACGCCACGCCTCCGTCTGCTTGCGGGCGATCGCCGCCCGCAGCTGAGGCGCTCCCCAGGTGGTCGCGTACTGGTTGTATCCGTCCTTCAAGGCGCGCACGGCGGCATCGACGATCCTCGGGTCGGTCTCGAAGTCGGGGAACCCCTGCGCGAAGTTGACTGCGCGCTCCGCGCCGTTGAGCTGCAGGTTGAGCCGCGTCATCTCGCGGATGACCGACTCGGTGAAGCTACCGGCCTTCAGCGAGAGGCGTTCGGCTCCGCTAATGTCCCGGATCGGCACGCTCCAGGTGGATCTTGGTGCTCGAGCACGAGTAGCAGCGGGGCGGCCGCTCCAGGCTTCGCTCCCACCAGCCGCACACTTCACACGTCCAGCGGGTCTTGGCGAAGAAGTCGAGCACATCCGAACGGCTCAGCAGGCCGACCATCTTTCCGCCACGGATCACCGGCACTCGGCGTATGCGCTCGCCGATCAATAGGCGCGCTGCCTCGTCGATGCCGGTCTCCTCGGTTACCGAGATGACATGCGAGCTCATGATGTCCCGCGCCACCTTGCCCTTCTTGCTGAAGACGTCCGTCTCGGACACGATGCCGACCACGTGCCCTTCCGCCGAGACGACCGGTGCGCCAGTGATGTGTTTGGAAAGGAGCGTGCTGGCGATCTCGTCCAGTGGGGTGTCTTCGCGAAAGGTGATCACGTTTCGCGTCATCACCTCTTTGACGGGGATCATCAGTGCTGGAGCAGTGTAGCCACCGTATCCAGGTTGGCGTTGCCGCCGCTGAAGATCAATCCCGTGCGGCCGGCGGGCAACTTACCGGACAGGTACGCCGCCAGCGGCAGGGCGCCGGTGGGCTCGAGCGCCAGGTGCAGCCGCGACCAGGCCACTCGCACCGCCTCGGCGATCTCGTCTTCCGTCACGGTCACGATCTCGTCCACCAGCCCATGTCCGAACATCACCTCGAAGTTGCGCTCACCGACGGCCATCGTGCGCACGCCGTCGGCCATGGTGGTGGGCGCGCCCGGCAGGGTCTGAATGCGGTGGGACTTCCAGGTCTGGAAGGCGTCGTCCGCCTGCGCCGGCTCGACGCCGACGACCTTGATCGAGGGGTCGTGGTACCTGGCCGAGATGGCAGTGCCCGACAGGAGGCCGCCGCCACCGACCGGCGCCACCACCACGCGAAGGTCAGGCACGTCCTGCAGCAGCTCGGCGGCGGCCGTGCCCTGCCCATGAATGACGTCCCAGTCGTCGAACGGGTGGACCAGGGTCAGCCTGCGCTCCTCCATGACCTCGCGCATGCGCTGCTCGCGGTTGGCGAACGTGATCCCTTCCTGGATGACCTCGGCCCCCAGGGCCCGGGTCGCTGCGACCTTGGCCGGGTTGGCGTCCTCCGGGATCAGGATCAGGGCGGGCAGCCCGGTGGTCGCCGCAGCGAGCGCGACCGCCTGCGCATGGTTGCCGGAGCTGACCGCGATCACGCCCTCCGGCCTCGGCCCGCGCTCGAGCAGCGAGAGCACGGCGTTGAAGGCCCCCCGTGGCTTGAAGGACCCGGTGACCTGGAAGCACTCGGGCTTCAGCCGCAGCTCAGCGTCGAGGTCCGTGGTGAGCGCCTGCGTCCGGCGGACGTGCGGCCGGATGCGCTCGGCGGCCAGGCGGACCTGGGCGGCGTGCTCCTCGACGAACGCGCTCAAGCGGCGGCGGAGTCGGTCTCGACTGCCGGCAGCGGGGCGGCGGAGCGCTTGAGGTTAGTGAGGACGATGCCCACCAGTATCACCACCATGCCCATCACGATGACCGGGCTGAGCGTCTCGCCCAGCAGCAGGACGCCCCAGAAGACGGCGGTCACGGGGACCAGCAGCGTGACACCCGACGCGCGCACTGCTCCGAGCTGGTTCATGACGTAGTAATAGAGCAGATACGCGATCCCCGTGCCACCTGCACCGAGCGCGACCACGGCCGCCATCGACCCCCACGTGAAGTGGACTGAGGGTATCGACGGAGCCGCGATCGGGATGGCGAAGATGACCGTCGCCACCAGCTGCCCCAGGCTGACCTCGAACACGCTGACGTTGCGCATCTTGCGTCGCTGGTACAGCGCGTTGATCGCGTACGAAAGCGACGCCACCACCACGGCCATGGCGCCGAAGAAGCTGCCGGACAGACCATGCGCGGCGATCTCCGGCAGCACCAGGACGACCACGCCTGCAAAGCCAAGCAGGACCCCCACGTAGTTGACGAGGCTCGGGCGCTCGGTCGGCATGACCCAGTAGATCAGGACGGCGGTCCACACGGTCGTCGTCGAGTTGAGGATGCTCGCGAGGCCGCTAGTGATGTGCTCCTCGCCCCACGCGATGGCGATCCAGGGCACCACCGCGTTGGTGACGGCCATGATCGCGAACGAGGCCACGCGCGTCCTCCACCCCTCGCCGAACAGAGGCCTGGCCATTAAGCGAACGATCACCGCCAGCGCGAGGCATCCCGACGCTGAGCGCACCAGCAAGAGCACCGTTGGGCTCATGTCGTGGACGGCCACCTTGATGAGCAGAAAGGATGTGCCCCAGATCAGGGCCAGCCCGGCGAGGGCCAGGTAGGGAAGCAGCGTCGCTCGCCGGTCAGACACGCGTCGCCCACTCGTCGGACGACAGCACCAGCGTGACCGGACCGTCGTTCTCAATGCTGACCCGCATGTCCGCTCCAAAGCTGCCCGTGCCGGTCTCTATTCCACGCTCGCGGAAACGCAGCACGAAGACCTCGTACAGCTGCTGGGCGCGGCCGGGGTCGCCGGCCTTGAGCAGGCTCGGGCGCCGTCCCCTGCTCATGTCCGCAAACAGCGTGAACTGCGACACGATCAGGGCCGACCCGTGCACGTCGACGAGGCTCAGGTTCATCCTTCCCGCCTCGTCGGCGAAAACGCGCAGGTCGATGATCTTATCGGCAAGCCTGCGCACGTTGTCCTCGTCATCATCGGGGGCCGCCCCTACCAACAACACGTATCCCGGCCCGATGGTTGCAGCGCGGCGCTGGCCGGCTTCGTCCCAGGCCACCGAACCCGAGGCCACCCGCTGGGCCACGACCCTCATAGCTCGTTCCTGTGCCCGGGTGGCCTGAAGGCCGGGTTCACCCCGGCCGTCCCCATTCGCTCTGTTTCATAACGCCTCCCAATCGTCGCGAGGATTCCCCAGGTGGGGGTCCCGCGGGGGAGGACCGCAGTCCTCACCCGCGCCTCAATCGATCTTGGGGCCGAAGTGAGGCTCGGCGTGAATCAGCGAGTCGATGTAGCGGAATCTCTCGTAACGGTGCTGCAGGAGCTGCTCGACGGGCTGCTCGAGCAGAGGCGCCAGGTGCCGCTGCAGCGCCTCGTCAAGAGCGCCCGCCGCCGCGTCGTAGTCTGCGCTGGCACTGCCTTCCGGCTCCGGCACCACCTCTTCGACGACCCCCATCGCGATGAGGTCGCGCGAGGTGAGCTGGAGCTGCTCGGCCGCCTCGACCTTGCGAGAGTTGTCGCGCCAGACGATCGACGCGGCGGCCTCGGGAGATGCCACCGAGTAGATCGCGTTCTCGAGCATGATGACCCGGTCGGCCACCCCCATCCCAAGCGCGCCGCCGCTGCCGCCCTCGCCGATCACCGCGGCCACTATCGGCACCGGGATGCGGAACCATTCCATGATCGCCTGCGCGATCGCGGCGGCGATGCCGCGCTCCTCGGCGCCGGCGCCGGGATAGGCGCCGGGGGTGTCGATGAGCGAGATGATCGGAAAGCCGAACTTGGCGGCGTGGTGCGCGAGACGGACCGCCTTGCGATAACCCTCCGGATGCATCATTCCCCAGTTGCGGGCCACCCGCTCTTTGAGGCTGCGGCCTTTCTGATGGCCGAGGAACACGGTCGTGCGGCCGTGAAAGGTTCCGACACCCGCGACCAGGGCCGGGTCGTCAGCCGAGAGCCGGTCGCCGTGCAGCTCGATGAAGTCGGGCGCGAGGCGCCGGATGTAGTCCAGGGAGTACGGACGGTCCTGGTGCCGGGCGAGCTCGATGACCTGCCAGACGGTGAGCGGGTTCGGAGTCATTTCCTCTCGGGCGCTCACGCGTGCATCTCCAGGAGGCGTGCGAGCAGCGGCCGGATCTCGGTCCGAGGCAGCACCACGTCGATCTGCCCGTGGGCGAGCTGGAACTCCGCGCTCTGGAAGCCCGGAGGCAGGTCTGCGTAGGTCGCCTGCTTGATGACGCGCGGCCCGGTGAACCCGATCGCGGCGCCGGGCTCGGCGATGTTGATGTCGCCGAGCAGAGCCAGCGACGCGGCGGTGCCTCCGAAGGTGGGGTCGGTAAGCACCGAGAAGAACGGCACCCCGGCGGCGTGGAGGCGCCCGACGGCGGCGTTGACCTTGGCCATCTGCATCAGCGCGAGCACGCCCTCCTGCATGCGCGCGCCCCCGGACGCGGTGACCAGCACGTAGGGCACGTGCGACGCCGCGGCCTGCTCCATGCCGCGGGCCAGCCTTTCGCCCGCGACGATCGAGAGAGTTCCGCCCACGAACCCGAAGTCGAAAGCGGCAAGCCAGATGGGATGACCGGCCAACGTGCAGGTGCCGGTGCGAACCGCCTCGTTCAGGCCCTCCTCGAGCAGCTGCTCGACCACCTCCTGGTACGGCTTTGGAACCCTCCAGTTCAGGAGGTCGTGCGAGCGCACGTCGGCCCAACGCTCGTTCCACGATCCCTCGTCGGCGATGAGCGGGATCCAGACCTCGGCGGCAAGGCGGAAATGGTGTCCGCACCCGGGGCAGACGTAGTTGTGTTCGCGCAGCTCATCCACCTGAAGTCCCACGCCGCATCCGGGGCAGTTGGTGGGCAGGAGGACCTCTGGCAGCGGGCCGCCCTGGATGGCGACCTGCCTGGGGCCGTCGGCGATCACAGCGACAGGCCGCCGTCCACCGCGAGGACCTGGCCCGTTATGAAGCCCGCTCGTTCCGAGCAGAGGAACGCGACCGCGGCGGCTACGTCATCGGCGGTGCCTTCGCGTTTGATGGGCGTGAGCTTGACGAGCTCGCCGACCATCTCGTCCGTGAGGGATCCCGAGGTCAACTCGGTGCGGACGTAACCGGGCGCGACCGCGTTGCAGGTGATGCTGCGCGAACCGTACTCGCGCGCAACCGATTTCGTGAATCCGATCAGGCCCGCCTTGGCGGCGGCGTAGTTGGACTGGCCGGCGTTGCCGGTGAGGCCGACGATGCTCGAGATGTTGACGATGCGGCCCCAGCGGGCCCGCATCATGCCGGACATGATGGCCGCGCGCGTGGTCGCAAACGCCGACATCAGGTCGGTGCGGATCAGCTCCTCCCAATCGGCCGGGGCCATCTGGATCAGCAGCTTGTCCCGCACCGCCCCGGCGTTGTTGACGAGGACGTCCACGCGCCCGATGGCCTTGACCATCGCCTCGACCTGGGCCGGGTCGCTCACGTCGGCCTGATGCGCCGTGGCGTTCGGCAAGGAAGCGGCGGTCTCCTCGGCGGCGGTCTTGTCGGCGCGGTAGTTGACGACCACCCTGGCTCCCATCTCGGCGAGGGCCTGGCTGATCGCGCGACCTATGCCCTTGCCGCCGCCGGTGACCAGCGCCGTCTTCCCGTCGAGGTCTCCCATCAGCTACGGCCGCCTCAGCCGGCGAAGTCGATGAAGAGCTCTTCCGCGTTCCAGGTGTCGACACCAGGTATGTGCTTGGCGGCCAGGCTCGCGAGCACGCGGCCTGGGCCGAGCTCGACGACGGTCTTGATCTTCATCGCGCGCATCGAGACCATGGTCCGCGCCCAGTCAACCTGCCGCAGCATCTGGAGCCGGAGCTCGTCCTGGAGCGCCGCGACGGTGCGGAGGGCCTCGCCCGAGGCGTTGGCCAGGATCGGGATGGACGGCGCCTTGATCGGCAGGCGGTCGACGACTTTGCGGAACGCGGCAGCGGCAGCCTCCATCAGCGGGGTATGCGCCGCGAGCGGGATCGTGAGGATGAGGGCTCGCCGCGCCCCGGCCGCGATGGCCAGCCTCTCGGCCTCCTCGACCGCCGGGACCTCGCCTGACAGCACGAACTGGACGTCGGCGTTGCGATTGGCGATCCACAGCTTGCCTTTGGCGGACGCCTGTTCACGGATCAACTCGACCTGGGTTTCTTCGAGGCCCACGATCGCGATCATGCCGCCCGGCTGCTCGTGGGCCGCCAGGGCCATGATCCGGCCGCGCTCCTTGACCAGCAAAAGGGCCGTCTCCCACGGGATCGATCCCGCGGCGGCGAGCGAGGCGATCTCGCCCAGGCTGTGGCCCGCCGTCACGCTGACGTTCTCGAAGCCATAGCTCTCGCGCCAGACCTCGTACGCGGCCCAGCACACGGTCATCACGCAAGGCTGGATGACATCGGTGCGGTTCAGCTCCTCCACAGGGCCCTCGAAGCAGAGCTTGCGCACCGGCATCTGCAGCACCTCTTCCGCCCGCTCGAACACGCGGCGGGCCGCCGGGTAGCGGTCGTGCAGGTTCCTGCCCATGCCTGGCTTCTGCACCCCTTGTCCGGGGAACAACAGGGCGATCGGACCCGCCAAACTGATCACAGACCCCTCCTCAGGGAAGGAGAGCAGGCGCGCTTGCCCGGCCGCAGGCCGGGACGGCTTTGCCGACGCGCCGATAAGAGGAAACCGGCAGGTTTCCTCTCATAAGTCTTTATGCCCACGTCATCGTCCCTATGCCCACTTGAGGAGGGTCGCTCCCCAGGTCAGGCCTGATCCGAAGCCGGCGAGCAGGACATGGTCGCCAGATTTGATTCGACCGTTGCGAACGGCCTCCTCCAGCGCGATCGGGATCGAGGCGCTGGACGTGTTGCCGTACTCGTCGATGTTGATCGCGACCCGCTCGAGAGGCAGACCGATGCGTCGCGCGGCGGCGTCGATGATGCGGAAGTTGGCCTGGTGGGGGACCCAGAGGTCGATGTCCTCCATCGCCACTCCAGCCTTGCTGCAGACCTCGTTCGCCTGCCTGATGAAGATGTCGACCGCGAACTTGAAGACGTCGGGTCCGACCATCTCGATGTAGGGGTGCGCATCCTGGGCCGCGTAGGCGCCCTTCTCGATGTTGCCGCAGGTCACCTGCGCGTAGCCGCGCCCGTCCGATCCGAGACACCAGCTGAGGAAACCAGCTCCCTTCGGCGCCGGTCGAACGACCGCAGCGCCGGCGCCGTCGCCGAAGATCACGGCGGTGCCACGATTCCCATAGTCGAGCATCCGTGACAGAACCTCGGCGCCGATCACGAGCACGTTGTCGGCCCGCTCGGTCGCAATGAACGAGTCTGCGATCGACAGGCCGTACATGAAGCTGGTGCAGGCGGCCAGCGTGTCCCACGCCACGGCGCCCGGAGCGTCGAGCGCGTCCTGGATGCGACATGCGATGGACGGGAACGGCCCGTCCGGTGACGACGTGCCGACCAGGATCATGTCGAGGTCCTCGGCCTTGATGCCGGCGGAGTCGAGCGCGGCGCGCGCGGCCTTGGTGGCAAGCTCCAGCGTGGTCGTTCCAGGCTCGGCGATATGGCGCTTGTGGATTCCGGTCCGCTCCCTGATCCACTGGTCCGACGTGTCCATCATCTTCTCGAGGTCGAAGTTGGTGATCACTTTCTCGGGCGCGTAAGCGCCGACGCCGGCGATGGCGCTGGGCCTTCCGTTGGCCTTGAACGAGCGCAGCGGTACCGCGCCCGACCGCGTGCGGTATGCGTTGGTTATCGCCATCTCAGCTCAGGCCTCTAGCCGCTCGGCGGTCTTCTGCTCCAGGAACTTCCACAGATCGCCGATGGTTTTCATCTTCTCGAGCTCCTCTTCGGGCAGCTCGACGTCGTACTTGTCCTCCACGGCGGCGATGAGTTCGACGAGGTCGAGGGAATCCGCGGCGAGGTCTTTGGCGAAACTCTTGTCGAGCTGCACCTGGTCCGAATCGACCCCGAGGATCTCACCCGCGAGGTCCTGGAGCTCTTTGAAGACGAGTTGGGTTGGCATGGCTAACTCCTGATTAGTTGATGGCCTTTGGGCCTTTGATGACGAGGGTCGCGTTGTGGCCGCCGAAGCCGAACGAGTTCGACATGGCCACCTTGATGTCCGCCTTGCGCGCCTTGTTGGGCACGTAGTCGAGGTCGCACTCCGGGTCCGGGTCGTCCAGGTTGATGGTGGGCGGCAGCAGGCCGCGGTCGAGCGCGAGGATGCACGCAGCGGCCTCGATGGCGCCGGCGGCTCCGAGCAGGTGACCGTGGACCGACTTGGTCGAGCTGACCGCGAGCTTGTGCGCGTGGTCGCCGAACACCGCTTTGATGGCCTTGGTCTCGGCGAGGTCGCCCAGCTTGGTCGAGGTCCCGTGGGCGTTGATGTAACCGACGTCGGACAGCTCCACTCCGCTCTTCTCGAGCGCGCGCCGCATGGCGCGGATCGCGCCCTTGCCCTCCGGCTGTGGAGCGGTGAAGTGGTACATGTCGGCGCTCGCTCCATAGCCGGCGATCTCGGCGAAGATCTTGGCCCCGCGCTTTTTCGCGTGATCCATCTCTTCGAGGACGAGCATCACGGATCCCTCGCTCATGACGAAGCCGTCACGGTTGATGTCGAATGGCCGGCAGGCTTTCTCGGGCTCGTCGTTGCGTTCGCTGACCGCCTTGATCTGGCTGAACGCGCCCATCGTCAGGGGCGTGATCGTCGCTTCGGAGCCGCCGGCCAGCATCGCCACCGCGTCCCCGCGCTTGATGATCTCCGAGGCTTCGCCGATGCCGTGCGAGCCCGATGCGCACGCGCTGACGATCGCGTAGTTCGGACCCCCGGCATGCGTGTGGATCGCGACGATGCCGGCGGCCATGTCGGCGATCATCATCGGGACGGTGAACGGGCTGATGCGCCTGGGGCCTCGTTCCATCAACTGCGTGTGGCTCTTCTCGATCTCCTCCA
>Ga0307374_10002761_pt1 | contig 30782 bp, 24 predicted proteins | sample OX3MG_FD_202532 | JGI IMG/M metagenome (GOLD analysis project Ga0307374, IMG submission 202532) | Soil microbial communities from Risofladan, Vaasa, Finland - OX-3 | ecosystem: Environmental > Terrestrial > Soil > Coastal area > Acid sulfate soil | place: Finland: Risofladan, Vaasa | collected... | reverse complement strand
GTCGCGGCAGACGACTAGACACCAAGGCGCCAAGGACACGAAGGGCGCGCGAAGTGCGCCGGACAACACACCAGCGGCGCCGGGGCGAGCCGCGCGCCGCCGGTGCGCCTTGGTGTGCTTCGTGCTCTTGGTGGTTCCCCTTCACCTTCTTCCTGACGGAGGCGTTCGCCGGGATGAGCGGAAGGAAGGGGGCGCGCCGCGTCAGAACGCCAGCGCCCTTGCCTCCTTGACGTGCGGCAGGGCCTTGATCCTGCCGATCAGGGCGGCGTCGGGGGGCTGGTCGACGCCGACGAGGGCGATGGCGTCTTCGCCGGCGGCGACGCGGCCGAGGTTGAAGGTGGCGATGTTGACGCCTGCCTGGCCCAGCAGCGCCCCCAGGGCGCCGATGAAGCCGGGCTTGTCGAGATTGTTGACGTAGAGCATTGCCGGGGCGAAGGCCGCGTCCAGCTCCATGCCCTTGACCTCGACGATCCGCGGCGCGCCGGCGATCACCGTGCCGGCGAACGAGCGGCGGCCCATCTCGGTGGTGACGGTGATGCGGATCAGGCTGTCGTAGACCGGCGTCAGCTCCTGGCGCGATTCCGACACGGTGACGCCACGCTCCCTGGCCACCGCGGGCGCCGAAACCATGTTCACCTCGGCCAGCATCGGCCGCAGCACCCCGGCGAGCGCGGCGGCGCTCAGCGGCCGCACGTTCAGCTGCGCCACCTGCCCCTCGTAGGCGATATCGACGCCCTTCAGGCCGACGTCGACCATCTGGCCGGCGAAGACGCCCAGCCGCTCGGCGAGCGTCACGAAGGGCTTCAGCTTGGGGGCCTCGTCGGCGCTGACCGAGGGGCTGTTGAGGGCGTTGGTCACCGCCCCGGTGAGCAGGAAGTCGCTCATCTGCTCGGCGACCTGCAGGGCGACGTTCTCCTGCGCCTCGTTGGTCGAGGCGCCGAGGTGGGGCGTCGCCACCAGATTGGGCGCGCCGAAGAGCACGTTCTGTCTCGCCGGCTCCTCGGTGAAGACGTCGAACGCCGCCCCGCCGACGTGGCCGCTCTCCAGCGCCTCGCGCAGCGCCGCCTCGTCGACCAGGCCGCCGCGGGCGCAGTTGATGATGAAGACGCCCTTCCTGGCCTTCGCCAGCGCCTCGCGCGAGAGGATGTTGCGGGTCTTGTCGGTGAGCGGCGTGTGCAAGGTGATGATGTCGGCGCGAGCGATGAGTTCGTCCAGCTCGACCTTCTCGACGCCGATCTCCACCGCCCGTTCGGGGGAGAGGAAGGGGTCGTAGGCGATAACGTGCATCTTCAGGCCGTTGGCCCGGTCGGCGACGATGGCGCCGATGTTGCCGGCGCCGATGAGGCCCAGGGTCTTGCCGTAGAGTTCCACGCCCATGAACCGGTTCTTCTCCCACTTGCCGCCTTGGGTGGAGGCGTCGGCGGCGGGAAGCTGGCGGGCCAGCGCGAACATCATCGCGATGGCGTGCTCGGCGGTGGTGATCGAGTTTCCGAAAGGCGTGTTCATCACCACGACGCCGGCGGCGGTGGCGGCGGCGATGTCGATGTTGTCGATGCCGATCCCGGCGCGGCCGATCACCCTCAGCTTCCTCGCCGCGGCGAGCACGGCCTTGTCGGCCTTGGTGGCGGAGCGCACGGCGAGGCCGTCGTAGTCGCCGATGATCTTCAGAAGCTCGTCCTTGGCGAGCCCGGTGCGCACGTCGGCCAAGACGCCGCGCAGGCGGAAGATCTCGACGGCGGCGGGCGAAAGCTGGTCGGCGATCAGGACTCTGGGCTGGGTCATGGGGATTTCCTCGAATGAAGCATGGGCCCTGCGCCGCGTCGCGGGCGCGAAGGGCCGGCAGGGCCTCGGGCGTCAGGCGGGCGACAGCTCGGCGGCCAGGCCGGCGTAGGCCCAGTCGAGCCAGGGGGTCAGAGCGCGCAGATCCTCGCAATCTACCGTCGCGCCGCACCAGATGCGCAGCCCCGGCGGGGCGTCGCGGTAGCCGCCGATGTCGAGCGCCACGCCCTCCTTCTCCAGGAGCGCGGCCAGACGCTTGGCGAAGTCGCCGCGCGCCTCGTCCGGGAGCGCGCGCACCTGCGGCGAGACGATGCCGAGGCACACCGAGGTGTTGGAGCGGATCTTGGGGTCCGCCGCGAGGAAGCCGGCCCAGGAGGATTTGGCGACCCAGTCCTCGAGCACCTTCAGGTTGGCGTTGGCCCGGCGCTTCAGCTCGGGAAGGCCGCCGATGGAGGCGGCCCACTTCAGCGTATCCAGATAGTCCTCGACGCACAGCATCGAGGGCGTGTTGATGGTCGAGCCCTCGAAGATTTCCAGGTTGACCTTGCCGGCCTTGGTGAGGCGGAAGATCTTGGGCACGGGCCAGGGCGGCGAATAGGCCTCCAGCCGCGCCACGGCGCGGGGCGAGAGGATCAGCACGCCATGGCCGGCCTCGCCGCCAAGCGCCTTCTGCCAGGAGAAGGTGACGACATCGAGCTTGGGCCAGTCGAGGTCTTGCGCGAAGCAGGCGCTGGTGGCGTCGCAGATGACGAGGCCGGCGCGATCGGCGGCGATGAAGTCGGCGTTCGGCACCCGCACGCCCGAGGTGGTGCCGTTCCAGGTGAACACCAGATCGGCGTCGGCGCGCACCCGGGCGAGATCCGGAAGCTCGCCGTAGGGCGCGTCCAGCACCTCGGCCTCCAGCCTGAGCTGCTTGACGACGTCCGTCACCCAGTCCTTGCCAAAGCTCTCGAAGGCGAGGAGCTGGACCGGGCGCGGCCCCAGCAGCGACCAGAGCGCCATCTCCACCGCACCGGTGTCCGAGGCCGGGACGATGCCGATCAGATAGTCGTCGGGAACCTCGAGCAGGGTGCGGGTCTGGTCGATCGCCGCGCGCAGCCGGGCCTTGCCGGGCCTGGAGCGATGCGAGCGGCCGAGCACCGCCGATCTCAGGTTTTCAGGGGACCATCCGGGGCGCTTGGCGCAGGGGCCGGACGAGAATTCGGGACGGGCCGGGCGCATGGCCGGCCTGGCGAGGCTGTTCACTTGATGTCTCCCATCCTTGCAGATGGGCGGCGCCCCGTTGGGAGGGCGTGGCCCGGCGCGCACAAACCCCAGTTCGCGCCGCGAGGCAAGGCAGTTTTGCTAGGCGTGCGCCGCGAATCTCTGACGCCTGGCCTGGAGTTCGGCCTCCTCGCGATCGAAGAGCACGCGCCTGCGGATGGCGAGCGCGGTCCCGACGACGATGCAGATTGAGATGCCGAGAGTGTCGAGATTATTGATCCAGGCGTGCAGCAGGTCGGGTCGGCGCTCCATCACCAGATAGTAGGCGTGCAGGCTGAACTGGGTGGCCTGCAGCAGCATCGTCACGCCAAGCCAAATGCTCGCATAGCGCACGGCAAGCAGGAGTAAGCCGATCGCCCAGGCGAAGTCACCGAATAGCTGCAGCACCTCGCTGGTGTGGGTGATCAGAAGTAGACGGCTGAGCGGCAACACTACTGCGTTGACGAGGTTGAGAACGCCGGCCACGCGCGCCGCCGTGTCGCCCTTCCAGATCGCGAAGGCTCCGGACGCCAGCGTCCCTATCAGCAAGAGTAGCGGCAGAAGGGTGTACATGCGAATTGCGCCTCTAACAGGACGTTAAAGGCGCAAAACGGTTAAGATATAACAACCTTGAGAGGTCAGGCCACTTCGCGCAGGCTCGCCGTCTCGGGCTCGGCCTTGTTCTCGATGTCCATCCGCGTGCGGATGCCGATGCGCAGGCGCAGTTCGTCGAGTTCGCCGTGGGCGTCGACCATGGCGGTGCGGGCCTGGGTGAGGGCGGCGATGGCGGCGGCGATCCTGGCCATCGACGGATCGGTGGCGACCGCCGACACGTTCAGTTCCTGACGGCCGCGGATCATCTCGCCCATCATTTCGGTCGCCTGCGTCAGCGCCGCATCGACCGCTGCTTCGGTCGCGCGCAGCTTCGTCGCCACACGCCGTGCAACCAGAACTTTTTCCACGTCTCTACCCCTCCAAAGCCCCAAGGTATGATTCATCCTAAACGAAACCTTACCGGGTGTTCAAGCGATAAGCGCTGCCGTGGAAGCGAAGCGTTAGGAATGCAAAGCTATAGGTCTGCAAGCCTGCGGTAGAGCCGCACGCGCCATTTTAGCCGGGCCGGGGATGCGAGAGCGAAACAGGCCGCCGTTCCAGGCGCGGGTCGCCAGCGTCGCGATCATGACCACGGTCGCGGTGCTGGTGGCCGCCTGCGTCTCGTTCATGGTGCAGCAGTGGAGCGTGGCGCGCGAGGAGGCGCGCGCCTCCGACCAGGTGCTGGCCAGCGTCATCGCTTCGGGACTGGCCTCAGACCTCGCCAGCGGCGACGCCGCCGCCGCCCAGCGCGATCTCGCCGCCGCCGGCGCGTCGCGCGACCTGGTGGACGTGCGGCTCGCCGACGCCGCCGGCCGGACCATCGCCTATTTCGCCAACCGGGCGCCGCGCCCGGGCGATGTCGGGGCCGGTCGCCTCGACGTCGTCAAGCACGACGTCGGCGCCGGCGGTCGCGCTGCCGGTCAGGTGATCCTGCGGGCCACGGAGCCGACCATCGCCTCGCTGCTGCCGCGGTTCCTGGCCCTCACCGGGGCGCTCTTCTTCGGCGCCAGCGGCATCGCCCTCTTCGTGGCCCAGAGCCTGTCGCGCCGCGTCACCGCCCCGATCGAGCGGCTTTCGAAGGCGATGTCGGAGGTGGCGTCGAGTGGCGAGTTCGCGCTGATGGCGCTGCGCGAGGCCGACGACGACGTCTTCCTGCGCCTCACTGCCAGCTTCAACGATCTGCTGACCCAGCTCGACGCCAACCACAGGGAGCTGTGCGAGACCCTAGAGGACCTGATGGAGGCGCGCGACGCCGCCAATGCGGCCAACGTCGCCAAGTCGCAGTTCCTGGCCAACATGAGCCATGAGATCCGCACCCCCCTCAACGGCGTGCTGGCCATGGCCGAGGTGATGGATCGCGGCGACCTCGCCCCGGTCCAGCGCGAGCGGCTGGCGGTGGTGCGCCAGTCGGGCGAGCAGCTCCTCTTGGTGCTCAACGACGTGCTCGACCTTTCCAAGATCGAGGCCGGCAAGCTGGAACTCGCCGAACTCGACTTCGATGTCGAGCGGGTGGCCCAGTCGGTGCGCGACGGGTTCTCGGCGCTGGCCCAGGAGAAGGGGCTCGACTTCCGCGTCGAGGTCGCGCCCGCGGCCGAGGGCGTCTGGCGCGGCGACGCCGACCGGCTGCGCCAGATCCTCGCCAACCTCGTCTCCAACGCCATCAAGTTCACCGCGGCCGGCCAGGTGACCGCCAGGTTCGAGGCGGCCGACACCGCCGGGCTGCGGCTGAGCGTCGCCGACACCGGCATCGGCATCGCGCCCGACAAGATCGTCGGCCTGTTCGAGAAGTTCACCCAGGCCGACGCCTCGACCACGCGCCGCTACGGCGGCACCGGCCTGGGGCTGGCCATCTGCCGCGAACTCGCCCAGCTGATGGGCGGCCAGATCTCGGTGGTGAGCGAGCTGGACCAGGGCGCGACCTTCATCCTGGAGCTGCCGTTCCCGCGCGGCACGGGCGCCGTCGCCGACGAGGCGCGGACCGGGGCGGACCGCATGGATCAGCGCAGCGTGCGCGTGCTCGCCGCCGAGGACAATCTGGTCAATCAGAAGGTGCTCAAGGCCATCGTCGAGCCCATGGACGTCGAGCTTTCCATGGTCGGCGACGGTCGCTCGGCGGTGGAGGCCTGGCGCGAGGGCCAGTTCGACGTCATTCTCATGGACATCCAGATGCCGGTGATGGACGGCATCACCGCCGCCAAGGCGATCCGCACCGCCGAGGCCAGCGAGCTGCGCCCGCGCACGCCGATCCTGGCCCTCACCGCCAACGCCCTGGTGCATCAGGTAGAGGAGTATCTCGCCGCCGGCATGGACGGCCACGTCGCCAAGCCGATCGAGATCGCCAAGCTCTACGAGGCGATGAACCGCGTCCTCGAGCCCGCGGCCGAAGCGGCCTGAGCTGGCGCCCGTCGCCGGCGGGCGGCCTTGACCGGGGCGGCGAGCCAGCGGCCGAGGCGCTTGAAGATCCGCGCGTGCTCGTCCTTCAGATACATGTCGTAGGCGAGGAGGCGCGCGTATTCGAGGCTGGCGATGAGTTCGCCCAGCACCTCGAGCCCGCCTCTGAGCTGGACCATCGCCGCGGCGAAGGGCGCCGGCCGCGCATCGCTCGGGAAGATCAGCGAGAGCCCGAACGCGGCCGGAACATGGATGACGCTAAGATCGTCGCGGCCGCGCAGCACGTCCTCGATCGCGGTCAGCACGCCGTTGCGCGCTCCGCCCCAGTGCTCGGCGATGGTGAAATCGCCGCGGGCGCCGAAGCCTCTCGCCAGCAGGCGTTCGGAGCGGATCGAATAGCCGCCGCCGCGCGCCAGCCCCTGGCGGTCGCCCGGCGGAATCGATGCGAGGTCATAATAGGCGTCGCGCCGCGCGTGCGGCCAGGAGGTGTCGTGCAGCAGTACCGCGAACGGCGGCTTGCCCGCGCGCTCCCACGACTGGACGAGGGCGGCCAGTTCGCCGCGCACCGTATGATAGTTGTGATCGCCGTCGATGACGGTGAGGTCGGGCAGCTCGATCAGAGGCAGCACGTCGAGGCTCCTGCTTGCGTGGAGCACGACGCCGTCGCCCTCGCCGAGCGCGGCGCGCACCGCGTCCTCGATCACCGGATCGATGCCGACGTAGCGGCCGCCCAGCGCCTTGGCCCTGGCGATGAGATGCCGGGTCACCACGCCGCTCTGGATGCCGATCTCGCAGATCGTCGCCGGCTTCAGCGTGTCGATCACCAGGTCGAAGATCGCCCGGAAATGGATCATCGATCCAAGCTGGGGGCCATCCTGCAGCGGCCGGAACGTGTGGTCGACGGGAAAGGGAACGGCGCGCACGCGGGCCGGCATAGTCGCCCGCGCGTGCGGCTCAAAGCCCAAAGCGCGTGGTTCCTAGCCAAGCTCCGCCGTGACTTCCGGCCAGCGGGCCAGGGTGCTCGCCGCCGTGCGCGCCAGGCCGTTCGTCCTTCGGATCGGATTGGGTCGCAGCCTCAGGGCAAAGAGGTCATAGAGCCCGAACGGGGCCGCCACCCCAAGGCGACCGTCGGCCTCCAGGCGAACGCCCACGGCGAACGTCGCGCTGGTGAACCGGGTCAGCGCCTCGGCGCTCGAGGAGAGCGGCGCATAGGCCTCGCCGAACTTGGCTTCGAACCACAGGTGCACGCGCGCCTGGTTGCGCACCTCCACCGCCTCGCGCAGCGGCGGATCGAAGGCTGCGGCGACCCGCCGGATCACCGCGTCCTCGGCCTCGTAGGAGAGGTCGGACGCATCGAAGTAGGCGAGGTCGTAATCCTTGATGCCGTAGTCCGGCTCGCGGCCGGTGAGGTGGTTGAGGACGCGCTGGTAGACGGCGCCGGAGACGATCAGCCAGTCGGGCAGGGCCAGGTCGCGGCAGGTCTCGAGCACGCTCATGAGGCTCGGCGCGCCGCGCACGATCGCTTCCAGCCGAGCCTCCAGGCTGCTCATCGCTCCCGCACCGGCCAGGCATGGTCCAGCGGACCACGTCCGGCGCCGAAACCCGGGGCCCGGCGGATTGCCTCGGCCGTGTAGGCCCAGGCGCGGGCGACCGCCTGCTCGAGGGCGAGGCCCTGGGCGAGGCCGGCAGCGCAGGCGCTGGCGAGGGTGCAGCCGGTTCCGTGGGTGTGGCGCGTCGCCATGCGTTCGCCCTCGAAGAGCGTCTCGCCGCCTGGGGTCATCAGCAGGTCTATCACCACGTCTCCGGCCACGTGGCCGCCCTTCATCAGCACCGCCTTGGCGCCGAGGCTCAGCAGCGCCGCGCCGGCCGCGCGCAGATCCTCCGTGGTCTCCACCGGCCGCCCGCTCAGGATGGCGGCCTCGGGCGCATTGGGCGTCAGAAGGTCGGCGTGGGCGATCAGGCGGCGCAGCGCCGCCTCGTCCGTCAGCCGCGCGCCGCTGGTGGAAAAGAGCACCGGGTCGACCACCAGCGGGATCGCGGGCCAGCCGGCGAGCGCGTCCGCCACCGCCAGCGCGCTCGCCGCCTCGCCGAGCATGCCGGTCTTGATCGCATCGGCGCCGATGTCGGCGAGGACGGCGCGGATCTGGGCGGCGACCAGGTCGGGCGGGATGGGATGGATGGCGTGGACGCCCAATGTGTCCTGGACCGTGACCGCGGTGACCGCGCTCGCCGCATGGCCGCCGAGCGCGGTGATGGTCTTGATGTCGGCCTGGATCCCCGCTCCGCCGCCGCAATCCGAACCGCCGATGGCGAGGACGCGGCCCCTGGTCGTCATCATGATGGTGGGGGCGCCTCGCCGATCGCCGCCTCGACGGCAAGCGCCTGCACCGTCTCGGCCACGTCGTGGACGCGCACCATGGCCGCGCCGGCGCGGGCGGCGGCCATGGCCGCGGCGAGCGAGCCGCCCAGGCGCTGGCGCTCGCCGGACCTGTCGCCGGCGCTCCGGGCGATGAAGCTCTTGCGGCTGGCGCCCACCAGCACCGGAAAGCCCAGATCGACGAGGCGGCGCAGATTTCGCAGCAGTTCCAGCGTGTGCCGGGCGGTCTTGCCGAAGCCGAGGCCGGGATCGAGCCAGATGCGCTCGCGCAGGACGCCGGCCGCCATGGCGGCGTCGGCGCGGGCGGCCAGATGGCGGCGGACGTCGGCGACGACATCGTCGTAGCGCGGGGCGGCCTGCATGGTGCGGGGCTCGCCCTGCATGTGCATCAGCACCACCTCGCAGCCGAGCTCGGCGGCGACGGCGAGGCTCTCGCCCGAGAAGGCGAGCGCGGTCACGTCGTTCCACAGGGTGGCGCCGGCGCCGATCGCCGCGCGCGCCAGGCCGGGCTTCATGGTGTCGATGGAGATCGGGATGGCGCTCTCGCGCCGCACCGCCTCGATCACCGGGATGACGCGGGCGAATTCGTCGGACAGGGCGATCGGGGCCGCGCCGGGGCGGGTGGATTCGCCGCCGACGTCGAGCACGTCCGCGCCTTCGGCGATCAGCCGCCGCGCCTGGGCCAGCGCGGCCTCGAGGTCGGGAAAACACCCGCCGTCGGAGAAACTGTCCGGCGTCACGTTGAGAACGCCCATGACCCGGGTGCGTCCTGGGGTGCGTTTCTCGGTGCGTCCCTGGGGTTTCATTCGGCTGCGGGCGATGAAGGCGCGGGGGTGATTCGAGGGCTCGTCGGTCTGCCGTCGAAGCATACCGCATCGCGCCGGCTTTGAATCGGACGGGGTGGTCCGGCCGCCTCGCTTGACTCTCCAGGCTCTCTAGAACAAAAGAAGAACACATACGTTGAATGGACATGTCCTCCTCCCGTCAGGCCGCCATCGCCGCCGTGCGCGCCCGGATCGCCGCGCTGGAGACGCCGGGCGCGCCGAGGTCGGCCGCTGCGGTGCTGGCGTTCGGGGACGCGCGCGTCGATGCATCCCTTCCCGGCGGCGGGCTCGGGCCGGGTCGCTGGCATGAGTTCGCCGGCGAGGGGCTGGAGCTGGAGACCGCCGCGGCCGTCGCCGCCTTCGTGGCCCGGCTGGCCGCGCCGCTGGCGGCGCGCGGGGAGATGGTCTGGGTGATGCGGCGCGACGATCTGCATGCGCCCGGCCTGACCGGGATCGGCTTTGCGGCCGAACGGCTGATCCAGGTGTGCGCGCCGGGCGAGGCCGAGGCCCTGGCCGTGCTGGAGGACGCGCTTCGCACTCCCGGCGTGGCCGCCGCCTTCGGCGAGGTGGAGGCCGTGGACCTGACCGCCGGCCGGCGGCTGCAGCTCGCCTGCGAGCAGGGCGCGGCCACGGGCTTCATCCTGCGCCGCCGGCCGTTCGGGGGCGAGCCGCGCAAGACCTGCGCCGGATCGGCGGCCGCCACGCGCTGGGGCATCGCCCCCTGCCCCAGCGAGCCCGCGCCCGGCGAGCCGGGGCTCGGACGTCCGCGCTGGATCGCCAGGCTGGAGCGCTGCCGCGGCGGCCGCACGGGGGCCTGGATCATGGAAGCTTCGGAGGAAGTCGATGCCGCGCATCCTTTCCGTGTGGTCGCCGAACTGGCCGATCGCGGTCTGGCGACGCCGGCGCCGCTCAGGCGGGCCGGCTGAGGGCGCTCCCTTCGCCCTGATCGCCAGCGAGCGGGGGGTGCGGCGGCTGCATGCGGTGGACGAGGCGGCGGCCGGCCTCGGCCTCCATGTCGGCCAGAAGGCGACCGACGCCATGGCGCTCGTTCCCGAACTCGCCACCGCCGAGGCCGATCCCGAGGGCGACCTCGCCTCGCTGACGGCGCTCGCCGGCTGGTGCATGCGCTTCTCGCCCGCCGTGGCCGCCGATCCGCCCGACGGGCTTTTCCTCGACATCACCGGCGTTTCCCACCTCTGGGGCGGCGAAGCGCCGATGCTGGCCGATCTCATGGAGCGGCTGGCCGGCGCCGGCGTTCCGGCCCGCGGCGCCGTCGCCGGCTCCGCGGGCGCGGCCTCGGCCCTGGCGAGGTTCGGCGCCGGCCGCAGCGTGGCCGAGCCGGGTTCGGAGGCCGGGCGGCTAGCGGAGCTGCCGGTCCTTGCCCTGCGCCTCGCGCCTGGAACCGCCGCCCAGCTGCGGCGCCTCGGCCTTTCCAGCATCGGCCAGCTGCAGCGCCTGCCGCGCGATGCGCTCGCCCGCCGGTTCGGCGCCTTCACGCTGGGGCGCCTGGACCAGGCCCTGGTCCGCGCCGGCGAGGCGCTCGAGTTTCACCGTCCGCCCAGCCCCTGGTTCGCGCGCCTTTGCCTGGCCGAGCCGATCAGCTCCCCCGAGGATCTCGCCCGCGTCACCCACGACATCGCCGAGACCCTCTGCCGGCGTCTCGAGACCGAGGGCCGGGGGGCCGGCCGGTTCGAACTCGCCTTCCATCGCCTGGACGGGCGCGCCGAGCGACTCGGCATCGGCCTCGCCCTTCCGGGCCGCACGCCGGCGGCCGTCGCCCGGCTGTTCGCGCCCATGCTGGAAACCGTCGATCCCGGTTTCGGGATCGAGGTGGTCACGCTGCTCGCCGACCGCGTCGAGCCGCTCCCCGGGCGCCAGGGCCGCCTGGAGAGGATCGGCGAAGTCGCTCCCGAGGACGGGATCGCGCCGCTGATCGATCGCATCGCCAATCGGCTCGGCGAAGACAAGATCTGGCGCGCCGAGCCCCAGCCGAGCCACATCCCCGAGCGCGCCGTGATCCGCCGCCCGTCCCTGGCGCCCGGCTCCGGGAAGGGCTGGGACAGGCGCCGGCCGCGGCCGGTGCGGCTGTTGCGCCGTCCCGAACCGATCGAGGCGACGGCGCCGATCCCGGACGATCCGCCGATCCTGTTCCGCTGGCGCGGCCAGCTTCGCCGGGTGCGCCGCGCCGAAGGCCCCGAGCGCCTCGCCGAGGAATGGTGGCGCCGCCCGCCAGGCGAGAGCGGCCCCTCGCACGTGCGCGACTACTACCGCGTCGAGGACGAGACCGGCGCCCGCTACTGGATCTTCCGCGCCGGCCTCTACGCCGCCGATGCGCCCGCCAGATGGTGGCTGCATGGGCTGGGATAGCAATTCGGCGAGGTCTGGACGCGGCGCCGCAACCCAGCGCGGGCGCGAACTCAGAAAATCATTGACGCCCCAGGAGGCGCGCCTGTGGCTGCAGCTTCGCGCCATGCGCGCCGAAGGCTTCCACTTCCGCAGACAGGCGCCGCTGCTAGGTTTCTTCCTGGATTTCGTCTGCTTCAAGCACCGCCTGGTGATCGAAGTCGATGGCAGTCAGCACGCCGAGTCCGTGCAGGCCGAACACGACGCCATGCGCGACGCGATCTTGCGTCGGCGCGGATTCCATACCCTCCGATTCTGGAACTCCGACATCAACACCAATCTCGACGGCGTGATGCAGATGATCCAGAGGGCGCTCGACCGACCCTCCCTCCCCTTCATGGGGAGGGACAGCTCGCGAAGCGAGCAGGGTGGGGGACTGCGGAGCTCCCTCCCCTTCATGGGGAGGGACAGCTCGCGAAGCGAGCAGGGTGGGGGACTGCGGAGCGTCAACGACAGCCCCGAGATTCAGCGCACGGCCCCTGACTCCCCCACCCGTCCGCCGCTGCGCGGCGGCCACCCTCCCCATGAAGGGGAGGGAGGATCGGGAGGCGAGGGCTCATGACCGCCTATGCCGAGCTTCAGTGCGCCAGCAACTTTTCCTTTCTGCGCGGGGCGTCGCATCCGGGGGAGCTGGTGGAGACGGCGGCGGCGCTCGGAATCTCGGCCCTGGCGGTGACCGACCGCAACAGCCTCGCCGGCGTCGTGCGCGCCCACGCCAAGGCCAAGGAGTTCGGGCTTCGCTTCATCCTGGGCTGCCGGCTCGAATTCGCCGACGGATCGCCCGCCGTGCTCTGCTATCCGACCGATCGGGAGGCCTATGGCCGCCTTTCGCGGCTGCTCACGCTCGGCCAGCGCCGCGCCAGGAAGGGCGGATGCCACCTCGTCTGGGACGACCTCCTCGCCCATGGCGAAGCCCAGATCATCATCGTCGTCCCGCCCGAAAGCCTGGACGACGCCTTCGCCGCACATCTGCGGCGCGCCGGCGCCGACTTCGCCGGCCGGGCCTGGCTCGCCGCCGCGCGCGCCTATGCCGCCCAGGATCTGCAGCGCATCGGCCGCCTCGACGCGCTCGGCCGCGCCGCCGGCGTCCCCATCGTCGCGGTGGGAGACGTGCTCTACCATGCACCCGAGCGGTGGGCGCTGCAGGACGTGCTGACCTGCGTGCGCGAGAAGTGCTCGATTGGCGAGGCGGGGCTGCGGCTCGAGGCCAACGCCGAACGGCGGCTGAAGTCGCCGCAGGAGATGGCGCGGCTGTTCTCGCGCTGGCCCGACGCCATCGGGCGCACCCTGGAGATCGCCGCGCGCTGCCGCTTCTCGCTCGACGAGCTGAAATACGAATATCCGGACGAGCCCGTGCCGCCCGGCAAGAGCGCCATGCAGCACCTCGCCGATCTCGCCTGGGCGGGCGCCCTGTGGCGCTATCCGGCCGGGGTTCCCTCCAAGGTCGAGGCGCTGATCAGGCAGGAGCTGGCCCTGATCGAGGAGCTCGGCTACCCGAACTATTTCCTCACCGTCCATGACGTGGTCCGCTGGGCGCGCGAGCAGGGCATCCTCTGCCAGGGGCGCGGCTCGGCGGCCAATTCGGCGGTGTGCTACTGCCTGGGCGTCACCTCGGTCGATCCGGCCATCCACGACCTGCTGTTCGCCCGCTTCATCTCGAAGGAGCGCGACGAGCCCCCCGACATCGACGTCGATTTCGAGCACGAGCGGCGCGAGCAGGTGATCCAGTACATCTACGCCCGCTATGGCCGCGAGCGCGCCGCGATCTGCGCCACGGTGATCCACTACCGTCCGCGCAGCGCCATCCGCGACGTCGGCAAGGCGTTGGGGTTGACGCAGGACATCACCGCCGCCCTCGCCGGCACGGTGTGGGGGAGCTGGGGCGACGGCGTTCCCGACGATCACATCCGCCAGGCCGGTCTCGATCCGGCCAACCCGGAGATCCGCCGCGCCGTCGATCTGGCCACCGAACTCATCGGCTTCCCGCGGCATCTGTCGCAGCACGTCGGCGGCTTCGTCCTCACCCGGCGCCGGCTCGACGAGACCTGCCCGATCGGCAATGCGGCGATGCCGGAGCGCACCTTCATCGAGTGGGACAAGGACGACATCGACGAACTTGGCCTGATGAAGGTCGATGTCCTGGCGCTCGGCATGCTCAGCGCCATCAAGCGCGCCCTGGTCATGCTGCAAGAGGACCACGGGGTCCATTTCGCCGACATCGCCGACATCCCCGCCGAGGATCCCGAGGTCTACGCCATGCTGTCGGCGGCCGATTCCGTCGGCGTCTTCCAGGTGGAGAGCCGGGCGCAGATGTCGATGCTGCCCAGGCTGAAGCCCAGGGAATTCTACGATCTCGTCATCGAGGTGGCGATCGTCCGGCCCGGACCCATCCAGGGCGACATGGTGCATCCGTACCTGCGCCGCCGCGAGGGGCTGGAGCCGGTGGCGTTCCCTTCGCCCTCGCCCGAGCATGGCCCCGCGGACGAACTCGTCCAGGTGCTCGGCAAGACGCTGGGCGTGCCGCTCTTCCAGGAACAGGCGATGCGGCTGGCCATCGAGGCGGCCAGGTTCACGCCCGAGGAGGCCAACGGGCTGCGCAGATCCATGGCCACCTTCCGCCATCTGGGCAGCGTCGGCGACTATGGGCGCAAGTTCGTCGAGGGCATGGTGCGGCGCGGCTACGATCCGGAGTTCGCCCATCGCTGCTTCAGGCAGATCGAGGGCTTCGGCTCGTATGGATTTCCCGAGAGCCATGCGGTGAGCTTCGCCAAGCTCGTCTATGTCTCGGCCTGGATCAAGCGCCACTATCCGGACGTCTTCTGCGCGGCGCTGCTCAACAGCCAGCCCATGGGTTTCTACCAGCCCGCCCAGCTGGTCCGCGACGCCCGCGAACACGGCGTCGAGGTGCGCGGCCCCGACGTGACCTGGAGCGACTGGGATACGAAGCTGGAGCCCGGCCATCCTGCCCGCCTGGGGAGGGACAGCTCGCACTCCCTCCCCCTCGTGGGGAGGGACAGCTCGCGCAGCGAGCAGGGTGGGGGACTCCGGAGCGCCGACGATAACCTCAGGCTTCAGCGCACGACCCCTGACTCCTCCACCCGGCCGCCGCTTTGCGGCGGCCGCCCTCCCCATGAAGGGGAGGGATGTCTCCACCCTGTCCGGCTGGGGCTGCGCCAGGTCCGCGGCCTGAGGCGCGACGAGATCGAACGGCTGATCGCCGCCCGCGCCGCCGGGGCTTCGAGCCTCCAGGCCCTCGCGGTCGGAGCCCGGCTGTCGCGCCGAACCCTGGAGCTCCTCGCCGAGGCCGACGCGTTCGGCTCGCTGGGCATGGATCGGCGCCAGGCGCTCTGGGCGGCCAAGGCGCTGGCGCCCGAGCTCGGCGCGGCTCGGGAAGCCTCGCTTCTGAGCGGGCTCGATCTCGACGAGCCGGCGGCGGCGCTGCCGCGCATGAGCCTGGCGGCGCACGTGGCCGAGGACTATCGCACCACCAGCCTGTCGCTGAAGGCCCATCCGTGCGGCTTCTTCCGCCCGCTGCTGGAGCGTCTGGGCGCGGTGACGACCGAGACCTTGAAGACGATGCGGGACGGCGCCCGCGTCATGGTGGGCGGCCTGGTGCTGATCCGTCAGCGGCCGGGCACGGCCAAGGGCGTGGTCTTCGTCACCCTGGAGGACGAGACCGGCGTCGCCAACGCCGTGGTCTGGCGAGAGGCGTTCGAGGCCAACCGGCGCGCCGTGATGGGCGCCTCCTTCCTCGTCGTCGGCGGACGCCTGCAACGGGCCGGCGACGTCATCCACGTGGTCGCCGAACGCTTCATCGACCTTTCGGAGCGCCTCGCCGAGATGAACGGCGCCGGCGCGGATCGTCCGGCCCCGGGCGCACGGCTCCAGCGCAGCCGCGACTTCCACTGACCCAGGCTCCGACCCCGAACCGGACGCGCGGCGCGCCCGCCGCCGCGCCCGCCGCCGCGCCCGGATCCTGGGATCAGCGCGGCGTCGCGTAGGCCGACGACATCCAGCCGCGGTTGCCGTTCTCGTCGTCGACTTCCATCCAGACGCCGTCGCGCCGTCCGGTGGGATAGACGAGCGCGCCCATGTGCAAGGTGTAGACGACCGGGGCGCTGATGCTGGAGGTCTTGCGCAGCTGCACGTCGCGGGTGATCCGCTGGGCCGCCAGCGGCGCGTTCGCCTGGGCGGCGTCCGGGGCCTGCGTCTGCATGTAGCGGACCAGATCGACGAAGGCGTTGTAATAGGCCGCCATGATCACCTTGCCGATGTCGGTGTTGGTGTAGCCGCTGCCGGCGAGCGCCCCATAGCCGGCCCAGCCGCCCCAGCCGCCGCCGCCGCCAAAGCCGATGTCGGTCTTCTTGGCAGCGCCTTCGGCGACGTAGAGCTGCTCGGTGGTGCGCGCGTCCACCAGGGTCAGAAGGGTGCTGGCTTCCTGGCTGTGGATGCTGATGGAGCCGGCGATCGCCCCGAAGGCGCCGGGCAGGAAGTGGCCGAACGCCGCGCCGATGTTGCCGCCGCCGGAATCGCCGTTCTGGCGCGAGATGTCGGGGACGATGAAATAGTCCGCCGCCAGCACCTGGCCGCGCCCGATGTTGGAGCCGCGTTGCAGCTCGCCGGAATTGTTCAGGCCCTCTTCCTGGTTGCGCATGGCCAGGCCCTGGTTGCGGTCGACCATGCGCAGGCACCCGGATCTCAGCGCGAACATCTTCAGCACCGCCTCCGGGTTGGAAAGGCCGAGCGGGCTCCACCAGTCGCGGTCGGGCTCGTGGATCGCCGCCGTGCCGATGGGCCGCTCGCAGTGCGGCAGATCCGGCGAGGCCTGATGGCCGGAGTTGCGGTCCATCCCGTAGGGCTGGTGCGGATCGGCGCTGGCGGCGCCGGCGCTGGCGGCGAACGCGACGGCCGCCAGGGCGGCGAGGAAGGTGCGCATGGGGAGCCCCTTTGTTTCAGGGCCGAAGCTTATCCCTTGGCGCCCATACGTCAACGGCGCCGCAAACCCGCGCCCCCCATCGTCGTCCTGATCAGAGTTCCTGGAAGCGCTTGCCCTCGGCCACCAGCTTTTCGAGCAGCGGCGCGGGCCGGAACTGGTCGCCCATCCGCGCCTGGAACTCCTTCATCTTTTCCAGCACCTTGGGCGCGCCCACCTGGTCGCCGTACCACATCGGGCCGCCGCGATAGACCGGCCAGCCGTAGCCGTTCTCCCAGACCACATCGATGTCGGAGGCGCGGATCGCCTTCTTCTCTTCCAGGATCTTCGCCCCTTCGTTGATCATCGGGAAAACGCAGCGCTCCAGGATCTCCTCGTCGCCGACGTGGCGCGGATTGGCGCCGGACCTGGCGATGAAGTCCTTGAGGATGCGCTCGGTCACCGGCGAGGGCCGGGCGACGCGGTTCTCGTCGTAGTCGTACCAGCCGGCGCCGGTCTTCTGGCCGCGGCGGTCCATCTCGCAAAGGACATCGCGGATGGTCTCGCCCTTGGAGCGTTCCTTGACCCAGCCGATGTCCAGCCCGGCGAGGTCGCTCATGGCGAAGGGACCCATGGGAAAGCCGAAGTCGTAGAGCACCCGGTCGACGTCCCAGGGCATGGCGCCTTCCATGACCAGCTTGTTGGCCTCGCGCTGGCGCTGGCCGAGGATGCGGTTGCCGACGAAGCCAGGGCAGACGCCCACCAGCACCGCGATCTTGCCGATCTTGCGCGCCAGCTTCATCGAGGTGGCGATCACCTCCTTCGAGGTGCGCTCGGCGCGCACCACTTCCAGCAGCTTCATCACGTTGGCCGGCGAGAAGAAGTGCAGCCCGATCACCGCTTCCGGCCGCTTCGTCGCCTGGGCGATCTCGTCGATGTTCAGTCCGGAGGTGTTGGTGGCGAGGATCGCGCCGGGCTTGGCGATGGCGTCGAGCCTGGCGAAGACGTCCTTCTTGATGTCCATGCGCTCGAACACCGCCTCGATGATCAGATCGGCGTCGCCGAGGGCGTTCATGTCGAGCGAGCCGCCGATGAGGCCCATGCGCTCCTCGACCTGCGCCGCCGTCAGGCCGCCGCGCGCGGCGGTGCGCTCGTAGTTGCGCCGGATCACCGCCAGGCCGCGCTCCAGCGCGTCGGCCTTCACCTCGACGAGGGTGACGGCGATGCCGACGTTGGCGAAGTTCATGGCGATGCCGCCGCCCATGGTGCCGGCGCCGATGATGCCGACCTTGTTCACCGCGATGGTGGGCGTGTCGTCCGGCACGTCGGGAACCTTGGCCGCCTGGCGCTCGGCAAAGAAGGCATAGCGCTGCGCCGCCGACTGCGGCCCGGCCATCAGCTCGCCGAACAGCCTGCGCTCGGTCTTCAGCCCTTCCTCGAACGGCTGGTTCACCGCCGCCTCGATGCAGCGGATGTTGTATTCGGGCGCGAGAAAGCCGCGGAACCTGCGGGCGTTGGCCTTGCGGAAGCTTTCGAAGATCTCCGGATGGCCGCGCGCCGCCTCGACCTTCTCGTTCGCCTCGCGCACCTTTTTCAGCGGCCGGCCCTCGGCGGCGATGCGATGGGCGAACGCCACGGCGCCTTCGCGCAGGCCCCCCTCCTCGACGATCTCGTCGACGAGGCCCATGGCCAGGCACGCCTTGGCCGGCACGTGCTGGCCCGACGTCATCATCTCCAGCGCCTTTTCGACGCCGACGATCCGGGGCAGCCGCTGGGTGCCGCCGGCGCCCGGCAAGAGGCCCAGGTTCACCTCCGGCAGGCCGCAGCGGGCCGAGGCGACCGCGACCCGGTAATGGCAGGCGAGCGCCACCTCCAGGCCCCCGCCCAGCGCCGTGCCGTGGATCGCCGCGACCACCGGCTTGGCCGCCGCCTCGATGGCGTCCTGCACCTCGAACAGGCTCGCGCCGCGCGGCGGTCCGCCAAACTCGGTGATGTCCGCGCCGGCGACGAAGGTGCGGCCCTCGCAGACGATCACCACCGCCCGCGCGCCGGCATCGGCCAGCGCCGCCGCCATCCCGCCGGCGAGCCCATCGCGCACCGGCGCCGAGAGGGCGTTCACCGGCGGCGAATTGAGCGTGATCACGCCCACGTCGCCTTCGAGATCATAGCGGGTCACGGCGTTGATGGCGGTCATCGGCAAGGTCCCTCGCAAGCAGGCGCCGCGGACGTGCGCGCGGCGAATTCAAACACTTGTATAGGCGCCACGGCGCTCATCGCGTCAATGGCGAGGTGTCTCTCCGCGCGGCTCGGACCTCGGGTTACGAATTCAAGCTCGGCGGCGGCCGTCCGGCCCTCAGATCGCCGCGGTCTCGATGCCGAGGGCTTCGGCGCACTCGGACATGCGGCGGTCAAAGGTCGCCAACTGTAACCGAGCGCCGCTCACGATGGCCAAGTGTATTGCATCTGGCGCCCGCAGGGTGAAATCCAGCCGCCGCAGCAGATCGTCCGCGGCGGCTACGTCCCCCGCCCGCAGACTGTAGGCCTGGGCCGCCCGGGACCGCCAGGCGTCGAATTCCGCCATGGCTGCTCGCGCGCCGGCGTGGTCGAGTTCTCCCCGGCGAACTCTGACGCCGATGACCGCAGCGACCTCGGCCGCGGCGAAATCACTTATCGTCGCCGTCGGTCTTGCACCGGACAGGTAGGCGTCGGCGCGATCGTTATGGGCATCCTCCAGGAATATCGCCACTATGAGGCTAGCGTCGAAGTAGACGCTCAAGGTCTTCGTCCCTCATACTCTCGACGATGCTTACCGGATCGTGGTCCGGGCGCAGAAGCTTGATCCTTCTGGAGCGCAGCCATTCCACGTCCGCGGCGGTCATCGGCCGCCCCTGCTGGACCACCGCCTTCAACTCGACGACGGGATGGCCATGGCGCGTGATCACAACGGGCTCGCCGCCCATGGCCCGGTCGATCAGCTGGGAGAGCTGGTTCTTGGCTTGCGCCACGCTGTGCGTCGACATGCCCGAATATACCCATCCGATAGCCATAAGTCCATCGGCCGCCCGGCGGCGCTACTCCAGCACCTCGTAGGCGGGCAGGGTGAGGAACTCCTCGAACTCGGGCGCAAGGCTCATGGCGGAGAAGATCGCGATCGCCTCGGCGAAGCGGCCGCGCTCGTAGGCGCCGCCCAGCAGCGGCTTCAGGGCGGCCATCTCCTGGTCCAGCAGGGTGCGGAAGAGTTCGGGGGTGACCACCCGGCCGTCGTCGAGCGCCGCCGCGCGCGCGATCCATTGCCAGATCTGGGCGCGGCTGATCTCGGCGGTCGCCGCGTCCTCCATCAGATTATAGAGCGGCACGGCGCCGCGACCGCGCAGCCAAGCCTCGATGTACTGGACGCCGACGCGGACGTTCTCGCGCAGGCCGCGCTCGGTGCGCTGGCCCTCGTGCACCGCGAGCAGCTCGGCGCGGCCCACCGCAACGTCGCCGCGCAGCCGCTCCAGCTGGTTCGGCCGCGGCATCAGCTTGTCGAACACCTCCAGCGCGACCGGAACCAGATCCGGGTGCGCCACCCAGGTGCCGTCGTGGCCGTCGCCGGCCTCGCGCTCCTTGTCGGCGCGCACCTTGGCGAAGGCCGCCTCGTTGGCGGCCGGATCGCCCTTGACCGGGATCTGCGCCGCCATGCCGCCCATGGCCAAGGCGCCGCGCCGGTGGCAGGTCTGGATCAGCTTCAGCGAATAGGCGCGCAGGAACGCCGAGCCCATGCCCATCGCCGACCGGTCCGGCGTCAGCGCCTCGGGGTGGCGCGCCAGGCGCTTGATGTAGGAGAAGATGTAGTCCCAGCGGCCGCAGTTGAGCCCGGCCACGTGCTCGCGCAGTTCGTAGAGGATCTCGTCCATCTCGAAGGCGGCCGGCAGGGTCTCGATGAGGACGGTGGCCTTGATCGTGCCCCGCGCCAGGCCGAGCCGCTCCTGGGCGAAGACGAAGACATCGTTCCAGAGCCGCGCCTCGAGGTGCGATTCGAGCTTGGGCAGGTAGAAGTAGGGCCCGGTCCCATGCTCCAGCGTCGCCCGCGCGTTGTGGAAGGCATAGAGGCCGAAGTCGAAAAGCGAGCCCGACATGGGCTCGCCATCCACGCTGACGTGCTTCTCGGGCAGGTGCCAGCCGCGCGGGCGCACCATCAGCACCGCCGGCGCGGCGCCCAGCGCATAGGCCTTGCCGCTCTGCGCATCGACGTGGCTCAGCCGCCCCGACCAGCGGTCCTTCAGGTTGGCCTGGCCCTCAATCAGGTTGGTCCAGGTGGGCGAGGTGGCGTCCTCGAAGTCGGCCATGAACACCTTGGCCCCGGAATTGAGGGCGTTGATGATCATCTTGCGGTCGGTGGGCCCGGTGATCTCGACGCGGCGGTCGACGAGATCGGGCGGGATCGGCGCGACGGCCCAGTCGCCCTCGCGCACCGCCCTGGTCTCGGCCAGGAAATCCGGGGTCGCGCCGGCGTCGAAGCGCCGCTGACGCGTCTGGCGGGCGGCCAGCAGCTCGCGCCGGCGCGCATCGAATCTGCGGTGCAGCTCGCCCAGGAAGCCGAGCGCCTCGCCGGTCAGGATCTCGCCGGCGCGCTCGTGCGGCGCGGCCGAGACCTCGGCGGGGCGGGCGAGCGCGGCGGCGTCATCGGCCATGGCGAGAGACAGCTCCGGCGGTGCGATAAAAAGGGCGGGGGCGCCTGCCCCCACCAGTCAACTCGAACTTCTTCCTATTCGGCCGGCGTCAGCGCCGGGGCCTTCTCCGTCTTGAACTGCGCCGCCTCGGTGGAATCGGCCAGGGCCGTCGTCGAGGACTTGCCGCCCGAGATGGTCATGGCGACCTCGTCGAAATAGCCGGTGCCGACCTCGCGCTGGTGGCGCGTCGCCGAATAGCCCGCGCCTTCCGAGGCGAACTCGGCTTCCTGCAGCTCGCTGTAGGCCGCCATGCCGCGATCCTTGTAGCCGCGCGCCAGCTCGAACATGCCGTGGTTGAGGCTGTGGAAGCCGGCCAGGGTGACGAACTGGAACCTGTAGCCCATGGCCCCCAGCTCGCGCTGGAAGCTGGCGATGGTGGCCTCGTCGATGTTGGCGCGCCAGTTGAACGACGGCGAGCAGTTGTAGGCCATCAGCTTGCCCGGATGCGCCTTCTGCACCGCTTCGGCGAAGGCCCTCGCCTCGGCCAGGTTCGGATGCGACGTTTCCCACCACAGCAGGTCGGCGTAGTCGGCGTAGGCGATGCCGCGGGCGATGCAGTTGGCCAGGCCCGCGCCTTCCTTCAGGCGGTAGAAGCCCTCGGGCGTGCGCGCGCCGGCCTCGATGAACGGGCGGTCGCGCTCGTCGATGTCGGAGGTGATCAGCCGGGCGCTCTCGGCGTCGGTGCGCGCCACCACCAGGGTGGGCACGCCGCAGACGTCGGCCGCCAGCCGCGCCGCGATCAGGTTGCGCTCGTGCGCGGCGGTGGGGATCAGCACCTTGCCGCCCATGTGGCCGCACTTCTTCTCCGAGGCGAGCTGGTCCTCGAAGTGGACGCCCGCCGCGCCGGCCTCGATGAAGGCCTTCATGATCTCGAAGCTGTTCAGCGGTCCGCCGAAGCCGGCCTCGGCGTCGGCGACGATGGGGACGAACCAGTCGCGCCCCGCGCCGCCCTCGGCGTGCTCGATCTGGTCGGCGCGCTGCAAGGTGCGGTTGATGCGCCGCACCAGTTCGGGGGCGGCGTTGGCGGGATAGAGGCTCTGGTCCGGATACATGGCGCCGGCGGTGTTGTTGTCGGCCGCCACCTGCCATCCGGAAAGATAGATGGCCTTGAGGCCGGCGCGCACCATCTGCATCGCCTGGTTGCCGGTGACCGCGCCCAGGGCGGCGACGAACGGCTCCTCGTGCAGGCTGCGCCACAGCCGGTTGGCGCCGCGCTCGGCCAGCGTATGGGCGATCGGGAACGAACCGCGCAGCTTCTCCACGTCGGCCTGGCTGTAGGGCCGCCTGACGCCGTCGAAACGGCCCTTCGGCGCATTGGGGATCAGGCTGTCGATGCTGCTCATGCTGGACTTCCGCGATACGATCGATGTGTGAAATTGACCAATAAGCGCCGCCGTTCCGCTGCGATAGCGCCTATGGGCCTCCGAAAGGCCATTCAGTCACAGAGCGACATTGTAAATCTTGTGAATCTATGACAGAAATGCGCTATGCGACCCGCCCCTCCTCATCCCCGCTCATCCCGGCGAAAGCCGGGACCCAGGCAGGAGGAAAGGGAAGGGGCGCCACGAACGGCGCGAAAGACACCAACGGCCACTGTCGGACCCGCAAGTGTCCAACCGCGGAGATCGCAGAGATCCGCGGAGACATCACCGCGTCGCGGGCTTCTCCGCGAATCTCCGCGGGCTCCGCGGTTCATATGCTTCGCGACCGCCTGCGTTCGCGGGGTTCGTGGTCCTGAACGGGCGCGCGGCGCCTTCGCCCTTCCTCCTGCCTGGGTCCCGGCTTTCGCCGGGATGAGCGGGGAGGGGATGGGCGGGGCAGGCGCGCCGTGACCACCCAGACCTCCGAGCGCAAGCTGTTCCTGGGGCCGCGGCTGCGGCGGCTGCGGCGCGAGCTGGGGCTCACCCAGACGCGCATGGCCGAGGATCTCGGCGTCTCGCCCAGCTATCTGAACCATCTGGAGCGCAACCAGCGGCCGGTGACGGCGCAGGTGCTGCTGCGCCTCGCCGACACCTACGACATCGACATCCGCAGCCTCTCGTCCGACCACGAGGCGGTGGGCGCGCAGGATCTGGGCGAGGTGTTCGCCGACCCGATGTTCCGGGACCTCGGCGTGGCGCGCCACGAGGTGGCCGAGGTGGCCGAGACCGCTCCGGGCGTGGCCGACGCCGTGGTGCGGCTCTACCGCGCCTATGCCGACCGCCGCCGCCTCGCCGACCTGGGCGCATCGCCCCTGGGCGGGGACGGCGCGCCGGCGCTGGCGCTCACCCCCTCCGACTGGGTGCGCGACCATATCCAGGCGCAGCGCAACCACTTCCCCGAACTCGAGGAGGCCGGCGAGGCGCTCGCCGCCGCGCTCGAGCCCGAACCGGGCGGCTTCGACGCCGCGGCGCGCCGGCGCCTGGCCGAGCGGCACGGCATCCAGGTGCGGGTGGCGCCGCGCGAGGTGCTGCCCGATTCGGTGCGCCGCTACGACCACCATCGCCGCCGCCTGCTGCTCTCCGAGCTGCTGAGTCCGGCCGGACGCTCGTTCGGCCTCGCCTACCAGCTCGCCCTGGCCGAGCACGAGGCGGCTCTGGGCGCCCTGGTCGAGCGCGCCGGCGCGCCCGACGGGCCGACGCGGCGGCTGCTGAAGGTTTCCCTCGCCAACTACGTCGCCGGCGCGGCCATGATGCCCTACGAGGCCTTCCGCGAGGCCTGCGAAGGCGCCGCCCACGACATCGACGCCCTGGCGATGCGCTTCGGCGCCAGCTTCGAGCAGGTGTGCCACCGCCTGACCACCCTGGCGCGCCCAGCCTCGCGCGGCATCCCGTTCTTCATGCTGCGCCTCGATTCGGCCGGCAACATCACCAAGCGCTTCGCCGGCGCCTCGTTCCCGTTCTCGAGGTTCGGCGGCTCGTGCCCGCGCTGGCGCATCCACGAGGCGTTCCGTCTGCCCGGCCGCGTCGTCACCCAGATCGTCGAGACCCCGGACCGGGCGCGCTACTTCACCCTCTCGCGCACCGTGCCGCGCATCGCCGGGACGCAGGGCGAGGACGACGCCGGCCTCGCCGTCGGCATCGGCTGCGAGCTGAAGTTCGCGCCGCGCCTCTGCTACGCCCGCGGCCTCGACCTCGCCGATCCGCTGGTCACCGAGATCGGCCCCGCCTGCCGCATCTGCGAGCGCCCCGCCTGCCCCCAGCGCGCCGCCGAGCCGCTCAGCCGCACCTTGACGGTGGACGACTTCACCAAATCCATCTCGCCCTATCCGTTCCTGGCGGTGTGAAGCTTCGCCATGTGAGGCAAGACCGGCTGTCACGGAACGGGAACCGGGGCCGGCTTCGTCGCCGCGCCGAACACGCTCTGCCTGCTCGACACCAACGATCTCAATGCGGTGCAGCCGGGCGCCCGGCCGGTCAATGGCGCCGGCGACCAGAGCGTCAAGGGCAACCCGATGCCGAACGCGCCGCAGAACAAGGTCGCGGTCGACGTCGCCTATACCTGGCATTTCGACCCCGGCGCGCTCACCCTTTCCGGGGCCTACATCTGGCGCGACCGGCAGTATGGCGCCGTCTTCAACCGCTACTACAATGCCGCGCCGTCGTGGGACGACGTGGACCTGCGGGCGCTCTGGATGGGACCGCATGACCGCTACGAGGTCATCGGCTTCGTCAAGAACGTGTTCAACTCCCTGCAGTACGACGTGGGCGTCCAAGGCGCCGGCCTTCTCGGCAACGGGGTCGCCTCCACCACCGCAGCCGCCGGTCTCTTCGAGAACAACCTCTACGAGATCGCGCCGCCGCGCACCTACGGCGTGGAGGTGCGCTACAAGTTCCTCTGATCGGACCGCGCCCGGCGCGTCGGCCCGGACGGCTTGCAGGCCGATCCGGTCCGGCGCCCCGCGCGTCCGGCCGCGGCTCTGCGCATGGCGGTCGCAGCTTCGGCCCGGCTGACCACCGACGACTCGGCACGCGCGTTGCCCGGACGCCACAGGTGGCGGCGAGCATTACCCATTGGCGATGAATAAGGTTGACGGCGACCTGAACGCCGTTCAGCTACCGGCCTTGCGGAGCGGGGCCTTGGGGGCTCGCACGCAAATGACGGATGCGGGTCGCCCGCGCTCGCAGGAGCGCCGGGCCAGGAGGGCCATATGACCAAGCGTGTTCTGATGCTGTCGTGCGCCGTGGGCGCGCTGAGCCTTTGGGGCGGGACGGGCTGGGCCGCCACGGCCACGGCCACCGCTGCGGCGAATGCGGCCGACCAGGGCGCCTCCAGCGTCGGCGAGATCGTGGTGACTGCCGAGAAGCGCGAGGAGAACCTGCAGACGGTGCCGATCGCCATCACCGCCTTCACCGCCAAGGAGCGCGACCGGATCGGCATCAACTCGATCCAGGACATGACCAACTTCACCCCGGGCCTCACCTATTCGACCTCGACGGACCGGGTCACCCTGCGCGGCGTCGGGCGCACCACCAACGTGCTCTCCGCCGACGCCCCGGTGGCCAACTACGACGACGGCCTCTACGAGACCTTCGCGGTGGCCGCCGGACGCTCTTCGCTCGACCTGGCCCGCGTCGAGGTCCTGCGCGGCCCTCAGGCGGCCCTCTACGGCCACAGCGCCGAGGCCGGCGCCCTCAACGAGATCACCCAGCGGCCGACCGCGACGCCCTTCGCCGAGGCGCGGGTCACCTACGGCAACTACCAGCATTGGATCCTCGAAGGCGCGGTCTCGGGGCCGCTCAGCCCCGACTGGGGCTTCCGCGTCTATGGAAGCTGGGAGAAGCAGGCCCAGGGCTGGATCAAGAACATCGTCCCGGGACAGCCCTCCGAGGGCAACAACATCGACGAGTGGTACGCGGAGGCCCAGCTCCAGGGCAAGTTCGGCGACCACCTGGAAATGTGGACCAAGATCCAGGCCGCGCAATGGTTCAACAAGAGCGGCGGCCCCGGCGACCAGTCGGACGGCTGGACTCCGGCGGGATACCCGAACTACGAATTCTCGGTGGCGGCCACGCGCGCCAACGCCGGCTACGCCTGCGCCCCCGGGTTCGCGGCAAACGGCGGCTACGGCGTCGTCAACGTGTCGCCGGCGGGATGCTACAACCCGGCGCTCTCGAGCCCGTGGCGGGAAGCCATGCAGTTCGACCATTCGGTCGAGCTGCCGATGTACGCCTCTCTCAACACTCATTGGACCTATCACGCGCCTGGCTTCGACGTAAAATACATCGGCGGCGGCACCTATTATCATTACATCCTGCAGGGCGGTCAGACAGGCGGCAACAATGCGCCGGTCGCCTCCTATCACCTGGGGTGCGCGTTCATCGCGGCCGCCGCCTGCCAGGCGGGCAATCTCGGCCTGCAGATCAATCCCAGCGACAGCTTCACCTACCAGGAGCTGAACGGCTTCTTCAGCAACGAACTCGACGTCATCTCCACCGGCAGCGGTCCGTTCCAGTGGATCGCCGGCCTCTATCAGTACCACCAGGCTTACACCCAGCCGGTCAGCGCCGAGGATCTGCAGCAGCCGCAGGACGCCGGCCCGTTCCCGTCATTGGGGCCGATCTTCTGTCCGCACACCGGCGACGTCTGCGCACCGGGCTATCTCAACCGCTGGTTCGACAATCGGCCGGCCGTCAGCGACACCTCGCTCGCCGCCTACGCACAGGTTGACTGGAAAATCACCGACACCCTGAAGCTGACCGTGGGCGCGCGCTACTCGCAAGACCGCAAGTACGGGTCCGAGAGCGTGCGTCTCACCTGCTTTGCGCTGCCCTCGTGCTACGCCGCGCCCGAACTCAACGCGGTCATTCCCGGCGGTATTCCCGCCGTCGACCTCACCCAGATTCCCACGGTCGTCGACGCCGGCCCGCCCGGAGGTCCGCTGCCGAAAGGCGTGACCACCGTCACCACCTACGACCCCGCCAACGGCCTCGCGACCCGCGACTACAACTCCACCTGGTCGTCGCCCACCGGCACCATCGGCCTCGAGTGGACCCCGGACGAAGACAGCCTCTACTATGCCAAGTATGGCCACGGCTATAAGTCGGGCGGCTACAACATCGGTATCTACACCGTCCTTTCCTTCGAGCCGTGGACCGCCGCCGAACATGTCGACTCCTTCGAACTCGGCGCCAAGCACACCTTCGGCCGCTGGCTGACGCTCGACGCCGCCGCTTATTGGTACAATTACCAGGATCTGCAGATCCCGATCGGGGTGGTGCAGACCGCTGGGGGCCTCGCCCAGTCCGAGACCAGCTTCCTCAACGTACCGAAGTCCATCACCCGCGGCATCGAGCTGGAAGGGACCTGGACGCCGGTCGACAATCTCTCCGTTATCTTCAGCTACTCCTTCGACGATGCCTACATAACCCAAGGCCAGGCCGCCGACCCGGCCGATCCGAACGCCTACGCGCCGAACGCCAAGCCGCTCTACACCGCAGCCCAGTGCGAGGCCTCGTACCTTGCCTCGTTCACGTCGCACGCAACTCCTGTATGTACGCCGGACATCTATACGCAGACGGCGGCGCAGGCGGCGGCGATCGCCGCCGCGGGCGGACCGGCGGCCCCGTTGTTTTCCTCGGGCCCGGTCGCTGGCGACGCAGGTCAAGGCTGGAACATCCCGCAAAGCCTCAAAGGCAACCCGCTGCCGAATGCCCCGAGGAACAAGGTCGCCGTCACCGTGCTCTATAACCTCAAGACCAGCATGGGCACCTGGACGCCGACCCTCAGCTACATCTGGCGCGACAAGGAATACGGCCTCTTCTTCCCGGAGGCCAATTACGCCGCTCCGGCGTGGAACGAGGTGGATGGGCGGGTGAGCTATACCTCGCCCAACGGCAAGTTCACCGCCATCGCCTTCATCAAGAACATCTTCAACACCATCGGCTACGATTCAGGCGCGCTGGCGACGCGCGCCGCGGGCACCAGCGACATCCTGCAGCCGGGCGGCGCCTACGTGCCGGTCAACTACGTGCAGGGGATCAACGGCCCCGCCGGCTTCAACAACCCGCTGGCGGGCGCAAATTCGCGCGGCGTCTATTCGACCTACTACGTGACCCCGCCGCGGACTTTCGGCATCGAACTGCACTACAAGTTCTTCTAGGCCGATCATGCGAAGGCGTCCCGGGAAGGCGCGGCAGCGCGTTCCCGGGCGCTCGCGTTTCCGGCTGTGGCGTGCGCCTGGATGCGTAGTAGAGTCCGGCGGTCGTGACGCCCCGATCAGAACCTGCGAAGACCCTGAGCTTCCGGTGCCCGAGCGAACTGGAGGGGCTGTTGCCGCCGCCGACGCCGGCGGCGCTCGGCCTGCCGGGCTGGCTGAAGACGATGCCCCAGCAGGCCTACAGTGCTCTGGTTTCGGGCGACGACGATACGGTCAAGCGCTGTCCCCCCTTCATCGACGCGATGACCTGCGGCTTCCTGATGCCGCTGATCTGCGACGTGGCGATCGAGAACGGCGCCTTCAGTTGGGACAACGACCTGCCGCCGGGCGGGTCGCTGGACTTCCCCCGCTCGCCCATCGGCTTCCACGACGCCAGCCAGGTTTCCGGCACGCCGCTGTTCGATGCCGACCGGTTCCTGATCAAGTTCCACAACCTCTGGACCATCGAGGCGCCCGCCGGCTACTCGCTGTTGTTCACCCATCCGGCCAATCGCTTCGACCTGCCCTTTACCACCCTCACCGGCCTGGTCGATTGCGACCGCTATCACGACGTCTGGATTCACTTTCCTGCGCACTGGCGCGACGCGAACTTCTGCGGCGTGCTGGCCAAGGGCACGCCGGTGGCGCAGGTCTTCCCGATCAGACGCGAGGACTGGGCAGCCCGCACCATGGCGTTCACCGCCGAAGAGACTCGAGCCGCCCACGACCTCGTCCAGGCCATCGGCCGCGAGAAGGGCGTCTACCGCCGCCGGTTCCGGGCATAAGGCGCATCATTGCGCTTGCCAGGGTCGTCGGGCGAACGCGGCCACCGACCTTAAGACGAGGGCCAAAGCGCAACGAGTTCCGCGGCGAGGCCGCCGAGGCCGATTGCCTCGAGTTCAGGGCTGAGCGGGTAGCGGTCCTGGCCGGCGTTGACCAGGAAACGACGGTTCGGCTGGAGGTCTTCGCAGGCGATGTGGAACCCCCGCTCAGGCCGCCCGGTTGCGCCGCGCTTGATCTCGATCGCCCACAATCCCGCTCTTGGGAGCTCCAGCACGAGGTCAATCTCGGCGCCGGCCGCTGTCCTGTAGAAACTCGCCCGCGCGCCAAGCGGCGCGGCCGCGATGAGATTCTCGATGACGAAGCCTTCCCAGCTCGCGCCGACGACGGGGTGCCCCGACAGACCATTGTAGTCGGCGATCCCTAGGAGCGCATGCACGAGGCCGCTGTCGCGGACGAACACCTTGGGCGACTTGACGAGACGTTTGCCGAGGTTGCCATGGAACGGCTGTAGTCGTCGCGCCAGGAGCAGATCGGCCAGAAAGTCGATGTAGCGGGTCACGGTAGGGGCGCTGACCTGGAGCGAGGCGGCAAGGCGCGCGGCGTTCAGGAGCGTGCCCTGGCCGTGGGCCAGCATGGTCCAGAGTCGGTCGAGCGTTTCGGCTGGGATGCGCGGACCGAACTGCGGCACGTCACGCTCGAGATAGGTGCGGATGAACGCCTTGCGCCAGGCGAGGCTTTCGGCGTCACCCCGAGCGAGATAGCTATCCGGGAAACCGCCGCGAACCCACAGCCGATCCAGGTCGTGGCGGTCCTCGACAACTTCCAGGACGTCAAACGGACCCATGTCCACATAGGCGATCCGGCCGGCCAGCGTCTCGCCGGATTGCCGCAACAGGTCGATGGAGGCGGACCCGAGGATCAGGAAGCGCCCGGAGCGGTGACCTTGCCGGCGTCCCTGGTCGATCAGGCCCCGCAGGTCTTGGAAGAGCTCTGGCACGCGATGGATCTCGTCCAAGATCACGAGGCGGTCGGCGTAAGCGCTGAGGAAGAGGGCGGGGGAACTCAGCTTCTCGCGATCTTCGCGCGACTCGAGGTCGAGATAGAGAGACGGCGCCGAGTCCGCGATCGCAAACGCCAGGGTGGTCTTGCCCACCTGTCGCGGTCCGATGAGGGCGACCGCGGCTTGATGCGTGAGAGCCTGCTGGACTTGGCCAAGGGCGCGACGAGAAATCATCCTCGCAAAATGAACGCCGCGTATTCGTTTTACAAGGATCTAATGGGCGGCTCGCTATCGCTGATGCCGATCGCCCTGGCCCGCTTGCGCCCGTAGGAAGGCTGCGGCGGCGCTCGGCTGCAGGAACAATCGCCCGTGCGCCGCGGCGGCCAGCGCCGTGATCGCCAGCCCCGCCGCGTGTGGCGCCGTGCGCATCGCCACGCGCAGGCTGGCTTCCCCGGCGTTGCGCTGGCCCAGCTCCAGAAGGCACCTGCCAAGCCCGATCCGCGCCGCCGCATCTTCGGGCCGGCGTTCGAGGGCGCTCCGGTAGAGTTCGGCGGCGCCGGCATATTCGCCGTCCAGAGCCATCGCCCTGGCCAGCGCCACCGCCGCGTCGTGCCGATCGGGCGAGGCGGCGTGCGCCTGGGCGAACAG
>Ga0307374_10002760_pt1 | contig 30783 bp, 28 predicted proteins | sample OX3MG_FD_202532 | JGI IMG/M metagenome (GOLD analysis project Ga0307374, IMG submission 202532) | Soil microbial communities from Risofladan, Vaasa, Finland - OX-3 | ecosystem: Environmental > Terrestrial > Soil > Coastal area > Acid sulfate soil | place: Finland: Risofladan, Vaasa | collected... | reverse complement strand
GGCGTACGCCTGGTGGCTCTCCCTTCGGACCCGGGGCCACGGTGTCGGGAGAATCAGCAGTGCCGTGCCGATGCGCGAGCCGACGATGGAGCCGACACCCGAGGCGTTACCCGACGTGTGAGGCGATTCGATACCCACGTCGATTGACCTCGTGGGTGGAGCCGCAACCGGATAGGGAGTCGGACCGTGTGGAGCACTTCGCCGTGGCGGCTCTTCCCACACTCCTTCATCTCGCAAAGTGATCATGCCGATCGAACAGCACGTCGAATGCATCGCCGGCTGCACCGCGTGTGACGGATAGTTTCCGGCTCTGTGCGTGTGGACAATCGCGTTGAGGTAGCCAACACGGGCCAGCGCAGGGCCAGCGGACCGTTCTCAGCGCGAAATTCGAGAACGCAATTCCGGTGCGTCATCAAGAACGGACCATCCGAACCGTGCGCTCCGTTGCCTCGTTGCCCGGGCCCGACCGGGCGCAAATGACGCCTTCGCCACGTTCCGGATTCGCCGTGCAACGCCCGAAATTCGGTCCTGGCGCGACCAATCCGGTGAAAAGCAATGGAAATTTCAAGCCTGAAAGGGAAACTTTTCGCTTCAGAGCGTGCACAACGGTGCTCCAGTCAGCAAGAATGTCGTCATGAACAAGCGAGAACTAGCAAAGTCCGTAGCCGTACAGGCCGATGTCGAGCTGAAGACGGTGGCAGCAGTCCTTGACGGTTTCACCGATGTGGTGACGGCCGTGGTGTCCAAGGGCGAGCCGGTATCGATTCCCGGTTTTGCCAAATTCGTCAAGGTCGATCGTGCAGCACGGATGGGTCGCAATCCCGCCACGGGCGAGACAATTCGGATCAAGGCATCCAAGAAGGCTCGGATTACGCCGGTGAAAGCGTTCAAGGACGCCGTGCTGGCCCCAGCCACCGCTCCCAAGTTGAAGAAGGGCGCGTACCCGATCGATCCCACCGCCGTGGCCGCTGCGGGCAAGGCAGCCGCTGTTGCTCCGGTCAGGGCCACTGTCGCCAAGGCGCCGGCCAAGAAGGCTCCCGCGGCGAAGAAGGTCGTCCGCCGCGCCGCGCCGGCCAAGAAGGCTCCCGCGGCGAAGAAGGTCGTCCGGCGCGCCGCGCCGGCCAAGAAGGCTCCCGCGGCGAAGAAGGTCGTCCGGCGCGCCGCGCCGGCCAAGAAGGCCGTCAAGCGCGCTCGCTGATCGGCTGAGCCTCCGGTGAGAGGGAGGCCGCAAATCGGACCACATGGGTGAACCGATAGCTGACCGACCGTTGACACAGCCTCATGGAGACCGGCTCTCGCCGGGACACCCGGCCTATCAACTGATCCTCGACGAGCATGCGACCGCGCTTCGCCGTGGGTTGATGAGTTACGTCGATCCACCCACGGGACTGTCCGTTCTCACCGCGGGATACCTGATGGCGAGGGGCAGTTGCTGTCATTCCGGATGCCGGCACTGCCCCTATCTCGCCTGACGCCGCGCCTTACCAGCTACTGACACGGCGAACTGTGGAGAGGCCCGCTCATCACAAGGTCACCGATGGTGGTTGGCGGCCTTTTTCCGCGCGACAGCCAGTTTCCGTGCCAGGTCGGCAGCGACGCGCCGCAAGGGCCGGCAGGGGTTCCGGCGCGTCAGACCAATGGCCCCGCCATCGCCTCGCTTGTCTGCTCCTGTGCTCCCGAACGATGGGAGTGGAAACGGGAGCTGTAAAGGTGGCATTCGACTTCCGCTGAGCGCCCTGGGTACGCCGAGGGCCACCCGTCCCGGTCCCTTACCCTCCACGAAGACTCTGGGCGGCGAAGGTCACGACCGCATCATCAAGGGGAAGGATCACGTCGGGCCGTACGAACTGATGGGATTCGGCCACCAAGCGCACCGCCGTCCCCCACGCGGTGAAGCCCACGGCGTGACGGGCAAAGTGCATCGGACCCTCGGTCACCTTGACTTGCACGACGCCTTGACCGCCCACGTCGAGGGCGGAACGCTGCATCCGTTCCATGGCTGACTCCCGAGCCGAATACATCGCTTCGGTGAAGTTGGTCAGCTCCACATTTTGGGTCTTTTGCTTCATCGCATCGCTGGCCGACCGGCGCGGGGCGTAGGCGAAACTGGCGCCGAAGGCCAGGCCAACGGGCAGCCACCCCGCTCCCTGGAGCAAGGTGAAATCACGCGCCGACAGATCGGATACGAACGGAGCCGACGGGTGGGCCCCCCCTTCGAGAGGACGAATGGCCGTCCCTATGAGTTCCACGTCGATGTGATGTGTGTGCACCTCGACGTTGACCCGCACCCCCACCACCCCGTGGCCGTGCGCCTTGATGCATTCGTTCTGGAGCTGCTCCGACGCTCCCTTGACCGCAGCGTTGTGCGCCTCGGACGCAACGCCGATTTCCCCTTGCCCCCAGTTCCACACGCCCATCGGCACGGAAACGACAGCCACACCGCAGACGAGATCGACCGGTTCCCAACCTGCCCCGTGAAGAAGGAGCGCCTCGTCGATCGAGAGGTCCGAGGTCACCCCCCGGGTGGAGGAGGGCGGAGCAGCGCTAGCGAGGGATGTGGCCCCGCTCAGCATCTCCGCCCTGGCGTCGATGGTCCCGCCGTCACTCATGTGAGTCGAACCGTGGGTCGGGCCGGGGGTATGACGTCAAAGTCCTTGAAGCGCCGCATGCGATTCCCGCGCAGGGTGCAATCGACGACTTCGTCGCCCTGGGCCAGCTCGCGCTTGACCACCTCGATCTTCGCGCCATGCAACATGTCGCCGGACAGTTGCTGCCGGACGTGCTTGCGGGCCAGCTGTATCGAGGCCATGTGCGCCTTGCTGACCTGATCCACCGCATAGGGCGAGGTGGGACCGCCCCACCCCCGACTCCCCTCCATCAGGTACTCGGTCATGCAGTAGGCCCACACCCGTACGGAGGCCATCGAGGCCGCCACGCTCACGGGCATGAACCCGGCCTCGATCGATTTCGTGAGCCGCTGGCCGGCCAGGTAGGTAGTCCACGGCACACCTCCCGCCGGAGGAGGACCGTTCTCCACCGTGATCGCAGTGCCGAGGAAATGGAACTCGGTCGTCCCTGCGTCCACCAAATGGGTCACGCGGTCGACGACGCCGATCACGCCGTGGGCCCCGAGCGACGTGGCCTCCTCAAGCATTCGGCTGTACGCCGATCCATACCCTTGTGACCACGCCTCTTCGACCCAGGTCTGCTCCAAATTCTGGCCCCACATGCGGTGTTCCGTCGACACGAACCCGTGGGGGCACCGGTAGGTCTCTACGTACGCACCCTCGCTCTGCCCTCCGCCCGAGTACGGGTTCAGGCCGCGCATGTAGCCCGAGCCGGCCCCGTACCAGCCCCATCGCATGACGCAGAACCCCTGAACGAGCCCGACGGGCTGAAGACCGAGATCAAGGCACGCCGCAAAGTCGGGCACCGACAGCCCGGAGGAGAAGGCGGAGGAGTCGAGGCGGCGGATGGCCGCTTCGGGAAGGTCGGCGGGGGCGCCCATCAGTTGTCGAGCGAGATGATGGTGATCGGCTTGGGCAGCGTGACCTCACCGGTCGTCTTGGTCACGGCCGTTCCCAGAGCCAGGAACTCGATGGTGTGCGAGCCCCACTGGTGTGACTTCTCTTCCAGCCGCACACCGACGATGCCACCGGCTTTCAGCTGACCGGCTTCGTCCTGCATGCGGGTCATCGCCAGTTCACGCGCTTCATAGAGCGCCTGGGTGAAGTTGGGCAACTCCACGTTCTGCCCGACTGAACCCAGGGCCTGGGTCAGCTTGCGATGTGCGATGTGGTACACGCAGGTGCCCATGACCAAGCCCTGGGGTACGTAGCCGGTCTGCATGAGCGTCCAGAAGTCCTGGCCGGAGAGGTCGGAGGTGAAGGGCTTCCCCTGCGCGTTGCGATAGGAGTTGCCGTCCTCGGACTTGACCGCGGTCCCGAAAGCGATGAACTCGGCCGAGTCACTGCCCCACTCGTAGTAGTTGACGTCGAGACGGACGCCGACCACCCCATCGGCACCGAGTTCCTCTGCCTCCTCTTCCATGCGATTCATGGCCAGTTCACGGGCCGTATACATCGCTTCCGTCAGCTTGGTGAGCTCCTGGCTCTCGCCCCACTTCCGGGTCTGGAGGCCGATGTGGTAGATCGACGACCCCATCACGAAGCCCAGTGGATGGAACCCGGCTTCCTTCACCAACAAGAACTCATTGACGGAGAGGTCGGAGGTGAAGAGCCCGTGTTCGAGCTCTTCGAGCCGGTGGGCGGCGTCCTTGGGCAGATCTTTAGGCTGAGTCATGATGACTCTCCAATCACGATGTTCTCTAGGGCGAGCCGTGTTTGCTCGCTGTGGGCCGCTTCGTTGTGCAAAATGGTGAGAAGGCGTGTCAGCCAGGCGTCCATTCCCACCTGTTCGCTGCGGATACGGATACCTCCTGAGGCGTGGCCGATGTTGCACCGTACCGTGGCGCCGTCGACATCGGCCCGCAGGGTGTCGTCCCCGAGGACGATCTGGACTGACTTGATCTCGTCGGACTTCCGAAAGCGCCCTCCGGCCCGCTCTACCGAGATACGGCCGCCCAATACATCGGTGAGCTGCTCCACCAGCAGCTTGAGCATGATGCGGGAGTCGGTGCTGTTGGACTGGAGCGACGACACGGCCATGGAAAGATCGAAGGCATCGCCTCTCTCGCCACCGGCCGGCTCCATGGTCATCGGTCGAATGGTAGTGCTTGACCTGCGGGAAGACCCAGCGCCGTCCCAGCTCCGAGGGTGGCCTTTCACGGGGCCACCAACTCTCGATGTCCCCGGGCGACTTCTCAGTCGGGCCGGGGCTCACAAATGACGATGGGTATCGTGCGCTCAGTCCTGTTCCGGTAGCCGCCGTAGCCCTTATGGGCGCCGACGATCTGGGGCCACAGATCAGCCGCTTCACTCGCCGAGGCGGTCCGAGCCCGGAGCTTGCGGGTCTCCCCCTCGATGACGATCTCGACATCCGGATGTGCCGCCAGGTTGCCATACCACTGAGGATCGCGGTCGTCGCCGCCCTTGGATGCCACCAGCACAACCCGGGTCTCGTCGGGCAGAGGCGACGTGAGCATGGTGGTCCGCGTCTGCCCTGTCTTGCGGCCGATCGTACGCAGCTCGACCACGGGCATCCCAAAAGCCGTGCGTAAGACCCTCCCGCCACTGAGTCGGAGGATGGCGCGGTGTCCCGAGCTCATGAGCCTGAAACCCGCATCGGTCACCGATTGCCGCACGCGCATCGTCTTCTCCTTGGTCGGGGCCGGTAGGGGCCAACCCGGTCGGGACGGACCACCGCTGTCCGGAGGAGCACCCTAGGACAACACCCCCGGGACCACCTCCCTGCCCATGGGAGGTGCCGGTCAAGGTCTAATTCGCCGGCAGGGGAATCGACTGCGCGAAGCGGAACACGGCGTCGGGATCGTACGACTTCTTCACCCTCATGAGCCGGGGCAGGTTCACTCCGTAATACGCCTGGGCCCAGTTCGGCAAGGTTGGATCGATGTAGTTCTGGTACGAGCCCTGGGCATACGGGGCGAACGTGCTCTGCGTCTGGTCCAACCAGCTGCGAGCGCTGGCAACGATCGCCGGTGAAGGGCTCGTGCTGGCGTAAGTGACCGAATATTGCGCACAGGCGATGACGTTTCGGTGCACGAACGCAGTGTCAGTCACGCCGACCTGGCTGATCGCTCCCCCGTAGCTGTCGAAGGTGATGCCGCCCCCTACCCCGGGCACATCGTTTCCCAGGGCCTCCACTGCGTCGATCATGGCCGCCGTCCCCGCGGCAGGAAACGCCTTACTGACATAGGTGGACTTCGCCGAATAGGCCGATCGGGACAGCGTTCCCCCCGCATTGCGCACAGGCAGGTGGCACTGCCCGACCGTCAATCCCTCGCATCCCGCTTCGATCATCATTGCGCGCAGGTAGTCCTCCGGTCCGACGAATCGGAACGTTGGGGTCACACCGACGGCGGCCAGCAACGGACCTAGGGCGCTCGAACAGGCGCTCGTCGACCCCGCGAACACTCCGGTCACCTTGAGGAAGCCGCCACCAGCCGTGCCGTTCGACGCCAGTTGGCAGTTGGCCCAGAGCTCGTTCGGCGCAGTGGGAATCCAGCGGAGCCAGGCGTCGAGCACCGTCGCCGCTTCGCCCCAGGGCCATTGGAGTGTGAACAGCGTGACACTGGGGATGGGGTGGACCGTGAACATGAAGGACGTCGCGATCCCGAAATTGCCCCCGCCACCGCCCCTGCTGGCCCAGTACAGGTCGCTGTCGCTGGTCGCCGAGCACCGGCGCAGCGATCCGTCGGACGTCACAATCTGCAGAGACGCGATGTTGTCGCACGTCATCCCGTAGGCCCGCCCGAAGACGCCGATCCCTCCGCCGAGGGCCAGCCCGGCGATACCGACGGTTGGGCACGAGCCCCCCGGAAGCAGAAGCCCCGAGGACCCCAATTGGCTGTAGATGTCGATCAGTTGGGCGCCGGCCCCGACCGTCGCCAGTTGCATTCCCGGTTCGACCGAGACTTCGTTGAGGGACGACACATCGACAACCAGTCCCGGACACGAGGAGTAGCCGGCGTAGCTGTGACCGCCCGAGCGCGCCGCCAACGGCACGCCGTGCGCCCGGGCGTAGGCCACGCAGCGCTGGACGTCAGCAGTGGTGGTGCAGTACGCGATCGCTGCTGGTTGCGACGTGAGCACCTCGTTGTAGAGGAGGGCGTCGTTGGAATACGACGCGTCGCCGGGTAGGACCAGGGTGCCGCTGAGCATCCCAGCCAGAACGTTCCACTGCGGGGGGCCGACCGTGCTGCCGGTTGCGGTGGTCGTCGTTCCCCCGGCGTTGGGGTGAGAGGGGCTGGTCGAACACGCGGCCAATCCACCGACCAACGCGGTGACACCGACGCCCCCGGCCACAACACCGGCCCGGCGGAGGAACGAGCGCCGGTCCATTGCCGGTTCGATGGGAGACATCGGAGGCGACGATAGTCCTGGGTGTCGGGAATCTTTGGCCTCAATTCTCCGAAAATGTCGCTGAGGTGGTGAGGCGTCGTGAGGGGTCGTGAGGTCTGACGCCAGACCTGCCGCACCGGGACATCTTGGGTGACTAGAAGCCGAACCCACCCCCAGGGGGCGCTGACGTCGTGGTGGTCGTCGGCTGTGTCGGCTGTGTCGGCTGTGTCGGCTGTGTCGGCTGTGTTGTCGGTGCCTGGGTCGCTGGTGAGGTGGCGAGGATCGACGATGGCGTCGACGTCGGCGGCATCGTGGTGGTGGCTCCCGCCGCTGCGGGCGACGTTGCCGTCACCGATTTGGACGACGACTTGCCATTGGACAGGACGGCAAACCACTCGTTCTCGACGCCCTGGCCTCGGGCTTGTCCCTTCTTCGCATCGCTGACGAACGTGTAGAGGGCCTCATGGTGGAAGAAGACCTCCAGACGCCCTCCCTGTACGCGGGCGACGGAGAAGCCCTTGCCGCCGTGGGCTGCCTTTAGGTGGGTGACCCCTTGGGCACCAGCAACGGCGGCCACAGCTTGGCGCACACTGCGGTGCACGTCACTTTGCCGGCCGGGTCGCCGGAATAGTGGTACAGCGTGTGGGCGGAATCGGTGGCCAAGACCGTGCCGATCCTCGGAATGGTGACCGTCCGAATCGTCAGTGTTCTGGCCGAGCTGATGGCCGAAGCTGGCGGAGAAGAAGCTGAAGCTCCCAGGGCCAAGGTTCCTACGGCCAGGGCGCCCGCGCAGAGCATGAGAGCCGCCCGCGTTCGTCCGGGCGTCGGCGCTGCCTCCCACACACTGCCGCGTCCAATCCTTGCTTCCATGTCCTGACGTCCCTTCATCGGATCGTCGGGTACTACGGCGTCGGCGGTCGGGAAGATTGAGCGAGAACGGATCGAGGACCCATGGAGCCCGGGCGAGGCCGAAGGATGATTGGCGTCCACGGCGCCGCAGGCGGGATGCGGCGAGAAGCCGCGAAATGCCGCGAAATGACCCGGGAGAGCGTTCGAGCAGCAATGGTCCTCGCCGACGATACGGGTGGCGCATGGTCAGGCGTCCGGAGGGGATCTTTCCCGACCGACGAACCTCCCTACCGCAAGAGGTTGCCCAGCAATCCACCTGCTGCGCCGGCCGCGACGTCATCCCCGCGGCCGTGGTCCGGCATGAATGGCTCGATGGCACCCGCCAGGATGGCCACGGGCATCGATTGCAGCCATATCCGTCCGGGACCTGTCATGACGGCGAAGTGGTGGCCGTCCTGGCCCATGTAGCGGTTCACGAGTCCTGGCACCCGCTGCACCGAGAACTGCACCGACGCTTGGAAAAGGCCGACATGACCTGGATGCACCCGCATGCTCTGTCCGGCCTGGAGGTCGAAGGCGAGCACCTCTCCCGACAGGTCCACCCAGGCTCGGCCGGTCCCGCTGAGTTTCTGCAGGAGGAAGCCCATGCCGCCGAAGATGCCACCCCGGAACGACTGCTGGAAGCCGAGACCGAGCTCCACCCCCGGCACGGCGGCCATGAACCCATGGCGATGGACCATGAACTCGTTGCCCGGCGCAACCTCGACCGGGACGATGTGCCCGGGCAACTTGGCCGCGAACGAAATGGACCCGACCCCGCCCTGCGCCGTGTACGTGCTCAAGAGAAAGGTACTGCCGCCGACTGCACGCTTGACGGCCCCCATGAGCCCCTTGCCACCCATGCCGCCGCCTGCTCCGGTGGAGAAGGTGATGGCGTCGGTCATCCAGCTGAACTCGCCCGCTTCGGCAACGACCGACTCACCCGGTTGCAGCGAGAGCTCCAGCACCTGCATCACTGTTCCGTGAATCGTCTCCTCCATCGTGACCTCCTGGGTTTCGCTCTGCAGTTCGAGCTGCGTTGGCTGGTGACACGAGCGTAGTGGCCGACCACGGAGTTTTCCTGGCTCACGAAGAGCTGCTCGTCACGCCGGCAGCGCACCGTCCCCAAAGAAGTCGAAGAGCCGAAGATCCGGATCCAGATCTTGCGAGTTACCTCCCGCCGCGGAGCCGGCAGCGGCACTGCCGCCCACGAACCGGTGGCACCCCACGCTCAGGACGGTGCCGGGCGGGGCGACGAAGGACACCTCCTCGAACCCGGCGTGGACGAACCACCCCCGCACCGAGGACGTCAGGTCCGGGGGACGACGGTGACGAGTCCAGATCACCGTTCCCCCCGGTGCGCAGAACGATGGCATCCTCGATACGGTCCCCCGAATATCGCCCTCCCCGATATTGCCGAACACGCCGCAGATCAGCACCAGATCGGCCGGAAGGAAGCCGGCGTACGAGCACACCAACGAGGCGTCCGCCTCGACCACCTCGACGTGACGACTCACTCCGCATGCGGCGGCGCGCCGGCGGGCGAACGCCACCAGTGCCGGATCCCGCTCCACCAGGCGTGCCCGCACATCTTCCCGTCGCCGGTGGCTGGCGACGACGTCGATCACGTCCCGCCCCTGCCCGGCACACATGCTCACGATCGCAATGGGGCCCGGCGCTTGCCGATCGAGGGCCTCGCGCACCTCGGATTGCACCAGTCGGAGACGCAGCGAGAGCGCTGAGTCCGGATCCTCGTAGGTCTGGTGCCATCGCACCCAATGCGCGGCGTCCCGCATCGCGCCCTCCCCCTGGCCACCCGCTCCCCGGGCACCATCTTCCTGGCCACCCGCTCCCCGGGCACCGTCCCCCTGGCCACCCGCCCCCCGGGCATCGTCCTTGCTCCCCGATTCGGGCATCCCGCCATCGTAGGGTAGGTGGGTGATCAAGTATCTGGGATCGAAGCGACGTCTCGTTCCTGTACTCGCCGAGATCTGTGCGGCATCGGGAGCCCGCACTGCGCTCGATCTCTTCACCGGGACAACGCGGGTCGCCCAGGCCTTCAAGTCCCAAGGCGTCGAGGTCACCGCCGTCGACACGGCGCGCTACGCCCACGTCTTTGCCCAGTGCTACATAGAGACGGACGCTGCCGCAGTGGACATGACGGCGCTCACCGCAGCCGTCTCCCATCTCAACGAGCTCGGCGGGAAGCCCGGCTACGTGCACGACACGTTCAGCAAGGAGGCGCGCTTCTTCCAACCGTTCAACGCGGCTCGGATAGATGCCGCCCGCGATGTCATTGCCCGCGACCATGCGGAGTCGCCCCTGTACCCGATCCTTCTGACGAGCCTCATCGAGGCGGCGGATCGGGTGGATTCGACCACGGGTGTGCAGATGGCGTACGTGAAGCAGTGGGCGCCCCGGTCGGCCAACCCCTTGACGTTGCGCGTGCCCGAGCTCTTGCCGGGTCGGGGGCGCGCCGTGCTCGGTGATGCGCTGGCGGTGGCGTCGGGGTTGGGGGCGTTCGACTTGGCGTATCTGGACCCGCCGTACAACCAGCATCGGTATTTTACGAACTATCACGTGTGGGAGACGCTCGTGGCCTGGGACGCACCCGAGCCGTATGGCGTGGCCCGCAAGAGGATCGACGCCCGGGATCCGGCAACCCGGAGCGCGTTCAACTCCAAGCGGACCATGCCCGACGCCCTGCGTTCGGTCGTGAGCGGTGTCGACTGCGAACTGCTCGTGCTGTCGTACAACGACGAATCCTGGTTGGCCGTCGAGGAGCTCGAGACGCTGTGCGGCCAGGGGCGGTCGGTGGCGACGTTGGCGTTTGACTCCGCCCGCTATGTGGGCGCACGGATCGGGATCTTCGATCCGTCGGGCGTGAAAGTGGGCCGCGTCTCGCACCTCTCCAATCAGGAGCTCCTGGTGATCGCCGGCGAGGGGGCGTTGGTGCGACGCGTGGTCGATGCGGTCGGGCGCCTCGGGAGTGCGTCGGGGGTCGTAGGTCGGAGACCGCAAGCGCGGTCGGCCAAGGGGATCGGCGGAAAGGTCGGCAGAGGGGCGAGTGGAGGCGCGAGTGGAGGGGCCGTCAGAGGCGCCGGACAGGATGCCACCGCTTCAGCCACAGCGGGTCCCAACCCCTACTCTGAAGATCGGCTTCAATAGGCGTCGTGACAACCGCCCACGACCATTACGCACGGCTGGAGGATGCGGATCTCTCCGCCCGCATGTCGAAGGACGAGGAAGCCAAACGGCTGCAAAAAGCACAACTCCGGGTGCTTCACCTCCGCCTTATCAACGGCGGACAGCTCACCGGCGGCAAGCTGGGCCCTCCCGTCTGCATCATCTTCGAAGGGTGGGATGCCGCCGGAAAGGGAGGAGCGATCAAGCGCCTGGTCGAGTCCCTCGATCCGCGCCACGTCCACATCGCGCCCTTTGCCGCCCCCACGCCGGACGAGCTGCGACATCACTTCCTCTGGCGCTTCTGGCCGCCGTTGCCCGGCTGGGGCGGAATGACCATCTTCGACCGCAGCTGGTACGGACGCGTCCTGGTCGAGCGGGTCGAGAACCTGGCCACCGAGGTGCAGTGGCGACGCGCCTACGACGAGATCAACGATTTCGAGCACTCCCTCGCCGAAGAAGGCATGATCGTCATCAAACTCTGGTTGCACCTGTCTCATGAGGAGCAGCTGCGCCGATTCGAACGGCGGCGCGACGATCCGCTCAAGTCCTGGAAGCTGACCGAGGAAGACTGGCGGAACCGGGAGAAGCGCCCCCAGTACGACAGGGCGGTTGCGGACATGCTCCGCCTGACCGACGGCCCCTTGGCCCATTGGGATGTGATCTCTTCGGAGAACAAGCGCAACGGTCGGGTCGAAGTCATAGAGACCGTGATCCGCCGCATGGAGGAGGGCATGGCTCGCTGGGGACTCAAGGTGCCGTCGTCCGACGATGAAGAGGAGCAGAGGACGCAGGCGGCCCTCGCGTTCGACGATGCCGAGTTCCAGTCGGACGGTGAGGCCGAGTCGTCGATCGCATCGACCGAAGGCCACGACTCGAGCGCCGCCAGGGTCATGGCGGCGGGGGACATCGCAACGAACACCACACCAGACGTCGCCGCGGCCCAGGACTCTGCCCGTACCTAGAATACGCGCTGCCCCAGGCTCCCCGTATCCGGAGTTTGGCGCTGCTCTCGATTGCGAAGTGAGGCTCGAAACACATGAGTGATGCAAGCGATGATCCGGCAGGTGGCGGTGGCCTAAAAGGCGCTCGTTACGGCATCACGATTCCCTTCGATGGGACGCCTCTGCACGACCACAGGCGCTGGTACTCACGCCTCCGTGCGCTTGGCTACACCGATCTGTGGTCGGCTGAAGTCGATGGGTCCGACGGCTTCACCCCCCTGGCGCTGGCTGCCGCCTGGGAGCCCACATTCAAGCTGGGCGTTGCCATTATTCCCGCCTTCACACGTGGTCCCGCCACCCTGGCGCAGAGCGTGGCCTCGATCGCCGATGCGGCGCCGGGCCAATTCGCGTTCGGGCTCGGTGCGTCATCTGAGGTGATTGTGGCCGGGTGGAACGGCCTCGCTTTCGAAAATCAGTACAAGCGTGTGCGCGACACCTTGCGCTTCCTTCGTCTTGCGCTTACGGGCGAGAAGATCACCCAGACCTACGAGGGGTTCTCGGTCACCGGCTTCCGTTTGGCCCGAGTCCCCGAACAACAGCCCGAGCTCTACGTGGCTGCGCTGCGGCCCGGCATGTTGCATCTCGGCGGAAAGGAGGCCGACGGCGTGATCCTCAACTGGTTGAGCCCCGACGATGTGCCCACCTCGGTGGCCGAGGTCGAGGAGGCGGGCGGCAAGGGAAAAGAGATCGTGGCCCGCATCTTCGTGGTCCCCTCGGAGGACACCGACATGGTTCGCTCCTTGGCACGACGCATGATTACGACCTATATGAACGTCCACGCCTACGCCGAATTCCAGCGCTGGCTCGGACGGGGACCAGCGCTTCAACCGATGTGGGATGCCTGGGCCTCGGGCGACCGCAAGGGGGCGCTGGCCGCCATTCCCGACGAGGTCGTCGACGAACTCGTCGTGCACGGCTCGTTCGCCCAGTGCCGAGCCAGGATCAGGCGCTATATGGACAACGGCGTCACTGTGCCCGCCCTGGCGGTCCTGCCCCTCGGTGTCGACCTCGGCGAGGCCGTCACCGGGCTCTCACCGTCGGCGTTCTAGCCCCCGCCCCCGCCCCCGCCCCTGCCCCCGCCCCGGCCCAGCCGATGGACTTCCGCACCACTTCTCTGACCGACCTCGCCGGATCGGTCCGCACCCGCAAGATGAGCGCCCGCGAGCTCACGGCGATCGCTCTCGACCGCATCGCTGCCCTCAACCCGCGCTACAACGCGTTCGTCGCCGTAGATCCGGAGCGAGCCCTGGCGGACGCCGCCGCCTTGGACGAAGGCATCGCAAAGGGCGGCGATCCCGGACCTCTCGCTGGCATCCCGCTGGCGGTCAAGGACAATCACGATGCCGTGGGCTTTCGCACGACGCACGGCGCACCCGTGCTGGCCGATGCCCCGCCGGCCACGGTCGACAGCCCCTTCGTCGCCCGGCTCCGGGCCGCAGGGTGCGTGATCGTCGGCAAGACCAACATGCCCGAGTTCGCGTGGTCGTCCAATACCTCCAATGCCCTGTTCGGGCCGACGGTCAACCCGTTCAACCCGGACCACGGACCCGGCGGTTCCTCGGGAGGCTCGGCGGCGGCGCTCGCCGCGGGCATGGTGCCGCTGGCCACCGGTTCCGACGGCGGCGGCTCCATCCGCCTCCCGTCGGCATGCTGCGGCTTGTCGGGTATGAAGCCATCTCTGGGTCGGGTCCCCGGGGGCGGCCCCACGCCCCAAAGCTGGATCGACCTCTCCACCAGCGGGCCCATGGCCCGGCGCATCGGCGACGTGGTGACCGCTCTCGATGTCGCGGTCGGCCCCGACCCCACCGACCTCCGGTCCCTGCCCCGCCCGGAGGCATCGTGGTTGGCCGCCCTCGACGACGCACACGTCCCTCTGCGAGTGGCATGGGCCCCGACCCTCGGGTACGCCACCGTCGACGCGGAGGTCCTCGCCATCTGCGAGCTTGCCGTCGAGGTGCTCGAGTCGCTCGGCGCCGAGGTTACGGTGCTCGAAACCGTCTTCGACCCCGAACCCGTCAGTGAATTCGTCACCCTCATGGGCGCGTGCCAGCTGCGCACGATGCGGCCGTTCATGTCGCATCCGAGGTGGGACGACATCGACCCGGGGCTGCGGGCCCTCGTCGACGCCGCGCAATCGATGACCGCCGAGCAGTTGGTACGGGTCTTCGATCGCTGCCACACGATGAACCTGGACCTCGTCGACCTGTTCCACGAGGTGCGGATCCTCGTCACCCCGACGGCGGCCGGCGTGGCGCCTTTCGTCGGCACGGGGTTGAGTACGATCAACGGCGAGGTGACGGGTAACTGGCTGTATTTCACCTATCCGTTCAACATGACCCGCTCGCCGGCCGCCACCGTTTGCGCCGGCCTCACCACGGCAGGGCTTCCCGTCGGGCTACAGCTCATAGGGCCACAGCACGGGGACCTGGTGGTGCTGCGCACCGCCGCCGCCCTCGAGGCCGCTCTCGATGCAGCGCGGGGCGCCGATCTGCTCGCCCCGGTCGAGGGTTGAGCCGTTCCGGGGCGGTGGGAGGTTGGCGGGATGGGGGGTGGCGGGTGCTCGGCGTCAGGTGTCGATGGTCAGCGACTCGAGCAGATCGGCGAACTGGCGCTGCGCCTCGATACGCCTGGTCGGGATGTGCTCCGTCGGCACCTCGGTCGGCGTGTACCCCTTGAGGACGCGACGAGCCACCGTCTGACGGTGGACCTCGTCGGGCCCGTCGTAGAGCCGCGCCGCCCGCGCCGCCCGGTACATCGACTCGAGGGGTAAATCGCAGGAGTATCCGAGGGCGCCGTGAACCTGCAACGCCCGGTCGATGACGTTGTAGAGCACCGAAGCTCCGTAGTACTTGATCATGGCGATCTCCACCCGGGCGGCCGCCTGCCCTTCCTGATCCATCTTCCAGGCGGCGTGGAGCGTCATCAATCTGGCGGCCTGCATCTCGGCCAACGAGTCCGCCACCCAGTTCTGGATCGTCTGCTTGTCGGCCAGCACCGAGCCGTGCGCATAGCGAGACACGGCCCTTTCACAAAGCATGTCGAAGGCGCGTCGGGACTGACCCAGCCACCGCATGCAATGGTGGATCCGGCCAGGACCAAGGCGCTTCTGCGCCAGTTGGAACCCGTCGCCTTCCCGGCCGACCAGGTTCTCCACCGGGATGCGCACATCTCGATAGATGATCTCGGCGTGGTTGCCGAAACGGCCATAGGGCGTCTCGGGGTCTTCCATCGTCGCCACGTCGCGCACGATGTCCACCCCTTCGGTGTCGGCCGGAACGATGAGCATCGAGGACCCCTGGTAAGGGTGAACATCAGGATTGGTCACAGCCATGACAATCAGGAAGTCGGCCACGGAACCGTTGGTGGTGAACCACTTGTGCCCGTTGAGGACGTACTCGTCCCCGTCACGGACGGCGGACGTCGTGAGCAGGGTGGGATCGGACCCTGCGGTGTTGGGCTCGGTCATGGAGAAGGCGCTGCGGAGGTCACCGTCCAGCAAGGGCTGCAGCCAGCGGCGTCGCTGCTCCTCGCTTCCCGTCGTCTCGATCCCGACCGCCAGAAGCTCGGCATTGCCCGAGTCCGGCGCATTGTTGCCGAAGACGAAAGGGGCGAGCGGGGATTGACCGAGGATCTCGTGCATCAGGCCCAGCCGGACCTGCCCGAAGCCCATACCGCCGAGTTCGGGCGACAAGTGAGCGGCCCAGAGGCCCTGGCTCTTGACCTGCTCCTGAAGGGGCCGGATGACCACTCGGACCTGGTCGTACGTCAACGAGAGCGTCTCGAGCGGGAAGACCTCTTGACGCACGAAGTCGCGCATCCACTCGAGCTTCTCCTCGAACTCGGGCTCAGTGGAAAAGTCCCAGGCCATCGTTGCCTCTTTTCGTGTTTCGGGCGATTGGTGCAGCAGGGAAGCCTCCGGTCTAGCACTCACCCAGCGGCGAACAGCCAACCAGCGGGAGGGGTCAGCTACCAGTGGGCCGCATCGTGCCACTACCGTGTCCAAGGTGCCTACTCCCACCCCACTGACTCTTCGCACGGCCACGATGCCACCCCCGCCCCAAGCCCCCCTGAGCACGGCCGAACGGGCGGTGATCGCCGCCGCCGAGCAGGCGCTCCTCGACGATCGTCGCCTGTTGACGGGTGAAGAACTCACCGCGTTGGCGACCCTGCCCGATGGCGCCGTCATGGCGTTGGCCTCCTTGGCGCACCAGGTCCGGCTCGCCTGGTGCGGACCGGAGGTGGAGGTTGAAGGAATCCTCTCGGCGAAAACCGGTGGTTGCCCCGAGGACTGCCACTTCTGCGCACAGTCGTCCCGGTTCGACACTCCTGTGAAAGCCACGCCATTCCTGAAGAAGGAAGATGTGCTGGCCGCAGCCCGCGAAACGGCTGCGCTCGGAGCGTCGGAATTCTGCATCGTGCTCGCGGTGCGTGGCCCGGACGAACGCATCATGCAACGCCTCTTGGAGCTCGTGCCGCTGGTGGCGCAAGAAACGGGGCTCAATGTAGCGGTCAGTGCGGGTGTTCTGACCGACGACCAGGCCAAACGCCTCGCCGAGGGTGGCGTCCACCGGTACAACCACAACGTGGAGACGTCCCGTTCGTATTTTCCGTCCGTGGTGACGACTCACTCATGGGACGAACGGGCCGAGACGTGCCGCCTGGTGCGCGAGCACGGGATGGAGCTCTGCTGCGGTGCCCTGATCGGCATGGGAGAGAGCGATGCGCAGCGGGTCGAACTTCTGGTGCAACTCCAAGAGCTCGACCCGACCGAAGTTCCCCTCAACTTTCTGAATCCACGTCCCGGGACACCGCTGGGCGATCGCCCCGTCGTCGGCGCCTGGGAGGCCATCCGTTGGATCGCCCTCTTTCGCCTCGCGCTCCCCTCCGTCATCCTGCGCTACGCCGGTGGTCGCGAGGTCACGCTGCGAGACCTTCAGGCCATCGGCATGACGGCAGGCATCAACGCGCTCATCGTCGGCAACTACCTCACCACACTCGGTCGTTCCTCCGACGAGGATCTCCAGATGCTGGCCGATCTGCGTATGCCTATCGGGGCGCTCACGGCAGTCATCTAAGTGCGGGCGCTACGGGTGCGATCGACGGCGTTCCGGATCCCGGCGAAGATGCCCTAGATGCCTTCAGAAGTGAGCGATGTCTCCGCGGCTGCCTCGTTTTGCACCGGCTGTGGCCGGCCTACGCCCGAGTGTGCAGGCTGCGGCCGCGCCTTCGATCCGCCGAGGTTCTGCCCCGATTGCGGGCGTCGGATGACGGTGCGCGTGATCCCGACCGGGTGGTTCGCCCAATGCCGGGACCACGCGGAACTCCATTCGGCCTAGACATTCGGCCTAGACATTAGGCCCCGGTACTGGCTCGCCGCCCCGGATCGAATCAACGCCGCATGGGCGAAATGCCTTGCTTCCTCCATGTGGGCGAAGGGGCCGATGTCATTCGATGACCATGGGGACCTTCGAAAGTCACAACCTCGTCGGCATTCCCCCTCATTGTCCAACCCACCTCATGCACGGCGTGGTGATGCCGCCCGCACAACGTGATGAGGTTGGAGAGATTCGTCTCCCCACCAAGCACCCACGGCACAATGTGGTGTACCTGCGTGAAGTCCACGAACCCACAACTCGAGAACCGACAACCTTTGTCTCGACGCGCGATCTCGATGCGTTGCGCCATGGTCGGACTTCGGCGTACCCGTTTCTGATCGAGAATTGATCCGTCACGTTTCTCCAGCGAGAAGAGCACGTCGGCGTCGCAGGCCAGGCGCCGTGCCACCTCCTTGGAGATTGAGCCGACACCGGGCAATTCCGCTCGGCCATCTGGATCTTGCCCCGTCAACAGGCCAAGATCGGCGTGGACCACGAGGGTCGGGCGAAATCTCGGCGTGCCACGATTCACACCACCAACACCAGGGCCTCCTCCTCCGTCAGGTGTGCCGGCCTCATCAAACAGAGCGATGAAGGCGTCGTAAAGCCGCTGGTCGAACGGCGTGTAGCCCAACGGGCCACCTGCGTCGCCATGGGTACTTGCGCCACCCGCAGAAGGTGCCCCACCATCCGACTCCCCCCACGACACTCGAGCGATCATGGCGGCCTTGGCGACGGCGTAGTCGTCCTTGGTGAATGCCGCCCACATCGTGGACTTGGCGTCGTTGAATTTGAGGGAGCGATGTTCGAACTGGCGGGCGGCCGCCGCATCGGTGGTCCCACGATGAGAGGCGGCCAATTCCCTGATCTGCTTCACGGTCCAGTGGACAGAGGCCGCAGCCAGGTCGGGATCTGTTGCGGGGGTGGCCACGTCGGCCAGGGGGACAACGGCATCGAGCGACAGCGTGCCCTCGGCCAGCGCATTGGCCAGGTGCGGTAGGGACTCGAGTTTGGCTGCGGCTCGCACCCAGATGCGGGCGGTTGTACCACTGACCTTGCACCGCTCCGTCAGCCACGCCGCCATCGATACCGCTCCGTCCCCTCGCCACGACTCGGATCGGTCGAATTGGGCAATATCGTCCAGCAGAGCCCGCTGGCTTGCACAAATGGCTCGGCTATGCCGCGCCATGCTGGCGGCCAGCTCTCGGGACTGATCATCGCCACCAGCATCTCGGCATGGAGGGCGGCGGCGCATCGGGCGGCTCGGCGGGGGCACGGCGAGCGGCGGGGGCACGGCGAGCGGCGGGGGCACGGCGAGCGGCGGGGGCACGGCGAGCGGCGGGGGCACGGCGAGCGGCGGGGGCACGGCGAGCGGCGGCGCCGCGGGCGAACGGGGATTCACGACCACGGAGCCACCATGAACCAGGGGTGTGACACACGCCGGGGAGCCGAGGGGGCACGCCCCGGTGGACCATCGAATTTCCGGTTCTCGGCCCCAATTCGATGCGCGAGAATGACACATGGACACAATCGGCGTGGTTGACACCATGTTCGCCCGCTACGACATGGGTGGCGAAGCGCTCGATGCCCTCAAGCAATGCCCGGGCTACGGCACCCGCTTCACCACCATTCGGCGCACCGTTCCCGGCTTCAAGGATCTGGCGGTCGCGGCCAAGAAGCTCATCGAGGAGGACGGCTGTCGCATCATCGTGGCCCTGGGCATGCCCGGCAGGGAAGCGGTCGACAAGGTATGCGCGCATGAGGCCTCCACCGGCATCATGACGGCACAGCTGATGACGAACACCCCGATTCTGGAGGTATTCGTCCACGAAGACGAGTCGGATGATCCGGCGATACTCGCTTCCGTATTTAAGAACCGGTCCCGGGATCACGCCATCAATGCGTACCTCATGCTCTACGAGCCCGAGAAGCTCATCGCCCGTGCCGGTCAGGGTGTCCGTCAAGGCTTTGGAGACGCCGGACCCCTTAAGTTCTAACGGTTCACAGATACCCGTGTGGCGCCCGCAGGAAGAGCGCCGCCGCCATTCAGCCGGCCCGTGCGCGCCGCACTCACCGCGTCAATCCGTTTTCGCTGATCGGCCCGCACCGGCCCACCGAGAACCCATCGGAGCGGCGTACGCACGATGATCGACACGAAGGCCACCGCTGCCGAGAGCGTGCTGACGTAGAAGATCAGGACGGTGACCGGCCACGGCAGGTGCGCCCCGCCGACGAAGTTCGAGTAGAGGGCGGAGTGGATCAGTTCGATGAAGAGCACGTGGGACAGGAAGATCCCGCCGGTCAGTTCAGCCAGACGCGTGATCGAGAACCAACGGGCCGGACGCCCTGGACCATCGGAAGACCCCACGCCCGCCACGCCCGCCACGCCCGCCACGCCCGTCACGCCCGCCACGCCCGTCGCCCTCCGCCGCCACCACATCCAGCTCAATGTAAAAATGCCGGCCGTGGCGCCCAACCCCCATAGCACCGCGATCGGTTGGAAGACGTCGGACGCCGTGCTGGTGCCGGTGCCTCCCCAGATATCGCTCAAGTACCACGACAGCGTCGCCACGCCCACCGCGGCGCTGGCCGCCAACACCCAACGGTGCCACTTCTGAAGGAACGCAAGGATCTGTTCGATGTGGAACGCCACGATCGCACCGGCGATGAAGTACAGCTGGTAGCTGAGCAGGCTGCGTCCCCAGGGCCACACGTTACCGATGACGTGGACGTCATGACCCACGACACCCCAATGCGGGTCGTAGTGCAGGTCCACGCCGATGAACAACGCGACGGCGGCGCTGATCGACAAGATCAGCACATGACGCCTCGTCGCGCGCAGCAACCAGAAGAGGACCGGGAAGATCAGGTAGAACTGAAAGAGCACGATCACGACGTACAGCTGGTAAAAGCCGTACCGCAGGTCGTACCAGAGCACGGTTCCTACTTGGCTCCACCCGACATTCGAGGTGAGCATGGTGTACACGACATAGATACAGGTCCACGCCACGAATGGGACGCCGATCTGTACGTACCTCCGCTTCCAAAATCCCCACGTCGAGCGGGGCCGTGTGATCTCGGCGTAGCAGACCACCAACCCGGACAGGGTGAAAAAGGTACCCCGGGTGAAGTGCAGCATGGTGATGAATGCGGTGCCGGTGACGTTTCCCGACATGTCGGTCCACAGGAAGGAGTGTTGGAGCACGACGCAGAGGCAGACCACCACCCGACAAAAGTCGACCATCGTGAGGTAGCCAGCCGATGGCAGGGTCAACCCACTGCCGTCTCCCGTGGCACTACCGCTCGCCAGCGGACTGCCGTCAGCGAGGCCGCCGTCAAGCCCCCTCTCCGCCGTGAGCACCCTGTTCACAGCGAACACGTGGCGAAGGGCGAAGCGTCGGTCAAGTTCCCTGGCATGTCGCTCCATCCTGCCCTGCATTCCTGTACCGGCGGTGATAACTATCTTGGAAGATCATGAGAAATTCGAGCACATTGTGCATGACTCGCCGACTTTTGGGGCTGCGCCCGAGATGAGTGCACCCTGTTGCGGCAGCACCTGACTGCGGCTTGAGCGAGCCGAGCTCCGCCTGCGGCTCCGCCGAGCTGCACCGCCATGCGGTCTCGGCGACACGCCCACCGGCGCTGCCGGTGCGTACAAAGATCCCGTGACCAGGTGATACCCCCAATCCCGGACGGCGCGGCCAGACGCGGTGCGGAGCGGCAGCACACGGCCAAGTTTCGCACCCCGGCCGCTCGCAGCTCCTCCTCGATCATGCGGCCGGTGAGCAAATCGGCATCCCCACGCCCGGGGTCGTCCTCCCCCGGAAGGCCAAGGTCCACGCGGAGAAGCGTAGGCTGCGGGAGGGGAACGCGGTGGCGGAAGAAGGGATTTTCAACGTGCACGAGCAAGAACGCGCCCACGACGGCCACGATCGCACGGGCGCGCCTTGACCGGCGGGGACCGGCGGGGACCGGCAGTGACGAATTGGAACTACGGGGATGTGTGGGAGACCGTGGCGGATGTCCAGCCCGATGCACCCGCCGTTGTCCAGGGTGCCCGTGAGACGAGCTGGCGTCAGTTCGACCGGGGCGCGGACGGGATCGCCCGCTACCTGTTGGACCTGGGCGTGGTGCAGCAGGACAAGGTGGCCGTCTACCTCTACAACTCCCCCGAGTATCTCCAGGCGAGCTACGCCGCCATGAAGGTCGGACTGGTACCGGTCAATACCAACTACCGCTACGGAGACGACGAGCTGAGGTACCTGTGGACCAACGCGGATGCGGTGGCCGTCGTCTTCCACGGTACGTTCGCCGAGCGGATCGAGAAGATTCGCAGCCGGGTGCCGGGGGTGCGCGGCTGGCTCTGGGTCGACGACGACTCCGGGCCTTGTCCCGACTGGGCCACGCCGTACGAGGAGGCAGCGACCTCGGCCGCGACGCGCACGGCGCCACCCTGGGGTCGCAGCGGCGACGACCTCATCATGATCTACACCGGCGGCACGACAGGCATGCCCAAGGGCGTCATGTGGCGCCAGGACGATGTCTTTGCCCGGCTCATCGACGGTGGCGTCCGTCACTACCCGGTCGAGGGTGGGATCGACGGCGTGCGCCGATCGCTCCTCGAAACCCCGAGCGCCCTCACCTTGATGCCGGCGTGTCCCCTCATGCACGGGACGGGGTGGTTCACCGCCAACACCGCGCTCGCCGAGGGAGGACGGATCGCGCTGCTCGAGAGCCGCAAGTACGTCCCGGTCGAACTGCTCGATACGGTGGAGCGTCAACAAGTGAACGGCCTCGTCATCGTGGGCGATCCCTTTTCACGCCCGCTGCTCGCCGCGCTCGATGCCCAACCCGGTCACTGGGACCTGAGATCGCTCGTCATGGTGATCTCGTCCGGGGCCATGTGGAGCGAGTCGATCAAACAGCGCCTGTTGGCGCACCACCCCGGCATGCTGTTGGTGGATGCCTTCAGCTCGTCAGAGGCGGTCGGCATGGGCGTATCCGTCTCGGGCGCGGGCAACGCCGCCGCGACAGCGACGTTCACGCTGGGGCCGGACGTCAAGGTGCTGAAGGACGACGGCGGGGAGGTCGTTCCGGGATCCGACGAGATCGGCGTCCTCGCCCTCGGGGGCCGCAACCCGCTCGGTTACTACAAGGACGACGAGAAGTCGGCCCGCACGTTCAGGGTGGTCGACGGTGTGCGGTACTCCATCCCCGGGGATTTCGCCCAGGTCGACACCGACGGGACGATCCGCCTGCTCGGGCGGGGCTCGGTCTGCATCAACTCGGGCGGCGAGAAGATCTTCCCCGAGGAAGTCGAGGAAGCACTCAAGACGCACAAAGCGGTGCGCGACGCCGTCGTCGTCGGGATACCCCACCCGACGTTCGGGGAGCAGATCGTGGGCGTGATCGAGCTGGCGACCCTGAGCCCTGATGGTGCGGCGCCGCCCGCTGAAGCCGAGCTCATCAACCACGTCAAGGAACGGCTGGCCGGCTACAAGGCCCCCCGCCGGGTGCGGGTGGTCGAGACCATCGGCCGCGCCCCCAACGGCAAGGTCGACTACAGGCGTCACCGGGCCGAATCGATGGAGGAACTCGAGCCCGCGACCTGAGTGCCACACTCTTCGGATGTACACCGCCCCGGTTGACGCCACCCTCGGTGAGGCGGAATGGCGTCCTTTCGTCGAAGCCAACAGCTTCGGCCACCTCGTCGCTGCGGGACGCCATCGCGATGTCCCCGTCGTCGTCCCGACGCAGTTCCTGCTTGAGGGGAACACCGTCCGTTTGCACCTGGTGCGCACCAATCCGCTGTTCGCCGCGCTGTTCGAGAATCCGCGTGTCCTCCTCAGTGTGGCTGGTGACTGGGCGTTCATCCCGTCTTCGTGGAAGGCGATCGGCGACGAGGATCCCCGGCTCGGGATCCCGACCACTTACTACGGAGCGGTGCAGTTGGTCGGGACGGCGACCGTGCACGATGAGCGCGAGGCACCCGGGAGCGTGTCCGCCGTGCTTCGTCGGCAGTTGCAGGCGCTCCAACCGGAGATTCCGGTCGCCGACCCCGAGGTGGCGCATCCCCAGAAGGTGCGCTCGATCCTGGGGATCAGCATCGCCATCGACGACGTATCGGCCAAGTTCAAATACGGCGGCAACGTCGACGAGGCGCATCGCCTCGCCGTGGTCGACCATTTGCGCCAGGGCAGCGGCCCCGGTGACGCGGCTGCCGCGGGCCACGTGATGCGCCGCCTTGGCGCCGGGTCGGGGTCGGGGTCGGGGTCGGGGTAACGAAAGGGCACGATGCGAATGCCCGAGCTTTCGGCCGGGCTCTCGATCTGCTCGTCCGACTACTCCCTCGTCTCCTTCTCGACCGCACCCGCCAGGTTGGCCAGCGTGGCCGCCATTTCGGATCTGGCATGTGCGGCATCGTGGTTGCCCAGCAGGCGACCCGTTACCTTGATGAAGAGGGAGCGGTGGTCCTGCCACGATTCGGTGACCCGGCATCCCTCAGCAGTAGGCTCGAACTCATAGCGCCAATTGGCGATGGGCACCTTTCCCGTCGTGACGGCGATCTCGAACACCCGGCCAGGCTCGCACGCCACGACCGCGGCGGTGGTGGACCAGCGACGGAACCCGTTCTTGTTCCTTCCGGCCAGCGTCGCGCCCACCGCTGGACCGGTTGCCCCGTTGTCCCATGTGCCCCCCACGTTCTCGGGTGACCACTCGCCCATCCGGGGCAGATCGGACACCAATCCCCACACCTCCTCGGCCGGCGCAGCGATATCTCTGGACTCGGCAGTGGGATAGGCCATGGCCGGAGGATAGTTGGGCCCCGCGACCCGGGCCGCATGGACTCCACGCCCGGACCCCTTGCCACTCGAACGAGAACGTGTTCTAATCGTCGCCCGATGGAGTGCAACCTCGCCAACCTCTTCGAGGCGGCAGTTGACGCCTATCCCGACCGTGAATACCTCGTCGCCAACGGCGAGCGTCGCACCTACGCCGAGATGGAAGCACGGGCCAATCAACTGGCGCACCACCTGGCGGCGCACGGCATCGGACCCGGTGACCATGTCGGCATCTATGCGTACAACCGCGTGGAGTGGGTCGAAACCGCCTGGGCCGTCTTCAAGTTGCGCGCCGTGTGGATCAATATCAACTACCGCTACGTCGAGGACGAGCTGCGGTATCTACTGACGAACGCCGACCTCAAGGCGCTCGTCCACCAGCGTGAGTTCTCGCCACTGGTGGCGGCGCTTCTCCAGGACTTGCCCGAGCTGCGCCATATCCTCGTCATCGAAGACGGTACCGACTTTGCGAATCCGACCACCGATGCGCAGTTGTACGAAGACGCGCTGACGTCGCACTCGTCCGAACGTGACTTTGCCCCTCGCTCGGGCGATGACATCTACATCCTCTACACCGGCGGTACGACCGGCATGCCGAAGGGCGTGGTGTGGCGCCATGAAGACGTCTTCTACGCGCTCGGGGGCGGCACGAACCCCGTGACGAATACGCGCATCGAGGACCCGAGCCTCATGGCCGCGCAAGGTGCCAACGGCCCCGTGACCCATCTTCCCGTCGCACCCCTCATGCACGGTGCCACGCAATGGGCGGTCATGGGGCAGAGCTTCGTCGGGTCAAAGATCGTGCTGATGGCCAAGTTCGATCCGCACCGGGTGTGGGAACTGGTGGAGAACGAAAAGGTCAACTCGGTCATGATCACGGGGGACGCCATGGGCAAACCATTGATCGAGTCGCTCGATGACCCGGGGAGCAACCACGACCTCTCGTCCCTCTTCGCCGTCGTCTCTTCGGCCGCGCTCTTCAGCGCACCGGTCAAGGACCAATTCTTCGCCCGCTTACCGAGCATCATCATCACCGACGCCGTCGGCTCGTCGGAGGGCGGCAACAACGGGCTCTCCGTCATCTCCGCCGGCAACACCGCCATGCGGAGCGGACCCACCGTGCACGTCCTGGGGCAGACGGAGGTGCTCGACGAGGATCTCATCCCGGTCCAGCCCGGCTCGGGGGTCATCGGCAAGATAGCGCGCTCGGGCGATATTCCCCAGGGCTACTACAACGATCCCGTGAAGACCGCCGAGGTCTTCCCCGTCATCCGTGGCACCCGTTACGTCATGCCCGGCGATTATGCAACGGTCGAAGCCGACGGCTCCATCACCCTCCTGGGGCGCGGGTCCATCGTCATCAACTCGGGCGGCGAGAAGATCTTTCCCGAAGAGGTCGAATCGGCCGTCCGCTCGCATCCCGATGTGATGGATGCGATTGTCTGCGCGGCACCTGACGAACGTTGGGGCCAGACGGTTGCCGCCATCATCCAGCCCCGGAAGGGCCACGAGCCCCCATCGCTCCAGAGCCTCCAGGCGCATTGCCGCGCCACGATCGCCGGCTACAAGGTCCCCCGCCGTCTCCATGTCGTCGACGCGGTCGAGCGCTCGCCGAGCGGGAAGCCGGACTACACGTGGGCCACGTCCATCGTGCATGCACCCGAGGCCCCCCGCTAGGGCGACCCTCGAGCCGATCGGCGGCCTCCTCGCCCGACGGAACCCTCGCCCGACGGAACCCTCGCCCGACGGACGGCATCGTCCACGCCGTCGCCGTCCTCACGCGATGATGCAGGCATGCCGCCCGGTCAGCTCCTCCTCCTGACGGGCTCACCGGGTTGCGGGAAAACCACGATCGCTCCTCTGGTGGCGGACCATGCGCCGCTGTCGGTCTGTCTTGATCTGGACTGGTTCTTCGCCAAGCTCCGTTCAGGGGCACTCGAACCGTGGCGCGGCGAAGCCCACCAACAGAACCGGGTCGTCCTCTCTGCCGCGGCTTCGGCCGTCGCCACATTCACGGCGGGCGGCTACTTCACCGTGGCGGACGGCATCCTCTACCCGTTCATGCTCGATCTCTTCGTCAACGCGTGCAAGCCGCTGGGAATCGAGCTCAACTACGCCGTCCTGCGGGCCCCGCTCCCGGTGGTGCTTTCTCGCGTCCAGTTGCGACGCGCCGAACCCCAACACACCGGAGCGTTAGCGGACGAGGCGGTGGTCGAGAACCTGTGGAGAACGTTCGAGGACCACGACCTCGACGCGCGCCACCGCGTGGACGCGGCCGAGCGGTCGCCCGAGGAGATCGCGGAGGAGATTTACCGGCGTTGTGCCGCAGGCGTCTTTCTCCTCTGAACCGAATGCGCCGGACCTGCTGGACTATTTCCCGGTTCCGGCCTGCGCCAATCGCTGCTTCGTCGTGCTGTGCACGGGGTCTTTGTCGAAGGTCTTGAGCACGTGCGTACCGAAGGTCTCGACAGCCTCTTCGCAGGTCTCCCGGGACATCGACGTGGACAGCATGCCAAACGACAGCTGATCGGCCCCGGTCTGCGCGTAATTCTCTATGGCCTTGCTCACCTCGTCGGGCGCACCCACGGCGATGTTCCCTGAGGCGATGACGGCATCGAGCGTTCCCGCGTCCATGGCCGGAATGATGTTGGGCCACTCCGGCAGCCCGGAGGGTTTAGGGAAGGTGTCGAGATAGCGAAACACCAGGCTCAAGTGGTAATTCGTCTCCGATTCCATGAACGCCGCCCGGGCTTTCGCCCCGTCCTCCATGCAGATCATCTGCGTCGTGATCATGACGTTGTTGTTGACGAAGCCCCCGACCGGCGCCGTGCACTCTTGAATCTTCTCTTTGTAACGGGCTACCAGCGGTGTCAGCTGGCCGGGCGTGGAGAACCCGAAGCACAGGACGCCCACTCCCAACTCGGCGGCGAGATCAAAGGTCGAGGGGCTCCCCGCCGCCATCCAGATGGGTGGGTGCGGTGACGAATACGGCTTGGGCAGCACGTTGCGCGTGGGCATGCTGAAGAACGTGCCGTCGTAGCTGTAATCCTCTTCCTTCCACATGCGGACCAGCTGAGGCAGGACTTCGGCCACCATCTCGCGGGTGAGGTCCGGATCGTCGATGCCGAACCCTCGCTGCTCGGTCGTCGACGAGCCCCGACCTGTACCGAACTCGAAGCGGCCCTCGGAAAGGTGGTCGAGCATGGCCACGCGCTCGGCGATACGAGCCGGGTGGTTTACGGGCGGGGTGATGTTGAAGATGCCCGAACCGATGTGGATGTTGGACGTCTTGGCCGCGACGAAAGCCAGGAAGGACTCGGAGGCCGAGAGATGGGAGTAGTCGGTCAGGAAGTGATGCTCGGACGCCCAGGTGTACTTGAACCCAGCCTTGTCGGCCGCCACGATGAACGCCACTTCGTCCATGATGCGGTCATGCTCCGCCGTCTCGCCATGCCGGGCCCGGTATTTGGGCAGAAGGCAGGCGGCGTTGAAGATCCCGAACTCCATGGGCGAACACGTCCTCCCGTGTGGCGCCGCGGACAGGCCCTGGGCGCGCTCTCGGCGAAGGTAACACGACATGGTCTAAAATGCAACGTGTTCCAGTATTGAGGGTTAAAACCGAGGTCAACACGTTGAGAGGTGTGTGATGATGCCCACCCACCGCTACGACACCATCGGCCGCGGCTACATGACGTTCCGTCGTCCCGATCCTCGGATCGCCACGCAGATCTGGGCCGCGGTCGGCGAGGCCGACCGGATCGTCAACGTCGGCGCCGGCACCGGCTCGTACGAACGGACCGATCGCCGCCTGGTTGCGGCCGAGCCTTCCGCCGTCATGGTGAGCCAGCGCGATGGGCGTATCCCGGTCGTCCGCGCCGCCGCGGAGTCTCTGCCCTTTCCCGATGGCTCCTTCGACGTGGCGCTTGCCCTGATGACCGTGCACCACTGGAGCGACCTTCGCCGGGGCTTGGACGAGTTGCGGCGGGTGGCGCGACGCCAGGTCGTCTTCACGTTCGATCCGGTCATGCACGACAGCCTGTGGGTCTTCAGCGAATATGTTCCGGCCGCCGTGGGCCTTGGCGACGACACCCCGCTCGAGCTCATCCTCGATGCGCTCGAGACGGAACGGGTGGAGGTCGTCCCCACCCCGGCCGACTGTACCGATGGATTCGCCTCGGCCTATTGGCGTCGCCCCGAGCTGTACCTCTCGCCGACAGCCAGGGCGAATATCTCGGCCTTCGCGCGCCTGGACCAAAGGCTCGTCGGCCGAGGCATGACCAGGCTGGCACGCGATCTGGCCAGTGGCGCGTGGCAGAAACGCCACGCCGATCTCATGACGAAGGCGGAGTTCGACGCCGGACTCCGCCTCGTGATCGGCGGAGGGGACCCGTCGTGACCCCGAGCAGACTCCTGGTCGGCCGCCCCATCGCGCCCAGGCACGGGGCACGGCGTTCGAGGAAGTAGGTTTGCCTTATGCCCGAGGAGTTGCTGCTCTTCGCCGGATCTGCCAGCCCCAAACTCGGCGGCGCGATCGCTCAGTACCTGGACTGTCCCCTCGGGCAGAGTGAGATGTTGAAGTTCTCGGAGGGAAATCTCTTTGTCCGAGTGCTGGAGAACGTCCGGGGGCGAGATGTGTACGTGGTGCAGGGGACCGGCTTCCCTGCCAATGACAACTTCATGGAACTCCTGTTTTGGATCGATGCCTTCAAGCGCGCCAGTGCCGCCTCGGTCACCGCCGTCATGCCCTACTTCAGTTATGCCAAGGGCGACAAGAAGGATGAGCCACGTGTCTCGATCCGCGCCCGCGTGTGCGCCGATGCGATTGAGGCGGCCGGCGTGGACCGTGTCATCACCCTCGATCTCCACGCCCCCCAGGTCCAAGGCTTCTTCAAGGTTCCCGTGGACGATCTCTACGCCCTCCCGGTTCTTTGCGACGCTATCGCCGCCGCAGGGCTCGAGGACATCGTCGTCGTGGCCCCCGACGCCGGGTTCGCCAAAAAGGCGCGTCAATGGTCCGAACGTCTGCACGCGCCGTTGGCCATCGCCGACAAACGACGGGTGGACCACTCCGAATCCGCCGAGATCATCGATCTCATCGGTTCCGTGGAAGGGCGCACCGCGTTGATCGTCGATGATTTCACCATTTCGGCCGGAACCCTCGTCGACGCAGCTCGCGTCGTCACGGAGCGAGGCGCCGCGTCGGTCTACGCCGTCGTCAGCCACGGCCTGCTCACCGAATCGGCCATGGCACGGCTCGACGCCAGTCCCATACGGCGACTGTTCATGACCGACAGCGTCGAGACCCAGCCCACCACGCTGTCGGCCAAGGTCGAGATCGTCTCGGTCGCCGGACTGTTCGGTGAGGCCATCCGGCGTATCGCACACCGCGAGAGCATCTCGGTCCTCTTTACGTAACAGGTCGGATTCCGGCAAAACGATCGGTGGCGGCGACCACCTCGAGGTCCAGCGCGCCCGACGTATGACCGGAGCCCTCGACCACGACGAGCTCGCTTTGGGACCAGGCCCGCGCCAGCTCCCACGCCGGCTGCAACGGACTTCCCAGATCGAGCCGGCCGTGGATGAGGACGCCCGGGATCTCGGCCAGCCGGTCGGCCTCGTCGAGAAGCTGCCCTTCTCCGAGCCAGGCAGCGTGTCGAAAGTAATGCGTCACCGTGCGGGCAAAGCCCATGCGAAAGCGGGCGTCCGCGTAGCGTGGATTGGGCACGCCTCCGGACTCACCGGCCACGATCGCGTCCTCCCAGTCGCACCAGTGCCGGGCGGCGCGGTCCCGTACCTCGGGATCGGGATGCGCCAGCAAGCGGGCGTACGCCTCCACCAGGTCGCCTTCTCGGACCTCGCCGGGAACGCCATTGCGAAAGCGTTCCCACTCGGCGGGGAAATACCGACCGACCCCGTGGTAGAGCCAGTCGATGTCGGCGCGTTGCGTCAGCGACACGGCAGCGAGGACCATCTCGCTGACGCGACGGGGGTGGCGCTCGGCGTATGCCAACCCAAGGGTCGTCCCCCAGGATCGCCCGAAGACCATCCATCTCTCGATCCCGAGGTGGGTGCGAAGTCGCTCGACGTCGTCGATCAGGTGATCGGTCGTGTTCGACGACAGATCCACGGATGGATCACCGGCGTGTGGGGTACTCCTCCCGGCCCCGCGCTGGTCGAAGAGCACGACGCGATACGACGCCGGATCGAAAAGGCAACGCATTCCTGGCGTGCATCCCGAACCAGGACCTCCGTGCAGCACGAGCGCAGGCTTGCCACGTGGGTTCCCGCACGTCTCCCAGTAGAGGGAATGGCCTGCCGCGACATCGAGCATGCCGGACGCATATGGCTCGAGATGCGGATAGGCGCTCACCATCACCGCAGCTTCTCAGAACGTGTTTGATAACCAAGGTCACGGCGGTGCCCACGCCTTTCTTCCCGGTGGACGTGCGAGTCGATTGAGCATGATTCCCACCATCGCCCACTTGACGAACGCTTCGTGGGTCTCGGGTAG
>Ga0307374_10002759_pt1 | contig 30788 bp, 18 predicted proteins | sample OX3MG_FD_202532 | JGI IMG/M metagenome (GOLD analysis project Ga0307374, IMG submission 202532) | Soil microbial communities from Risofladan, Vaasa, Finland - OX-3 | ecosystem: Environmental > Terrestrial > Soil > Coastal area > Acid sulfate soil | place: Finland: Risofladan, Vaasa | collected... | reverse complement strand
CGAACGGCGTGCAGAATTTTTTGACATTCCGCAGGCACCGTGCGCCGGCGGTTCGCGCCGGCCGAAATTGTCGCCGCCGCCGGCCCTCGCCGCAAGTCCTTACCCGCCATACGGCAGTGCCATTCGTCCCTGAGCTGGTTGTTTTTCGAGTCGCTGTCCTTGAGCTTGCTGAGGTACTTTGCGAAAAAGCTCATCACTTCATCGAACAAGTGCTCTGGATAGATAACGACTACCGCGCAGTCGCCGCCTACGGTCGATTTGGTCGCCCCTGCCGCATACTTCGCATGGTCCGTTGGCTCGATGATTGGCGGAACATTCCCAGGACGAATTCCGCAGTACAGGGGTGCGTGAGCCTGATGCAGAATGCCACAGCGGAAGCCGGTATAGAGCACGTCAGCGATATTCGACAACTGTTTGGGATCTCCGGCTCCCCGACCGTAGTCGTCGATCGCGGGCGATATCGTGACGTTGTAGCTCGGTAGATCGTGGATGACGAATGCTTTGAAAGCGCTTGTCGTCGCCTTTAGGAGTCCGCGTTGAAATTGACTGAGCGTATCAATCAGCAGGCACGTCATTGCCATAACGGCAAACGAGTAGTGCCCGCCGTCGTGGCGATTCGCCAAGCAGCAAACAACCCGGCGAACGTGTCGATTCACCCCGCGCTCAAGCAATATCTCGATTGGCTCAATGTACCAGCCTCGTATCCGCCGCTCGAATGCATCGACGATTCCCGGGAAATATGTCCAGTTGATCTCGGCGTACTTCCGATCGCGCTCGAAATAGCGCTCGCTTGGCACCGGCTCGTAGAACATGCACGCTCCTCCTCACGACGGGACAAAGTGGCCTGTTACAACCGCTTGAGGGTGATCGACTGGATTTCGTACGTCGCATTCTGCGACTTGATCGCCGGAATCCAGCCGGGCTGAATGCCGGCCCACTCGCGGTCGGCGGGGGAAATGGCAAACTGGGTCTTCACGATGCTCTCGCCATCGAGGAACATTTCCACGTCTCCGCTACCGCCCTTGTGTTTGACGCGAAGACGGAGGGTATAGTGCCTGCCATTTTGTAGGCTACCGGGCTGGTGGGCCGCGCTCATCAGGTTATGCTGCCTGCCATACTCGGAGCTCAAGCCAAAGTTGAAGTGGCCGTTCCCTATCGGCAATGCGCCGACTAAGGCGTCGGACCCGCCCGTCCTTACAAAACCGATTTCAAGCTCGTAATCGCCGCTCGAAGAGAATGGTGGAATCGATAGCGCGGATTGAGGGCCAACGATCACCGATTTACCTGATGCTTTTACGTTGCCCGAGTGAGCATGCACGGCAAGGTCAATACGGCTTAACAGGTCGCCGCCGGACGACGGTTTCGGGCCCTTTGCGCCCGCATCGCCGACGACGTCGCCAAGGCTGCCGTTCTTTTTCTGCGAAGCGGCGAGGACGACCTCGCCGGTGTCGACCTTGATCAGCCGAACGTGGACGTCGAGCACGCGGCCGGTTTGCACGGCGCGGCCGGTCATGATCGCACGCGCTCCAAGCTGCTTGCCGAGGTTTCGCGCGCTTGCCTCGTCGAATGCGGCTTCCTGCTGCAATTCCAACTCGGCCAGCGCTTTGTCCAAGAGCGTCCGCTCGACCACTTTGACGCCCCGATTCACCAGCGCCGTGGTCAGCTCCTCGGCGAGCTTCTCGCCGCCGGTGGTGCGGTTGCCGTCTTGATCGACCGGCGGCAGAACGGCGATGGCCGTGCCGTTCTGGTCTGTCTCGACCTCGTCGCCGATGCGAAGTTGGACTTCCAGGTTGCCGAGCAGCTTCGCCTTGCTGAACTTTTCTCTGGCCTCGGTGATTTCGAGCTGGGCGATCTTTGCGCGTTGGCGTTCGAGCACCTCGCCGGAGTCAGGATCCTTGACCTCGCCCTCGTCGCGGTAGACGGTGAGCTTCTGCCCTTTTTCAGCGCCGGCTTTCGTGCCGATAGTCAAGTAAATCGCCGTCGGCTTCACGTCGGCGATTTTGCCCGAAGCTGAGCCGACTTGCTCGCGCGACAACTTCCAGGCCACGAAGGCGGGCAGGCCCGCCGAGGCGATGGCGTCGCCGTCGGCAAGATCGCGGTCGACCTTCAGCAACTCGTCCTGTGCGAAGCTGGTTTCCTTGCCGCTTTTCAGTTCGCGCAACTTAAGGCGCGCGGGCGATTGCTCGATCAACTCGCCCACCACGCTTCGGCCGCCCTGTAGCCGAACCTTGACGAGGGTCACCGGCTTGTCGCCAAAGGCCGGCGCCGCGACAAGGGCGAAAGCGACGACCGGGCACGCGACGACAAAAAGCCTGAACGACATGGCGAGCCTCCTCGTGAAGCGGGCATGGAAATGTAACCTCGTTTGGAACGCTATCGTAACGCCGCGCCGATGGGCATGCAACGGCTTGTCAATCGCGATGCGACGTTCGCCCGCCATGTACGACTCAAATCAGCGTTCAGGAAATCGAGCACGATCCGCTGGCGTTCCTCCATCGCATCGAGGCCGGCGAGCCGATACTGGTTGTTCGCGGCGACATTGCGATCGCTGAAATCCAGCCCATTTCCCGGCCCGCGATGTGCCCCCCGCGTTTGGCCGTGCCGCGGGCGGCTTCACCGTTCCGGACGACCTCGATCGCCCGTTGCCCGATGAGGTCGTCAAGTTATTTGGGGCCAACGAGGCTGCTTCTCGACACACACGTATTCCTGTGGTACGTGGGCGCGATGCTCGCCTGCCGCAGCGATTCGCCGACGCGTGACGAGCTAAAGGGCGACCGGCCGCGAGCCCCACGCCCCGACCGAGCTCGCGTCGCTCAAGCGCGTGACTTGCGAGGCTGACCTCGCGAGCGGCGAGTTGGTTTTGACTAACATGGCAAATCGGCTATAATTTGAGTGGAGGCTTTGGTTGGCTCGCAAGGGCTGGCCACTGCCTTCGTTTTTTTACGGCTCATCACCTCGCTCCCATTGGCCGCGAAGATCGTCGAGATAGGTGATGCCGTGCAACTGCCAATAGCCACTCTGGTCGGTTTTTGGCTTTTGCCCGTGAAACTGCATGTCGTGCAGTTTCGCCGCGTAGGCGCGCAGCTCCTCGCGAACAGCCTGCGGCATGCGGCTCGTCCGCCAGCCCCAGCCGAGAATGTACGCGGTCAAGTCTGCCAAGAACACGCCCGTCGTCAGGTCGGAATGCACGAAGAAGGGCTCGGGAACGATCCGCGAACTGCGATACTGGCCGGTCGGACTGCCGAGAAAGTAGGCGGCCATCTGTTCCAGCAGGCGGTGCGACTGGGATTTCTCCAGCTCGTCAAAGACGACAATTCCACGCTCGCGGGGCGGAAGCGTTTCAAGGTAGTAGAAGTATCGCTCAAACAGGTAGACGTAATCCTTGCGGAGCCTGCCGGATTCTGGCCTCGGCGCATCGGGCGCCAGCATCGAAGCAAAGACTTGTACGCTGAAACCTGCTGCGATGTCGAGCACCGCGTGAACGAAGCTGAGCACCTGCCGGCTGAAGGCGACAATCTCCAGAAACGTTGGATTGTTGGTCGGTTGGCCTCTCGCCGCTTTGCCTTTGGTCAGCAACGAATTCGCCAGCCTCAAGCACTCCGAGGGGGCGATTTCGACGTCTCGTTGGGCTTCGCCAAATCGCTTACGCTTCAGCAATCGCTTGGCCTTCACCTCATTTCCGTATACTTCGCGGAGGTAACCACCAAAATGGTCTCGCTCTGCGGAACGGATGGCGCGCACCATGTTCCAGAGGCGGAGAAGAGTCGTTGGCGGCGGGCGGCGCGTCAGCCGGTCGTTCGTGCCGGCCACGGGGACGAGCGTGAGCGGAGCGGGCTTGTGGTGTAGGCGTCTCGCCTGCCCGGTCTTGGTGCGCCGCCCGCGACATCTGTCACGTCGGGGCCTTGTGTCCGGCGCTCCGGCGGCTTGGCGCATCGGTTTTTTAGTCGTTCGGCGGATGCCAGCCGGCTTCCAGTCGGGTCCCGATGCGGTTATCGTTAATGCAAAGAGCGCGGGAACGACAACTATGGCCACCGTCACTACCGATTCGATCGGCTCACCGCTGGTGCTCCACTTCGGACCGGCGATTAACCGCTTCAGCGAGGACGAGTTCTTTGAGTTCTGCCAGCGCAATCGCGATTTGCGGATCGAGCGCACAGGCAGCGGAGATCTGATCGTCATGCCTCCCTCCGGCGGTGAGACGGGACGATCCAATTCCGGCCTCAACTATCAGCTTGTTGCCTGGAACGAGCGCGTGCGTCAAGGCGAGGTCTTCGATTCATCGACCGGCTTTCGCTTGCCCGGCGGTCCCCTGCGTTCGCCGGACGCTGCCTGGGTCGCGCGCGATCGGTGGCGCGCCCTGACCCGCGCTCAACGAAAAAAATTTCCCCCCTTGGCACCCGACTTTGTGGTCGAGATCAGGTCCGAGAGCGATTCACTCAGGCCGTTGCGCGCCAAGATGCACGAGTACGTCGAGCTTGGCGTACGGCTGGGGTGGCTCATCGATCCAATGGCTCGCCGCGTCGAGGTTTATCGTCCCGGCAAGAAACCGCAGACGCTCAAAGCGCCGCGGACGATCAGCGGCGGTCCCGTGCTGCCGGGTTTTGTCTTGCAACTTGAGCGAATCTGGTCGGACTGACCGACCACAATCGGTGTCAAGATGGCCAACTGCGCACAAGGTCACCGCAAATTGCGCGAGTTGGCCATCTTCGAATTTCCCGCTGAAAAGTTGCGCGGCGACGAAGGGGTTTTTCGTCGCGGGATGCGCAACGCCGCCACGTCCGGGCCCTGTGCCCGGTTGCTCGTCGTCCGTTCCTCACGCCAGCAGCGCCGCGGGCACACCCTCGCGTTGATTCTCCTTTGCCGCGCGTCAGCCAGACGCAAACGGTGGCGGGCTTGGCAATTGCCTCATAATCCACGGATCGTAGCGGCGCATTGAGTTTGGTTTCGCTCGCGGGCTGGAGTAGAATTCAAGGTGCGCGGCTCGGCAACCGGGTCCGATTGCTGCGGAATGATCGACCATCAAGGAGCTAGGCATGCACGAACTCACACTCACAATTCCTGACGATGCGGTCGCTGCTTTGGCGGAATCCCCGGAGCAAGCCGGTGCCGAGTTGCGAATGCTCGCGGCCGTTAAACTGTTCGAGCTGAAGAAACTGTCATCTGGGGCTGCGGCGCGACTGGCCGGCGTTTCACGGGTTCAGTTTCTTTCGCGACTGGGCGCCTACGGCGTCGCTACTTTTCAGCAGAGCGAGGAGGAACTACTGGGCGAAATAAGAAATGCCTGATGTCATTTCGAATACGACTCCGCTGCTCTATCTGCACCAGCTTGGCTGTCTCGATTTCCTTCCGCAGTTATATCAGCAGGTGTTCGTGCCGCAGGCGGTCGTCGACGAGCTGCGCCAGGGCGAATTGAAAGGATTTGACGTTCCTTCACTGAACGCGCTGGCATGGGTCGGCGTGGAAGCCGTTGCCCCGCTCGATTTGCTGCGGGTTACGGGAGGATTGGATTTCGGGGAACGCGAGACCATCGCACTTGCGCTTGCCAAGACCGATCCCTTGCTGGTTCTCGACGATGCCGCGGCGCGAGCCTACGCGCAGACTCTGGGGATACGTCTTACCGGCACGCTGGGCGTCCTCGTGCAAGCAAAGCAATCTGGACTGATTACCGCCATTCGTCCCTGCCTGGATCAACTGGACAAGTTGGGATTCTACCTCGGCGCGCATGTTCGCGCGACGATACTCAGCCGTGCCGGAGAAAGCCCATGATCCGATGTAGGAACCGACGAGTGGGCCAACCGGCGGTCGTAGGCCGCCAATTCATCGTCATAGCGCTGTTCGGCGTGCGCGATTCTCGCACGAGCAAGAAAGATCCGGGCATTTTGCGGGTCAAGTCGGGCTGCCTCACCGATGTCGGCCTGGGCCTTGTCGAGAACTTGTTTGAGGAGCCATGCACGCGACCGGCAGAGATGGGCAAATGCCGTTTCGGCGGTTGCGAGTTGTCGCTTGAAATAGTCAATCGCCTCGTCGTCGCGCACCACGTCGGCGGCCCGTAACCAGCCGTATCTGACGGAAAACCAATCACCCTCGACCCGCTGCACGTAGAGCCAAATGCCGGCGGGCAATACGGCGGCGACGGGTGCCTGTGCATCGGGCAGCTTTCGCAATACGATGTCAGGCGGCTTGGTGAGCAACGCCCGACCGCGCCACTCGGCCGGAACTTCCGCATCAACCGTTGCCTGGTCGTTCGATACCGGCTCGGCGGCCCAGGCCCAAGCAACCGAAAGCCAGGCAACCGCGACGAACGAGCCAACGAGACGTTTTCTCATGTCAATTGCCTCCTTGCGGAATAGGTCCGTCCGCAGTGTACGCGCGGCCGGCAAACATTGACAAGATCAACGAGCGGGGGTAGCGTCCCAAAGTTCGCTTCGCAGCAGAGCAGATCGGCTAACTTTGCTGACTAGATTTCGATCAAATGGCTATTCAAGCAGCCTGAGCGTGATGCGGCGGACGTCCATCACCGATTTGCCGGGAATCTCCAACGCCCGCAAGGTAAGCGGCGCCGTGCCTTTTTCCAAGTGAATCTCGCCCAGCCGCAAGGGGCGGAACTCTTTCATCTGGGATTCGCCGTGCGTGCGAGGCAGCGTGTCCTGGTTCGTGTTCAGCGGCGGGTCCCAGGCCGGAACGACTTTGCCCGTCAGCCGGCTGCCGCCAAAACTCAGCTCGACCAGCGAACCGGCGTCCGCCTCCGCACAAGTGTAGTCGATGACGGCTTCATAGCGGCCCGTGGTGTGGACGTCGATCAGCCAGACCATGCTGTCGTCTTTCGCGGTCCAATGCACGAAATACGAGCAGTTCGGAGCACCACTGCTGCGCCGCACGCCGCCGCGCGGTTCGCCGTCGCGGGCCGGCAGCATTGCGATGGGAAACTCGCGGTAGCCGACCGGAAAGGGACGCGGATCGACGGCGCTGGCGGCAGCCGCCTTCGACGGTGCTTTGCCCCGCGGACCGGCCGCCGCTTGCCCCGCGCCGCCGAACATTTCCTGCCGCCAGGCTGCCACCGCTGCCGCCAACCGCGAGGCAGTTTCCGGCTCGCGATCGTCGATCGCCGTTATCTGGCCGGGATCGGCGAGCATGTCGAACAGCCGTCCCTGGTGGTCGAGCCGGTGCCGCCCGGTCCGCACGCTGGTCCGTCCGCCCCAAGTGGAGAAGATCATGCGTTCGGGCCAATCGGTCTCTTGCTTCAAGAGCAGCGGGCTGAGATCGCGGCCATCGAGCGGTTTGTCGCCCACGCGCGGCACGCCGGCCAGCGAGGTCAGGGTTGGCAGCAGATCGATCGCGCCGGCAATCTGCCTGACGGTGTGGCCGGCGGGCAGACGCTCGGGCCAGCGAAGATAGCAGACGCTGCGCACGCCCCCCTCGTCGGTGTCGCCCTTCTTGCCCTTCATGCCGCCGGTCCAGCGCATCGCGTTCGGGCCGTTGTCGGAGAAGTACACCACGATCGTGTTTTGCCGCAGTTTTAGGTCGTCGAGCTTCGACAGCACGCGGCCGACGTTGCGGTCTTGGTTCTCGATCATGGCCAGGGCGCAGCGGGTTTCGTCGAGCGATTCCTTGTTGGCGTCGGTGGCCCGCTGGGCAATCGGCTTGTCCTTGAACCGCAGCCAGTCTTTTTCGGGGGCCGCCCAAGGCGTGTGCGGCGTGGTGAAGGGAACGTAGCAGAAGAACGGCCGGTCCTGGTGCTGTTCGATGAATCGCAGTGCCCGGTCGGTGCAGACATCGACGATGTAACCCTGGGTGCGGACCATGCGGCCGTTATCTTCCAGCGGCGCGTTGAAATACTCGCCCCAATGGCCCGCGGTATAACCGAAGTAATCATCGAAGCCGCGCGCCCGCGGGTGATAGGGCCACTGGCTGCCGTTGTGCCACTTGCCGAACGCCCCGGTGGCATAACCGGCCGCCTGGAACGCCTCGGCCACGGTCTTCTCGCTCAGATCGAGCCGTTCCTGGCCGGTCGAGACGCCCCGCACGCCGCCGCGCGGATAATACCGGCCGGTGAGAAACTCGGCCCGCGTCGGCGAACACAAGGGGCAAACGTAGAAGCGATCGAGCGACACTCCGTCGCGGGCCAGCGAGTCGATGTTCGGCGTCGCGACCTGGCGGTTGCCCGATTGGCTGTAGTCGCCCCAGCCGGCATCGTCGGCCAAAAAGATCACCACATTCGGGCGTGGCGAGGCGGCGCCAAGCAGAGCCGCGGCGAGCCAGACGCACAACGTGCAGGCGGCCCTGGCCATGACGATCGTACACGAGGTTGGAAGCAGCCGAAAGTTGTCAATCATGTTCGGTGAAATCACGATGCACTTGCAGTATAGTGGGCGATGAGGGACTCGAACCCCCGACATCCACGGTGTAAACGTGGCGCTCTAACCGACTGAGCTAATCGCCCGAAAGCACGGCCTCCGCTACTTGGAAACCCGCTTGACGGATCGTACCGGCGGCCGAGATGCCTTGTCAATCTTGCGATACTGCCGCAGATGCGTCATCCTGCTTGGTTTGCAGGCCACAGCCAAGACCAAATCACACAGGACCGAGCATGAAAACGTATCGCATCGCCGTCTATCCCGGCGACGGCATCGGGCCGGAAGTAACCGATGAGGCTTTGCGCGTGCTGGAAGCCGTGCAGCGGCGGCAACCTTCGTTCCAGCTCGATTTCACGCATTTGCCCTGGGGCTGCCAGTTTGCTCGGTCGACCGGCAAGGTGGTGCCCGACGACTTCTTGGAAGTGCTGCGGCCGTTCGATGCCATTCTGTTGGGCGCGGTCGGTTGGCCGGCCGAACTGCCCGACCATGTCACCTTGGCCCCGTTGGTGCAAATCCGTCAGCGGTTCGATCAATACGCCTGCGTGCGGCCGGCCCGGCTTTATCCGGGCGTGCCGTGCGTGCTGGCCGGCAAGCGACCCGGCGACATCGATCTGGTGGTGGTCCGCGAAAACTCGGAGGGGGAATATGTCAACGTCGGCGGACGCTTCCGTGTGGGCCAACACGATGAATCGGCGGTGCAGACGGCGGTACACACGCGTCGGGGAATCGAGCGCGTGCTGCGGTTCGGTTTCGACCTGGCACGCCGGCGGCGCCGGCGGCTGACGATGATTACCAAGTCGAACGCCCAGCGCTATGCCTATGTGTTGTGGGATGAAATCCTGGAACAGGTCCGTGGCGACTATTCCGACGTCGAGGCCGAAAAGCAGCATGCCGACGCCGCCGTGATGAACTTCGTCCGCTCGCCGGAACGCTTTGACGTGGTGGTGGCCTCGAACCTGTTCGGCGATATCCTGACTGACTTGGGCGGGCTGATTTCGGGCGGCCTGGGACTGGCGCCCAGTGCCAATCTGAACCCCGAGCGGACAGCTCCCTCGATGTTCGAACCGGTACACGGCTCGGCGCCCGACATCGCCGGCAAGGGGATTGCGGACCCGGTGGCGGCCGTGCTGAGCGCGGCCATGATGCTCGACTGGCTGGGCGAAGCGGAGGCGGGCGAGCTCGTGCGCCAAGCGGTCGAGCGGGTCTTGGCCTCCGCTCAAACCACGCCCGACCTGGGCGGCAAACTCTCGACCAGCGAGGTCGGCCGGCGCATCGCGGAGGGGATCGAAGCCGGGCTACCGCGGTAGTCGCCGGTCAAGTCTCTTGCCGGCGCGTCTTGCCACCGTCGCCGGACGTTGTAGACTAAGGACATCGCGGGCGTAGCTCAGTTGGCAGAGCGCTAGCTTCCCAAGCTGGATGTCGAGGGTTCAAGTCCCTTCGCCCGCTCATCATACAAGGCCATACCGACTTACCAGCGGAAGTTATACATCGCATACACCGCCTCCTGAGACGACGACTTGGTCGCGGTCGACGTGGCCTGTAGAAAGCCCTCGCCGAACAGTTGCGAGTAGACCACCATGAAGTCCGATGTGGCGGTGAGGTGGAGATTCATCACCAAATCGACCTCGTCGCCCACGTTCGTCCCCGCGGCGCCGCTCGGATCGCGCCGCACCGCCACGCCGCCGGCGTTGTACAGCGCGTCGCGAGGCTGGTTCAGCCAGAAATGGTGGTATTGCAGCCAGACGGTGGTCCACGGCACGGGATAGAGGCCCAGGTGCAAATTGAGGTCCTGGATGTTCTGCCGGCCCGCCGCGTCGGCCCAGCCCAGATAATAGTGGCCGAACGGAAAGAGCTGGTTGAAGGTCGTGTACTGGCCGGCGTTCGGGTTCGCACTGCCGCTGGCGAAGTCGTAGTACAGCCAGAGTGTCGGGTTCCACGCGCGCTTGGCCAAGTGATAACCGACGCCGGTCGTCGCCATGCCCGCCACAAGATCCTGGCTCCCGTGCCGACCGAGTTGCAGCGCGTACTCGAAATCCCACAGGTAATTGTTGCGGTCGCCCGCGTATCGCGTGCCCAGCGTGTTGAACCGCGTGGGGGCCACCGCGATGCCCTGCTGCACGACGGTGTTCGAGTTATTATAGTAGAGATAATAGAGATCGAGAAAATGGCCCTTCTTGGGACGATAGGTACACCAGGCGCCGGCAAGCTGTTGGTTGTGGTCCGTCGAGTCGAACTTGTTGGCGTTGGGAATGACGGGCTCGAGCCAGAAGAGGTCGACGTCGAATTTCTCCCCTTGTCGGAAGCCGCGCACGCCGTCGAAATTGCGCCGCATGTTCGCCCAAGGGAGCGGTGAGATCAGCCGTTGCGAACCGAGCAGCACTTCCTGCCGGCCTCCGCGGACGTAGACGGCATGCTTGGCGATCTCGCCCAATTTCACGTCGACGAACAGGTCGAGGATGTCGGCCCGGTCGATGTCGGTGGGCGCCGGCGGCAAGGTCCCACCGCCGCGGTCGGCATCGATGAACTCACCATACACTCGCAGTTGGTCGCGGTACCACAGGTCGCCGTAAGTGCGGATCCTGTTCAGGTCGTAGACGTTGGTGACGGGCGTCAGGTTGTTGAAGTCGTTGTAGCGGTTCATCTCCTCGCCGCCGGTCGAGAACAGGAAGTTCTTGCCAATGCGGATCCGCTTGAGCCGCTCGTACCACAGCTTGTCTTTATTGTCCTTTTCGTCGACATAGCGAAAATCGGCGTCGAAGAAGCCCGGTGCCATGATGGCAAACGCCGGATATGCCGATTGGGGAGGGGCCTCGCGGCGGCTGCCCCGCATCTGGTCCACCATGGAGTAGTAACCGGGACCGCTGGGCAGGATGAAGAAGTTGCCCGGCCGCGGAAAGATGCGCGCGTTGGAGTTCTTCGTCCAATCTGTCGATGCCGCTTCGCTCACCGGCTCTTCGCCCATCATCTGTTCCGGTTCGATGGGCACCGTCGGACCTTCGGTCATCGGTTCGCCCATCACGGGCTCGGCATCCGGGGCTTCTTCCACTTGCGAGACGGCCTGGCCCTTCGTCCCCCGCGGAGCGGCCTGACCACCCGGTACGCGCCCCGAAGCGGCCGGCACGCTGGTCGGCGGTTTTTTCGTCGGCAGGGGCTGCGCCTGAGCGGAGCTTTCGCACAAGCCCAAGGAACTGGTCAGCAGGCCCAGGAGCAGGATCCTAGACGGCATGATGGCAGTCCTTCGATAGCATTGCAGGGCGCTCTCGCGTTCCGTGGCGCGGCGTCACCGACGCGTACGTGTAGTAAACCCGCCAATCGCTAGAGCCATCCTATCTGCTATCGGTTGACGAGCACGGCCAATGCAGAGAAAAACCCACCGACCGCCGATGAGCGGGTGTGACGCCCACGCCAAGCTAACGTTTTGCCGTGAGAAGCGGTGGCTGGGGCAGAGCTTGGCCAGATTGCGGCTGACGCCCTTCAAGAGCGTGGCGGCCAAGCGATGCCCTCAGGATACAGTAGATTTCTGTCTCGGCTAACGTTTGGCAGTAGAAGTCGTGGGCAAGGGCGCATTCGTTCCGCGGGCGAAAGCGCCCGAAAGCGAGCGGCCTCCTCGGCGGCCACTTCGGCATCGCCGGGGGAATTTGATTGGCAAGTCCATCGTTCTCCGTTACGCATCTCCCCGGACGACTCTATTCTAATCTACTCTAAACCAGTTCTGCCGCGCCGTCGAATCGCCAGTGCGTCCGGGCTAAAGCGCGGCGTCTCGTCCGAGATCGTCAAACGCCGCGGCGGGCAGAACATCCACCACCGCCTGGCCGCTGACATCGCTGCCGTCCGAAGTGCTGGCTGGCAGCGCTGCAGCGAGCACGTCGGGAGCGGATGCGGCGAATGAATCGCCCCCCTCGGCCGCGAGCGCGGCCAGTGCCGCATCGCTGGCGGCGGCGGAGACAGCGGCAGGCGCGGCACCAGCAACCAAAGGCGCGTTCTGACTGGCGTCGATGGAGACCTGAGCGTTCCCGGATGCGTTCAATTCGACCACGACTACCCGCGCGCTAAGGCCGCTCGCGCTGCTGCCCGTGACGTGCAGCATGGCGCCGCCAGAGACGGCTAAGTCGCCGCCGGCCGCATAGATTCCCCCGGTAACCACGAGCGATGCGTTGCCACCAAGCGACAGCGGGGCGTTCGATGAACGGTCCTGGAAAATCGCGAGTCCGTTGTATTGGCTCAGTCCGGAAAGTTGCACGAGCGCCTGCCCGCCGATCACGATGCCATCGGCGTTTGCCGCTTGCGGGGCGTTATAAATCAGCACTCCTTGACCGTAGACCCGCGCACCTCCGCTGACGGAAAAACCGCCGCCCTGTAGATAGTAGACACCCGGCGCGAGCGTGACCTGCGCCTGGCCAGAGACATGAATGCCGCCCACGTAGGTTCCCTGCGGAAGAGTGATCGTCGTACTGCCTCCGATGTTTGCCGCGGCCATGTTCGTGCCCGGCGCCGGCGCCGCCAGCGAGACGAATGGGTCGCTCAGGAAGGGGTCTTGTACGGTCGTCAGGCCCGTTGCCAAAAGGCCCTGAATCGCCGCGTTGCCATGCACGTCGCGGCCGGGCGTGCCCTCCACATCGAGCTCGTTCGCCGAAATCGCCGCATTGCCCAAGGCGACGACCGCCGCGGCGTTGTTCGACAATACTTCGGCGGCGCCGCCCCCAGCGAGCCGCACGCTGGCGTTTCCCGCGGCGTTCAAGGTTGCCTTGTCTGTGGCGTCGAGCAATACCAAGGCGACGTTCTGCACGACCGTGGCGGCGCCCGTCACCGTCGCATTCGGAGCGCTGTCATGCGCGATCGTCACCCGCACTGGATACGTGCCTTTAGCCGCATAGAGGTGGCTTCCCAGCACGCTGAACAGGCCGCCGCTGCCGACGACCGTCGCTCCCACGTCGGCGGTCGTGCCGTCGCCCCAATCGACGGTCGCCTGATAGTCGGCCAGCGGCTCCGCTCCGCCCGGGTCGGTGAACGTGGCCAGCACGATCGGTCCGGTGGACGAGCCAACCGCGGCGGCGGCAGCCTGCGCGGTCGCAACTACCTCCGGATCCGAGGCGGCGGCCGTGCTGCTGGCTGTCGCCTGGCTGCCGCCGGTATCGTTGATTGTCACGGCGACGGGGTGGTTGCCTTCTTCGGCATAGGCGTGCGTGCCCTGCACGTCGAAGCCGCCGGCGCCGTTGGGCGCCACGCTGCCCGAACTGCTGCTGCCGTCGCCCCAGTCGATCGTGGCGGAAAAACTGGACAACTGCGGATAAGGATTCGCGTCGGTGAACGAGGCGACGGTTCCGCTGAACGTCGCACCCTCGACGGCGCCAAACGTCAAACCCGACGGCGTGAGCAAGGCGTCGTCCACGGTCACGGGCAAGGCATTCGACGTGTAGGCGCCGTCCTCGTCGGTGGCCGTGGCCAAGATGGCCACCGCGCTGGGCGGGGCCGCGTAAATGTGAGTCACCGAGGCCGGATTACCTGAGAAGTTTTGCGTCGTGCCGTCGCCCCAGTCGATGGCCCAACTTGTAATCGTGTCGCCACCCGGTTCGCTTGCGGAGAGTCCGAGCGTGTAGGTATCGCCTTCGGTGATCTCACCCGGCCCGGCGATCGACAGCGTCGGCGGCACCGCCTGAACGATCAGCGTGCTGGGAATTTGGATGCTGTTCGTGCCGTCGGTCACTTCGAGCGTGATCGGGTAGCGTCCTTCGTTGTCGATGCCCAACGCGGCGAGCTGTGTCCAGGTGAGCGTGGGCGAAACCCCTGTGGCATCGCCGAAATTGCCGTCGTCGTTCAAAGCCCATGAGAAGCTCAAGGGCGGTGTCGTGCCCGTCGGCTCGTTCGCCGACAGCGTCAGATTCGTTCCTTCCAGGACCGTATCGCCGCCGGCAGCGGGGCCGAGCAACTGCTGGAAAGCGGCCAGGGTGGCGGCGTCGGCATGGGCCGCCAAGAGCGTGGGGTACAGCAAGATCAGGTCGGTGCTGTCGATTTGCCCGTCGCCGTTGAGATCGGCGGCCGGATTGAACTGCGTGTTGTGGCTTTCCAGCACCCGGCCAAATAACTCGACGTCGTTGGCGTCGATCTTGCCGTCGAAGTCGAGGTCGCCGAGGCCGGAGCCGTAAATCGTCGAGGTAAACAAGCCGGGGAACCGCTGGATACTGGCGCTGCCGTCGACCTGGTAAGAAACGACCGTGGCCACGTGGTTTCCACTGGTCAGGCCGGTCATTTCCATGGTCCACAGGTCGCGGTCGATCTGCGTGGCCTGATTGGCACTGCCTACCATGCTGAGGATCTGCGAGTCGGTCAGGCCGGCCGGCAGGTCGAAGAAGACGTGAACGTTGTTGGCGAGCATGTCGGTCGATCGGACCGTCAGCACCTCGTCCTCGTTGTCGCCCGGTGTCACATCGGTAAGGCTGACGACCTTCGACACGGTAGGCGAGCGGTCGACATAGATCGTCACCTTGAAGTCGGTGAAGATGGGCGGCTCGCCAGGGTCGCGGTGGCGGAAAGCGCGCACGTCGATGTAGTGGTAGCCGTTCGACAGCTTCGAAGTGTCGATGGTCTGGAGATACTCGCCATCGCCGTCGGCGCTGAAATAACCGGGATTGTGAAGCGTGGTGAACTGCTGGAAGCCATAGGCCGCGTCGCCGGGCGTAGTGTCGACAAAACCGCTGCCCGTGGCGTCTACGCCGCCGTCGATCTTGTAGAGTGCGTTGTCGCCGTTGGCATCCTGATCGTGAAATTGCGGGTTGGCCAGCAGGTTGACGTTGTTGGTGTCGAGTTGGATCTGGAAGGTGTTGCCGGTGACGACGTCGATCGGCGAGAGCCGGGCGCTGCCGTTGGTGTCGGTCGTCGGCGTGTCGCCGGGAATGACGTGATCGAGGCCATTTATGGTCAGATTGCCTTGAGGCGACGCGGGGGCGTAAATCACATAACCGTCACCGGTGAAGTTGCCGTCGTCCTGGTTGCGCGGCACGTTCAAGTTGACGTTGCCGTACTGGTCGACCTGCAAGAGCGGACGAACATTGCCATCCTCGTTGGTGCTCGGATTTCCGGCGTTGCCGGTCAGCTCGACCAGATAGGTGCCGGGGGCGAAGTCGGTGTGGACCGTTCGGTTGTCGTAGCCGCTGTCAAGCCGGTTGTTGAGGCCGACGAGCATCGAGTCATCACGTTCGTAGACGAGCACGTTGTTGTCGATGTAGCGCTGGTCGTAGTTGCCGTCGGGGTGAGTGTCACGGATGTTGACTAGGCTGGTGATGGTGTCGCCGTAGAGTCCGCCCAGCGCGTCGCCGCGGCCGTCCGCCGGAAAGGAGCGGTTGTTGCCGAACTCGTGCCCGTTGTCGTAGACGATGGTGTTGCCCGGCCGCGTGAGGGTGTAGGCGTAGGCCACGTTGTCGAGATAAGGCGGGCCGTTGTCGGCGCTGCTGACGAAGGAGACGCCTTCGGAGCCGTTGTTGGCCAGGCCGTCGTCTTGCGAGTCTTGGCTGGCGTTGACGACGTTGTACCAGTTGTTCTGGTAGCCGTTGCTGGTGAGGTTGCTTTGCAGGGCGAAAAAGAGGGGAAAATCGAGCACGTCGCGGTTGCCGCCCACCGTGCTCGGGTCATTGGGGTTGATGTCTTTGTTGACGTACTGTTGCAGCAAACTCTTGTCGCCGTCGTAGACCTCGCTGAAGCCGAAGATCGGTTCCTGGCTGCCGTTCAAAAGCGTGCGGTCCGACGAACGGTAGACGGCCTGATCGTAATAGTTGAGCACCCAAGACGGCATGTTCTTCGCCGCGTCGAGGCGAAAACCGTCCACGCCGATGGTCTGCACCATCCACTGCGCATAGCGCATCAAATAGCCCAGGGCGTTCTCTGCCACCGGCGTGCCGTCGAGCGGCTGGGCGTTGTTGAACGGGTAAATCTTCAGGTTGTACTCGCCGGTGGCCGGGTCGTTCACCGTGATCGGCGGCAGGTTCTGGTCGGGATAGAAGCGGGCGTTGTTCGGATCGGGCACATTGGCCAGGCGGCCGTTGAGCGGCGTCGTGCCGGCCGGCAGGTTCATCGGGTTCGGACCGACCGGGTTGCGGATGAACTGGTAGTTCTTCTCTTGGGCGATGTCGATCAGGCCCGACAGCCGCATGCCCGTGGTGCTGGTGTCGTAGGCGCTGTGGAAATCGCCGTCGATGTCGTTGTAGCCGGCGTCGTTGTTGGAGGGATTGAGCGTGAGCGCGAAGCCAGGGTAGCCGCCCGACGCCGCAAAGCCGGGCGTGCCCAGGTTCTCGAAGCCGTCGTGGTTCCAGACGAGGTCGCTGTAGTAGCTGGCGCCCGTCTGGTGGATGGCGGCGACCATCGCCTTCAGGCCGGTCTCGGTGCCGTACAGCGTGGGGTCGCCGGGGCTGCCGAGGTCGAAGCGGTTGTAGACATCGTAGCCGACCGACTGGTTGCCCGAGTCGGCCCGTCCGGGCGGCGGCGTGAGCACGGCGCCGTAACCGGCTGCGAAGATATCGGGCACTCGTTGTTCGATCGTGTTATAGCTCCCCTCGAACCATTGCAGAATGGGCGGGGCCGAAACATCGAGAACCAACCGTATTTCCAAAACTTCTCGAATGAGCCGACGTGGGCGGCGGGCGGCCTTGCGGGCCGGACGGCGGCGAGTGCCGAATGGGGTGCGATTCACAGCAAAGTTTCCGCGGATGGGGCGATGGGGCCAGAAGGGATGGGACGATTGTGACGCGGATTATAATTAAGCGCGGAGCGCCACGCAACTTCTTGCCCCGATTACAAGCCGTCACCCGGTTTTGGCGGCCTAGGAACGCTGCGCCACGTTCGTGACGCGGTCCGCGTGAAGTAGAGCCGCACGCAGACATGACGCCGCGGCGGCATTACAATTGGGCGGTACTGCGCGACATATCAGCAGCAGTCGAGGGCCGGCGAAGATTGAAATTGGCAGAGTCACTTCGGCTTTCCGAAAAAAACCGCGCCGCGCAGATCACGGGCACGCGGGCTGCGTTGCGGCGGGTGCCAATGCTCTCTCGGCAAACTGACGGGTTCTATGATGCGTCTTGTTTTTTTCCTTGTCGTATTGTCTCCCTCGCTGGTCGAGGCCCAGATGCGCGGCCGGGCGGCACCCGTTTCGCTGCCCCAGTCGCCGGCGGCGTCGGTTGGCGAACAGGTCATTACCAGGTACGCCAAACCGTTGAAGGTCGCCAACAAGGTCGTCGATGATGGGACGGCCTTTCGTGTCTACCAAGTCGGACAGGTGAAGGGCGACTGGCTGTGGTTGGAGTCGGGCCGGGTCCGTGGATGGGTCGAGGCCGGCAATGTGGTGCCGTATAGCCAGGCCGTCGACCACTTCACGCGGCAAATCGCCGTGGCTCACAAAGCGGCGTCGGCCTACACCTGCCGCGGAATCGTGCGGCATGCGAAAGGCGAATACGACGACGCCATCGCCGACTACAGCGAAGCCCTGCGGCTCGACCCAAAGCTGGCCTTGGCCTACTACAATCGCGGGCTCGCCTGGCAAAAGAAGCAGGACCTCGACAGGGCCATTGCCGACTACAACGAAGCCATCCGGGTCGCCCCAAGGTACGCCTTGGCCTACCGCATGCGCGGCACCGCCCAGCACGCCAAGCAGGACTTCGACCAAGCCATTGCCGACTACGACGCAGCCCTGCGGCTCGACCCCAAGCACGCCTTGGCCTATCACAACCGCGGCCTCGCCTGGCGGGCCAAGCGGGACTTCGACCAGGCCATTGCCGATTGCACGAGGGCCTGTGAGCTGGCCGGCTGGAGCGATTGGCGCTTCATTCACACGCTGGCCGCCGCTTGCGCCGCGGCGGGCGATTTCGACGCCGCCGTCAAACACGGCGAACTTGCGTTGTCGATGGCGCCGGCCGAGCACAAGCAGCGGTCTGTAACCGCCATCGAAGCCTACAAGGCGCGCCGGCCGCACCGGGAGCAGGCTGTCGATTAGGCGGACGGATTCTATGGCAAGCGGGCCGAGGCAACAAGTCAGCTACCGAGCAACGTCGGACACGGTGGAAATTTCGGCCAGCAGCCGGTGAGTCACGGCCACGTCGATCAGTTCGGCCAACGACGATACACCGACCTTGCGCATGATGACGGCCCGGCGCATTTCCACCGCCCGTTCGGAGATGAACAGCCTGGCCGCCATGACTTTGTTCGATTCGCCCGCCAGGATGAACTGCAACGTTTCGCGATCGCGGCCGTTCAGTCGCGCGATCCGGGCGTCGATCGCGTCGAAGTTCGCCTGCCGCCGGCGCCAGTCGGCGTCGAGCGCCAACGCCCGTTCGATGCGCTCCAGCAGCGTCTGACGGTCGAACGGCTTTTCCAAAAACTCGATGGCCCCGGTCTTCATGGCCGCCACCGCGGTCGTCACGTCGGCGTGGGCGGTGATGAAGATCACGGGCAGCCGCTTTTCTTCACGGACCAACTGCTCGTACAGCTCCACTCCGCTTTTGCCCGGCAACCGCACGTCGAGCACCAGGCAGCCGGGCCATTGGCGCAGATAGGTCCGATGAAACGCCCCCGCCGTGGCAAAACCGCGCGCGGGATACCCCATCGTCTCGATCAGCATGACGAGCGATTCGCGCATTTGCTGATCGTCGTCAACCACAAAGACTGTGGGCGGTGGCGCGGTTTGGGGTGTCATGGTTTGGAGCAAGTGGCAAACAGAAGCTGACGATCGCGCCGCCGGCCGGGCGATTGCCCGCCCAGATGCGCCCCTGATGTTGTTCGACAATCGTTTGGCTGATCGACAGCCCCATTCCCAGGCCGTCGTCCTTGGTGGAGAAGAACGGCGCGAACGGGTCGTCGCGGCCCTCGTCCGGAAAACCGGGGCCCGAATCCGCCACATCGACCTGCGCGCCGCCCGCGGCCACCGACGTGCGAATGCCGACGATTTTGCGGCCGTCGACGTCGCGCATGGCTTGCAGGGCGTTCTGAACCAGATTCACCAGCACTTGCTGAATCTGAATCGGATCGGCGACGACCAATGCCTCGCCGCACAAATTGAGAGTCAGCTCGACGTCGCTGCGCCGCAACTCGGGGTCGCACAATTCGGCGACTTCTCTCACGAGACCGTTTAAGTCGACTCGCGACGCCTGGTCGGCGCCGCGCCGCACGAAATTGCGCATCCGCCGCACGATTTCGCCCGCCCGCAACGCCGATCGCTTCACCTCGCTGATGGCGCGGCGCGAAGCGTGGTTGTCGTGCAGTTCCTCTTCAAGGAGCAGTTCGCAGACACCGGCATAGTTGGCGATGGCGCCGAGCGGTTGGTTCAACTCGTGGGCCAACCCCGTGGCGAGCTGTCCCAGCGCCGTAATCCGCGTGGCATGCGCCAGGTTCGAGGAAAGCCGCCGCACGCGCGTTTCAACGTGCTGGCGATGTCGCATCTCCCACTCCAGGGCCGTGTTGGCCTGGCTCAGCTCCGACGTTCGTTCAGCGACACGCAGTTCCAGCTCGTCGCGTGCGCGGCGCAGCAACTCTGCCAGCGCCCGATGGCGGTCGTCGCTCGCCGCAAGCATTCGCAACTGTTGCCGAATGAGCGTCGTCGCCGGCCGCAGGACGAAGGCATACAGACTGGCCAGGAGCAGGATGGCCATCACCACCGCCGCGAGGGCGCACAGACGAAGCCACGCCACCTGTTGCTGGGCCTCCGCCTCGAGCATGGCGACCACGCGCTCCATGCCCGACAAGTAGTCGGCTTCATGGTCGAGAACCGCACGTACCAGCGCCATACGGTCGGACGGCGAGTCGGCATTCGCGATGCGCTCGACCGGTGGCTGGGGCAGAGCCTGGCCTGTGAACGGCTCAGTCTGCGCCTGGACGATGCGGCCAGGCGATGTCCCGGTTTGAGGCGCCGGGGCATCGCTTAGGCTCTGCCCCAGCCACTGCGACGGTTCATGCACTGCGGCCAGTTGGCTGGCCGCCGCTCGCATGGCGGCAAAGTCCGGCTCCAAGTCTCGTAACGCCGCGGCAATCTGCGGAGTGGTTATGGGCGAGATTCCTCGTCGAGCGTCGCCGTCGCGCAAGACGCGATGCGCCGTCGACCACTGCTCGACGGTCTTCGACAACTCACGGCGACGGGCTGCCGCCGATGATTCACCGACGCCGAACTCAATCGCGAGTGATTGTTTCGCCAGTTTCTGGCTCAGCATCCGCTGACGCCCGGCCAGGTTGATGACGGGCGCATAGCCATTCAGCCGCACCAACAGCGGTTGAATGACAGCCTGGTCGGCCAGCAACAACGACGCCACCGCCACGAAGACCACCGCGTAGCGAAACCTGAGCGGGCGAACAAGTCGTTCGGCGAAATCAGACCTGTCGGTGTCGGCGGTGTTTATTGAATCGTCGAGGAGTAGCCCACCTGCCATTATGGCCTTCGGATCTCGCCAGTAGACCATGTGATTGACTGCTGAATCTCGACGCTTATGAAAACGGCGTTCCAAACGGTTTGTCACGGCCCGGCCTGCACCCGCCGACGTGTGCTAAGTTATTTGTCCACAGTACGATACGTCTGCGGAATTTTTCATCAGCAGGGCAACGCGAGACGGCACGCTGCGCCTGTCGTGCCACATACTTAAGCGATACTGCTTAGATGACTGGCACGTGGCGGCGCGGAAGTTAGTTGCAGACACCCCGGCGCGCGATCCTGGCAGCCGCGGACCGCGTGCAGATCGGTGGCTAATCCCAGGTCAAGCTCGTGCTCCGGTGGAAGTTCGAGGTACACCTCGCCACCCTCCACTTTCACGGGAAACACGCGGATCGAGTAATCTTCGCCGCTCAGACATTCGCCGGTTTCGAGCGCGAAGGTCTTCTTGTGCAACGGACAGGCGACCTTGGGCACCCCTGCCTGATCGCCGATGATGCCGCGCGACAACACGAAGGCCCGCTTGTGGGGGCACATGTTCTGCGTAGCGTACCACTCGCCGCGACTGGCGAATTGGAAAACGGCAAGCTGGCACTTGCCGTACTTCACCGCGGCGCCGCCCTCGAGGGGAAAATCCTCGACCCGGCCGACATTCACCCAGCTTGTGGCCGGCCCGTAGCAGACTTCGTGAGAAGTCCGGCCGTCGCCGCGGTTTACGTCCGGAACTCTCACGAGTTCTGCTACGCCGGGCTGACGCACACCGTGCCCGTTCAGTTTGACCTGCTCCAGCGGAACAAAATCAAAATTCTTCGGCCAATCGGCGGGTCGTTGCTGGCCTCGCTCGGTCACCAGCTCGATGCCCGGCTCCGTCTCGTCCGTGTTGACAAACTGTTTGAACCACCGGCGGCGCTCGGGGTCGTTGACCACTTCGGCCCACTCGCAACGGTACGAATCGACGAGGAACTGGATCTGCCGCTCCAGTTCGTCGCAAATGCCCAACTTGTCGTCAACGATCACCGCGCGCAGATGGTCGATGCCGCCGTCCATCTTTTCCAGCCAGACGCTGGTCCGCGTCAGCCGGTCGGCGGTGTGGATGTAGTACATCAGGAAGCGGTCGATGTATTTGATGGCCGTGTCTTCGTCGAGGTCGGCGGCCAGCAACTCGGCGTGGCGGGGTTTGGCGCCGCCATTGCCGCAGACGTAAAGGTTGTACCCTTGTTCCGTGGCGATCAGGCCGAAATCTTTGCCCTGGGCCTCGGCGCATTCACGCACGCAGCCCGATACCGCGGCCTTGATCTTGTGCGGCGCGCGGATGCCGCGATAACGCTCTTCCACGCGAATGGCAAAGCCGACCGAGTCTTGCACTCCGTAGCGACACCAGGTGCTCCCCACGCAACTCTTCACGGTCCGCAGCGCCTTGCCGTAAGCGTGACCGCTCTCGAACCCCGCCTCGACCAGTTCTTCCCAGATATCGGGCAACTGGTGCAGCTTGGCGCCGAACAGGTCGACGCGCTGCCCTCCGGTGATCTTCGAGTACAAGCCGAATTTGCGGGCCACTTGTCCCAGGACGATCAGTTTTTCGGGCGTGATCTCTCCGCCCGGAACGCGCGGGACGACGCTGTACGAGCCGTCGCGCTGCACGTTGGCCAGAAAGCGATCGTTGGTGTCTTGCAGCGTTTGGTGCGGCGGCGCCAGGACGTTTTCGTTCCACAAGCTGGCCAGAATCGAGGCCACGGCCGGCTTGCAGATTTCGCAGCCATGCCCCTGGCCATGACCGGCGATCATCTCTGCGAAAGTTTTGATGCCGCGGATTTTGACGATCTCGAACAGCTCCTGCCGCGTGTAGGCAAAGTGCTCGCAAAGACGTTTGCTCACGGCCTTGCCCGCGGCCGTCAGCTCGGCGGCCAACAGGTCGCTGACCAAAGGCAGGCAACCGCCGCAGCCGGTGCCGGCCTTGGTGCATCCCTTGACCGCGCCCAGGTCAGTAAGCCCTTGCTCGCGAATGGCGCGGCAGATCTGTGCTTTGCTGACGTTGTTGCACGAACAGACCTGGCAGGCGTCGTCGAGACCGGCGCCGGCCGCCGCATCCTTCTTGCCGAGAATCAATTCGCCCGGCGGAACGGGCAGCGGCTGGCCGCTCTTGGTGAGGGCCAGCAAGCGGCCGTAGTCGGCGGCGTCGCCCACCAGTATGCCTCCCACAAGCCGTGTACCGTCGTGGCTGAAGAGGAGTTTTTTGTAAACGCCGCCAAAGGGATCTTCGTAGACCAGCCCGCGGGCCTCTTCGGGCGGGGCTTCATGACGTCCGAAGCTGGCTACGTCGACGCCCATCAGTTTGAGCTTGGTCGACAGGTCGGCGCCGGTGAACGCCCGCTCGTCGCCGCAGAAGTTGGCGGCCGCGATCTCGGCCATTTCATAACCCGGGGCGACCAGACCGTAGACCATGCCTCGGTGAGAGGCCACTTCGCCGATCGCCAGCACCTGCGGATCGCTCGTTTGCAGAGCGTCGTCAACGACGACGCCTCCCCGCTCGCCCACCGTGAGGCCGCAGTCGCGCGCCAACTCGTCGCGAGGCCGGATACCCGCCGAGACGACGATCATGCCCACGTCGAGCCGCGCATCGTCGTTGAATATGAGCCCTTCGACGCCGCCGTGGCCGAGCACTTCTTTGGTGCTCTTGTTCAAATGAACGCGGACCCCCAGCCGTTCGATCTTTTCCACCAGCAGCTTCGAGCCACTCTCGTCGATTTGCCTCGGCATGAGCCGCGGCGCGAACTCGACGACGTGTGTTTCCAGTCCCAGATCGTAGCTGGCCTTGGCCGCCTCCAGTCCCAACAGCCCGCCGCCGATGACGGCTGCCCGACTGACCTTTTCGCCATAGGCGATGATCCGCTCCAGGTCGTCGATCGTGCGGTAGACAAAGACGCCCGGTTGCTTGATGCCGGGCACTTGCGGCACGAAGGGATACGAGCCGGTGGCAAGAACGACGAAGTCGTAAGGGATTTCGCGGCCACGATCGCTGAAGACCCGCCGATGCTTGCGGTCGATCTTGTTGGCCCGGTCGCCGATGTTGAGATCGATATCGTGCTCGCGATACCAGTCGAGCCGTGCGAGCATCAGCTTCTCGGCATCGCGATGAGCGAAAAACGAGGTCAGCCCGACGCGGTCGTAGGCCGCGCGCGGCTCCTCGCAAAACGTGACGATCTTGTATTGATGGAGCTTGTCGAATTCAACCAGCTTCTCGCAGAACCGGTGACCGACCATGCCGTTGCCGATGACAACGACGGTCTTCGTGTTGGATCGAATCATTGGATCACCTTCAAGCAAGCGGCTGGACGCGGGTTCGTAGGGTGGGACAAGCGAGCTTGCGAGCGCCGGCCCACCATTTTTCGGCAATCGTGGTGGGCCGGCGCTCGCAAGCTCGGTTGTCCCACCCTACATACGTGGCCCCGGCAGTTTGCCGAGGCCACATTCGCAGCCGCCACATAGCAGCCCGCGTGCCCGCGATCTGCGGGGTGCGGCTTTCTTCGGAAAGCCGAAGCACATCTGCCGATTCCCATGTTCGCCGGCGCCAGCGTCTGCCTTACGACTAGGCGACACTGCGCGTTCTTTCGGCAGCACGCTAGGACGGGCGGCATCGCAAACGACTGAATCGCTTCGGCTTTCCGAAAAAACAGCGTCCCGCGCCCCGCCGGTACGCGGCCTGCTTACCGCGACCTTGCAACCGCTCGTGTTGTCGTTCCTGTTTGCCACCAGCTTTAGCTGGTGGTTGGCGACCACAATCAATCGGAAACTGAACCGGCTTTAGCCGGGCTTCTCGATCATCGCTGGTCTGAATGATGGCTAAAGCCACGACCGAGAAGCCCGGCTAAAGCCGGCCGAGAGAAGATAAACCCACTATCGGAACCACCAGCTAAAGCTGATGGCAAACACGCTTAACGTGTCAACATCCGCAGTCATTCGCGAATCGAAGCCGCCAGCGATTCATCGCGTCTCGCCGCCGCGCGATGCATCGGCGCTAGTGGCATCGCTCTTGGCCGAGCAGCACGACCTGTCGGCCGTCGAACGGTTCTCGCAAAGGCACGCGACGTCCGATGAACCGAGTCAGGCGAAATACTATCGCTCCCTGCTGCCCGCCTCGCCCCCCGGACCCGGACAACAATATGCCTTTGAGGTCGATCTCGATCGCTGTTCCGGGTGCAAATCGTGCGTGACGGCCTGCCATACGCTGAACGGGCTCGACGAGCACGAAACGTGGCGCGAGGTGGGCCTGTTGCACGGAGGCACGCCCGAACTGCCGATTCTGCAACACGCCACCACGGCTTGCCACCACTGTCTGGATCCGGCCTGCATGACCGCCTGCCCCGTGCGGGCCTACGAGAAGCACCCTGAGACGGGCATCGTCAAACACCTCGACGACCAGTGCATCGGCTGCCAGTACTGCGTGTTTGCGTGTCCCTACGACGTGCCGAAATACAACCCGCGGCGCGGCATCGTCCGAAAGTGCGACATGTGCAGCGAGCGGCTGGCGGTCGGCGAGGCGCCGGCTTGCGTGCAAGCCTGCCCGCACGAGGCGATCCGCATTACCGTCGCCGGGCAACAAGACGTCATCGCCAATTGCGAAACGAATTCGTTTTTACCTGGCGCGCCCGAGCCCACCATCACCTTTCCCACGACGAATTACAAAACCGCCCGCGCGCTGCCTCGCAACCTTCTGCCCGCCGATTATTACTCGGTCAAACGAGAACACGCGCACTGGCCCTTGATTGTGATGTTGGTGCTCACGCAGCTTTCGGTGGGCGCCTTTCTGGTCGAGCTGGCCATGCGACGGGTGCCCGGCAGCGGAGTGTTGGCTGCCCTCCGCCCGATACACTCCACCAGCGCTTTGCTGTTCGGGCTGCTGGCCTTGGCCGCGAGTGTGTTGCACTTGGGCCGGCCGCGGTACGCCTTTCGCGCCATTCTGGGATTGCGCACAAGTTGGCTTAGCCGCGAGATTCTGGCCTTTGGACTGTTCGCTGCCGCGGCCGTCGTCTATGCCGCGTCGACGTGGTGGTCGAATGCGAGTGTGGCCAGCGCCGGCGACACGCTGCTCGCGTTCGCGGTCGTGGGTCTCGGTTTAGCGGGCGTGTTCTGCTCGGTCATGGTTTACGCTGTCACGCGTCGCGCGTTTTGGAACGCTGCCGCCACGAGTGCCAAGTTTTTGCTGACCATGTCAACCCTGGGCGCCGCCACCGCCCTGTCGACGTCTTACATCAACGCCGCTAGCATCGAGGCGATTCGCGGGGGCGCGCTGATGGCGGACTACGGCCGGCAGGTGTGCGTGGTGCTGACCGCGTCGATGGCGGTCAAACTCCTGGTGGAGGCTTCGATCTTCCGGCATGTGCGTCAGAAGCAGGCTTCGCCGTTGCGGCGCTCGGCCCTCTTGATGCTGGGAGAACTCGCCGCCGTCACAAAATCGCGGTTCATTTGCGGTTTTGTAGGCGGCATCGCACTACCGGGCCTGTTGCTCCAGATCGGCGCACCGCCCTCGGGCCAGCCCGGCGACCTTTTTACGGGTCTCGTGGCGAGTACCCTGTTCGTTGCCTGCTTGGCCGGTGAATTGCTCGAACGGTATCTGTTCTTTGCCGCCGTCGCCCAACCCAAGATGCCGGGAGGAGTCGGCGGATGATGCAACCGCTGTCGAAACTGCTGCTTCAGCGAGACGGCGATCTCACTCGCCAAATGCTGCTGGCGCCCGGCGGCTTCGGCCTGGGCCGAGTCCCGGCGCGGAGCGCGCCCGACGCCACCACGACCACGGTCTGCGGCTTTTGTTCGACCGGCTGTGGCCTGAACATCCACTTGCGCGGCGGCGAGGCGATCGGCCTCACGCCGGCGACCGACTATCCGGTGAATCGCGGCATGGCTTGCCCCAAGGGGTGGGAAAGCTTGAATGTGCTCGACAGTGGCGATCGGGCCGTTTCGCCGCTGTTGAAAAGCAGCCGCGGCAAACTGGAGCCGACCGATTGGCAAACGGCGATCGGCGCCTTCGTCGCTCACTTCAAAGCGATTCTCGGCGAGCATGGTCCTGAGTCGGTGGCGTTTCTCAGCACCGGCCAGATCACCACCGAGGAAATGGCGCTGTTGGGTGCTGTGGCCAAATTCGGCATGGGCCTCGTTCACGGCGACGGCAACACGCGACAGTGCATGGCCAGCGCTGTGGTGGCCTATAAGGAGTCGTTCGGTTTCGATGCCCCGCCTTACACCTACCAGGACCTTGAAGAATCCGACGTGCTGGTGTTTGTGGGCGCCAACGTCTGCATCGCCCACCCGATTATGTGGCAGCGCGTGATGCGCAATCCGCACCGCCCGGAAATCATCGTCGTCGATCCACGGCGGACGGAAACGGCGATGCGGGCCACTCAGCACCTGGCGTTAAAGCCCAAGAGTGATTTGGAGTTGTTCTACGGACTGGCGCACATCCTGATTGCCGAAGGCTGGATCGATCGCCCCTATATCGACGCGCACACAGTCGGCTTCGACGCCTTCGCCGCTCATGTGGCCGACTATCCGCCGGAGCGAGTGGCCGCGGCGACGGGACTCAGCGTTGAGTCGATTCACCAGGTTGCCCGTGCCATCCATGAAGGCAAACGTGTCTCGTTCTGGTGGACGATGGGAGTGAACCAAAGCCACCAGGGAGTGCGGACCGCTCAAAGCCTGATCAATCTGGCCCTGTTGACCGGCAATCTCGGCCGTCCGGGCACGGGGGCCAACTCCATCACCGGCCAGTGCAATGCCATGGGGTCGCGGCTGTTCAGCAACACGACCAACCTGCTGGGCGGCCACGATTTCACCAATGCCGAACACCGCGAGAAGGTGGCCCGGCTGCTCGGCATCGACGCCGCCCGGATTCCGCAGCGGAACAGTTGGGCCTATCACGAAATCATCGAGGGAATCCTCTCGGGCAAAATCAAAGGGCTGTGGGTCATCGCCACCAATCCGGCCCACTCGTGGATCAATCAGAGCCAGTTGCTCGACGTGCTGGGGCGTCTGGAGTTTCTGGTGGTTCAAGATATGTACCACAGCACGGAAACCGCTCAGTTGGCCGACCTCTTCTTGCCGGCCGCCGGCTGGGGAGAAAAGAAAGGCACGTTCATCAACTCGGAGCGCCGCATCGGGCTGACGAAAAAGGTTGCCCGAGCGCCAGGTCTGGCGCTGGCCGATTTCAGCATCTTCCACCTGATTGGGCAAGCTTGGGGATGCGGCGCGATGTTCGAGCGATGGACGTCGCCCGAAGAGGTGTTTCAGATTCTCAAAGAGCTTTCGCGAGGCCAGCCGTGCGACTTTACGGGTATCGACGGCTACGAAATGCTCGATGAACGTGGGGGTGTGCAGTGGCCGTATTCGCAGCACCCAGGGTGGGACCAGCGAGCTTGCGAGCGCCGGCCCACCGAAGGCAACGCGCCAAGAAGCGGAAGCGAGCGCCGGTTGTTTACCGACGGCCGGTTCTACCACGCCGACGGCCGCGCGCGGTTCATTTTCGAGTCGCCGCGGCCCTTGCGCGAGCCGACCAATCAGCGTTACCCGCTGACCCTGCTCACGGGCCGCGGCAGCGTCGCACAGTGGCACACGCAGACCCGCACCAGCAAGTCGGCGGTGCTGCGCAAGCTCTATCCGAACGACGTTTACCTCGAGATCCATCCCGCCGACGCCAGGTCGTACGGCATTCAGCCGAGCGAGTGGGTCTACGTCGAATCGCAGCGGGGCCGGATCGAAGCGCGCGCTTTCGTGACCCGTTGCGTGCCGGCAGGCCAGGTCTTCATTCCGATGCACTACGCGACAGTCAACCAACTGACCCACGCGGTGTTCGACCCCTACTCGAAGCAGCCCGCCTACAAGGCCTGTGCCGTGCGGGTAAGGAAGAGGGGAGTAGTGGTTAGTGGTTAGTGATTAGTGGTTAGTGATTAGTTGAGGGGAGTCGCTGAAGCGGAAAGGAAATATCGCGGCGCGGCCGTCTGCCCACTAACCACTAACCACTAACCACTAACCACTAACCACTAACCACTAACCATGCACCTTCGTGAATTCCGCCGGGCCGGCCATTGGCCGACGCTGCTGGCCGCTTTCCTCTACTTCGATGTCAGCTTCATGGTCTGGGTGCTCATCGGCGCGCTGGCCAATTCGATCGTGCCCGACTTTCGCCTCTCGGCCGCCGAGCGCGGATTGCTGGTCGCCGTGCCGATCCTTGGCGGCGCTCTCTTGCGGCTGGTGCTGGGATACATGACCGACCGCATCGGGGCCCGGCGGACGGCGCTGGCGGGCATGACCTTGACCGTCATTCCGCTGTTGCTCGCCTGGTTGGCGGCGAACAGCTTTGGCGCGCTGCTCATCGTCGGACTGATGCTGGGCGTGGCTGGAGCAAGTTTCGCCGCCGCACTGCCCTTGGCCAGCCGCTGGTATCCGCCGCAATATCAGGGCCTGGCGATGGGCATCGCCGGCGCCGGCAATAGCGGCACGGCCTTGGCCACGTTTTTCGGCCCGCGGCTGGCGGAAGCGATCGGCTGGCACGCGGTGTTTGGTCTGGCCATCGTGCCGCTCGTCGCGGTGCTGGCCTTTTTCGTGTTGGCCGCCAAAGACAGTCCCACGCAGCCGCCGCCGCAGACGTTGACGGATTATGCGGCAGTCGCGCGCCAGCCCGACCTGTGGTGGTTCTGCCTTTTTTACGCCGTGACGTTCGGCGGCTTTGTGGGACTGGCGAGCTTCCTGAACATTTTCTTTCACGATCAATATGGTCTGTCGAAAGCGGCCGCCGGCGGCTTCGCCACGCTGTGCGTGGTGGCCGGTTCGTTTTTGCGGCCCGCCGGAGGTTATCTGGCCGACCGCATCGGCGGTGTCCACCTGCTGACGCTCCTCTATCTCGGCGTGGGCACGCTGTTGCTGGGATTGGCCACGTCGCCGCCGCTGGCGGGCGGCACGCTGCTGATGTTCGCCGTCATGGGAATGCTGGGCATGGGCAACGGCGCGGTGTTTCAGCTTGTGCCGCAACGTTTCTGCAAACAGATCGGCACCGTCACCGGCCTGGTCGGCGCGGCGGGCGGCCTGGGCGGCTTTCTGCTGCCCACGTTGTTGGGCAGTGTAAAGCAACAGACGGGCCAGTTTGCCGGCGGCTTCTTTCTCTTCTCGTTGACCGCCTTTGCCACCGCGATTGCGTTGGTTTGCGTCAGCCGCGCGTGGGAAGGCCTCTTCATCGGCAAGGGCGGCCTGGCAGCATCGCGCGTCAACTCACCTACTTTGTCCGTCGTCGATTGAGGACTACAATCATCGTATGATCCTGCTGATCGACAACTACGACTCCTTCACCTACAACCTCGTGCAGCGGCTGGGCGAGATCGATGCGGGCCTGGATCTGGAGGTGCATCGCAACGATCAGATCACGCTCGACGAGATTGCCCGGCGACGGCCGTCGCACATCATCATTTCGCCGGGCCCCTGCACGCCGCGCGAGGCGGGCGTCTCGTGCGACGTGATCACCCGCTTCGCCCCGCAGGTCCCCATTCTCGGCGTCTGCCTCGGTCATCAGTCGATCGGCCATGCCTTCGGGGCACAAATCGTGCGGGCCAAGCGGCTGATGCACGGCAAGACCGACCTGATCGAGCATGACGGCCGCGGGTTGTTCGCCGGCCTGGAGAATCCGTTCCAGGCGACGCGCTATCACAGCCTGGTGATTCAGCCCGGCACGCTCAGCGACGACTTCGATGTCTCGGCCTGGTGCGACGCCCCCGACGGCAGCCGTGAGATCATGGGCGTCCGCCACCGGCGTTATCCGCTGGAAGGCGTGCAGTTTCACCCCGAAAGCTTTTTGACCCACTGCGGCAGCGACATCCTGCGGAATTTTTTGGTGCCGCTTGCGGTTCAATAGTTTCGAGTTGCCTGTGCTTGCTCGCTGGTCCCACCCTGGCATGTGCAACATCGTCAAGAATCGACGAACTTGCCGGTAAGACCGCATTCAGTTTTTGTTCCGATGGCGACTACCACGCCGCGGCGGACGGCTCCGTAAACACCACGCC
>Ga0307374_10002758_pt1 | contig 30804 bp, 27 predicted proteins | sample OX3MG_FD_202532 | JGI IMG/M metagenome (GOLD analysis project Ga0307374, IMG submission 202532) | Soil microbial communities from Risofladan, Vaasa, Finland - OX-3 | ecosystem: Environmental > Terrestrial > Soil > Coastal area > Acid sulfate soil | place: Finland: Risofladan, Vaasa | collected... | reverse complement strand
AGCTCGCGCATCTCTCGACCTGCCTGACGCTCTACCCCGGCGACGTCGTCTTGACCGGCACGCCGTCGGGCGTCGGCGCCGAGACCGGCGAGTTCTTGAAGCGCGGCGATCAGGTCAAGATCACGATCGAGAAGATCGGCGATCTCGTGACCCGGATCGTCTAGCCGTTAGCGACGCGATTGAGCCTGCTGCTGCGCGGCGAGCTTGTCGTCGGTCTCCTTTGCCCGCAGCGCGGCGGGGCGCGCGCTGATTCGCGCCCAATATTTCTCGAAGGCCGGACGCTTTTCGATCGTGCCAAACTGCATGCCAAAGCCGATATGCGATCCGACATAAACGTCGGCGGCGGTGAAGGTGTCGCCCACGAGATAGTCGCGCTCCGAGACGGCGCCTTCGAGCGTGCTCACGACCTCGGCGTAGGTGCCGTAACCCATCATGCGCTCGCGTCCGTCCGGCACGACGAAGCCCAGCGCCTTATTGCTGGCGGCAGCCTCGATCGGGCCGGCGGCGAAGAACAGCCAGCGGTAATAGGGACCGCGGAGCGGATGACCGGGCGGCGGTGCGAGGCCGGCCTCGGGAAAAGCATCGGCGAGATAGGCGCAGATCGCAGCGCCCTCGGTGACGACGGTGGCGCCATGCGTGAGCGCCGGCACTTTGCCCATCGGATTGATGGCGAGATAGGCGGGGGCCTTCATGCTGGTCGCGTAGTCGAGTAGCTCGGTGCGATAGGGCTGGCCGATTTCTTCGAGCATCCAGCGCGCCACCCGCCCGCGCGATTGCGGATGCGTATAGAGGACGATCTCATCGGACATCGGGTTCTCCATTTGAATTAAATCTTCGCCCAAAGAAAAACGGCATGACCGCCGATTTGGCTGCCATGCCGTTGATCGAGAAAATCGAGAGCCGTCAGTCTTTCTGGCCGAGGCGCGGCAGCCAGACCGCGATCACGGCCGGCCGCTTGTTGTTGCGGATCTCGTTGAGCCCGCGCTTCAGCGCCGGACCGACCTCGGCCGGATCGCGCACGTTCTCGCCGTAAGCGCCGCAGGCTTCGGCTTCCTTGGCGAAATCGATCGGCGGATCGAAGTAGCCGCCGGGATAGCCGGCCTTCTGCGCGAAAGAATCGGGGTACTTGTCGGAGACGGCCAATGTCCCCGTGCTGTAGCTGCGGTTGACATAAACGACCGCCATGAATGGCTTGCCGTGATGCGCCGCCGCCCAAAGGGCCGGGCCCGGCGTGCCGAACATGTAGAAGCCGTCGCCGCAAGCCGCGATGACATCGCGATCGGGCGCGGCGAATTTCGCGCCGAGTGCCGCGCCGGGCGTCCAGCCACCGCTGGAGCCGTTCTGCTTGAAGTAGGAGCGCGGCCGCGAGATGTGGATGTAATCGCGAAGCCGGGGGGTGGCGAGCGTCTCGTCGAACAGGATGCAATTGTCATCGAGCACTTGGCCGAGCTGATAGCTGACCCAAAGCGGATCGATCGGGTTCTTGGTCGAGCGCGATTTCGCATCCGCCTCGAGCTTCGCCCAATGCTCGCGCGACTGCTTCGTCAAGCGCTCCTTGCGGTCAGCCGCGTTCTTCTTGTCGGCGTCGGTCATGCGGCTCTTGAGCTCGGCGGTGAGCGCCTTCATGCCGAGCAGCGGATCGGAGGTGAGGCGAATGTTGGCGCTGAAATCATAACTCGGGATGCGACCGCGGATCGGATCGTGATCGATCGCCGCGATATAGCAATTCGGCCCCGGCTCGTTCGCGCCGGGCAGCCACGGCACCTCGCTCTCGAACGTCAGCACGACATCCGCGCCGCGCAGCAGCATCGAATCGCGCTGATAGAGCGGATGGGTCATTGGGAAAGAGAGATAGCCGCCGTGGCCGCTGGCGACCACCGCGATGCCGGCGAACTCGCACAGCTCGACCAGCGCCGCCACCGCCTTGTCGTTGCGGCCCGAGGCGAGGGCGACCACCATCGGGTTCTTCGCCTTCAAGAGGTGATCGACGATCTCCGTGACACCCTCGGGATCCGGCGCGGCCGGCCGCGCGACGCCGAGCTGCGCCGCCGTCGGATAGCGCGTGCCGTTGAGCGGCATCAGCGCAATTTCTTGCGGGAAGCTCATATAGACCGGCCCGGCAGGCTCGCTGGTCGCCACCTGAATCGCGCGGCTTACCATGAGGCCCGGATTGTCCTGATACTCGAGCCTTTTGTCCCACTTGACGTATTGGCGGATGATGCTGTTCTGGTCCCATTGCTGCTGCGACCAGAGATGCGCACCGTTGCGCGCGCCGCGCATCGAGCCGGGATAGGCGGTCGGCGGAGCGCCGGCGGTGATGATCACCGGAAGGCCGGAGCGCCAGGCGGTATGAACGGCGCCGCCATAATGCTGGGTGCCGCAATCGACATGCGCGGCGGTGGCCGCCGGCCGGCCGCTGACCGCAGCAAAGCCGAGCGCCGCGTTTAGGCTGACGTGCTCGAGCGGCACGGTGATGAGGTTCAGAGTCTTGCGTCCCTGCGCCTTCGCCTTGGCGGTCGCTTCCTGATAGAAGCCGATCTCGCTGCCTGAGGTGAAAAAGAGGTGGTCGACGCCACCGGCCGTCATGGCGCCCACGACCGCATCGGCGACATCGCCGGCGGGAGCTTCGGTCCATTGGCTGGGTGCGTTTTGGGTCGGTGAATTGGCGTCTGGCATTGTCTTCCTCCGGGCTTCGAAAAGGTTGCTGCGAGAGTGGGAGAAAGCGAGGGTTTATGCAAGTCCCCGGCCAAAATCCCGTCGCCCCGGGACGGCGGGCCTCAGCGCAAATCATTAACGGGGGATGATCGTTGCGCCTCGCTCGATATCGAGATCAATTCGCCGATCGCCCGTGCCGACGGCGCGGTGGCGCTCGACGCCTTGATGATTACCGCTGAGACAATGGGCAAAACCGGCTAGAATGAGCCAGGCTTGGGCGCGGCGCCGGGATCAATCGCCGCCGGAGACGAGGGAGGGGTCGTGTTGGTAGGACATCGTCGCCGCATCCGGAATTTCGCCCTCGGCGCGGCGCTTGTCGCGCCACTCTTTGGCGCCGCGGCGAGAGCGGCGGGCGCGCAAAGCCTGCAGCCGACGACGATTGCGATTCCGGCGGTTTCCTTTGCGTTCACCGCCGATTACATCGCCGAGGACGCACATCTTTACGCGCAAAGCGGACTCGACGTGAAGATTCGATTCCTCGCCGGCAATGCGGGTTTCAACGCCCTGATCGCCGGGGCGGTGGATTTCTCGTTTTCCTCGGGCACCAATCTCGATCGCGCGGCTGCCAGGGGCCAGAAGATGCTGGCGATCGCCAATATGAACAATCTGCCGCCTTGGGATGTGGTGATCCGCAAGGACATCGCCGATGTCGCGCATTTCGATCCCACGGCGCCACTTGCCGAGCGCGCGAAAGTGCTGAAGGGCCGCACCATCGTGGTCGATGGCATCGGCTCGGCGGCGCATTCCTATCTGCGGGTGATCGCGCAAGCAGGCGGGATCGATCCCGATTCCATCACGGTGTCGGCCTTGCAGCCGCAGGAGATGCTCGGCGCCTATGCGCGCCATCAGATCGACGGCATCGCGCTCGGGCCGCCTTGGCCGCAAATCCTCGAGCAAAACGGCGGCGTTGCGGTGGTCGCGAGCGGCATCAAGGGCGATCCGCCCTGGCTCAGCCCGATCGCATCGAGCACCCTCATCACCCGCCCGCAATTCTGTATCCGGCACCGCTCGATCTGCGAGAAAATGGGACATGCGATGGTGCTGGCGAGCGCGTTCGTGCACGAGCACCCGCAGGAAGCGCTCGCGATCCTGAAAAAGCGCTTTCCCAACATCGGTCAGGCTGTCGTCGAGGCTTCGTTCGCGGTGATGCGGAAAGCGATGCCTCAGCCGCCTCTGGTCGAGGCAAAAGCACTGGCCAATGCCGACCGCATCAATGTCGAGGCCGGCTTCGTCAAGCCGGCCGACCAGCTTAAGAGCTACGACGATCTGTTCACCAACGAGTTCCTCAAATGATGCCGGCGCTCGCGCGGGCGGAAAGGCGATGAGATGAGGCAGTGGACGCGGCGTGTCGCAGCGGTGGCACTGGTCGGCTCGGTGCTTGCCGGGGTCCCGTTGGCGGCGCATGCCGAGGACGAGCATGCGGTGCTGGCATTGCCCGCGGACGTCATGCAATTCCTCGGCATCTACGCGGCGGAGGATCTGGGCTTCTGGAAGCAGCAGGGGCTCGACGTGAAGATGGTGACGATCGCCGGCATTGGCGCATTCAACGCCGTCGTCTCGGGCTCGGTCGAGTTCTCGGTGTCGTCGGGAGCCGCGCTCACCCGCGCCGCCGCGCATGGGCAACGCATGCTGGCGATCGCCAATATGATCGACAAGCCGGTCTGGACTATCGTCGTTAGCAAGAAAATCGCCGACGCGGCGCATTTCGATCCGCACGCCCCGCTTGCGGTACGCGCCAAGCTCTTGCAGGGCAAGCGCATGGGCGTCGATGGGGTGAATTCGGTTGTCGATGCCTATCTGCGCGTGATCGCGAAGGCCGGCGGCTTCGATCCGGAAAGCATGATCATCGCCCCCCTGCCGCCTGCGGAGACCGTGGCGGCGTTCTCGCGCCACGCGCTCGACGGTTTCGCCGGCGGGCCGCCCTGGCCGCAACAGGTGATCGAGGATAGAACGGCGGTGGCGATCGCCAGCCCGACCACCGGCGACCCCGATTGGATCGCGCCCAACGGCTCCGGTGTCATTGTCACCCGGCCGCAATTCTGCATCGACCATCGCTCGGTCTGCGAGAAAATGGGACACGGGCTGGCCGAAGGCGCGAAATTCATTCACGACCAGCCGCAAGAAGCGCTGGCTTTGATGAAGAAACATTTCGACAAGATCGATCCGGCGGTGGTCGAGCGCTCGTTCCAGGCGATCGAGATCGGCACGCCGGTGCCGCCCCGCATCGTCGCCGCGGTGCTGAGCAATTCCGAGCGCCTCAATATCGAAGCTGGATTGATGGCGCCCTCGGATAAACTCAAATCCTATGACGGCCTGTTCACCGACGCGTTCGTGCGGTAACGCCGCGTTGTCAGGGCGCCACCACGATCGGCGTGATGTCCTGGAACCAGCTTTGCGCTTGGACGAAGCCGGACAGCTTGGGCGACAAAGCGCGTGGGTTGAGGTCGCTGACGATGAACACGCGGACGGCGTCCTTGACCACGAGTTCGTGGATCCGGGCCAGCAATTTATGCTGTTGGGCCGGGTCGAATGTCGTCAGCGCCTGTTGCGCGAGGTCGTCGACCTGCGGATTGGAATAGCCGCCCCAGTTCGATCCCAGCGGCGACCGATAGCGGGTCATAAAGCCTTTGAGAAAGTTGATCGGGTCGGTCGCGCCGCTGCTGAAATTGATTCCGTCATATTGCGGGTATTTCACCGCGCCTTGGATGAAGACCGTAATCATCGTGTTCCAGTCGATGGTGTCGAAATCGACCTTGAAGCCGACGCTCTCGAGTTGCTCCTTCACCAACTCGTTCATGGGTAGGGGCTGCATCTGGCCGGAGCCCGAAGGCGAAATCGCGATGTGAATCTCGCAGGGATAGCAGCCGGCCTGCTTCAGGAGCGCGGTCGCTTTGGCGGGGTCGGTCTTGTATTCGAACGGATGGCCGTAATTCTGCTGGCTCGGCACATAGATGCCATAGCTGGGCACGGCAACGCCGTTGAGCATCTCGACCATGTCGTCGCGATTGACGGCGTAATTCGCTGCCTGGCGCACCCGCAAATCCCGGAACGGCCCGCGCATGAAATTCAAAAGATAAGGCCATGTGTGCGGATAGACATTCGTGACGATCTTCATGCCGGCGGATTTGAGCCGGTCGAGCGCATCGGGCGGCGGCGCCTCGATGAAATCCACTTGGCCCGACAGAAGCGCGGCGACGCGGGTCGATGCTTCGGGCATCGGCAAGAGCACGACGCGGTCCTGCTTGGGAATTCGGCTCTTGTCCCAGTAATCCGCGTTCTTGACGAGCTCGAGCCGTTCATGCGGCACGACCTTGTCGAATTTATAAGGACCCGTTCCGGCGGGCGCCTTGGCATAGGCGGCGTAATCGTTCTGAGCCTTGTCGAGCGCGCATTTCGACACCATCAGCACGAACGGCAGGTTATAGGGAAACATCGATTCGACGGTTTTGGTGTGGATCGCGATCGTGTGGTCGTCGATCTTCTCGACCGATCCGATGTTGTTGGTGCGCGAGCGCGCCCGCGCGAACTGGACCGGATTGAAGGCCGGGCTCTTGTCGGAGGTCAGGCGCGTGAAATTCCAGATCGCCTCATCGGCATTCCATGCGCAGCCATCGTGGAAGGTGACGCCGCGGCGCAGCTCGAATATCCATTTTTTGGGATCGCCGGGATCGGGATACCATTTCGTCGCCAGGCCCGGGCGCAACACGGCCTCGCGGTCGCTATGCGAGAGATCCCAATTGACGAGACCGTCGTAAAGATCGAACGCGACGAAGCGGTAGCCTTCAAAGCCCTGATCGGGCTGTCCGGTCCAATCGGGTATGTCGCCGGCGGTCATGGCGATGCGCAGAACGGATTCTGCGTGGGCGCCAACCGCTCCAAGCCCCGACAGGCCGAGCGCGAGGAAGCCAACGGCGACCGAGAGCCAATATCGCCTATATAACCAAGCCATCGCATTTCACCTTATGTCATGTCGAAGACGCGGAGCCGCCGGTCTCGGCCCGCTCCAGCGGCTTTGCAATTCGCGTGCCCTTCTTCGCAATCGCACAAATCGCATATGCGTCGCCGAAAAATGCTCCGGTTCGCTGCTGGAATCGAAAATCTCCAGCTCTAAAGGCTCTTTTGGCGCCGCCCGCAATGCAGCGCATGCTTTGCTTCGTGCAGCATGTTGGATTTTTGTGCAATGCAATAGAGACGGACGCTGGGGATTTCGTCGAGTCGTCGGTCACGCGGAGGGCCTGAAACTCCGGGGCAGTCGATCGCGTCGTCTCGAAAAGCCCGCAAATCGGCGGTCGCGTGCGAGTCTTTCGCCGACCACCGCCTATGGCGGCGCGGCTAAGCGCTGCGGCATCTCGGCTTGGCATCGCCATTGCTAGAGAGGATTCAGTGGCGATCGCCGGCACTGTGGAAATCCGATGTGGCTCTACGCGGCAAGACGAGTTCTTCTGGCGGCCCCGATCGCGCTCGGGGTGACGATTATCTGCTTCGGCCTCATCTATCTCGCACCCGGCGATCCGCTCGAATCCTTGCTGCCGCCCGAGGCGACGCAGGCCGACATTGCCTATCTCAAGAAAGTCTACGGCTTCGATAAGCCGATTCCGGTTCAGTATTTGAAATGGGTGACGCGCGCCTCGGTCGGCGATTTCGGCAAATCGATCCAGACCAATCGGCCGGTGCTGGGCGAGGTCACGCTGGCGCTGTCGCATACCTTGGTCATCGCCGTCGGGGCGATGCTGATCGCCTTTCCGCTCGCGCTCGCGCTTGGCACGCTGGCGGCGTTCCATCTCGGCCGGCCTCCCGACCGGATCGCGACCATCGCCTCGGTGGTCGGGGTCAGCGTGCCGAATTATTGGCTGGGCATCGTGCTGATCATCGTCTTCGCGGTCGAGCTCGGAATCTTGCCGTCATCGGGCATGGGGCCGGACGGCTCAGCCGGATTCGATCTTACCCAATGGTCGCAGCTCCGCTATGCGGTTCTGCCCGTGCTGACGACCGCGCTGGTGCCGCTCGGCATCATCATGCGCAGCACGCGCGCGGCGGTTGCCGAAATCCTGTCGCAGGATTTCATGCTTACGCTGCGGGCCAAGGGCCTCGCCCGGGCGACGATCGTGCAGCATGCGCTGCGCAATGCCTTGCCCCAGGTGTTGCCGGTCATGGGATTGCAATTCGGCTATCTCGTCGGCGGGTCGATCCTGACCGAGACGATCTTTACTTGGCCCGGCACCGGCTTTCTTCTCAGCAAGGCGATCCTGACCCGCGACATTCCGATGCTGCAGGGCGCATTGCTGATCCTTGCCTTGTTGTTCGTGATCATCAACCTCGCGGTGGACCTGCTGCAGACGGCGTTGGATCCGCGGGTCAAGCGCGGGTGAGAGGAATGGTTTGATGGCGCAGGCGATGTTCAGCTTCGCCCAATCGCATGAAATCGACACGCCGCCCCCGGTCGCTCCCCGCCGGGGCTATTGGCGAACCGTGCAGCGCCGGCTGCGCGGCGATTACGTGACCTTGTTTTTCCTGTCGATCATCCTGCTGCTGGTGCTGGCCGCGATCCTCGCGCCCTTGATCGCGCCGTTCGATCCCGACAAGACCAGCATGCTCTACCGGCTGAAGCCGATCGGCTATCGTCACTTTCTGCTCGGCACCGACGAGCTCGGCCGCGACATGCTTTCACGCCTCATCTATGGCGGCCGGATGTCGCTGATGATGGGGCTCGTGCCGGTCGTCCTTGCGACCTGTATCGGCGGTTTTTTCGGCGTGGTCGCCGGCTTCCTGGGCGGCTGGGTCAACATGCTGATCATGCGGGTGACGGATATTTTTTATGCTTTTCCATCGGTACTGCTCGCGGTCGCGATCTCGGGGACGATGGGCGGCGGCGTCGCCAACGGCTTGCTCGCGCTGACCTTGGTTTTCATCCCGTCCTTGTGCCGCGTGACCGAGGCAGCGACGACCCAGATCCGCAGCCGCGATTTCGTCGACGCCGCGCGCGTGAGCGGCGCATCGAGCCTGTCGATCATCTTCTATCACATGCTGCGCAACATCATGGGGCCGGTGCTGATCTACGCGTCGAGCCTCATCTCGGTCTCGATCCTCTTGGCGTCCGGTCTCTCCTTTCTCGGCCTCGGCGTCGAGCCGCCGACCGCGGATTGGGGACTGATGCTTTCGACCCTGCGCCAATCGATCTACGTTCAGCCGCTGGTTTGCGCGCTGCCGGGCGCGGCGATCTTCATCGCGTCGCTGTCCTTCAACCTGGTGAGCGACGGTCTGCGGCAGGCGATGGACATCAAGGCATGAAAAACGGCCTGCGCGCCTTTTCCCTCGCAGCGCGCCCCGCCCGGCCGGTAGTCGTGCCGCCGGGCGACCCGCGCGACCGCGGCGGCCCGGCCCAGCCTCTGCTGCTGGTCGAGAGCCTGCGCAAATATTTTCCCGTCAGCGGCGGCGTGTTCAATCGCCGGATCGGCGATGTGAAGGCGGTCGACGGCATTTCATTTGCCGTGTTCAAAGGCGAAACGCTCGGCGTCGTCGGCGAATCCGGCTGCGGAAAATCCACGCTCGCGCGGCTGGTGGTCGGCTTGATACCGAGCAATAGCGGCAGCGTCGTGTTCGATGGCGATCCGGTCGGCGGCTCGAACGGGCTGACGTTGCGGGAATTGCGCCGGAACCTCCAGATCGTCTTCCAGGACAGCGATGCCTCGCTCAATCCGCGGTTGCCGGTCGAAGAGTCGATCGCCTATGGGCCTCGGGTGCACGGTGTGACACGCGCCGCGGCAAAACAAACCGCGCACGACCTGTTGCGCCGCGTCGGCTTGCGGCCCGATCTGTTCGCGTCGCGCTATCCGCATGAGCTTTCCGGCGGCCAGAAGCAGCGCGTCAATATCGCGCGCGCGCTTGCGCTCTCGCCGCGCATGCTCATCCTCGACGAAGCGGTGTCGGCGCTCGACAAATCCATCGAGGCGCAGGTGCTCAACCTTTTGCGTTATCTCAAAAGCCACTTCAATCTGACCTATATCTTCATCTCGCACGATCTCAACGTGGTTCATTACATCGCCGATCGCGTGATGGTGATGTATCTTGGCCAGGTCGTGGAGATCGGGCCTGCCGACGCCATCTATTCGGAGCCCAAGCATCCTTACACCCGGGCCTTGCTCGATTCGCGCCTCGCGGTCGATCCGATCGATCGGATCGAGGCGGCGCCGTTGACCGGCGATCCGCCCAATCCGATCACGCCGCCGTCCGGATGCCGGTTCCGCACGCGCTGCGCCTTTGCCGAAGATGTGTGCACCGCAAAAGCCCCGGCGCTCGGCGGCTGGCGCGATCCCGCGGCGCATCTGGCGGCGTGTCACATGGCCGATCGCCAATCGGGCCATAGCCGGGCCGGGCAAACGCTTCCCGCCACGGAGCGACCGCTCGTGTCGATCGAAGCGAGACTGGCATGAGCGGCGCGACGGCTCGGCCTCTGGTCGAGGTTCGCAATTTGACCGTGAAGTTCGCCGGCCGCGACGAGACGGTGTGCGCCGTGAACGGCGTGTCGTTCACCCTCATGGCGGGCGAGGTGCTGTGCGTGATCGGCGAATCCGGTTCGGGAAAATCGGTCACGATGCGGGCGCTGATGGGCCTGTTGCCGAAGCGGCGCGCGATCGTCGAGGGCGATATTCGCGTGGCCGAGCACGACATCCAAGCGCTCGACGAGCCTCGCCTTGCGCAGCTTCGCGGCTCGCTGATGGCGATGATCTTCCAAGAGCCGATGACGGCGCTCGATCCGGTCTACACGATCGGCGCTCAGATCGCCGAAGCGGTCCGGCGCCACGCCCATGCGAGCCGGCAGGCCGCTATGGCGCGCGCGCTCGAGCTGCTGCAACTGGTCAAGGTGCCCTCGCCCGAGCGTCGGCTGAAGGCCTATCCTCACGAGCTGTCGGGCGGCATGCGGCAGCGGGCGATGATCGCGATCGCGCTGGCGTGCCAACCGGCGCTGCTGCTCGCCGACGAGCCGACGACCGCGCTCGATGCGACGGTGCAGGTTCAGGTGCTGATCTTGCTGCGCAAGCTGCAAAAGGAATTCGGCATGGGGCTGATTTTCGTGACCCATGATCTCGGCGTCGCGGCCCAGATCGCCGATCGCGTGGCGGTGATGTATGCCGGCCGCATCGTCGAGGAAGGCAGCGCGCGCGACGTGCTGATGAACCCGCGGCATCCCTATACCATCGGGATGCTTGCCTCGACCCTGCATGGCCGCGTGCGCGGCCGCGATATCGAAGCGATCCCCGGCAGTCCGCCCGACATGCGCGCCTTGCCGCGCGGGTGCAGTTTTGCGCCCCGGTGTCGCTTTGCGGCTGCCGCTTGTCTCGAAACCGAGCCGAGGCTGAGCCAAGCTTTCCCCAGTCACAGCGTCGCTTGTAGCCGGGTGGGCGAGCTGTCGACACCCGCCGCGCTGGCCGTCTCATGACCGCTTGCGATCAGCATCGCCCCGATCTCGGCTATCGATAAACATCAACGCGAGGAGGTTGGACATGGATACGAAATCGAAGATACGGGTGGCGCATCTCAGCGGTCCCAACGCGACGATCCAGAATACGCCGCCGCTGGTGACGTCGAACAAGGCGCGGCTGAAGCACGGCCTGCCGCCGCTGCGTGCGGAGGACGGCAGTGTGTTGAAGCACGACGCGTTACGCGCGCAGCGGCTGGCGGCACCGGTGAAAGTTTATGTCGAGCAATTCTCGGCTCACCCGCTCGAGCGCGACGCCGCCGAGCTCTACGGTCCGCCGGATGGCTATATCGATGTCGATGGGATCTTCCACAAAGAACAGCGCGGCTCCCAGGACAAACCGGTCTACGAGGTCGAGCTCAAGCCCGAGGACGGTCTCTATCCGCTGCCCTATGTCGCGCTCCAGGCGAATGGCAAGCCGTGGGAGGAAGAATGCGCGGAACCGCTGGCGCCCGCGGCGCGAGCGCGGCAGGGCTTCTTCCCCGACGGCTCGAGGAGTTTCGAGGACATCGATCGGATGTCGATCGGCGCGGACGGCAAGGCCAGTACGATCTCGTCGCTGGCGACGGTCGATTTCTATCGGCTGCTGCCGCCGGGCGGCTACACCAAGGGTCTTGCTGCCGCGTTGCGCACCGATGTCGGCGAAGGCGACATCCCGCCCGAGACGCGCGGCAAGGAGTTCTTTCCGTACAAGCCGCGCCATCTCGGTGCCTCGCCGCCGCGCCCGGCGCTTGCACGCGCGACCAACATGGCGCAGCGCGTGATGTCGAGCGGCAAATACGACGGCGCGATCTTCACCCAAGGAAGCCCGGCGGTCGAGGAGACGTCGTACTGGTTCAATCTCCTCATCGATACGACCTTGCCGATTTGCGGCAACGCCGCGCAGCGGCCGCAGGGCCAGATGAGCAATGACGGTCCCCAGAATATCGTCACGTCGCTCGAATTCATTCAGTCGCGCATCTGGGCGGACGAGCAAGGGCGCAATCGCGCCGGCGTCGTGGTTCTCCAAGAGCAACAGGCTTTCGCATCGCGCGAGGTCGCGAAAGTCGATGCGCGGCCCGGCGGCTATCGCGCCACCGGGGGGCATGGCGGTATCCTCGGCGGCATCAGCCATAGCGGCCGGCCGGTGCTGCTCTATGTTCCGGCCTACAAGCACACCTATTTGTCCGAGGTGAACACGAGCCGCTTGCCCGAGAGCGTGCAGGCGGTTCGCGCTGGGCGCCGTGGCCCCGAGGCGTTCGACCTCGCCATTAAGGATGCGTATGGCGATATCCTTCCCGACGCCATTCCCTCGGTGTCGATCGTCAAGGACGGCGGCTATTTCGGCGAGGATTATGGTGACGATCCTTCGCGCGAGCTCGATCTCATCTACCTGCTCGAATTCAAGCTCGGTCTCGGCCGTCTCGCCGGCTTCATCACCGAGGGCCAGGTGCCTTACGGGTCCATGACCTCGCAGGCTCGGAAAAAGGTGATGGAGAAGGCGATCTACAGCGGGATGCCGGTGGTGCAGGTCGGACGCGGCGCTCCCGAAGGCTTCGCCGACGGTACCTCGCTCTTCATCGCCGGCTCGAATCTCACCGCGACCAAGGCGCGGCTCCTGCTGATGGCGTGCCTGATGCGGTTCGGCGCTTTGCCGCCAGCGGCCGACGCGGAGAATCCGACTGTCGCCGAGAAAAGCGCGATCGAGAAGCTGGTCGCCGATTATCAACGCGTGTTTGACACGCATTAAGGGGCGCCAGCGGGGGTGACGGCGGCCGCGCGCTCAGCGCTGTCGACGATAGGTCATGCCACCGTTGATGGTGACGATCGCGCCCGATATGTAGGAGGACAGATCGGAGGCGAGGAACAGCACGGTCGGCGTGACTTCGTCGACGCTCGCCGGTCGCTGCAACGGATAGTTCTTGTAGAATTGGGGATAGAAGTTTTCGTCGCCGAACATTTCCTTCGCTTTCTTGCGCGACAGGAAGCCGATGCGGTCGGTGTCGGTCGGGCCGGGATTGATGCCGACGACCCGCACGCCGTAATCGATGCTACGCGAGCCGATCGCGCGCGTGAATGCCATCAACGAGGCATTGCCGACCGCACCGGCGGCATAATCATAGTCGAGGCTTTCGCCGGCAGCACCGATCATGTTGACGATGACGCCCTTGCCGCGCGCCCGCATCAGCTTGAGATAGGCACGGGTGAAGTGGATGTAGCCGAAGACCTTCAACTCCCATCCCGCGCGCCAGGCGGCATCGTCGACGTCGTCGATCGATCCGCCAGGGATCATGCCGGCATTGTTGACGAGGATGTCGATATCGGGACAGGCGGCGATCAGCGCGTCGCGCGCTGCCGGCTGCGACAGATCGAGCGGATAGACCCGCACGTTGACGCCGTGCGCCGCGCGCAGTGCGGCCGCATTGGCTTCGAGCTTGTCCGTGTCGCGCGAGGATAGGCGGAGATTGCAGCCTTCGGCGGCGAAGCCCTTGGCGGCGGCAAGACCGAGGCCTTTCGAGGCGCCGGTCACCAGCACCGTCTTCCCTTTGAGATTGAGCTCGAGCGCCATTCCCGCGGCTCCTTATTCCCTGCGGGTTTCTTTATCGGATGCCCGCTACCGTGACAACGGCGAGGCTGCGGCCTAATCTCGCGCCGGTCGCAGAAAACCCAATGGGAACAACTCATGCTGCGGGAGGAGACACCGGCTGAACAGGCGTTTCGCGCCGAGGCTCGCGCCTGGCTCGAAGCCCATCTGCCGCCGGAATTGCGCCACGCCAACAATCGCCTGACGCCGGCCGAGCTCAAGGGTTGGTTCCGGGCGCTCGGCGAGCGCGGCTGGGCGGCGCCGCACTGGCCGCGCGAGCATGGCGGCATCGATGCGACGCCGGTGGAGCAGGTGATACTTATTGAAGAGTTGGCCCGTGCTGGCGCGCCCGATTTGCCGGCGCAAGGCCTTACGCATATCAGCCCGATCCTCATCAAATACGGTACCGACGAGCAGAAGCGTCAGCATCTCCACAAGGCGCGCACCGGCGAGGTGATCTGGGCGCAAGGCTATTCCGAGCCCGGCTCGGGCTCCGACCTGCGCAGCTTGCGCACCAAGGCCGTGATCGAGGGAGAAAGGCTGATCATCAATGGCCACAAGATCTGGACCACGGGCGCGCAATATTCGGATTGGCTCTATCTTCTCGTGCGCACCGGCGCCGATCCCAAAGCGCGGGATTCGATCACGCTGGTGCTGCTCGACGCCAAGACGCCCGGCGTCACGCCGCGCGGCATCGTCACCCTCGCTGGCGACGATGAGCTATGCGAGGTGTTTCTCGACAATGTGGTCGTGCCGATCGGCAACGTCGTCGGCAAGATCGGCGAGGGCTGGACGGTCGGCACGGCGCTGCTGGCCGAAGAGCGCATCCGTTCCGGCACGCCGATCCACGCCTTGCGGGCGCTGTCGCGCTTGAAGGTCGCGGCGCGCTACACCGGCGCCGATCGCGATCCCTGGGTGCTTGATCGCGTCGCCCAAGCCGAGATCGAGGTGATGGCGCTGGAAGCGGCGTTCCTCGAAGCGCTGGAAGCGCAGGCCGCGGGCGAAGCCGAGTTCGAGGACAGCTCGCGTCTCAAGCTTTACGGCGCCGAGGTGACGCAGTTCGTGCTCGAGGTGCTGCAGGACATCAGCGGCGCCCATGCTGCGATCCGCGCGCCGCGCGTCGGCGACGACGCGACGCCCGATTTCAGCACCATGTTCCTGCAATCGCGCCGCCTGTCGATCCGCGGCGGCACCAACGAGATTCAGCGCGGCATCATTGCGATGCGCGCGCTGGGCTTGTCGCGCCCAGGCTCAAGCGGCGGCGGCAATGCTTAAGCTCAAGGACACCGATCGCCACATCGTCGACGGCATTGCCGATTTGCTTGAAGGCGCCGGCGGATTGCCGCGTGTGCGGCGCCTGCAAGCGGGCAGGCTCAGCTTCGATCGCGGGGTCTGGGGCAAGCTGGCCGCGCATGGCTGGCTCGGCGCGGCCGTGGCCGAAGCGCAAGGCGGCGTTGGGCTGGGTCTGCGCGAGGTCGCGCTGCTGCTGGAGCATGCCGGCAAGAAACTCATGCCCGAGCCTCTCGTGGCCGCACTGGCGGCATCGGCGATGCTTGCCCGTTGCGGTGGGCCCGGGAAAGCTCTGCTCGCCGACCTCATCGCCGGCAAGACCGTGATCGTGCCGGTCGCGGCGGAATCGGGCGATGCGCTCGAGGTCGCCGGCGGCGCGCTCGCCGGCCGCACGGCTTATACCTCGGACGGCCATGTTGGCGATGTATTTCTCGCGCTGGTCGCACATGGCGCTACCACGCAGCTCGTGGCGATTCCGCGCGGGACGAAAGGCGCGACCGTCGAGAGCGAGGACACCGTCGATGGCGGCTCGATCGCGCGGTTGCGGCTCGATGGCCTGGCGCTGGCGGAATTGACGGTGCTGGCGGCGGGCGAGGCGGCAGACGGTGCGTTCCGTGCCGGCCGCGATTTGGCGCTGCTCGGTTATGCCGCGCTGCTGGTCGGGCTCGCCGACGAGGCGCTGGCGATGACCGTGCAATATCTGAAAGATCGCAAGCAATTCGGTGTCCCGATCGGCAGCTTCCAGGCGCTGCAGCATCGCGCCGCCTCGCTCTACGTCATCGGCAAGGCGAGCCGGGCGCTGCTCTACGAGGCTTGCGGCGCCGGCGGCACGCCGCGCCGCGCGATCGCGGCCCTGGCGGCGAAATCCTATGCCGCCGAGACCGCGATGAAGACCGTCAAGGAATGCGTGCAGCTTCACGGCGCAATGGGCTACACCGCCGAGCACAATATGAGTCTTTATTTCCGCCGTGCGATGGCATTGGCGATCGCCGGCGGCGATGCTATCTCCTGCCGCAAGCGGCTTCACGCCGAGCGGCAGCGCCTGCAAGATTTCTGAACCAGCCAAAGAAAGCGAGTCGATCGATGTCCGATCCTTGGGGCAAGAACGTCACTGTCGAGTTCGAGAACGGCATCGCCTGGGTGTCGCTCAATCGGCCGGAGAAGCGCAACGCGATGAGCCCCGATCTCAACGCCGAGATGCTGTCGACGCTCGACGCGCTCGAGCTCGACGAGCGCTGCGGCGTGCTGGTCCTGACCGGCGCCGGCGAGGCGTTCTCGGCCGGCATGGATTTGAAGGAATATTTCCGTGCGACCGACGACGGCCCGCAGGTCAGGCGCATGCAGATCTATCGCACGGCGGCGACCTGGCAGTGGCGCCGGCTCTTGACCTATTTCAAGCCGACGATCGCGATGGTCAACGGGTGGTGCTTCGGCGGCGCCTTCACGCCGATGGTCGCTTGCGACATCGCTATTGCCGCCGACGAGGCCACCTTCGGCGTCTCCGAGGTCAATTGGGGCATCATTCCCGGCGGCAACGTGTCGAAAGTGCTGTCGGTGGTGATGAGCTACCGCAAAGCGCTCTACTACATCATGAGCGGCGAGACCTTCGACGGCCGGAAAGCCGCCGAGCTCGGCATCGTCACCGAATCCGTGCCGAAAGCGCAATTGCGCGACCGCACCCGCGACGTGGCGCAAATGCTGCTGAAGAAGAACCCGACCGCCGTGCGCCAAGCCAAAGTCGCATTCAAATACGTCGACGAGATGACCTGGGACGAATCGGCGGAATATCTTAGCGCCAAGAGCGACCAGCTTCGGGTGGTCGATCCCGAGAAAGGCCGCGCGCAGGGGATGAAGCAGTTCCTCGACGAAAAGGTCTATCGCCCCGGCCTTGGCGAGTACAAGCGGGAAAAGTGATTGGCGGGGCTTGATTAATCCCGGATGGGGCCCATATTGGTCTTGTCAATCGATATGGCTCGGCCTGTCATTACGCTCAAGCGAGCCAAATCCGGTCCCCGTCCAAATCCCAAATTGACCCGTGGCACAGCCCGTGCCGCGGTATCTCGTTATGGAGGGACGGAATGTCCATCGGTACAGTCAAGTGGTTCAATTCTCAAAAAGGTTACGGCTTCATCCAGCCGGATGACGGCGCGAAAGACGTCTTCGTGCATATCTCGGCGGTCGAAGTCTCCGGCCTTGGCAGCCTCAATGAGGGCCAGAAGGTCAGCTACGAGATCGAGCGCGGCCAGCAAGGCAAGGTTTCGGCTGTCAATCTGAAGAACGCTTGAACGGATTTGGGGCGGCTTCGGCCGCCCCGATTTCCTCGTCGAGGCTTTACCCGCCAATGGCCCGACCGTGGACGACTGAAATCATCGGCATTTCCGGGCCACTTCCCGACGGATCGCCATCCCCGTCCTGGCAGAAGCGCTTGGCGCCCTATTGCAAATCCGATGCGCGTCGCGCGATCGGTCAGCTTTTCACCACCTCCTTGCCGTTTCTCGCCAGCATGGCCGCGCTGCTTTACGCGATGAGCCACGGTTTATGGTATGCGCTGGCGCTGGCTTTGCCGGCCGCCATCTTTCTCGTGCGCCTGTTCATCATTCAGCACGATTGCGGGCATGGCTCCTATTTCAAGTCGCGCCGCACGAACGAAACTCTCGGCCTTGTTCTGAGCATATTGACCATGATGCCGTACTGGGCTTGGCGGCGCGCCCATGCCGTCCATCATGCAACCTCGGGCAATCTCGACCAGCGCGGAACCGGCGATGTGACGACCCTGACCGTCCGCGAATATCGCTCGCGCTCGATTTGGCAAAGATTTCTCTATCGGACGTATCGGCATCCGCTGGTGCTGTTCGGCCTCGGGCCCGCCTATCTTCTGTTGATCCGCTATCGCGTCCCGCTCGGTAACCCGATCCGCGAATGGCAGCATTGGCTCAGTATTGTCGGGACCGACATCGCCGCGGCTATTAGCGCCGTGAGCCTTTCGGCGATCATCGGGCCTGGCCCGTTCCTGCTCGCCTGGACGACGGTTCTGCTGCTCGCGACCTCCTTGGGCGTGTGGTTCTTTTATATCCAGCATCAATTCGCCGATACCTACTGGGCGGAATCGACAAGCTGGGAATTTCGTGCCGCCGCGGTCGAGGGCAGCTCTTATTACGATCTGCCGCGTGTCCTGCACTGGCTCACCGGCTCGATTGGCTTTCACCACATCCATCACCTCGCGAGCAAGGTCCCGAATTATCGCCTGCGCGCGTGCTTCGACGACAATCCGGAATTCCAGCGCGCTAAGCGCGTCACGCTATGGGCCAGCATCAAATCGGTGCGGCTGGCGCTGTGGGACGAAGACCGGCGCCAACTCGTGTCGTTCAAGCAGATCGGCGCGACGTCCGGATCCGCCTACGAAAGTACCGGCAGCAGCAGGTAGGATTGCCGCGCGCCGCCGGTGTGGAGCGTGTTGGTGCTGTCGTAGATTGCGGGCGGCCGGTCCCGCGGATCGTTATGCGTGAACCAGGCGACGCCCTGGAAGGGCGGCTTCGAGCCCGGGCGCTCGAAATCGGTGCCGGCGACGATCAGCTTCAAGGTCGAGCCTTTCGGCAGATAGACACCCATCGGCCAAACCTCAACCTCGATCTCATAGACCTCGCCCGGCGTTAACCGCTGCTTCTCGTCATGCGGATGATAGGGGAAGTAGTCGCTTGAGCGCTTGGGATCGGTCTTGCGCTGCGATGCGCGCAGCCAGCCTTGCGTTACCGGGCAGGCCGGCTCGGGCGCGCCGATGAAGGTCATCTCCTTGCCCTCGGGATCGAAGGCGCAGAGCGTCGCGAAGATGTCCATGTCCGCCGTGCTCGACGAGATGAACAGCTTCAGCATTACCGGTCCAACGATCTCGGTATCCTGCTCGAACTTCGCGGTGGTGAAGTTGACGCCCTGAGTCAGCGATGGATAAGCAGCGCTTGCCGCCGCACTCGGCGCCGCGGTGCCGAGCGCCTTCGTGCCCGCATCGAGATAGAACTTCACATGCTTGGCCTCGGCCAGCGGCCAGGACGTGCTTTGCGCCTGGCGCTTGATCTTGTCGCCCGGCGCGCGAATCTGCACCTCGATCTTCGGTTCTTTCTCCCAGCCATTGTCGAGGCCTTTGAGGTATTTGTCGAAGAAGCGCTTTTGCAGTGCAACGTTCTGCGGCTGCAAGAAAGTGTGGAAGTACGAGCCGCCCTGCACCTTGAGCCATTTCTCTTGCGAGGAAATGCCGACGAAGCCGCCGATGGTGCCGCGCAGGTGCAAGCCGAGCCCGCCCCAATTCGCGACCACCAAGGTAGGCACATCGATCTTGCTCACGTCGGGCGTGCGCGATTGGTACCACGCATCGTTCAGCGGATGCGCCAGCAGATCGCCGAGATAATCAGCGCGATTGGCCGCTAGCTGCTCTTGGCTGAGGCTTTCCGAGCCGGTGGTGCGGCCGCTGCCATAAAGATCGCGATAGGGCGATTCCGGATTGCCGTGCTGGTTGCGCAGCACCGAGTTTTTCCACCAGCGGCCGAGGAAGCCGCCGGCGAAGATGCCGTCGGCGCGGGTGCGGTCGCGGTAGAAATCATAGGTGCCCTGCCACGGCAGCAACGCCGCGAGATGCGGCGGCTTCATCGCCGCGACGCTCCACTGGCCGGCGGCGTAATAGGAGATGCCGAGCAGCCCGACCTTGCCGTTGCTCCAGGGCTGCACGCCGGCCCATTCGACCGCGTCGTAGAAATCGCGGAATTCCTCGGGCGAATTGGGCGAAAGGCGCCCTGGCGATTTTCCAGCGCCGCGCGAATCCACCTTGATGACGACATAGCCGTCGGGCACGAAGCATTCGGGATCGGGCGTCTCGAAGACCAGATGCTGGCATGAAGAATGCTCGAGGATTTCGGGGTAATGCCTGGTCAGCGTGTCCCACGCCTCGGTCATGAATTCCTTCAGCGGCACGTCTTTGCCGTAGGGCCCGAAGGTCATCAGCACCGGAAATTTTCCCGCGGCCTTGGGATGATAGAAATTCGCCCGCAGCACCGCGCCGTCGCGCATCGGAATGCCAATATCGGTGTCGACGACCATTTCGTGGCGACCGGTCATTTCGCGTCTCCCATCTTGTCTACCAAGGCCGGGCAGGTTGCAGGAGCAGCCTGCGCCCTTCGACTTCGTTCAAGGACGAGGAGTGTCTTATACGGCATCTTCCAACGGGATGATGCCCGGTTCGATCTACCTCATCCTTGTGAAGTCGAAGGACGCACAATCGGTATGCAACCATCTAAATCTTCGGATCGCCGCAGGGCAGGCCGAGCCGCACGGCGCCGTAGAGGCCGGCGGTGACGTCCCACACCAAGGCAATATGTTGTTGTACCGCGTGCACGTCGCGCCACGCGCGCTGCACCGGGTCGCCGGCGATGAGGCCGCGCCCGCCGAGCAGCGGAAACAGCGTGTCGACCGCTTGCGCGCACAGCTCGATCGCGAAGCTGAGATCGAGTCGATAGCGCAGGCGTTGTTGCAGATCGGGGATCATGCCTGTGGCGGCATCGCGATTCACGGTTTGCAGATCTTGCAGCAAGAGCGCTTCGGCGGCATTCACCTGCGCCGAGGCGCGGGCGATGCGGAGCTGCACGCTTTGCTGATCGGCGAGCGAGACCTGCGCGATCGATTTGCGGTTGGTGAGGCCGTCGATCACTTGCTCCAGCGCCCCTTTGGCTGCGCCCAAGCCGGCGCCAATCAGCGCAAAGGGAAAGAACGTCCAGAGCGGCAGGCGATAGAGCGAGCCGGGATTGACGGCGGAGCCCGGCGTCTCGCCGCCGCGCAGCGCGCCGACGGTGATCACGCGATGCTCGGGCACGAACAGGCTCTCGACCACGAAATCATTGCTGCCGGTGCCCGCGAGGCCTGATGTGTACCAGGTATCCTCGGTCTTACAATCGCTGAGCGGGATCAGCGCCAGGCCGAGCTCGCTTTTGCCGCCGGGCTCGCGCGCGGGCAGGTCGACCAGCGGGATCGCCCAATCGCAGAGATCGAGGCCGCTGGAGAATTTCCAGCGGCCGTTGAGCACGATGCCATTGCCGACGCGCTCTGCCTTGGCGCCGGCCGGCAGGAACGAGGTCGCGACCAGCGTCGTGTTATCGGCGCCCCAGACTTCTTCCTGCGCTTCGGGCGGGAACATGCCGACGATCCAGGAATGGACCGCGACCACGCTGGCGACCCAGGCGCTCGACGGGCAGCCGCGGCCGAGCTCGGCGGCAATCCGCATATGGGTGCCGAAAGGCAACTCGTAGCCGCCGTGATGCCGGGGTTGCAGGACACGGAAGAACCCGGCCTTGGCGAAGGCTTCCGCGCTGTCCTTGCCGACGCGGCGCTGCGCCTCGGTGGCGGCGGCGCGCTGGCGCATCACTGGCACCATTGCGCGCGCACGCTCGATCAGCTCGTCGGCGGTCGGTATCGCGGCCGGTTGCGTCATGGCAAGGCCCGCGAGTATGGTCGCGCCGTCATCGCGCGCAGGAGCCAATCCTTATGACCATCACCGGCATCGATGCCGTCACCTTCGGTGTCGCCGATATGGCCGAAGCGATCCGATTCCTTGACGATTGGGGCGTGAAGCGCGCCGGCACCGGCGTTTATCGTTGCGCCAATCGCGCCGAGGTGCGCATCCAGCCGATGGAGGCGCCAAAGCTGCCGCCGGCGGTCGAGCCCGGCTCGACCTTGCGCGAAATTCTCTGGGGCGTCGACAGTAAGCGCGCGCTTGACGCCATCTGCCGCGAGCTGTCCCGTGACCGCGATGTCATCGTCGACCGCGACGGCACGCTCCACACGACCGACGACGCCGGCATGGCGATCGCGTTCCGCGTGACGCAGCGCGTGAAGCTCAAAAGCAAGCCGCTCGGCTTCAACACGCCGGGCGCGCCAGGCCGCATCGACCGGCCGACCACCTATTACGCGCGCGCGACGCCGCAAGAGATCAGCCACGTTGTCATCGGCGTACCCGACATGAAGGCGGCCGAAAGCTTCTACGTGAAGCGCCTCTGCTTCCGCGTCTCCGATCGCTATGCGGGCAGGGCCGTCTTCCTGCGCGGCGCGCCTTCCGGAAATCATCATCACCTGTTCCTGCTCAACGCCCAGGACGGGCATTGCCATTTTAATCACATCGCCTTCAAGGTGCGCGACATTCACGAGGTGATCGGTGGCGGCCAATTCATCGCGCGCCGCGGCTGGGAGACCCAGGCCGGCCCCGGCCGACACTATATCTCGTCGGCCTGCTTCTGGTATTTCAAAAGTCCGCTGGGCGGCGCGGCGGAATACGCGGCGGACGAGGATGTGGTTACGGCCAAATGGCGGGCGCGCACGCATCGACTGACGCCCGAGATCTTTTCCGAATGGACCTTCAACGTGCCGGCGGATGGCAAGCTGACGGGCGCACCGATTGCCGCGAGCCGCAACGCGCCGTGACGGTCGCGTGCCGGCCATCTCAATGCTCGACGAGCAGCTTGAAGAGCCGATGGCGGTGGGCCAGGAACACCGGGTCTTCGCGGGTCGTGAGCTGATTGCGCGGCCGCGCGAGGCCGACCGCGAGCGTCTCGGCGACGCGGCCGGGGTTGGGCGCTAGCGCGACGACGCGATCGCCGAGATAGATCGCCTCCTCGAGGTCGTGGGTGATGAACACCACGGTGATGCGCTGCTCCTTGGCGAGGCGCGAAATCTCGTCTTGCAAGGTCTGGCGCGTCAGCGCGTCGAGCGCGCCGAACGGCTCGTCCATCAGCATGACACGCGGCTGCTGCGCGAGGCAGCGTGCGATCTGCACGCGCTGCTGCATGCCGCCCGAAAGCTGCCCGGGAAAATATTCGCCGACCGCGGCCAGGCCCATCTGCTCCAAGAGCGCATAGGCGCGGCGCTTGCGCTCGGCGCGCGCGATGCCCTGCGATTCGAAGGCGAGCGCGACATTGGTCCAGACACTGCGCCACGGCAACAGCGAGCGGCTGTAATCCTGGAACACGATCGCACGCTCGCGCGAGGGGCCGTGGATCGGCTTGCCCTCGGCCAGCACCTCGCCCGAGCTCGGCCGCATCAGCCCGGCGAGAATCCGCAAGAGCGTGGTCTTGCCGCAACCCGACGGGCCGACGATCGACAGGAACTCGCCGTCGGCAACCGCGAGATCGATGCGATCGAGCACGAGATGGCTGCCGAAGGAAATGCTCAGCGCGTGTGCTTCCAACGCTCCTTGGGTCATTGGCCTGTCGATGGGCGTTAGGGCGCGATCAGCTTGTCGAGTTGCGGCGGCCGGTGGAGAAGGCCCACTTGCTTGCTGACGGCGGCGTAGAAAGCCAAATCTTCCTTGGTCACCTTCAAAGACCAATTCGGCCGGGCCGGCGAGGCGAAGCCGAGATATTTCATCTGGATCGCCTGGAACTCGGGCGGGTTGGCCGCGAGATCGGCGATGCCGTCGGCGAGCCCGGCACGAAAGCCAGCGACGATATCGGGATGCGCGGCGATCCAATCGGCTTTCGCCATCCAGATCGCGGCGACCGCATCGGGCGTGAGGTCGGAGAAGAAATCGCGCACGTTGACGCCGGTCCCGTCTTTGAGAATCAGCGAGCGGAACGGCTCGAGCACGATCGCCGCGTCGAGCTGTCCGCTGGCGAGCTCGTCATGCATTTGCGGAAAGACGGCTTCGACGAAATGGACCTCGCTCGGCTGCACGTTGCGGTCCATCAGCCATTTGCGGATGGTGATATCCATCGTGCTGTTGAAGCCAGGCACGCCGAGCTTCTTGCCCTTGAGGTCGGCGGCGACCTTGATATGCGCACCCGGCCGCGCGATCAGGCTGACGAACGGATTGTCCTTCTCGAGGCGCGAGACCGCGGCGATCGCCTGGAAATCGAGGCCGCTTTCCGACGTCACCAGCAGCATCGGCGGCGTGCCCATGCCGATATCGAGGCTGCCGGCGACCAGCGCGCCCGGCACGTTCGAGGCCAGCAGGATTTTGATCAGCGTGACATCAAGGCCATGCTTTTCGAAGAAGCCCTTGTCCTTGGCGACGAACAGCGGCGCGAAATCCGCCACCGGCACATAGCCGACGGAAATTTTCCGCAACTCGGCCGCCGAAGCGGCGGTGGCGAAGGCAAACAGGACACAGAGAACCCCAAGCAGCCTTCGACCCATCGCCCCAACCTCCCCAAGCGCTTTCCAAAATCTCAAACAAATCTGAGGCTTCGCCTCTTCGTAGGGGCGGGAGCTTGCTTGACTGGTTCGGCATCGTCAAGCACTCTGCGCCACCCTGAACACGGCAGCGGGCCGGCAAGAGAGGACAGACATGGCGTTCGAAATCCGGCGCATCGTCAGCGGTCACAACGCTCAAGGGAAGTCGCTTTTCATCATGGACGGTCCGGTCGGCACGCCCGCCGGTCGGCGCAGCTCGGCCGGCACCTCGGTTGTCGAGCTGTGGCAGACCGACAGCGCGCCCGCCGACAACACCGGCGACAAAGATGCGACCGATCATCCCTTCCGCTTGCCGCCGCCGCCGAACGGCACAGTCTTTCGCGTGGTCGAATATCCGCCCGACAAAGAGCGTTTTGCGACCATGAGCTCGCAAGAATGGTCGGCCGATGCGCAGCGCCAGGGCTATCATCGCGACAGCGGCAATGCCCGCCATGCCGGCTTTCACAAGACCGACACCGTCGACTACGCATTCGTCATCGAGGGCGAGGTCTATGCCCTGATGGACGAGGGCGAGAAGCTGATGAAAACCGGCGACGTGCTGATCCAGCGCGGCACCAATCACGCTTGGTCCAACCGCTCGGACAAACCCGCGCGCGTCGTCTTCGTCCTGATCGATGCCAAGCCGGTGCCTTAGTAGAATTTGCCGTCATCGCAAGAGCGCGAAGCGGTCGTGGCGATCCAGAAAACTCTGGGCTCTGGCCTGCTTCGCTTTCTTTGGGTGCGCGCGATGACAACGGAGTAGATCCGATGAGCTTTCTGATGCAGTTTCCGCGCGTGCATCTCGATTTCGGCGCGATCCGCGCGCTGCCGGCCGAGCTGGCGGCGTGCGGCATCACGCGTCCGCTGCTGATCACCGATCCGGGCCTGGTCAAATGCGGCATCCTCGCGCGGGTCAGCGACATCCTGGCGGGCAGGAACGATATCGTGGTGTTCGACCAGGTGCCCGAGAACCCGACCGTCGCCGGGGTCGAGCGCGCGATTGAGCTTTACCGGCGCGAGCGCTGCGACGGCGTGGTCGCGCTCGGCGGCGGCTCGGTGATCGACACCGCCAAGGCGGTCGCCGTGCTGGCAGGCCATTCCGGACCGATCACCGATTATATGGGCAAGCCCGATGTGATCACGCATCGCGTTGCACCGCTGATCGTGCTGCCGACCACGGCCGGCACCGGCAGCGAAGCCTCGCGCGGCGCCGGCATTCACCCCGATGCCAAAAGCCGCGCCTCCGGGCTCAACAGCCACTACATCGTGCCACGCGTCGCGATCTGCGATCCCGACCTGACGGCGAGCCTGCCGCCGCGTCTGACCGCCGGAACCGGGATGGACGCGCTGTCGCATTGCGTCGAAGGGTTCTTGACCATTGCCGACAATCCGCCGGCCAAGGCATTGGCACTCGATGGCATGCGACATGTCGCCGGCTTCATCGAACGCGCGGTCCAGGATGGCAATGACCGTGAGGCGCGCAAGATGCTGATGACGGCCGCGCTCGAAGGCGGCATGGCGATCCAGATGGGACTCGGGCCCGGCCACGCGATCGCCAACACCACCGGCGATCAGGGTCTGCATCACGGCATGATGGTGACGATCGCGATGCCCACGGTGCTGCGGGTGATGGAGAAGCATGTGCCCGAAAAAACCCGGTTGGTGGCCGAAGCGCTCGGCGCGGAGCCCGGCCAAAGCGCGGGCGACATGGTCGAGGCGCTCAACGCGCGCGTCGGCTTGCCCGCGACGATGCGCGCGCTCGGCTACCAGGGTGGCGATCTCGACGAGATGGCACGGGATGCCGCCAAAAGCCATTTTCTCGGCCGCAGCCCCTACCGTCCGAATGCCACCGAATTCCGAACCATGCTCGCCGCTGTGATGGGATGACAAAGGTCCTTATCTATCTGACGATGCTGCCGCCGGCCGAATGCAAGCGTTGCTGCGATTTCGTGCGCGCCGAATTCCCCGCGCTCGAGGTCGATCTCGTCCAAAAGCTCGCCGACATCGATCCGTTCATCGGCGATGCCGAGATACTGATCACTTTCGGCGCCCATTTGGGGCTCGACGCCGACAGCATCCTCGGCCGCGGCAAGAAGCTCAAATGGGTGATGGCGCTCGGCACCGGCGTCGATCACATCACCGACGTGCCCTCGCTGCCGCCGGAGGCGATCGTCACCAACATGCACGGCATGCATGGCGTGCCGATGACCGAGGCCGCGCTGCTGTCGATGCTGGCGCTGGCCCGCGAGATGCCGCGCATGTTGCACAATCAGCAGCAGCGCCATTGGGAGCGCTATGGCGCGCGTTTGCTCTATGGCAAGACCGTCGGCATCCTCGGCATTGGCGCGATCGCCGAAGTGTTGGGGCCGGTCTGCAAGGGCTTCGGCATGACCGTCGTCGGCATCACCTCGGTGCAGCGCGAGCTGCCGGGCTTCGACCGCATGGTCGATCGCGACGACATGGCGAGCATTATCGGCACGCTCGACCATTTCGTGATCCTGACGCCGCTCACCGACGCGACCCGCAACATCGTCGGCGCCAAGCTATTGGCGGCGATGAAGCCAAGCGCGTTTCTCGTCAACCTTGCGCGTGGCGGCATCGTCGACGAGGCTGCGCTCATCGAGGCGCTGCAAAAGCGACGGATTGGCGGCGCGGCGATCGACGTGTTCGTGAAGGAGCCGCTGCCCGCCGATCACCCGTTCTGGGGGATGGACAATGTGATTCTGTCGCCGCATATCGGCGCGTTCAACGCCGATTACGTCACGCAGGTGCTGTCGTTCGTGAGAGATAACCTGACGCATTATCTCGGCGGTCATCCCGACCGCATGATCAACGTCGTGAGAAAGGGAGCGGGCCGTGGCTGAATCGGGCAACGCCAAGACCAATCCGCCATTCCGCGCCGATCATGTCGGCAGCTTGTTGCGGTCGCAAGCGCTGCTCGACGCGCGCAAGGCGCTCGCCGCGGGCAACGGCTCGGCTGAGGAGCTGCGCGCGCTCGAGGACAAGGAAATCCTCGCAGCCATCGCGCTGCAAGAGCGCGTCGGCCTGCAATCCATCACCGACGGCGAGTTCCGGCGCAACAATTGGCGCGATCGCTTCTTCGAGCGCGTCGAGGGCTATAGCCAAGACCGGATTGCGAGCTCATTCGTCTTCACCGAATTTTCCGGCGAAACGCGGCGCGGCATGCCGGTACGCTATACCGTCGGCAAGCTGAAGCAGCGCGAAAGCATCACCGCCGACGATTTCGCCTTCGTCTTGAAAAATACGCGGCGCATGGCCAAGGCAACCATCCCATCGCCGACGGTCAATCATTTCTTCACCGGCGATGCCGGCTTGGCGAAATCGCCCTATGCCGGCGATCGCACAGCCTATATGGCGGATATCGCCGCGATCTATCGCAGCGAGATCGCCGCGCTGGCAAGGCTCGGCTGCAAATATCTCCAGGTCGACGAGGTGCCGCTGGCGGTGCTGTGCGATCCGAAGAACCAAGAGGTCGTGCGCGCCCGCGGCGAGGACCCGCAGCGACTGATCGACGATTACATCGACCTGATGAACGCCGCGATTCGCGAGCGGCCGGCGGATATGACGCTCTGCGTCCATCTATGCCGCGGCAATTCGGGGCACGGCCAGGCCGATGGAGGCTACGATCCGGTCGCCGAGCGCCTCTTCCAGAAGCTCGATGTCGACGGTTTCTTCCTCGAATACGACACGTCGCGCGCCGGCGATTTTCAGCCGCTGCGTCATGTGCCGAAGAACAAGACCGTCGTGCTGGGCCTCATGAGCACCAAGCAGAAGGCGCTGGAGCCGGTCGAAGAATTGAAGCGCCGCGTGGGCGAGGCGTCGCGTTACGTCGATATGGATCGGCTTTGTCTAAGCCCGCAATGCGGCTTTGCCTCGTCCGCCGAGGTCGATCGCTTCACTGTCGCGGACGAAGAGCGCAAGCTCGCGCATCTGGTAAGCGCGGCAAGCCAGATCTGGCGCTAGATTTTTTGATTTTGTCGCATTGTCTGCGGCGAACCGCTGCACACTTCGCCGGACGATGCTCTAACCATAGAGCCAGGTTGGCAGCCACAACGCGATCTGCGGGAACGCGATCAGCAGCACGAGCAGCATCAGCGGCGCGAACAGGAACGGGATGATGCCCTGGTAGATCCGCAGGATCGGGATATCGGGCGCGCGCGCCTGGATGACGAAGATGTTCATTCCGACCGGCGGATGGATCAATCCCATCTCGACCGTCACCACCAGCATCACTCCGAACCACACCGGATCGAATCCGTATTGCGTCACCAGCGGGAGGAAGATCGGAACGGTGATGAGGATCATGCCGCCGCCGTCGAGAAAGCAGCCCATCACGACATAGAAGACGATCAGGATCGCGACCAGTTCGATCGGCCCGACATGCCACGCCGTGACCCAGGTCACCAGCATGCCGGGAAGCTGCGTCTGCACGACGAAATACGAGAAGATGAATGCACTCATCACGATGACGAACAAGAGGCAGGTCGTCCGGATGGTGTCGCGAAAGCAATTCCACAACACCGCGGGCGGCAGGCCGCGGCGCAAGGTGCCGAGCACGAAGGCGGTGAAGGCGCCGACGCCGGCGGCTTCGGTGGGGCTGAACCAGCCGGCATAGAGCCCGCCGATGGCGACGCCGAAGAGCAGCGCGACTTCCCAGCCGAGCACCAGATCGCGCACCCGCTCTTTTAGCGGCGCCGCCGGCTCGCGCGGCGCCCAGGCGGGCTTGATTGCCAGTGTCGCCAGCGCTGCCAGCATATAGAGGCCGGCGAGAATGATGCCAGGGATAAGCCCGGCCGCGAACATCTTCTGCACCGATTGCTGCGAGATCAGCGAATAGATGACGAACACGATCGAGGGCGGCAACAGGATGCCGAGCGAGCCGCCGGCGGCGACCGAGCCGGTCGAGATGCGGTCGTCATAGCCCGCGCGGCGCATCTCGGGGATGGCGATGCGCGTCATCGTCGCCGCGGTCGCGAGCGAGGAGCCGCACACCGCGCCGAAGCCGGCGCAGGCGCCGATGGTCGCGAGCACTTGCGAGCCGCGGGCGCCGGCGAACAGCGCTTTCGCCGCTTTGTAAAGCTGCGACGACATGCCTGATTGGGTCGCCAATTCGCCCATCAGCACGAACATCGGCACGACCGAAAGCGAGTAGTTGGAGGCGACGTCGAACGGCACTTCGCCGAAGACCCGGAACGCCTTGACCCAGCCATCGACCGCGGCGTAGCCGCAGAGGCCGACCAATCCCATCGCGACGCCGACCGGCACGCGCAGGAAGATCAGCGATACCAGGCATCCCATACCGAGGAGACCGATGGCCTGGACGGTCATTCCGGCTTTCCGGCGGCGCGCCACTGCGCGAACTGGCGTCCGATGACGAACAAGATGGCGAGCAGGGCGACCGGCAGACCGAACAGCACCGGAAGCCACATCCAGAACACCGGCATGCCGAGATCGGAGGTGACGTCGCCGAAATTCAGCGCGTCGAGCGCCGGCGCGAACATGTGGCTCCACAACAGGCCGAGATAGGCAAAGGACAGGATGCCGCCGGTCATGTGCAGGAAGGCGACGGCGCGCTTGCCGATCAGATGATCGATCACGTCGACGGTAATGTTGCCTTCGACGAAGAAAATCTGCGGTACGCCGAAGAACACGATCACCACGAGCAACGCTTCGACCAGGTCGAACGTGCCGATGATGGGGCGATGCAGGAAATTCGACCGCAACACGTCGCCAACCGTCAGCAGCACCATGCTGGCGAGCGCGACCGAGGACAGCGCCGTCAGCCAGCCGACCAGGCGCTCAACCCAAAGCGTCACGATTCAGGGCAGGGTGGGCAAAGTCGGCGCAGGATCGTGCGCATGCGCGTCGCGCGCCGCCTTCAGCGCGGCGAGAAACGCGTGCCCGGGCAGGCCTTTCGCATCGACGGCGGCCACCGCGTCGGCGGTCACCTTATCGGCGATCGCCTGAAGCGCCTTGGTATCGGCGGGCGTCGATTCGATGAATTGGACGCCGGCCTGACCGCTAACCGCGCGCGAGGTTTTGTCGTCACGATCGAACTCGCCGCCGCCGCGCATCGCGCCAGTCATGCCGGTTGTGTCGTCGATGACCTTCTTGATGTCGCCGGGAAGCTTGTCGTAGCTGCCCTGGTTCATCGCCATCGCGAACGCGACCACGCCGGTATTCCATTCGGTCGAATATTTCGCGACGTGATCGAGCTGGAAGGCGGTGACGCCGCTATAGCCCATGATCACGCCGTCGATCGTGCCCTTGTTGAGCGCGTCGCTGACCTCGGTCGGGTCGACGCCCACGGGTGCGGCGCCCAGCGCCTCGATCAGGCGGGCATGCACGGTATCGGGCTGACGGATGCGCAAGCCCTTCGCGTCGGCAAGCGTGTGGACCGGCTTGCGCGTCAGCAAGGGCAGGGACGGGCCGGCGAAGAGGTAGAGTATCTTCACGCCGGCGAATTCCTTGGCGAGATATTTGGGATAATTTTCCTGCAGCGAGACCGAGGCCGAATAGGCGCTGGGGAACAGGCCGG